>Ga0302299_10001062_pt1 | contig 16260 bp, 10 predicted proteins | sample III_Fen_N3_4_FD_198795 | JGI IMG/M metagenome (GOLD analysis project Ga0302299, IMG submission 198795) | Peat permafrost microbial communities from Stordalen Mire near Abisko, Sweden - III_Fen_N3_4 | ecosystem: Environmental > Terrestrial > Soil > Wetlands > Permafrost | place: Sweden: Abisko... | reverse complement strand
GTGCTCATCGCGGTCGCCATGGTCGTCGGCGCCTCGGTCGGGCTCTGGCGCGCCAAGGTCGTCGAGATGACCGGCATGCCCGAGCTCATCGCGATGCTGCACTCCTTCGTCGGTCTCGCCGCGGTCCTCGTCGGCTGGAACGGCTACCTCGCGATCGAGGGCGGCGCCGACCCGGTCGAGATCGCTCGGCTCACCGCGCTGGGCACGCTCGGCATCCACCACGCGGAGGTCTTCATCGGCGTGTTCATCGGTGCCGTCACGTTCACCGGCTCGATCGTCGCGTTCGGCAAGCTGTCCGGCCGCATCGACTCCAAGCCGTTGATGCTCCCGGGCAAGAACGTCCTCAACGTCGGCGCGCTCGTGCTGTTCGTCGCGCTCACCGTCTGGTTCTGCATCTCGCCCGCGCTGTGGCTCCTCGTCGTGGTCACGGTCGTCGCGCTGCTGCTGGGCTGGCACCTCGTCGCCTCCATCGGCGGCGGCGACATGCCCGTCGTCGTGTCGATGCTCAACAGCTACTCCGGCTGGGCCGCGGCCGCCTCGGGCTTCCTGCTCGAGAACGACCTGCTCATCGTCACCGGCGCGCTCGTCGGCTCCTCCGGTGCCTACCTGAGCTACATCATGTGCCGCGCGATGAACCGCTCGTTCATCTCCGTCATCGCCGGCGGCTTCGGCATCGAGGCCGGCCCCGCCGACACCAAGGACTACGGCGAGCACCGCGAGGTCAACGCCGAACAGGTCGCCGAGCTCCTCGAGGGCGCGAAGACCGTCATCATCACGCCCGGCTACGGCATGGCCGTCGCCCAGGCGCAGTACGGCGTCGCGGACCTCACCCGCAAGCTGCGCGACCGCGGCATCGACGTGCGCTTCGGCATCCACCCCGTCGCCGGTCGCCTGCCCGGCCACATGAACGTGCTGCTCGCCGAGGCGAAGGTTCCCTACGACATCGTCCTGGAGATGGACGAGATCAACGACGACTTCGCGAGCACCGACGTCGTCCTCGTCATCGGTGCCAACGACACCGTCAACCCCGCGGCCGAGGACGACCCCACCAGCCCGATCGCCGGCATGCCGGTGCTCAAGGTCTGGAACGCCGGACAGGTCATCATCTTCAAGCGCTCGATGGCGTCGGGCTACGCCGGCGTCCAGAACCCCCTGTTCTTCAAGGAGAACTCCGCGATGCTCTTCGGCGACGCCAAGGACCGCGTCGAGGACATCATCCGCGCGCTGTAGTCGCGCACGCACGGCTCGTCGGGCTCGTGTTCCGTCGGTCGTGCGTGCTCGGTCAGGGTGGCCCGGTGAAGGTCACGCGGTGAAAGCGCTTACGCCGAAAGTCGTTGGAAATACTGGTGTTTGGGGCTTGCGCATCGTCGGACCCCTGAACTAGAATTGCAACATGTGTTCGATCCCCGAATCCGAGCTGCCGACCTGGGAGTGGCTGTCGCCGGCCGAGGAGCGCGCGCTCACGGCCGAGCTAGAGGAGCTCGACCGGTCGTTCGACCGTGCGGACGAGGAGCGCTGGGGACCCGCCGACCTCGTGGACATCGACGTCGCGGACGGCCTCGAGCAGGGTGCGGGAGTCGGCGACGTCGAGGTGATCGCGTCGATCCTGGCGAACGGTGTCGATCCGTGGTCGCACGCGATGCTGGCGTGCATCGATCCCGAGACGTTGCTGGACCCGCTCGACCGGGTGGACTACCTGCGGGCCTACGACCTGGTCGGGCACTGCGTGGCCGCGGGTCAGCAAGGCGCCCTCGTCGCGGTCGCGGGCAGTGCCCCGTGCGGGGACCTGACGATGGAGCGTCACATCGAGCACGAGGTCGCGATCGCGAGGCGCACGTCACGGGGTCGCGCAGGTCGTGACATCGAGGTCGCCCGGACCCTGCGCGCGGAGTTCCGCGAGACCGCTGTCGCGTTGGAGCGCGGCGAGATCACCCTCGAGCACGCGGCCGCGTTGGTCGCGGGGATGCGCCGTGTCGCGTCCGAGGAGGCGCGGGCGGAGATCGAAGCACGCGTCCTCCCGCATGCACCGCAGTGCAGCCCGAACACCTTCCGCAAGCACGTCGACGCCGCGGTCTGTGCCGTCGACGCCGCGGACGAGGCCCGCAGGCACTCCAGGGCGAAGGGCGACCGCCAGGTCTGGGTCCGGCGGATCGGGAACGGTCTCGGCGAGCTCCACGTGATAGACCAGTGGTCGGTCGTGAACGCGATGCACGAGACGATCACCGGCAAGGCCCAGCACCTGCAGCGCAAGCGTCGCGCACAGTGGCGTGCCGCGGCTGAGTCCGACACGGCATCGATCGCGGCCGAGCCGTTCGACGAAGGCTGGGAGGACCGCACCCTCGACAACTGCCGCGCCGACGTCCTCTCCGCCCTCGTCCTCCGCGACGAGGAGGCGATCGGTGACGAGGACGATGACGATGACGGGATCGTCGACGGGCGCGCTGCCGCTGTCGACGACGGTGGGGGCACACGGGGAGCTCGCCGACGACACCGACGACGCAGGCCCCGGTTCGAGGGGCGCCTCGTGATCGACCTCGCGACTCTGCGCGGCGAGGCCGAGAACCCCTGCCTGCTCGACGGCTCGCCCATCCCCGCGCCGATCGGGCGCACGCTCGCCCGCGAGATCAGTCACTGGCGGCGGATGGTCACCGACCCGGTCGACGGGCACCTCCTCGACTACGGCCGACGCACTTACCTGCCCGACGCCCTGCGCACCTTCGTCGCCGAACGCGACCAGACCTGTCGCAACCCCTGGTGCGACCAACCCGCCTCCCGCGCCGACATGGACCACGCCACCGAGTACCCCGACGGCCCGTCGGACACCGCCAACACCGGTGCGCTGTGCACCGACTGCCACGCCATCAAGACCACCCGCGGCGCCTTCATCGACGACTCGGCCGCCGACGGCTCCGGCACCTGGCGCACCGCCTGGGGTCAGACCGTCGCGATCCGCCCCACCCGCTACCTCGACGACGGCGGCACGCCCGACACCACGGACACCACCGACACCACCGACACCAGTGCACCAGAGCGCCCCAGCACTCGACGCGGAAGCACTCGAGGCGTCTTCGACCGCCTCTATGACACACCACCCCCACGCACCATCCCGAAACTGCCCGACACCGGCGACGACCCGCCCTTCTGACCGAACGGGGAAGGGCGAAGCTCGCGAAGCGGTCCCCGTGCAAAGAGAGGTGCCAACGCCGCATGGTGTTGGGTCTACGTGTGCTCGACGCTCAGCTCCCAGCATGGCCCCGCAGTCAGGTACGTTCATCGTCCAGCATGCGATGTGTCTAGCGCTGGTTGCAGGTCCGCATGCCAACCCAGGGTCATGGAGATCGGGGAAGAACTGGTGAAACTCCTGCTTACGTCCGGGGGCGTCACGAACGCCAGCATCCGGGAGGCGCTGGTCGATCTGCTGGGCAAGCCGATCGCCGACTCTGACGCCCTGTGCATCCCCACCGCTCAGTACGGGCACCCACGGGTCGGTCCCGGCGAAAAGGCGTGGCAGTTCATTGCCGGGAAGTCCGAGAATCCCATGGTCAACCTGGGCTGGAGGTCGATGGGCGTGCTCGAACTCACCGCGCTGCCCAGCATCGACCACGAGCAGTGGGTCCCGCTGGTCCGGGAGACGGACGTGCTGCTTGCGGCGGGTGGCGATGTCCTCTACCTATGCCACTGGATGCGGCAGTCCGGACTCGCGGACCTGCTTGCGACGCTGGGCGAGACGGTGTGGGTGGGACTGAGCGCTGGGAGCATGGCGCTGACGCCGGAGGTCGGGGTGGACTTCATCCAGTGGAGACCACCGAACGGTGACGAGAGCACCCTTGGCATCGTTGACTTCTCGATCTGTCCCCACTTGGCTCCAGATGGCATGCCGGGCAACACCATGGCCGAGGCGCAGCAATGGGCGGCCGGCATCGCAGGCCCTGCCTACGCCATCGACGACCAGACGGCCATCAAGGTGGTCGACGGCACCATCGAGGTCGTGTCTGAGGGGCACTGGAAGTTGTTGACCTGATGGCCGCCATCAGCACGTGAAGGCGTGGTCAGCATCGGCACTCGCCGCTGAGAGTGCGTGGCCCTGCCGACGTCGGTGATCGAGGAGCCGCGAACGGCCTCTCGACATCACCACGTCAGGCGTGGTTCCGGGACAGACCATCGCTGTTCCTGAACCACCGTGGAATCTCCGGACTCGCCACAGGACCAGCGAAAACGCCCAGTTCCACTGACATCTGTCACGCCGAAGCGAGGACGAACTCACGTGCCGTTCTCACTCGCCCCGCTGGTGCTCCGACGGGCAAGATCCCCGAGCCGACCTCCGCTCTGTGGATGATCGGACCATCCGCATCGGCTAACCGGCTGCGACCTCGACGGCGCTCAGGATGCTGGACAGGCTGGTGGGGTGGGCCAGCTTCAGACTATGGAGATCGCTGGGCTGGAACCAGCGAAGATCGTCGTGTTCCTCAGGTTCCGCGTTGAAGGGTTCCCCTTCCCAGCGCGTGACGAGGAACGCGTGCACCTCGAGAGTGGGGTCCGGCACAGGCATCGGGATGGGTCGCGGGTCGTGGATGTGGACACCGACTTCTTCAAGACATTCGCGCGTGACGGCTTCGTGAGGCAACTCGCCAGGCTCGACGTGTCCGCCGACGAGCTCCCAGCAGTCGGGGTACCACCGACGCGATGGATCACGATGCACCAGCAGCGCGTGACTATCGCGAACAAGCAGAGCAAGTGCGATGGGAATCCTGGCGACCATGGCGGGACACTATCTGCGAGCACCGACGCCCTCGACCTGATGAAGACCTGACCGATGCGCAGTTGACCACGCGCCGCTTCCGCAGGCTGCACCGGACCCGTGTCGACAGGCGCCACCGCGTCCGCTCAGTCCTTCGTGACCGTCGAGTTTCGGACCCAGCAGGTTGGCCCTACCGGAACAACGCCGGCACGAGCCAAGGAGGCCGCGTCTGCCGTGGACTGCCGCGTGGACGACCCGCTTGCACCGATCCCGGCCGGAGTGACCTACCTGGTCCGGCTCAAGATCGACACTGCGCACCTGACCGAATCGCTGAAGCAGCTCAGGGCGCTCCACGACGTCGGCATCATGCACACCGACCCCGAATCCTCGTTCTCCGCCGTGCCGACCGAGGCCAGGTCCGGAACCACGACCAGCTGCTAGGCGAGGCCGATGTGCCTGATAGCGCCCGGTTGTCAGATGTCCCGGCCGAGTTCGACAACGCGCGAATAGGGCAGCAGATGAGGCAGTGCGGCGTAGCCTCCCGGGATGGCTGAGTTCTCACCACCGTGGTCGAAGGCAGGGCCGGCGTCGTACTTCCCGTCGATCGAGAAGAAGTACGGCCGCTCGATCTCCGAGTGGCAGGCGGTCATCGCCGGCTGCGGCATCGAGGGCCACATGGCGATCGTGAACCACCTCAAGGCCGAGTACGGCCTCGGGCACGGTCATGCCAACGCGCTCGTAGCCTGGACCCTCGCCGGCAACGTCGCCGTCGAGTGACGCCGTGACCGCGCTACGGCGTGACCGCGTGACCCGCTGATCGCGAGGAGCGAGTCAGTCCGCGGTCGGCAGGACCACGTCGAGCCAGCGGCGCGCCGCGAACGGGCCGGTGAGACGCACCTTGCGGAGGTCGGCGTACGCCGGGTCCGCGAAGCGACGCTCCATGTCGTCGCGACGTGCGGCGTACTGCGTCCACGCCCACTGCACGGGATGCTCGGGATCGAGCCAGTCGCTGAACGTCTCGGTGTTGCCGTTGAAGATCTCGTCGCCCTTCCACGCGCGCCCGAACGAGCGCCGCAGGACGCGCGACATGACGACCACGCGCGGGTACGACAGCCACACGACCGTGTCGGCGCGGCTCCACACGAGGTCGCGGATCTGCTCGTAGCCGTGGGAGTCGAAGACCCAGCGGTCCTGCCGCGAGATGCGCTCGACGTCGTCCTCGAACGACTCGAGCGGCACCCAGCCGGGACCGTGGTACAGCGCGTCCATCTCGTGGAACGGAAGACCGGCGCGGGCGGCGAGCTCGCGGGCGAACGTCGTCTTGCCGGATCCGGAGATCCCGGCGACGAGGACGCGGTGCACGGTCCGAACCTACCCGTCGGAGTCGGCCGGGCCTCCCTCGAGGAGGGACTCCAACGTCGCGCGGTCGAGCAACGCCTCGGGACGCACGACGGCGCCGTCGCGGACGTAGAGGAACGCGGCATCGACATGGTCGAGCGCGACGCCGGCGAGCTCGGCGTAGGCCACGCGGTAGATCGCGAGCTGCAGCGGGTCGGAGTCGTGCTTCTGCGTGGTCTTCCAGTCGACGACCTCGTAGCGCGTCGACCCGTCGGGCCCGACGGAGGCGAAGACCGCGTCGATCCGCCCGGGCACGACACGTCCGGCGAGCACGAGCGAGAACGGCACCTCGACGCCGATCGGGCTGCGGTCGGAGTACGCCGAGGCCAGGAACGTCTCCTGCATCGCGGCCAGGGCGTCGTCGGAGTCGATCCCCGAGTCGGCCGCACCGGGCAGGTCGTCGGGGTCGAGCAACGGTCGAACGCCGAAGTGCGCCTCGACCCAGGCGTGGAAGCGGGTGCCCCGGCGCGCGGCCGGCGCGGGTGCCGTCGGCACGGGTCGCGCGAGCCGGCGGGTGAAGGCGTCCGGGTCGGCAGCGAGGCGCAGCAGGTCCGACGCCGACAGCGACGCGGGAAGCGCCACCATCCGGGTCGCCGACCGCTCGGCACGACGCTCCTCGAGCAGCAGGGCGACGTCGTCGTCCCAGCCGCGCACCAGCTCGAGGTCGTCGGCGTCGAGGCCGAGAAGCGGCGAGGCCGACTCCCCCGCGCCTGCCAGGGTGGCGAGCACGGTGTGCTCGGCGCGCAGGTCGTCGACGGTGAGCCCCGGCGCGGCCCGGACGCCGGCGGCGGCACGCGTCGCGCGTGCGTGCAGGTCGCTTCCGGGCGGCGGCGGCCAGGCGACGTCGACGGGTACGCCGTAGGTCGGGCTGGTCTCGCCCTCGGGCGGCTCGTCGGCCCACCCGTCGATCGTGCCCCCGCCGCCGAGGCACTGGTCGCGCAGGACGCGGAGGTAGTCCGACGGGCCGCGGCGCTCCTTCTGGGTCGGGCCCCACCACGACGAGCTCGCGATCACGAGCCGCTCGGCGCGGGTGACTGCGACGTAGGCGAGGCGTAGCTCGTCGAGCAGGCTGTGGGCGGAGCAGAGGTCGGTGAACTCCTTGTGCTCCTTGGCCCGGAAGCCGGGCAGCGCGGGCAGCGACGCGGCGTCGCCGCGCAGCGGGAAGGGCACGGCCTGGGCGTTGGTGGTCCACCGCGTCATCCCGCGGTCGCCGGGGAACACGCCGGCGGTCAGCGCCGGCAGCACCACCACCGGCCACTCGAGCCCCTTCGACCGGTGCACGCTCATCAGCGCGACGGCGTCGGTGCGCGCCGGGCGGTCGAGCTCGGGCACCTTGCCGAAGCGGGCGGCCATCGTGAGCCACGACAGGAAGGCGCTGACCCCGGCGTCGCCCTCTGCGTCGGCGAACCCGGCGACCAGCTCGACGAACGACGCGAGCCCTTCGGCGCGGTGCAGCTTCAGGACGTCCGGCGACGCCGACATCTCGACGTCGAGACCGGTCACGGTGATGACGCGGTGCACGACGTCCGGTAGCGGGTCGCCGAGCCCGCGGCGCAGCGTGCGGATCTCGGCCGAGAGCGCGGCGAAGCGGTCGAGCGCGACAGGGTCGTAGCCGAGCCGACCCGGGTCGTCGAGCGCGTCGAGGAGAGACACGAGGTCGGCCGGGTCGACGCCGGCCACCGCGGCGTCGAGCTGCTCGTCGACGTCGGCGTCGACGAGCCGCCCGTGCGACCCGGCGAGGTGGGCCGCGCGCTCGCCGAGGAGCGCGAGGTCGCGCAGCCCGATCCGCCAGCGCGGCCCCGACAGGATCCGCACGAGCGACGGGTTGGCGGTCGAGTCGTGCAGCACCTCGAGGACCGCCACGACCTCAGCCACCTCGGGCATCGCGAGGAGGCCGTCGAGGCCGACGACGTCGACGGGCACGTCGCGCTCGGCGAGCGCGCGCAGCAGCGCCGGGAAGTCCGAGCGCGCGCGGCACAGGATGGCCACGTCGGCGGGCGGCGTCCCCGCGGCGACCACCTCCGCCACCCGCTCGGCGACCCACGCGACCTCGTCGGCGTAGGACTCGTGCAGAGCGATGCGCAGACCGCCGGCCGGCTTGGGCTTGACGACCGGCGGCACGAGCGCGGCGACCTGCGGGTGCAGGGCACGCAGCGGAGCCGCCAGCTCGTTGGCGGCGTCGAGGATGCGGATGCCGGAGCGGCGGTTCTCCGCGAGCGTGAGGGTCGGCGCCGGACGGCCGTCGGCGCGCGGGAAGTGCTGCGGGAAGGAGTCGATGTTGGCCACGCTCGCGCCGCGGAACCCGTAGATCGCCTGCAGCGGGTCGCCGACCGCGGTGACGGCGTGGCCGTCGCCGAACAGCCCGGTGAGCATCACCCGCTGGGCGACGGACGTGTCCTGGTACTCGTCGAGGAGCACCACGCGGAACTGCTCGCGCAGCGCGGCACCGACCTCGGGGCACTCGAGCGCGAGACGCGCCCCGAAGCGCATCTGGTCGGAGAAGTCGACGAGGTCGCGGGCCGCTCGCGCCGCGCGGAACTCGTCGACGAGGTGCGCGAGCTCGGTGCGCACGACGCTCACGCCGCGCATCACGAGGGTGTCCTTCTGCGGCTTGTCGAGCGCGTCGATCCCCGCGATCCAGTCGGCGTCCCAGGCCCGCAGGTCGGCGGGCGTGCGGCAGTGCTCGGCGAGCTCGGAGTCGAGCGCGCGGACGTACTCGACGACCGAGCCGACCGCCTTGTCGAGCGCGGAGAGGTCGCGCTCGGTGCGCGTGACGACGCGGTGCGCGAGCTGCACCGACGCCGCCTCGGACAGCAGCCGGCTGCCTGGCTCTACGCCGATCCGCAGGCCGTGCTCGGCGAGCAGGCGTCCCGCGAACGCGTGGTAGGTCGAGACCGTGGGCTCGCCCACCTCGTCGAGCGGCAGTCCCGACGTGCGGTCGGAGAGCAGCTGCACGGCGCGGCGTACGCGACCGGAGAGCTCCCCCGCGGCCTTGTTCGTGAAGGTCAGGCCGAGCACCTGCTCGGGCAGCACCTGCTCGGTGGCCACGAGCCACACGACGCGCGCGGTCATGACCGTGGTCTTGCCCGAGCCGGCGCCGGCGACCACGACGTAGGGCTGGATCGGGGCGGTGATCGCGGCGAGCTGCTCGTCGCTGAACTGGATGCCGAGCAGGTCCACGAGGTCGCGGCGCCCGAAGCCGGGGCGGCTCACGGCAGCACCTCCCGGCCCTCGTCGTAGGCGGGGCAGGCCGCTGCGAGGTCGCACATGCGACAGGTTGAGGGGCTCGGTCGTGCCGGGAAGGTCTCGGCGCGCACGACGCGGTCGGCGTCGGTCAGTGCGACGTCGACCCAGGTGACGCCCTCGCCGATCGGCGGCTGCTGCTGCACCTGGGGCGAGTCGCCGCACCCGAGGCGCAGCAGCACGAGCTCGGCGCCCGCGACGGTCGGCGGCTCACCGACCGGCCCGAGACCGAGGGCCTCGCGCACGTCCGGCGGCAGGGTGTCGAGGGCTCCGTCGCGCACGGCGAGCTGGTAGACGCCCATCTGCGGGTGCTCCGGCAGGTCGTCCCTGGCCACCGCTGCCTTCTGGGTCTTGAGGTCGGCGATGTGCACCGCGCCATCGGCGTCGAGCTCCACGCGGTCGAAGGACCCGCGCAGGTGCACGCCCTGCTCCCCCACCGCCACGGTGACGTCGAACGGGTGCTCGCTCGCGACGAAGGTGCGGTCGTCGCGGCCCAGGTGCCAGTGCAGGAACTTCTTCACCGCCTCGCTCGCCGCGACCCGCTCGGCGCGCGACTGCCACAGCGCCTCGAAGCCGAGGTCGGCCCACACCTGGTCGATGCGCGCGTCGAGCACCTCGAGGACGGCCGGCAGCTCCTCCCGCGCGACGGCGTCGGCGAGCACGTGGACGATCGAGCCGAAGCCGAGCGCCGTGGTCCGCGCGACCTGCGCGTGGACCTCGTGGTCGAGGAACCACCGCAGCGGGCAGCCGACGAGCGAGGACAGCTGGCTGCCGGACAGGTCGAGCGCCCGGTCCTCGGGTCGGACCGCGACGTCGCTCGAGGTGAACTCCTCGATGCCCCACCAGCGGTCCGGGTGGGCCGACGCGACGAGCGGGCGGCCGTCGTCGTCGACCGCGCGCGCCAGCACCGCCAGCCGGCGTACGGCGGCGGCCCGCAGCACCTCGGGCCGCTCGCGATCCACGGCCGTGGCCCGGAGGCGGGCCACGAGACCCGGGACCGACAGCGGCCGCGGCGGCCGGCCTCCCACGTGCCCGGAGGCGGGCGAGCGGTCGACGGGATCCACCACACGACCGCGCACCTCGTCGACGAAGCGCGAGGGCTGGGCGCCGTCGTCGAGCGGGCTGCGCACGGCGGTGACGAGGAGCCGCTCCTCGGCGCGCGTGCAGGCGACGTAGAACAGGCGGCGCTCCTCGGCGAGCAGGCTCGAGGGAGGTGGCGCGGGGACGAGGCCGGTGACCTCGAGGCGGTCGGCCTGCAGGAGCGAGCCGCGGCGTCGTACGTCGGGCCAGAGGCCGTCCTGCACCGCCGCGACGACCACGAGCCGCCACTGGAGGCCCTTCGCGCGGTGCGCGGTGAGGATGCGTACGGCGGGACCGCGCAGGCCCTTCTCCGCGAGGGAGTCGGCGGGGATCTCCTGCGCCTCGAGCTCCGCGAGGAAGTTCTCCACGCCGCGCTGCCCGGAGAAGCGGTCCTCGATCCGCTGCGCGGCGGCGAACAGAGCGAGCACGGCATCGAGGTCGTTGTCGGCGCGGCGCCCGGCGTCGCCTCCTCGCAGCGCGGCGGCCTCGAGGCGCTGCGGCCACCCGGACCCGCGGAACGTGCCGGACCAGACGGCCCACAGCACCTCCTCGGCGCTGCCGCCGCGCTCGACGACCGCGCGCGCCGCGTGCAGCAGACGCCCGAGCCGGACCACGGCTCCGAGCGCGTGCCGCGCCCGGGCATCGGGTCCCGAGGCGGACGACGAGATCGGGAGCACGACGTGGTCGGGGTCGGCCGAGACCTGCTCGACGAGGCGACGGACGAGGGTGGCCGACGGCGCGGGGCGGGCGGACGCGTCGGCGGCCCGCTCGAGCGCGCGCAGCGACCGGCCGAGCCGGCGCAGCTCCGCGGGGTCGGAGTCGGCGAGCGGCGAGAGGAGCAACCGGTGCACGACGTCGTCGTCGAGCACGTCCGGGTCGACCACCCCGCGCATCAGCGTGAGCAACGGGCCGACGGCGGGCTCCTCGTGCAGCGGGAGCTCGTCGCCCGCGACCTCGACCGGCACGCCCGCGGCGCCGAGCGAGCGGCGCAGCGACGGCACCGACTGGCGGCCGCTGCGCACCAGAACGGCCATCTCGTCCCAGCGCAGCCCGTGCTCGAGGTGGGCGCGGCGCAGGACGTCGGCGACGTGCGCGGCCTCCGCGGGCACCGAGTCGAAGGTGCGCACCTCGACGACGCCGTCACCGTGCCGCGCGCCCGCGCAGTCGGGACTGCGGTGCTTCGCCACGATCTCGGCCGACAGGTGCGGGAGCGCCGCCGTCGAGAGCACCCTCCCGGCAGCGGCGCGGATCACCGGGCCGAACCGACGCGTCGTCCGCAGCACGACGACGGGGGCGGGAGAGCCGTCCGGGGCGGGGAACGTGTCGCGGAACGTGAGGATGCCGGTCGGGTCGGCGCCGCGGAAGGCGTAGATCGCCTGGTCGGGATCGCCGACCACGACGAACGTGGCGTCGGGCGCGACGAGCCCCGCGAGAAGCCGCACCTGCGACGCGTCGGTGTCCTGGAACTCGTCGACGAACACTGCGCGGTAGCGGTTGCGCAGCTCGCGCTGGACAGCCGGCTGGTGCGCGAGCAGCGCCGCGCGGTGGACCACCTCGGTGTAGTCGGCGACACCCTCGGCGTCGAGCACGTCGAGGTACTCCTCCAGGAACTGCCCGACGGCCCGCCACGCCGGCCCGAGCTCGCCGGCGTACGGCGCCAGCGCCTCCAGGTCGGTCGGGTCGAGACCGAGCGCGCGCGCCTTCGCCACGACCGAGCGCACCTCGACGGCCAGGCCGCGGGTGCCGAGCGCGGCGGTGAGGCCGGCCGGCCAGTCGAGGCGGCCGTCGCGGACCGAGTGGGTGAGCAGCTCGCGCAGCCGCAGCTCCTGCTCGGGGCCGGAGAGCAGCCGCAACGGCTCGAGGAACGCCTCGGGGTCGGACTGCTGGCGCACGAGGGCATAGCTGAACGAGTGGAAGGTGGCGACCGTGGGCACGAGCCCGCCGCCGACGCGCGCGGTGACGCGGTCGCGCCACTCCTGTGCGGCCTTGCGGCCGAAGGTGAGTCCGAGCACCTCGTCGGGGCGCAGCCGGTCCGGCCCCTGCAGCCGGTCGACCATCGCCTCGACCAGCGTCGTGGTCTTGCCCGTGCCGGGTCCGGCGAGGACGAGGAGCGGCCCGCGGCGGTGCGCGACGACCTGTCGCTGCTCGGCGTCGAGCTCCGGTGCCGTGGCCGACAGCGGAGGGGTCCGGTCGAGGGTCAGGCGCGGCGGCGTCCGTGACGTGGCGTCCGCTGCGGCGTGCGGAGCGGACGGGGTCACAGGAGGAATCCCACCACGCGCCTCCGACACCCTGATCCCCCGGTTGGTGTGCGTTCAGCCGGGGCCCCGGCCTCCGCTGGAGCACGCACCGACGTCGGCTAGGGCCACCAGCGGGCGGACGCCATGTCGACCTTCGTGCCCGACGCCGTCAGCGGCGTGCCCTCGCGGCGGTGGCGGCGCAGCGCCTCGGCCTCGTGGCCGGCCGGCGGTGAGCCGTCCGAGCGGATCACCCGGTGCCAGGGCACGCCCGAGCCGAAGCGCGCCATCACGGTCCCCACGGCGCGGGCACCTCCCGCCCCGAGCGCGGACGCGACGTCGCCGTAGGCCATCACCCGGCCCGGCGGGATCTGCTCCACGAGGTCGAGGACCGACTCGGCGAAGGGCGTGGGCAGGCCCGCGCCGGGGTCGCGGTCGGCCGCGTCACCGGATCCGCGCGGGACCCGGGAGGCAGACGTCACGCTCTGCATCCTGCCCGCCTCCACGCCCGACGGCCGTCCGGATGCGACGATCACTCCCGTGTCCCCCGCCGTCCCCCTCGATCCCGACGACGACGGCGGCGCCGGCACGCTGGTGATCGAGGGCGGCGTGATCCCGCGCCGGGTCCGCCGACCGATCGACCTCGTGCGGTTCGCGGTCGCCCTCCTGGCGTTCGCCGCGATCGTGGCGATCTCCTACTTCCTGACCGCGACGTCGACCGGCATCGACCAGGACATCATCGACGCGAGCAACCGGGTGCCCGAGCTGCTCCGCTTCGTGCTCAACACCCTCGCCGGCCTCGGGCTGCTCGCCCTGCCGGTCGCGGTGGCGATCGACCTCGTGGCACGGCACCGCAGCCGCCAGCTCGTCGACGCCGTCGGCGCGATGCTCATCGCGTCGGCCCTCGCCCTGCTCACGACGTTCCTCGTGACGAGCTACGCCCCCGAGCGCCTGCTCGTCGCGATCACCGGCGACGCCAGCGGCGGCCGGATCGTGCTCAACCCGATCATCGCCGGGCTGGTCGCGTTCATCACCGTCGCGCGCCTGCTCGGTCGCGGACGCTGGGGCGCCTTCGCCGTCGTCACGATCGTGGCCGTCACGTTCGTGCCGCTCACGACGAGCCAGACCACGACCCAGGTCATCGGGATGTCGCTGGCGATCGGCTGGGCCGTCGGCCTCGCCACCCGCTATACCCTCGGCACGCCGACGACCCGCCCGAGCGGCCTGCAGGTGGCCGAGGCGCTCGACCGCGCCGGACTCCCGATCACCGTCCTGCGAGCCAACAAGAACACCGCCCGCGGACGGCAGTACACCGCCTTCACGCGCGGACGCGAGCGCCTGCGGGTCAACGTCTACGACCGCGACCTGGAAGGCGCCGGCCTCGCCCGCGCCGCCTGGCGCCAGCTGCGCCTGCGCACAGACCCGGCCAACCCCAGCGTGTTCTCGATGCGTGCCCAGCTCGAGCACGCGGCCCTGATGAGCTACGCCGCGACCGCTGCCGGCGGCCGGGTGCCGACGCTGCGCGCCGTCGTCGAGGTCGGGCCGGACTCCACCCTGCTCGCCTACGACGAGGTGCCGGGGACGACGTTCGCGGAGCTCCCCGAGGGCACGGTCAGCGACACCGACCTCGACGAGGTGTTCCGCGCCGTCCGCACCCTGCACGACGAGCGGATCGTGCACCGCGCGCTCTCGCCGGAGCAGCTGATCAAGGCCGACGACGGCGGCATCTGGCTCGCCGGCGTGCAGCACGGCACCATCGCCGCGAGCGACGTGCAGGAGCGCATCGACCTCGCCGAGCTGCTCGTCACCGCGGCGCTGCTCACCGATGTGCCGCGCTCCGTGGCGACGGGTGCGCGCGTGTTCGGCGCCGACCGGCTGACCCGCGCGCTGCCCGCTCTGCAGACGATCGCGCTCTCGGCCGACACGCGGCGCCGCGCCCGCGGACGCAAGGAGGTGCTGGTCGCGCTGCGCGACGAGCTCATCGCCCTGCGCCCCTCCGCCGCCGAGACCGAGCAGCTCGAGCTGCGCCGGGTGAAGCCGCGCACGCTCTTGACGATCGTGGCGGGCTCGATCGCGGCCTACGTCCTGGTCTCCCAGCTCGCGCAGGTCGACCTGATCGGCCTGGTGCGCCAGGCGCAGTGGAACTGGGCGCTCGCGGCGCTGGGGCTGTCGTTCCTGACCTTCGTCGGAGCCGCGCTCTCGCTGTCGGGCTTCGTGCCCGAGAAGCTCTCCCACGTGCGGACCTTCGCCGCGCAGCTCGCGGCCGGCTTCGCGACCCTCGTGTCGCCGCCGACCGTCGGCGCCGTCGCCGTCAACGTCCGCTACCTGCAGAAGTCCGGCCTGCACCCGGCGCTGGCGGCTGCCAGCGTGGGCGTCTCGCAGGTGTTCGCCTTCGTCGTGCACATCGGGCTGCTGTTCTTCACCGCCATCGCGGCCGGCCAGCAGGCCGACATCCACTTCGCCCCACCCAAGTGGGCCGTCATCGCGGTGGTCGTCATCGTCGTGGCGCTCGGACTCAGCCTGCTGTTCGGGCCGGTCCGCAAGACGGTCTCGGACCGGGTCGGCCCGATCCTCGCCGAGGTCGGACCGCGCCTTCTGACCATCGGACAGCGACCGTGGAAGATCGTCGAGGGAACGGGCGGGATCCTGCTGCTCAACGGCGCCTTCGCGCTCTGCATGATCGCCTGCTGCGAGGCCTTCGGTGCGACCAACATCAACTACGCCGCCGTCGCGCTGGTCTACCTCGCCGGCTCGACGCTGGGCCAGGCGGCGCCGACACCGGGCGGTCTCGGTGCCGTGGAAGCGGCGTACATCGCGGGCCTCACCCTCGCCGGCATCGACTCCGGCGTGGCAGTCTCCGCGACCCTCCTCTTCCGCCTCCTGACCTTCTGGCTCCCCACCATCCCCGGCTACTTCAGCTTCAACTGGCTCCAGCGAGTAGGAAGCCTCTAGCCCCAGCCACCTCACTTTCTGACCTCTAAGGATGATCAGCGCCCTTGAAGGGTGACGTCGCGTCCGTAGGACGTGATCTTGGTCAGGTCTTCGGCGTAGCGCTGACATGACGAAGGGCCGCCCCCACGGGAGCGACCCTTCGTGTCAGTCCTAGTAGCTCGGCTTCTCCGGCTCGATCTGGTTGACCCAGGCCACCACGCCGCCGCCGACGTGGACGGCGTCGGAGTAGCCGGCGCCCTGGATGATGGCGAGCACCTCGGCCGAGCGCACGCCGCTCTTGCAGTGCAGCACGATCGGCTTGTCGCTGGGCAGGTCCTCGAGCGCCTTGCCGGAGAGGAACTCGCCCTTGGGCACGAGCACGGCACCCGGGATGTTCACGATGTCCCACTCGTTGCGCTCGCGCACGTCGATGAGCACGAAGTCGCGCTCTCCGGCCGCCCGCTCGTCGAGCATGTCCTTGAGCTGCACCACGGAGATCGTGTGCCCGATCGCGGCGTCGGCAGCCGCGTCGGAGATGGCCCCGCAGAACGCGTCGTAGTCGATGAGCCCGGTGATCTTCTCCGCGTTCGGGTCCTTGCGGATCTTCACCGTGCGGTAGGACATCTCGAGGGCGTC
>Ga0302299_10001060_pt1 | contig 16261 bp, 17 predicted proteins | sample III_Fen_N3_4_FD_198795 | JGI IMG/M metagenome (GOLD analysis project Ga0302299, IMG submission 198795) | Peat permafrost microbial communities from Stordalen Mire near Abisko, Sweden - III_Fen_N3_4 | ecosystem: Environmental > Terrestrial > Soil > Wetlands > Permafrost | place: Sweden: Abisko... | reverse complement strand
CATGCCCCGCAACCCAGCCGGCAAGGTCATGAAACAGGACCTCCGCAAGGCCTACGCCGGGGCCTGAACCCGCGGTCGCGAGGTCGGGCCGTAGCCTGCCCCGGTGCTCCTGCGCCGCGGGCTGGTCCGTGCCCTCTTCGTCGTGCTCGTGGTGGGCACGTTCCCGTCGGTGGCCGCCGCGCAGACGACAGGTGCGCCGACCTCGGCCACCGCGCCGACCTCGGGTGGGCTGCGCTGGCAGCCGTGCCGGAGCGGCTTCGAGTGCTCCACGCTCACGGTGCCCCGCGACGACGCCCAGCCCGCCGGACCGACCGTCGACCTCGCGCTGATCCGGTCGCCCGCACGCGACCAGGACCGCCGCATCGGCTCCCTGCTCGTCAACCCCGGCGGCCCGGGGGGCTCGGCGATCGACTACGTCCGCTACGCCACCCACACCCTCCCCGCCGAGCTGCGCGACCGGTTCGACATCGTCGGCGTCGATCCGCGGGGCTCGGGCGAGAGCGATCCGGTCAAGTGCAAGTACGACATGTCGAAGTACTACGCCCTCGACTTCTCGCCCGACGACCAGGCGGAGCGCGACGCGCTCGTCGCGGGGATGCAGAAGTTCGTCGACGCGTGCGTCGCGTCCGAGGGCGACTACCTGCGCTACATCTCCACCGATTACACGGTGCGGGACCTCGACAAGGTCCGCGCCGCGCTCGGCGACGACCGCCTCACGTTTCTGGGCTACTCGTACGGCACCTACATCGGCGCGAAGTACGCCGCCGCGTTCCCCGATCGCGTGCGGGCCCTGGTGCTCGACGGTGCGGTCGACCCGTCACTCGACAGCAAGCAGATGCAAGTCCAGCAATCGGCCGGCTTCGAAGGCGTGCTCGACGGGTTCCTGAAGTGGTGTACGCGCGAGTCCTCGTGCGCGTTTCACCGCGGGGGCAAGGTGATTCCCGCGTTCGACGCATTGCGGGCGCGGGTCGACGCCGAGGGTCTCCGCGTCCCCGGTGCCCGGCCGGCGCGCACGCTCTCGCCCACCGAGTTCGACCTCGGCCTCGGTGAGATCCTCTACGAGGGCGCCGGCGGGTACTCGTACCTCGGTGAAGCGCTCGACGCCGCCGACCGCGGCGACGGCGCGGCCATGGCCGATCTCGCCGACTCCTATACCGAACGCAGTCCCGACGGCAGCTACGGGGGCATCGAGGACGCGTTCCTCGCGATCTCCTGTGCCGACGGACCGCCGGTGGGCACGGTGGCCGACGTCGCCGAGATCGAGGCCGCGGCGGCGAAGGTCGCCCCGCGGACCGGCCCGGGGATCGTCAACAACTCGATCGCGTGCGCACTGTGGCCGATCCCGGGCGCGCCGGCCGCGCCGGTGTCGGCACCCGACGCGCCGCCCATCGTGGTGGTCGGCACGCGGCACGACCCGGCAACCCCGTTCGCGTGGGCGCAGTCCCTCGCGCGCCAGCTCGGGTCGGCCGTGCTGATCAGCGCGCCGGGGGCCCAGCACACCTCGTTCGGGATGGGGAACCGGTGCGTCGACGATGCCGTGGTCCGGTACCTCGTCGACCGGACGGCGCCCAAGCGGACCCTCACCTGCTGAGGTGGTTAGCCTGCCGCCTCGATGGATCTGCGCTATTCCGAGTCCGACGAGGCATTCCGCGCCGAGCTGCGGCAGTGGCTCTCCGCCACCCTGCCCCAGCTCCCGTCCGAGCCTCCTCGCGACGACTGGCCGGCCCGCGTCGTCTTCGACACCGACTGGCAGAAGCGGCTGTTCGAGGCCGGCTACGCGGGGATGTCGTGGCCGAAGGAGTACGGCGGTCGCGACGCCCCGCCGAGCGAGCAGCTGATCTTCCTCGAGGAGTGCTCCACCGCGAAGGCGCCCTACGTCGGTGTGAACTTCGTGGGGACCCTCCACGCCGGGCCCACGCTGATCGCCGAGGGCACCGACGCCCAGAAGGCCAAGCACATCCCCAAGATCCTCCGGGGTGAGCAGGTGTGGTGCCAGTGCTTCTCGGAGCCCGACGCCGGCTCGGACCTCGCGGGGCTCACGACCCGGGCGGTGCGCGACGGCGACGACTACGTGGTGACCGGGCGCAAGATCTGGTGCTCGTTCGGGCAGGTCGGGGAGTACGGCGAGCTCCTGGCCCGCACCGACGCCGACGTGCCCAAGCACAAGGGGATCTCGTGGTTCATCCTCCCGATGGACCTGCCCGGCATCGAGGTCCGCCCGATCGAGACGATCCTCGGCTCGTCGGAGTTCTGCGAGGTCTTCCTCGACGAGGTCCGCGTGCCCGCCGAGCAGCTCGTGGGCAAGGAGAACGACGGCTGGCGCGTCACCAACGTCACCCTGAGCTTCGAGCGGGGCACCGCGTTCGTCTCGGAGATGGTCGACGCGATGCGCCTGGCCGAAGCGCTCGCGCCGCTGGTGCGCGACCCGGCCGACCGTCGTGAGCTCGGCCACGTGATCGCCGAGTTCGACGCGCTGTGGGCGCTCACGAAGCGCAACGTGTCGCGCGCCGCGGCGAAGGGCGACACCGGCCTCGGCGGGATGATCATGAAGCTCGCCTACTCCGAGGCCCGCGACCGACTTTCCGACCTGTCGATGCGGGCGCTCGGGCGGGGGGCACTCGACGTGCACGAGCTCTACGTCGAGGAGCGGCTGCGCACGCTGTCGCTGACCATCGCGGCCGGCACCTCGCAGATCCAGCGCAACATCCTCGGTGAGCGTGTCCTCGGCCTCCCGCGCGAGCGGCAGTGGCCCACCGGAGCCGAGGGGGCCACGCGATGAACTTCGATCTCACCGACGACCAGGAAGCGCTGCGCGACGGCATCCGGGCCCTGTGCCAGGGGCGCTTCACCTCCGACCGGGTGCGGGCCGGCTTCGACCGCGCGGTGTGGGACGAGCTCGCGGGGACCGGCGTGTTCTCCCTGCTCGCCGACGGCTTCTCGTGGGCCGATGCCTCGCTCGCGTTCGAGGAGCTCGGCCGGGCCGTGGTCCCCGGGCCCCTCGTGTGGGGCGTGCTCGCCCACGGTCTCGTCGACGGCGTGCCCACCGGGCTCGCCCGCCCCGCGGCCGGCACCCCCGCGATGGTGGAGCACCTCGCCGCGGCCGATGTCGTGGTCGTGCTCGACGGCGACGCCGTGCGCCAGGTCCCCGCGGCCGCGGTGTCGGGCGCGCTGCTCGACTGGCCGCTCGACCCGCTCACGCCGATCACCCGCGTCGACGCGCTCCCCGAGGGGGACGTGCTCGCGGGTGCCGACGCGACCCGCTGGCGCCGTGGCGGCGCGGTCCTCACTGCGGCGTTCCAGGTCGGCATGGCCCACGCGTGTGTGGAGCAGGCCACCGAGTACTCGCTCGGGCGCAAGCAGTTCGACCGCCCGATCGGGTCGTTCCAGGCGATCAAGCACCTCCTCGCCGACGCGATCGTTCGGGCCGAGGTGGCCCGGACCGCGGTGCACGCGGCCGCCGTCACGCTCGACGATCCCGAGGTGGGCGACGTCGACCGCGCGATCGCCGGGGCGAAGCTGCTCGCCGGTGAGGCGGCGCTGAAGAACGCCAAGACCTCGGTGCAGGTGCACGGCGGGATGGGGTTCACGTGGGAGGTCGACGCGCACCTGTACCTCAAGCGCGCCTGGCTCACGAACACCACCTTCGGCACGCCCGACGCCTGCGCCGACGCCCTCGCCGACTCCTTGTCCTGACTCCCTGCGTGTGGCAGCGTTCCCCGTGGGCAGGTCGACAGAGGAGGACGACATGGCCGGTGTGGTCACGAAGAGCTTCGACGGGCCCGACGAGACGCGCACGCCCGACAAGACCGAGATCCGGGTCGTCGACCTCGGCGGTCTGAAGGCGGCCCAGGTCACCTTCCAGCCCGGATGGCGGTGGTCGGAGTGCATCAAGCCGGTCGTGCACACCGACTCGTGCCAGGTCCACCACGAGGGCATGCTCGTGCGGGGCCGGATGCACGTCGCCCACGACGACGGCACCGAGGTGGAGCTGGGCCCGGGCGACGCCTACGTGATCCAGCCGGGGCACGATGCGTGGGTCGTCGGCGACGAGGCCGTGCTGGGCTACGAGTTCGACAGCCGCGCCGCGGAGACATTCGCCCAGCCCGACTGACCGCGACAGAATGCCGGACCATCCCGTTCCCCGAGAGGACGACCTGTGATCCGGTTCAGCGTCTACTACCCCAAGGCCGACGGCGCGACGTTCGACCACGACTACTACCGCGACAGCCACGTCCCGCTGGCGATCCAGAGCTGGGGTCTCGACCCGTCGCAGGTCGTGATCGAGAAGGGCATCGACGGTCCCTACGAGGCCGCGGTGCACTTCTCGTTCGCGTCGCCCGACGCGCTGGGTGCGGCGCTCGGGTCGGAGGGCACCGGCGCGGTGATGGCCGACGTGGCGAACTACACCGACATCGTCGCCGTGGTGCAGACCTCCGAAGTGGTCGGCTGACGGGACCGGGACCGCGCTGACTCCTCTTGTCGGGGGGTCGGCCCGGGTCGATACTGGACCCGTGCTCGACCTCGACACGCTCGTCGCCGACCTCGAAGCCGCAGTGGGGGAGACCACGCCGCCGCTGGCGGTGAAGGAGGTCCTCACGCGGGCGCTGGCCCGGCCCGACGAGGTCGCCGCCGCGCTCGCACCCACCGCGGGCGGGATCCGCATGCTCCATCAGCGCCCGTACCTCACGGCCATCGACGCGGCGTGGGCGCCGGGCATGCGGCTCATGCCGCACAACCACGAGATGTGGGCGGTGATCGCCGTCTACCAGGGCGCCGAGGACAACGAGTTCTTCGTCCGTGGGGAACGTGAGGGCCTGGTCGAGCGCACGGGCCGCCGCCTCGCCACCGGCGACGTCATGGTCCTGGGTGAGGCGACGATCCATGCCGTGGCCAACCCCGGCGGCGTGCTCACCGGGGCGATCCACGTCTACGGCGGCGACTTCGTGAACCAGCCGCGGCGCCAGTGGGGTCCCGGCGACGACGTCGAGCGCCCCTTCGACCTCGACGGCGCGCTGGCCCAGTTCCACGCCGCCAACGTCGCCGCCGGCCTCACCGCGGGCTGAGCCCCTCTCCCGTTTTGGCGTGGTTCAGCGGGCTCCAGGCCCGACGAACCACGCCAAAACAGTGATGGCTGGGGTCAGGCGCGGGGGAGGCTGGCGAGCGACACCACCGCGAACACGAGGATGGCGAGCGCGACGCCGTTGAGGATCCCGCGCAGGAGGGGGTCCTTGAGGCGCTGTGCGATGGCGGCGACGAACAGCACCATGGCGAGCAGCACCGTGTTGCGGAGGTACTTCTCGCCGTGCTCGCGCGCCTCGGTGCCGACGGCGAACGCGGCCTGGGCGCGGGCGTTGATCCGCTGGGCCTTCGCGCGGAACGGGTTGTGGTACTCGGGCATCTTCGCGGGGCCCTTGGGTGCGTCGGGATTGACGAAGGGGTCGGTCAACAGCCACGCGTCGAACGCGACCTTGTACGCGGGGGTCATTCGCTTCTCGAGGAGCGCCTGCAGGTCGGCATCGCCGGCGTCGTGGGCCTCGAGCCACGCGGTCATGAGCCCGGCGTCGGCGACGAGCTCGGTCGTCGCGAGGCTGTCGAGCTCCTCGGACTGGAACCGCGCGGCCGTCGCGACGCCGTAGAGCCGGCTCTGCTCGCCGTCCCACTTCGCGGCCTGGAACCCGCTCCATGCGGTGGTGATCGCGACGACGGCCAGCAGGATCACCTCGATCACCTCGAGCGCCCGGTGCGCCCGGTGCGCCGATCCGTGCTCGTGGCCGTGCCCGTGCTCCGTGAGATGGTGGGCGATCTCGATGTTCGCGCCCTCGGCCATGGATGCTCCCCGCTCGTGGTCGGGCGATCATCCTGCCCGGTCGGGCGGCGGGAAACCTCCCGATCGGGTGACTGAGGGTTCGAGCACGACCGTCGGCTCGATCGCGATCGCCGTCGTCAGGCTGTTGGCGATGTAGCACTCGCGGTGCGCGACCTCGCAGAGGCGGTGCACACGGTCGACGAGCACCTCGGACCGGCCGGCGGACGGGTCGTCGCTGCGGACGGTGATCCGCGGACGCAGGGTGATCGAGGTGATGCGCATGGGGAGGTCGTCCTCGGGCATCGCCGCGACCGCGTCGTCGTCGTAGGCCACCACGTCGAGCCGAGCCCGCGCCGCCACCGCGAGGAACGACAGCAGCTGGCAGGACGCGGCCGCGAGCACGAGCAGCTGCTCGGGGTCGAGCAGCGCGGGGTCACCGCGGAACCCGGGATCGGCGCTGAGCGTGAGCGCGGCCTCGGCCGGCGGCGCGGTGGCCGTGTGGGTCCGCGTGTAGGCCTCGTAGCCCACGCCGGTGGAGCCGGTCCACGCGCAGGTCACGCGGTAGTGGTGCATACTCCGATGGTGGCAGCCGACCTCGGCCTCACGCACGTGGCATTGCCGGTGACCGACGTCGACGCGAGCGCGGCGTTCTACGCCCGCTTCGCCGACCTGCAGGTCGTGCACCGTCGGGTCGACGGCTCGGGGGCGGGCGCGGTGGGGGTGGTGTGGCTCTCGGACCTCACCCGGCCGTTCGTGATCGTGCTGATCCAGACTGCTGTCACCCACGTGCTCGGCGGGTGGGCCCATCTGGGTGTGGCCTGTGCGAGTCGCGACGAGGTCGACGCCCGCTGCGCCGCCGCGACCGCGGCCGGCATCGCGGTGCAGGGCCCGTACGACGACGGCCCACCCGTCGGCTACTGGGCGATCCTGCCCGATCCCGACGGGCACCACCTCGAGCTGGCGTACGGGCAGCGCGTGGACGCGACCGTCGCCGCGTCACAACGGGAACGGCGCGGCGACGACCGTTAGTGTCGGGCGCCGATGAGCGCACTCGACCCGTCCACGACCGTCCTCTCGGCCCTCGCCGGACGCCTCGGGTCCGACCCCGACGGGCCGTACCTCGACTTCGAGGGGGAGGCGTACACCGTCCGCGCGATCGATGCCGCGGGCAACCGCTGCGCCCGGGTCCTCGCCGACCTCGGCGTCGGCCGCGGCGACCGCGTCGCGACGCTGTTGGAGAACGTGCCCGAGCAGGTGATCTCGTTCTTCGGCGCGGTGAAGCTCGGGGCGGTCCAGGTCCCGGTCAACACCGCCTACAAGGGTGAGTTCCTGCGCCACCAGCTCGCCGACTCCGGCGCCGCCGTGGTGATCGTCCAGGGCGACTTCGCCGGGCGCATCGCCGACCTCGACGCCTCGACCCTGCCGGAGCTGCGGGCCGTCGTCCTCGTGGGGGAGCCCGACCGCGCGATCACCGCGCTCGCGGTGCACGACTGGGCGACGGAGACCCAGGCCCGGTCCGACGCCCCGGTCGACGACCCCGGGGTGACGCCGTCCGACCTCGCCTGCTTCATCTACACCGCGGGCACCACGGGCCCGTCCAAGGGCTGCATGCTCCCGCACCACTACGTGGCGTCGCTCGGCGATCAGATCGCCCGGGCGTGGGAGATCGCCCCCGACGACTGCGTGTTCACCCCGTTGCCGCTGTTCCACTTCAACGCGATCTCGGTGTGCGTCGTGGGCGGCCTGGTCAACGGCCACAGCGCGGCCATCGTGCGGCGCTTCTCGGTGTCGAACTTCTGGCCCGAGGTGGTGCGGACGCACTCGACGATCGCGTCGCTGCTCGGCTCGTTGGCGATCCTCGTCGGCGATGCCGAAGACAACCCTGCGCAGGCCGAGCACCGCCTCCGGCTCTGCGTCGCGGCCCCCATGCCCCCGGCGACCGACGAGGCCTGGCGCACCCGCTTCGGGGTTCCCACCTTCAGTGCGGGCTTCGGTCTCACCGAGGCGTCGCTCATCTCGGCACTCCCGGCGCGTGAGCAGAACAAGCCCGGCGCCGCGGGTCGCCTCAACCAGGACGACTTCGAGGTCCTGCTCGTCGGCGACGACGACCAGCCGGTCCCCACCGGCGAGATCGGCGAGATCGTGTGCCGGCCCCGCCACCCGAGCTCGATGTTCCAGGGCTACTGGCGCCGGCCCGAGGACACGCTCGCGGTGTTCCGCAACCTCTGGTTCCACACCGGAGACCTCGGCAAGGTCGACGAGGACGGGTTCCTGTACTTCGTCGACCGCAAGAAGGACTACCTGCGCCGCCGGGGCGAGAACATCTCCAGCTTCGAGATGGAGCGGGTCTTCCACGGCCACGACGCCATCAACGACGTCGCGGTCCACTCGGTCCCGAGTGACATCGGCGAGGACGACCTCAAGGTCACCGCGGTGCTCAACCCCGGCGAGACGGTCACCGAGGAGGAGCTCTGCGCGTGGGTGGTGGAGCGGGTGCCCTACTTCGCGGTGCCGCGCTACATCGAGTTCCGCGACGACCTGCCCCGCAACCCGGTCGGGCGGGTGCTCAAGTACCAGCTCCGTGACGAAGGCGTGACCGAACGCACCTGGGACCGCGAGCGGAGCGGGTTCACGTTCGAGCGCCGGTGAAGATCCGGCCTCGTCCCGTCGCCGCCACCGTGCTGGTGGTGGTGGGATCGGTCGCACTGTTCCTCGGGGCGATCTCGGCCTGGGCGGCGCCCACCCTGTTCGACAGCACGAAGTTCGCGGCCCGGGCGCGCGTCGCGCTCGACGAGTCGCCGGCATTGCGCCAGGTGGTGGCGCGCACGCTCGTGGTCAGCGTCGTGGAGCGCAGCCGGCCCGACCTGATCGCGTTCCGCCCGGTGCTCATCTCGGCGGCGGAGAACGTGGTCCGGACCGACACGTTCGGCGACGTGTTCGAGGTCGCAGTGCGCAACGCCCACGAGCTGTTCACCCACGAGTCCGACGACAACGCGGCGGTCCGGGCCAACGCGGCCGCCCTGCTCCTCATCGACACCGTCCGCAAGGTCGCTCCCGACGTCGCCGACCAGATCCCCACCAACATCGAGCCGGTGCTGCTCCGCTTCCGTGACGCGTCGGCCGAGCACGACCTCTGGCGGACGGGCGAGCGCACCGAGCGGTTGGCGTGGTTGCTGCCCCTGGTCGGAGCGCTGGCGTGGGTGGGTGCGTTCGTGCTGGCTCGGGACCGACGCAAGGTCCTCGTGCAGCTCGGGATCGTGCTCACCATCGGCGGGGTGGTGCTCCTCGCCGGTCTGCGGATCGGCGAACGCCTCGTGGTCTCCCACTTCGACCTGCCGCTGAACCGGCAGGCCGCGCGCGACGTGTGGGGCACCTACGTGGAGGGACTCGTGGCGATCGCGTGGTTCGGGATCCTCGGGGGGATGATCCTGGCCGCGTCCGTGCAGGCCACGGCGCGGGAATCCTCGCGGCTGAGCCCGGCCCGGATGCGGGAGCGGGCGAGGGAGCTCCTCACCCGCGAGCCCCGTTCCCGATGGGGCCGGCTCGTCCTCGGGGGCGGGTTCATCCTTCTCGGCCTCGCGATGTTCGCGTCGCCCCTCGACGTGGTGGAGACCGCCGTCACGGTGGTCGGTGCGTTCGTCTTCTACGCCGCGCTGGTCTACGTGCTCGATCTCCTCGTGCAACCGGCTGATGCCGCCACCGCGTCGCCGACCCGCCGCCGGGGCTGGGCCATCGGCGTCGCGGGCGCGCTCGGCGTGTTGCTGGTCGCCGGGGTCGTGACGTACCTCGTGGTGAGCGAGCCCGAGTCCACCACCCGCGTGCCGGGGTGCAACGGCCGCATCGAGTTCTGCCTCCGCCGCCTCGATCAGGTGGCGCTCCCGACCACCCACAACGCGCCGACCGCGGCGGAGGACGGGTTCCTCCTGCCGAACCAGGACCGCGGGCTCGCGGCCCAGCTGCATGACGGCATCCGGGGCTTCCAGATCGATGCCTACCTCGGGTCGGTGCGGTCGAGCGGTGGCGTGCGCGTGGTGTTCACCGACCTCGACGACAACAAGCTGCTGTCGATCGAGAACACCGTCGGACCCGAGCTCACCGCGCAGGCGCTCGAGTTCCGCCGCATCGTCGGGCCGCCGCCCGACCGGGCCCACCAGGACGTCTTCCTGTGCCACAACTTCTGCGAGCTCGGCGCGCTGAAGGCGCGCGACTCGCTTGTGGTGTTCCGGCGCTTCCTGGAGCGGCACCCGAGCGAGGTCCTGATGTTCGTCGTGCAGGACGAGCTCCCCGCGAAGCGGTTCGAGGCCGTGCTGCGCGAGGCCGGCCTCGACCGCTACCTCGCCACGATCGACTGGTCCCGCCCGCTGCCCACCTTCGGCACGCTCGTCGCGTCGGGGCAGCGCCTGATCGTCGGCCTCGAGCACGGCGACCTCGGCCCGACGATCCCCAACGTGTTCCGGGACGGCGTGATCCAGGAGGTGCCGTACAACTACCGCTCCGTCGACGAGCTGGTGGCCCCCGACTCGTGCCGTCCCCTGCGCGGGCGCGCCGACGCGCCGCTGTTCCAGTTCAACCACTGGGTCACCCCCGCGTCGCTGTCGGCGTCGCGGGTCGCCAACACGACGGCGGTGCTGGGAGAGCGGGCGCAGCGGTGCCACGACGAGCGGGGCCTGCTCCCGAACCTGGTCGCGGTCGACTTCTACGAGCGGGGCGACCTCTTCGGCGTCGTCGACACGCTCAACGACGAGCTCGTGGAGCCCGGGTGAGGCACCAGATCTCCTCGGCCGGCCACCGCCGGGCCCAGCGGTACGGCGCGAAGTCGTAGGTGGTGGTCGCTCCCTCAGGGGCGATGAGCTCGACGAGGTCGTCGACCACGAGACCGTGGGTCCGGAAGGCCCGGACCCATTCGCCGTGCGACCACAGCACGTCGACCGTGCCGCTGCCGGAGTCGACGACCTGGCGCGCCCGCCACGGCTCCTGGAGCCGGCGGGTCTGGCGGAACCGCGCGTCGTCCCAGGTCAGGTAGAGGAGCTGGGTGCCGACGCTGAACACCAGCCGACCGCCGTCGCGCAGGAGCCGGGCGCACTCCGGGACGGTGCGGTCGGGATCGCAGAACGACATCGCGCCGTGGTCGCAGAACACCAGGTCGAAGGCGGCGTCGGGGAACGGCGCCGCGGGCGCGGACGCGCACACCAGCCCGACGGTGGTCCCGGCGGCCTCGGCGCCGGCGCGGGCGTGGGCGAGCTGGGCCGCGGAGACGTCGAGCCCTACGACGCGTGCGCCCCGCGCCGCGAGCGCCACGCCGAACTGGGCCGCCCCGCAGCCGTACTCGAGGACGTCGAGCCCGGCGACGTCGCCGAGGACCCCGAGCTCGGCCTCCGGGATGCGCCAGATCCCCCATCCCTCGGGGATCCGGCCGAGCGCGTCGCGATGGGCGGCCTGGTAGTCGTCGGCGTCGGCGTCCCAGAAGCTTCGGTTACGGCGCTCGACGTCCGCGGGGGTGCCGGGCAACCTCAGGTGTCCTCGAGGATCTGTTCGCGCTCGGCCCGCCGCCGGCTCCACTCGGCGCGGAAGCCGTCGAACCCGGCACGGGCCGCCGAGGTCGCGGCCCCCGTGGTCGACGACCAGTCGCTCACGAGCCGGTCGAACGCGTCGCCGGCGGCGTCGATCGCCTTCTCGGCCTGCTCGGCGAGGGACTTCCAGGCCTCGGCGGTCGCGTCCTGGGCCTTGTCGACCCGCTGGCGGGCGTCGTCCTGGAGCTTGCGCAACGCGTCGATGCCCTCCTGGAGGCGGTCCTTCGCCTCGGCCTGCCCGAGATCGGCCTGCACGCGGAGGTCGTCGATCTGGGCTCGCAGGTCGTCGAGCGCGGCCCGAGCTCGATCGAGATAGTCATCAGTTCGAGTCATGGTCCACCTCGCTGCTCGTCACTGCTCTTCGTCGGATCGAGCCTAGGCCCGTCGGGGGGTGTCGGTGAGGGGTCGGAGGTCCCGCGTTCGAGAGGCCAACGGCCGGCTCGGCGCGCGGCGCGCTTCGCCGTCAGCATGCGGAACTGCGCCTGGTTCAGGTCGGCTCCTCTGTCGCGGCGCGCGCGTCGAGCGCGCGGATCTCGGCCCGGCGGGTGAACGGTGCCACGATCGCGCCCACCACCAGGGCCGCGATCGCGAGCGGCAGCAGCGGCACACCCCAGAACAACGCGACGATCACCACGGCGAGGAACGCGACCGCGGCGTCGACGAGCCAGTGGATCGCCAACGAGCGGGGCGGGCGCGGTGGCAGCCGCGGGACGTCGGGCGGATCGGTCACCGCCCGAGCCTCACACACCTCCCGCCGGGGCTCCAACCCGCCTGAACAGGTTTGGGTCGATAGATTCCGCGAGGTGAGCACGGATCCGGTGGCGATCGACGGGCGTTCCCTCGGGCGGCGGGGCGCCGCGACGCGCGGGCGTCTGCTCGAGGCCACCACCGAGCTGCTCGAGACCCACGGTGTGCGCGACCTGCGGGTCGTCGACATCGCGCGGCAGGTGGGCACGTCGCCCGCGACCTTCTACCAGTACTTCCGCGACGTCGAGGACGCCGTGCTCGCGCTGGCGGTGGAGGTCGGGGAGGACCTCGCGCCGATCGAGGAGGTCCTCGACCGGGACTGGACCGGTCCCGCCGGCCTCGACGACGCCCGGGCGCTCGTGGGCTCGTTCATCGAGTACTGGGACGCGCACCGGGCCATCCTGCGGACGCGCAACCTCGCTGCCCAGGAGGGCGATCGCCGCTTCCGCGAGGTGCGGATCGCCGCGCTGGCGCCGTTGCGCGAGGGCCTCACGGCGAAGGTGCGTGAGGGACAGGCGGCCGGGATGGTCGACCGCGAGCTCTCGGCGGTCGCGGCGGCGTCGGCGCTCGCGGCGATGCTCGAGCGCATGGCCGCGTTCCACAGCGACCTCGCCGCCTTCGGCGCCACCCACGACGACGTCGTGGAGACCACGGCCCGGATCGTCTACCAGACCGTCACCGGCCGCACCGGCTGACCCGGCGGCACGGGATCCCGCCTCAGGAGTGCTCGCCCGCGCGGGTGGTGATCTCGAGGTCGCGGTCGAAGTACCGCTCGAACAAGTCGCGCTTGCGGCGCGCACCCCACAGCTCCAGCTCCGCGTCGGCGGTCGTGTGCAGACGCAGGAGCACGAGCGACGGCCCGACCCGCGCGTCCACGCCGTCGACCGCGCCGGTGCGGCCGCGGTCGAGCCCATCGGCGAGGCGCAGCAGCGCCGTGAGGTACTGCACCCGGTCGAGGTCGGCGAGCGGATAGGCGTCGACGTCGGGGTTGCCGCGGCGGTGCCACCGCACCAACGCGGTGAGGGTCTGCACCTCGGCCGGGTCGAAGCCGCGCAGCTGCCCGTTCTCGACGAGGTACGCCCCGTGACGGTGATGGCCCTGCGAGGCCACGTGCTCGCCGATGTCGTGGAGCAGGGCGGCGTACTCGAGCAGCTCACGGTCGATCGCGTCGAGCCCGTGGAGCTCGCGGGTCTGGTCGAACAGCGACACCGCGAGGTCGGCGACCCGGCGGGCGTGGGCCTCGTGCCAGCCGCACCGCGTGGCGAGCGCCACCACCGACGCCCCCCGGATGGCGCGCGGGTCGTCGGACCACTCCTCCGGATCGTGGCGGTCGACGGCCTCGAGGAGGATCCCCTCCCGCAGCGACCACTCGCTGATCGTCATCTCGTCGAAGCCGAACAGCTCCATCGCGGTGGCGAGGAGCACGACCCCGGCCGGGATGAGGTCGACCCGGCGGGTCTCGAGGCCGTCGAAGCGCAGGCGCTCGGCCGCCGTGGAGCCGAGCACGGCGTCGTGCACCTTCTCGAACTCGCGCCGGGTGAAGGAGAACTGGTTGAGCGATCGGGGCACCTCGCGGCGGGCCCGGCTCGCCGCCATGCGGGCGATGTCCTCGAGCGTGCCGCTGCTGCCCACGACCAGGCGGGGTCCGTGGGGCGCGACCGCGTCGGCGACGGGTCCGAGCACGTCGGTGATGTGAGCCTGGAGCCGGCGCCTGTCCCCCTTGCTCAGCGGGTCGGTCTCGACGAACCCGGCGGTGAGCGTGCCCACCCCCAGGTTCTCGCTCGCCGCGTAGCGCAGCCCGGCCGCGTCGCCGAGGGTGATCTCCACGCTCCCGCCGCCGATGTCGAAGCCCAGGGCCGGCGCAGGCTCGAGGAGGACCCCGGCCCGGATGGCCCGGAAGATGAGCTCGGCCTCCCGGAGGCCGCTGATCACCTCGACCGACAGCCCGGCCTCGGCCTCGATGCGGTCGACCACCTCCGCGCCGTTGGCGGCCCGGCGCAGGGCCGACGTCGCGCAGGCCGCGATCTCCACCGCGCCGGCCGCGTCGGCGAGCTGGCGGAAGCGTCGCACCACCGCCACCGCGGCGTCGGCCGCCTCGTCGGGGATGCGGCCGTGGCGGGCCACGAGGTCGCCGAGGCGCAGCATCTCCTTCTCGCCGATGATGGGCTCGAAGCCGCCGGGGTGGACCTCCGCGATCATCAGGTGGAACGAGTTCGACCCGAGGTCGATGGCCGCCAGCCGCACAGGTCCAACCTACCTAGGCGCCGGTACGATCGCCGCGCTCACGAATCCGGAGGATGACCATGGCCGACGCTCCCGAATCCCGCCTGCTGATCGACGGCAAGCTCACCGACGCGCAGTCGGGGAAGACCTTCGCCAACATCAACCCCGCGACCGAGGAGCTCGCCGGTCAGGTGGCCGACGGCGGCGTCGACGACATGGAGCTCGCCATCGCGGCGGCGCGGCGGGCCTTCGACGAGACCGACTGGTCCACCAACCGGGCCTTCCGCAAGACCGTCCTGCAGCAGCTGATCGACGCGCTCGACCGCCACAAGGACGACCTGCGGCCCCACGTCGTCACCGAGGTCGGTTGCCCGATCATGCTCACGTACGCGGTGCAGCTCGACTCGAGCATCGCCGACATGCAATGGGACCTCGACATGATCGACCGCATGGAGTGGGAGTACGACCTCCCGGTCCACGAGTTCATGGGGATGCGCAGCGGCCGGCGCGTGTACCGGGAGCCGATGGGCGTCGTCGGTGCGATCACGCCGTGGAACTTCCCGTTCATGCTCAACGTCTCGAAGCTCGCCCCCGCGCTCGCCGCGGGCAACACCGTGGTGCTGAAGCCCGCACCCGACACGCCCTGGAGCGCCACGATGATCGGCAAGATCATCGCCGAGGAGACCGACATCCCGCCGGGGGTCGTGAACATCGTCGCCTCGGGCGACAAGGCGGCCGTGGGTGAGGTGCTCACGGGTGACCCGCGCGTCGACATGATCTCGTTCACCGGCTCCACCGGCGTGGGCAAGCGGATCATGGCCCGGGGCGCCGACACCGTGAAGAAGGTGTTCCTGGAGCTCGGCGGCAAGTCGGCCAACATCATCCTCGACGACGCCGACCTCGACGGCGCGGCGTTCGGCGGCATGATGGTGTGCATCCACGGCGGGCAGGGTTGCGCCATCACCACCCGCATGCTGCTGCCGGAGTCCCGCTACGACGAGGGTGTCGAGAAGCTCGCGGCGGCGTTCGCGGGGGTGCCCTACGGCGACCCGATGGACATGGGCAACATCATGGGCCCGCTCGTCAACCGGACGCAGTACGACAAGGTGCTCGGGATGATCGACCGTGCGAAGGAAGACGGCGCGAAGTGCCTCGTCGGCGGCGGTCCCGCCGACCAGTTCGACCGGGGCTACTTCGTGCAGCCCACGCTGTTCGTCGACGTCGACCCCGACTCCGAGCTCGCGCAGGACGAGGTGTTCGGCCCGGTGCTCGCCGTCCTCAAGTACACCGACGACGACGATGCCGTGCGCATCGCCAACAACTCGCGCTACGGCCTCTCGGGTGGCGTCAGCAGCGCCAGCCTCGACCGCGCGCTCGGGGTGGCGAAGCGCATCCGCACCGGCACCGTCTCGGTGAACGGCGGTGGGTGGTTCGGTCCCGACTCGCCCTTCGGCGGGTACAAGGAGAGCGGCGTCGGCCGGGAGCACGGTGTGGCCGGGTTCGAGGAGTACCTCGAGACCAAGACCATCGGTCTGCCCGCCCCCGACTGATCGGCGCGGGACCCCACGCGCGTTGCTCGTGGGGCGCGTGAGGTAATCGTCCGGCCAAGAACCGTCGCCTCCCTGCGAAACCGCCCGCACGCGTTCAAGCGCGGGCCGTCGCGGTGCCGATGCACCGGGGGTGACGAAGGTCATGTCCCGAGACCGGGTCGAAGCCCGGTTCGGCGCGATGGGCCGCGAGGCACGCGTCGTGGTGCTCGGGGGTCCCGCGCGCTCCGACGAGCGGGCCCGGCACCTGCTCGAGGTCCTCGAGCGGAAGTGGAGCCGCTACCGGTCGGGGAGCGAGGTGTCCCGGATCAACGACAAGTCGGGGCACTCCGTCGTGGTGTCGGCCGAGACCTACGGGCTCGTGGCCC
>Ga0302299_10001059_pt1 | contig 16264 bp, 16 predicted proteins | sample III_Fen_N3_4_FD_198795 | JGI IMG/M metagenome (GOLD analysis project Ga0302299, IMG submission 198795) | Peat permafrost microbial communities from Stordalen Mire near Abisko, Sweden - III_Fen_N3_4 | ecosystem: Environmental > Terrestrial > Soil > Wetlands > Permafrost | place: Sweden: Abisko... | reverse complement strand
ACGACGAGGGCGTGGTCGGCGGTGTTCAGCGGGTCGGGGCCCGCGTCGGTGGCGACCACGATGTCCTCGAGGCGGGCACCCCACCGGCCGGGCACGTAGATCCCGGGCTCGATCGAGAAGGCGTGGCCGGCCACCAGCTCGGTGGGGTTGCCCTCGACGATGTAGGGGTCCTCGTGCTCCTCGACGCCGATGCCGTGCCCCGTGCGGTGGACGAACCGGTCGCCGAGCCCGGCCGCGGCGATGACCGTGCGCGCCGCGGCGTCGACCTGCTCGGCGGGCACCCCGACACGCGCCGCCGCCACGCCCGCCGCCTGCGCCTCGCGCAGCACCGCGTACAGCTCGGCCAGCTCGGCGGGAACCGGCCCGGTGTGGACGCAACGGGTGATGTCGGAGCAGTAGCCGACCCCGTGCTCGTCGGGCAGGGTGCCCCCGAAGTCGCACAGCACCACCTCGCCGGATCGGATCACCCGGTCGCCGGGGTCGTGGTGCGGGCTGGCCGCGTTCTCGCCGGCCGCCACGATGGCGAAGTTGACCCGGGCGTGACCCTCGGCCACCAGGCGACGGCCCAGGTCGGCGGACACCTCGGCCTCGGTGCGCCCCACGAGGGCGATGTCGCCCGACTGCAGCTGGTGCGCGACCCGGTCGGCCGCCGCCGCGGCTCGGCGCAGCGCGGCCACCTCGGCGACGTCCTTCACCGCACGCAGCGGCCCCACCACCCCGGCGGCACGCTCGAAGCGGGCCCGCGGCAGCTCCTGCTGCAGGTCGACGACGAAGCGCGCCCAGGTGCGGTCACCGATCGCCACCGTGGCGGCCGGCCCCACCAGCCCCGCGACGAGCGCCACCGGGTCCTCGGTCTCGCCCCACGGCCGCAGGGCGAACACCCCGGGCTGCTCCCGGACGCGGGGCGCCTCGAGCCCGGGCACCACCAGCGTGGCGTCGCCGTCGGCGGGCACGACCAGCATGGTGAGCCGCTCCAACGGCATGGCCTCGTAGCCGCACAGCCACGGCAGCTCGGGGCCGACCGACAGGAGCAGCACGTCGACGCCCTGCTCGACCATGGCCCCCCGGACCCGCCCGAGGCGGGGTGCGAAGACGGAGCTCACGCCGTGCCGTCGAGCGGGAGGGCGGGGAGGCCGTCGATGCTCGCCAGGTTCTTCTCGGCGTGGTACTCGGCGAGCCCGTCGGCGCCCTTGCGCTCGGCCCACTCCTTGAGCTGCGTGCGCTCCTCGCCACGCTCGAGGAACGGCACCGCGTAGCCGCAGGAGGTGCTCACGCGCTCGACGTCGACCTGGATGACGGCTCGCGCTCCGGGGAGGTCGGGGAAGTGCGCCACGAGCTCGGCGTAGCGCTCGTTCTCGGGCAGCACCACCGTTCCGGTGCCGTAGAGCCGCAGGATGTTCGGCTTGCCGACGAAGGCGCAGAACATGATCGTGATGCGGCCGTTCTGGCGCAGGTGGGCGATGGTCTCGGCGCCGCTGCCGGTGAGGTCGAGGTAGGCGACGGAGTGGGCGTCGAGGACGCGGAAGCTGTCGTAGCCCTTCGGCGACACGTTGACGTGCCCGCCGTCGCCGCTCGGTGCCGTGGCCACGAAGAACACCGCCTGGCTGCCGATGAACTCGCGGTGGGCGTCGGTGATGTCGTCCCAGACACGTGCCATCCGGGGATCCTACGGTCGGGTCGCGGCGTCGGCCGTGGCCATTCGGCCCGACGAGGTGACCCGTTCGTAGGCCTGCGCGGCGTGGTGGCTCGACCGGGTCAGGGGCGAGGCCTCGACGTGGGGGATGCCCAGGTCCTCGCCCAGCACCCGGAACCGCTCGAACTGCTCGGGCGTGACCCAGCGCGTGACGGGGAGGTGCTGGGCGGTGGGCCGCAGGTACTGGCCGACCGTGACGATGTCGACGCCGACCGCGTGGAGATCGGCGAAGGTGGCCGCCACCTCGTCGTCGGTCTCGCCGATGCCCACCATGAGGCTCGACTTGGTGACCAGGCCCACCGCCTTCGCCCTGGCCAGCACGGCGAGGCTGCGGGCGTAGCCCGCCGAGGGACGCACCGCGCGCTGGAGGCGCAGGACGGTCTCGATGTTGTGGTTGAGCACGTCGGGCCGTGCGGCGAACACGGTGTCGAGCGATGCGGGGTCGCCCTTGCAGTCGGAGATGAGCACCTCGACCCGCGCCTCGGGCGAGCGGCGGCGGATGGCGTGGATGGTGGCGGCGAACGCGCCGGCGCCCCCGTCGGGGAGGTCGTCGCGGGCGACGCAGGTGACCACGGCGTACGACAGCCCCATGCGGGCCACCGCGTCGGCCACGTGGTCGGGCTCGGCGGGGTCGAGCGCGAACGGCTTGCTGGTGTCGACCAGGCAGAAGCCGCAGGCCCTGGTGCACCGCTCGCCGTTGATCATGAAGGTGCCCGTGCCCTCGGCCCAGCACTCGAAGATGTTGGGGCAGCCCGCCTCCTCGCACACCGTGGTGAGGTCGAGGTCGCGCATGGTGTGCTTGAGCGTCAGGTACTCGGGCGTGATGCGCACCTTGGCGCGCGCCCACTCGGGCTTGCGGGCCGCGATCTGGAGCCCTTCGGTGACGCCTGCCTCGGAGAGCCGGGCCTGGCGCTGGGGCGAGATCGCCGGCCCCGAGGTCGCCTGCACGGCTGTGGGGGCGGCCGCCGAGCCGGTGGTGGAGAAGGCCGCCAGCTGGGGAGCCCGCCAGGCCAGGTCGGCGCGCTCGACGCTGAGCCCGGCGCCCCACCGCGCGGTGGCGCGGGCCACCAGCGCGTCGGCGACCTCGCGCATCGTGGCCGGCACCCCCTCGGCGGCGAGCGAGGTGACGGCCTTGTCGGGGATGCCGCACGGCACGATGTGGCCGAACATGGCCAGGTCGGGATGGACGTTGAGGGCGAGGCCGTGCAACGTGCGCCCCCGCTTGATGCGCACCCCGATGGCGGCGATCTTGCGCGGCATCGGGCCGTCGACCCCCAGCCACACGCCGGGGTAGCCGTCGAGGCGCGAGGCGCCGGGCAGCCCGAGGTCGGCGAGGGTGTCGATGACGAGCTGCTCGACCGCACGGACGTAGGCCACGGTGTCGGGCTGGTCGCCGGTGCCCTTGCCGGGCAGCGTGAGCACCGGGTACGCCACGAGCTGGCCGGGGCCGTGGTAGGTGACGTCGCCCCCACGGTCGGCGCGGACCAGCTCGGCGCCGACCTCCGACGGTGGCACCAGCACGTGGGCGGGGTCGGCCCGCACGCCGAGCGTGTAGGTGGGTGGGTGCTCGACCAGCAGGAGGTGGTCGTCGGCGGAGCGCTCGGCGAGGGCGTGCATCAGCGCGTCGGCGTCGCGGTACCGCACGCGTCCCAGCCACCGAACCCGGAGGGTGCGGGCCGGCCCCGTCGCCGCGGTCATCCGAGCTCGGCTGCCCAGTCGCGCGTCTCGATGATCTCCTGCACGCGCCGCACGAAGGCCGCCGCGTAGGCGCCGTCGAACGCGCGGTGGTCCCAGGTGATGACGAGCATGCCGACGGAGTGGATGGCGATGGCCTCGCTGCCGTCGGGCCCCTCGACCACCACCGGGCGGCGCTTGATGCCGTCGGTGGAGAGGATGGCCACCTGGGGCTGGTTGATGATGGCACCGGTGATGAAGGTGCCGAACGGGCCGGGGTTGGTGATGGTGAAGGTGCCGCCACTGATGTCGTCGGCGGACAGCTGGCGGTTGCGCGCCCGACCGGCCAGCTCGCTGACCTCACGGGCGATGGCCCGCAGGCGCCTGCCGTCGGCCCCGTGGATGACCGGCACGATCAGCCCGGCGAACTCGAGGTCGACCGCGATGCCCAGGTTGATGTCGTGGTGGAGGATCAGCTCGCCGTCGCCCACCGAGGCGTTCACGTGCGGGAACTCGCGGAGCGCGTCGACCACCGCGAGCGAGATGAACGGCAGGTAGGTGAGTGCGAAGCCCTCGTCGGCCTTGAAGGCCTCGCCGTGGGCCCGGCGGACCCGCTCGACGCCCTCGAAGTCGACCTCGGTGGCGATGAGCGCGTGGGCCGACACGGCCTTGGACATGACCATGTGCTCGGCGGTGCGTCGGCGGATGTTGTTGAAGGGCTCGGACGTGTCGTGCTCGCCGGCGCGGACCGCGGGCACCGGTTGGCGGGCGGCGCGGGGCGCGGCTGGCGCGGCAGGCACGGCGGGCGCCGCAGCTGGCGCGTCGCCCGTGCTGGACTCGGCAGCGGCGAGCACGTCGCTGCGGGTGATGCGGCCGCCGGCACCGGTGCCCGTGATGGTGGCGGGGTCGAGGCCGTGCTCGTTGATGAGCTTGCGGACGACCGGGGACAGGAGCAGCCCACCGCCGGAGCCGTTCGCGGACCCGGCCGGTGCGGCGGCGGGCGGGGCGGCGGCCGGAGCTGCCGGTGCGGCGGCGGCCGGAGCTGCCGGAGGGGGCGGCGGAGGCGAGGCCGCGGCCGGAGGAGCCGCGGCGGGCGGTGCCTCGGCCTGGGGGGCCGGCTCGGGCTCCGCCGCGGGCGCGGGCGCGGCCGGCGCGGGTGCGCCGCCAGCCGCGGCATCGCCGATGACGGCCAGCTTGGTGCCCACGTCGACGGTCTCGCCTTCGGGCACCAGGATCTCGGTGAGCACCCCGCCGGCGGGCGAGGGCACCTCGGAGTCGACCTTGTCGGTGGACACCTCGAACAGGACCTCGTCGGCGGCCACCTGGTCGCCGACGGCCTTGAACCACTTGGTGATGGTGCCCTCGGTGACGGTCTCCCCGAGCTGTGGCATCTCGACATCGGCCATGGTGGGTGGTTCCTCTCGTCTGCGAAAAGTCGGTCAGCCGTGCAAGCCGCGGCCGGTGAGCGACAGCACCGTCTCGCCGAAGTTCTCCGACAGGGTGGGGTGCGGCTGGATGAACTGCGCCACGTCGTCGACGGTGGCCTCCCAGTTGACGGCCAGGTAGCCCTGCCCCAGCTGCTCGGTGATCCAGGGACCGGCCATGTGCACGCCGAGGATCTTCCCGGCGGTGCCGTCGGCCTGCTTCTCGGCGATGACCTTCACCACGCCGTCGGTGTCGCCGACGATGAGCGCCCGCCCGTTGCCGCCCCACTGGTGCTTGGAGACGACCACGTCGAAGCCCTGCTCCTTGGCCTGGGCCTCGGTGAGGCCGACGAACGCGACCTCGGGCTCGGTGTAGACGCACCAGGGCACCTTGGCGTAGTCGATCGGCACGGCCGCTTCGCCCAGCACCTGCTTGACCACGAGGATGGCTTCGGCGAAGCCGATGTGGGCCAGCCCGGGTGTGTTGATGACGTCGCCCACCGCGAAGACGCCGTCGGCGCCCGTGCGGCACCACTCGTCGACGACCACGAACCCACGGGCGTCGATCTCGACGCCCGTGCCGTCGGCGACGAGGTCGTCGGAGAGCGGGCGGCGGCCCACGGAGACGACGACGGCGTCGACCTCGAGGTCGTCGGCGCCGTCGAGGTGCACGGCGGTGCCCGCCGGGCCGGGCGTGTGGCCCGTGACCTTCACGCCCGTGCGGATGTCGATGCCGCGCTTCTGGAAGGCCCGCTGCACCGGGCGCACCACGTCGGTGTCGACACCGGGGAGGATGCCGGGCAGCGCCTCGAGCACGGTGACCTGGCTGCCGAGGTCGCAGAACATCGACGCGAACTCGCAGCCGATGGCGCCGCCGCCGATGACCGCGACCCGTGAGGGGAAGGCCTGCAGCTCGAACACCTCGTCGGAGGTGAGGACCACGTTGCCGTCGACCTCGAACCCGGGGATGAGGCGGGGCACCGAGCCGGCCGCCAGCACGATGTGGGTGCCGGTGAGCTCGAGGGTGGCGCCGTCGCCGCCGGTCACGGTGACGACCTTGCCCGGGCCGAGCCGGCCGGTGCCGGTGATGACGTCGACCTTGCGCTTCTTCAGCAGCCCACTGAGGCCGTTGACCAGCTTGTCGACGACCTGCTGCTTGCGGCTCATCATGGCGGGGACGTCGAGGCCCGGAGCGTCGGCCAGCACGCCGAACTCCTTGGCGCCGGCGACGGTGCGGAACACCGAGGCGGTCTCGAGCAGCTCCTTGGCCGGGATGCAGCCGCGGTTGAGGCAGGTGCCGCCGACCCGGCCCTTCTCGACCATGGCGATGCGCAGGCCGGCAGCCGCGCCGTAGAGGGCGGTGGCATAGCCGCCGGGGCCGCCGCCGATGATGACGAGGTCGTAGTTCTCGGCCGTGGGGACCACCTCCTGGGGATCTGCTGTCACCCTACCGGCGGCACGACGGCCCACGAACGGGCGGAGGGGAAGCCGAGACCCAGGTCAGTGGCTCGTGACCAGCGTCAACTGCACGGCGAACGCCACCAGGATGGCGAGCCCGCACGCCAGCGCGGCGAGGATGAGGCGGCGGGTGCTCATGGCGCCCGCGAGGCTACCGGCCCCGGGGCGCGGCTCCCGACGCGGGGTGTCGACGTGGGAGACTGCACCGTTCCCTCGCAGCCCCACCCTCCGGAGTGCTCAACCATGCGTGACGCCCTCGGCGCCGTCCAGTCCGTGCTCGTCCTCGGCGGCGGGTCGGAGATCGCGCTCACCACGGTGCGCAAGCTCGTGGGCGACCGTTGCCGCACCGTGGTCCTCGCGGCGCGGCGCCCCGACGAGCTGGCCGGCACCGTCGCCGAGCTCCAGGCCGCGGGTGCCACCGACGTCGACACGGTGGCGTTCGACGCCCTCGACCCCGCCTCCCACGAGAAGATCATCGACGGCATCTTCGAGGCCCACGGCGACATCGACGTGGTGCTGCTCGCCTTCGGGGTGCTCGGCGACCAGAAGGAGTTCGACGCCGACCCCGCGTCCGCCGCCCAGGCCATCGCCGCCAACTTCGGCGGGGCGGTCTCGGCGGGGCTGGCCGTGGCCCACAACTTGCGCACGCAGGGCCACGGCACGCTCGTGGTGCTCTCGTCGGTCGCCGGCGAGCGCGTGCGCAAGGACAACTTCGTGTACGGCTCGTCCAAGGCCGGCCTCGACGGCTTCGCGCAGGGCCTCGGCGACTCGCTGGTGGGCAGCGGGGCCCGCGTCATGGTGGTGCGGCCCGGGTTCGTGCACACCAAGATGACCGAGGGCATGGACGCCGCACCGTTCTCCACCACCCCCGACGTCGTGGCCGACGCCATCGTCGAGGGGCTGCACAAGCGCCGCGACGTGGTGTGGGCTCCCAGCCAGCTCCGCTACGTCTTCAGCGCCTTGCGCCACCTGCCCCGGCCGGTGTGGCGCAAGGTGTCCGACCGCTGAGTGGCGCCGGTGCCTGAAGCCGCGGGGCCCCCGCCCTCTAATGTCGCAGGGGTGGCTCCAGACGACGTCGAGGTCGAGGTCGAGGTCGACGAGCCGGCTCCGGCGCCCGCGCCCGTGGGATCGGCGGCGGAACCGGTGACGCCGCCGCGTCCCGACGCGCCGCGCACGCCCCGCCCGTTCCTGCTGGCGCTGCTCGTCGAGGCCCGGCCCAAGCAGTGGGCCAAGAACGTGCTGGTGTTCGCCGCGCCCGGCGCCGCGGGTGTGCTCACCCACCGCCAGGACATGATCGAGGCGCTGATCGCGTTCGTCGCCTTCTGCCTCGCCGCCTCGGGCACCTACTACCTCAACGACGCCGGCGACGTCGAGGCCGACCGGCTCCACCCCAAGAAGCGCTTCCGGCCCATCGCCGCGGGCGAGATCCCGGTGGGCTTCGCCCGCGTGTTCGGCGTGGTGCTGATCCTGGGCGGCATCGGCGTCTCGTTCGCCGCGGCCTGGGAGCTGGCCGTGGTGGTGGCCTGCTACGTCGCCCTCACCACCTCCTACACGATCTGGCTGAAGCACATGGTGCTGTTCGACGTCGTCGCGGTCGCGGCCGGGTTCGTGCTGCGGGCCATCGGTGGCGCCGCCGCCACCCATGTGGCGGTGTCGAACTGGTTCTTCATCGTGGCCACCTTCGGGTCCCTGTTCATGGTGGCGGGCAAGCGCCACGCCGAGGCCCGCACCGTCGGCATCGGCACGGGCACCACCCGCGCCACGCTCGGCGAGTACTCCGAGTCGTACCTCGAGTACCTCCGCTCGGTGTCCACGGGCGTGGTCATGGTCGCCTACTGCCTGTGGGCGTTCGAGAAGGCCGCCGAGGCGCACACCTCGATCCCCTTCTTCCAGCTGTCCATCGTGCCGTTCAGCCTGGCGATCCTGCGCTACGCGCTGCTCGTCGACCGGGGCGAGGGCGGGGCCCCCGAAGAGGTGGTCTTCGGCGACCGCGTGCTGCAGGTCATCGGGCTCGTGTGGCTCGTGATCTTCGGTCTGGGGCTGTACTTCAAGTGACGCGCGAGCTGCTCACCGGTTGGGGCCGTACGGCACCCACAGCCGCCGACGTGGTCCACCCCACGTCGGTCGACGAGCTGGCCGCAGGCCTCGAGCGCCCGCCCGAACGGGGCGTGGCGGCGCGGGGCCTCGGACGCAGCTACGGCGACCCCGCCCAGAACGCCGGCGGCCGCGTGCTCGACACCACCGGCGCGCGGGGCCTCATCGACCTCGACCTGAACCGCGGGGTCGTCACCGCGGCCGCGGGCACCAGCCTGCACGACCTGATGCGCTGGCTCGTGCCGCTCGGCTGGTTCGTCCCGGTCACGCCCGGCACCCGCTACGTCACCGTCGGGGGCGCCATCGCCAACGACATCCACGGCAAGAACCACCACGGTGCCGGCTCGTGGTGCAACCACCTGCTGGCCATGACGATGGCCACACCCGCGGGCGGCAAGATCACCGTCACGCCGCAGAGCGACCCCGACCTGTTCTGGGCCACGGCCGGCGGGGTGGGCCTCACGGGCCTCGTGCTCGACGCGACGTTCCAGCTCCAGCGCATCGAGACCAGCCGGCTCGTCATCGACACCGACCGCACCCGCGACCTCGACGAGGTCATGGCCCTGATGACCGAAGGCGACGACCGCTACGAGTACTCGGTCGCCTGGATCGACCTGATGGCGCGTGGGGCGTCGGTGGGCCGGTCGATCCTCGACCGCGGTCGCTTCGCCCGCGTCGACGAGCTCTCCGCCAAGCAGCAGCGCGACCCGCTCGCCTACCACGCCGCAGCCATCCTGCCCATGCCGTTCGTCGCCCCGCCGAAGCTGCTCAACCCGCTCACGGTGCGGGCGTTCAACGAGGTCTGGTACCGCCGGGCGCCGCGGCGCCGGCGCGGCCACGTCGCCACCATCCCCGCCTTCTTCCACCCGCTCGACGCCATCCACGACTGGAACCGCGGCTACGGGCCCGCCGGCTTCCTGCAGTGGCAGTGCGTGGTGCCGATCGGGGCCGAGGAGACCATGCGCCACATCGTCGAGGCGTTCAGCGCGTCGGCCACCACCTCGCTCGTCAACGTGCTCAAGCGGTTCGGCCCCGGCAACGAGGGGATGCTGTCGTTCCCCCAGCCCGGCTGGACCCTGTCGGTCGACCTCTCGGCCGACGCGCCCGGGCTGGCCCGCCTCCTCGACCGCCTCGACGACGAGGTGCTCGCGGCGGGCGGCCGGCTCTACCTGGCGAAGGACAGCCGCATGCGGCCCTCCACCATGGAAGCCGGCTACGCCCGCCTCGACGAGTGGCGCGCGGTGCGCCGGCGAGTCGACCCCGACGGCATCCTGCAGCACGACCTCGGTCGCCGCCTCGGCCTGGTCTGAGCGGCGCCCTGCGGGTCAGCTCTGGCGGTTCTGCTGCGCCAGCAGGTCGCGGATCTCGATCAACACGTCCTTCTCGTCCAGCTCCTTGGCCTCTTCGGCCTTCGGGCCCTTCATGCTGACGAGCTTCTCGTAGATCTTCACCATGGCGAAGATCGCCACGGCGATGATCAGGAAGTTGACGATGGCCGACAGGAAGCGGCCGTAGAAGACGACGCCGTCACCGATCTTGAGGGTGAGGGTGTCGAACGAGGGCTTTCCGAAGATGGCGCCGATGATCGGCATGATCACGTCGTTCACGAGCGAGTCGATCACCGACTTGATCGCCAGACCGAGGATGAACGCCACGGCGAGCTCGATGAGGTTGCCCTGGTTGATGAAGTCCCTGAACTCTTCCAGCAGCTTCTTCACGGGAGCTCCGTTCTCCGCGCGAGCGGGGGAGGTGACACCGGGGCGGAGATGTCCGGCGTCCGGTACGGGTGAATGTGGCGGCCGACCGTAGTTTGCTGGAGCTGTCCCCGGCCTGTCCGGGACCGACCGACCCCTGGAGCCCCCATGCACGTCGCCCTGACCGGATCACACGGACTCATCGGAACGGCCCTCACCGCCTCCCTCCGGGCGGATGGCCACGAGGTGACCGCGTTCACCCGCAACGCCTCGCCGGGGGAGTCGGCCACGTGGGATCCCGAGGGTGGCACCATCGACACCGCCGCGCTCGCCGGCGTCGACGCGGTGGTGCACCTCGCGGGCGAGGGCATCGCGTCGCACCGCTGGACCCCCGAGCAGAAGCACCGCATCCGCGACAGCCGCGTGAAGGCCACGTCGCTCCTCGCCCACACCCTGGCGGAGCTCGACGACGGTCCCAAGGTGCTCGTGAGCGGCTCGGCGATCGGGTACTACGGCAGCCACCGGGGCGACGAGCTCCTCGACGAGACCAGCAGCGAGGGCCCCGACTTCCTCGCCGCGGTGTGCGGCCTGTGGGAGGACGCCACCCGCCCCGCGGCCGAGGCCGGGGTGCGGGTCGCCACGATCCGCACCGGCATCGTGCTCAGCGGCAAGGGCGGGGCGCTCGCCAAGCAGCTGCTGCCGTTCAAGCTGGGCCTGGGCGGGCCCGTCGGGCGTGGCGGGCGCTGGACCAGCTGGATCAGCCTCACCGACGAGGTGGCGGCGATCCGCTTCCTGCTCGACCACCCGGTGTCGGGACCGGTGAACCTCACGGCGCCGAACCCGGTGACCAACGCCGACTTCACCCACGCGCTCGGCCGGGCCCTGCACCGGCCCACCTTCGTGCCGATCCCCACCTTCGTGCGCCACGTGCCGTTCGGGGTGGGCGAGCTGGCCGACAACCTGCTGCTCGCGAGCCAGCGGGTGGCCCCGAAGGTGCTCCTCGGCGAGGGGTTCACCTTCGAGCACCCCGTCATCGACGAAGCGCTGTCTGCCGAGCTCTGAGCGCGGGCGGGTACCCTCGTCCTCCCATGAGCAGCCCGGAGCAGACTCCCCCCGCCGGCCACCACCGCCCCATCGCCGCCTTCGACTTCGACGGCACCCTGGCCCGACGCGACACGCTGCTCGGGTTCCTGGTGCAGGCCACCAGCACCACCCGCGTCGCCATGGCGATGGCGGCCGAGTCGCGCGCCCTGGCGTCCGACCGCGACGAGGGCAAGGTCCGGGTGCTGCGGCGCCTGCTGGCGGGCGACGACCCCGAGCGCCTGACCCGCCTGGGCCAGGACTACGCCGTGGGCCTCGGCCACGTGCTGCGCCCCGAGATGACCGAGCGGGTGCGCTGGCACCGCACCGAGGGCCACGAGCTGGTCATCGTGTCGGCCTCGCTCGCCTACTACCTCGAGCCGCTCGCGCACACCCTCGGCTTCGACCACGTCATCGCGGTCGAGTTCGAGGTCGGCCCCGACGACCGCCTCACGGGCAACCTCGCCGGCCCGAACGTGCGCGGCCCCGAGAAGGCCCGCCGCCTCACCGCCTGGTTCGGTGAGCGACCCGCGAGCGAGCTGTGGGCCTACGGCGACTCGTCGGGCGACGACGAGCTGCTCGGCATGGCGACCCACCCGCGCTGGATCGGCCGCCGCGCCAAGCGCAACGCCTGAGCGGTCGGGCGACCCTGCCCGAAAACGTGCTCCGGGTGGGCCCACCCCCACGGAGACCGCGGGGAGGACCCACCCGGATGCGACGACGTTCTCGTCAGGTCACTTCGGCTGGAGGCGTGCCCCACCGTCGATGCGGATGGTCTCGGCGTTGAGGTAGCTGTTGCTCAGCAGCTCGACGGCGAGGGAGGCGAACTCGGTGCCGTAGCCGAGCCGCTTGGGAAACAGCACGTCCTTCTTGAGCTTGTCCTTGAACTGCTCGGAGGCCTCGCCGGCGCCGTAGATCGGCGTGTCGATGAGGCCCGGGGCGATGGTGTTGACGCGGACGCCGACGGCCGAGAGGTCGCGGGCGATGGGGAGGGTCATGCCGACGACGCCGCCCTTGGAGGCCGAGTACGAGGCCTGGCCGATCTGGCCGTCGAACGCGGCGAGCGAGGCGGTGTTGACGATGGCGCCGTGCTCGTTGTCGTCGAGGGCCTCCTCCTGCGACATGGCCGTGGCGGCGATGCGGATGCAGTTGAACGTGCCCACGAGGTTGATCTCGATCACCTTGCGGAACACGTCGAGGTCGTGCGCCGAGCTGTACTCGCCGTCCTTGCCGATGGTGCGGGTGGCCCAGCCCACGCCGGCGCAGTTGACGAGGGCGCGCAGCGGGCCGAGGTCCTTGGCAGCCTCGGTGGCGGCGATGACCTGGTCGGTGTTGGTGACGTCGACCGAGACGAACACGCCCTTGATGTCGGCGGCGACGGCCTCGCCCTTCTCGGCGTTCATGTCGGCCACGACGACCTTGGCGCCACGCTCGGCGAGCAGGCGAGCCGTGGCCTCGCCGAGGCCCGAGGCCCCACCGGTGACGATTGCGGAGATCCCATTGAGTTCCATGTCCGGAGCATATTGACTGACCGGTCAAGTCTGCGAGCCGACAGGGCGCCGGGCCGGCTCCGGCCCGGTCGCGGGGCGCGCGTGCGCCATACTCACGCCGTGGAGATCCCCGCCAAGGTCGACTACGCGGTGCGCGCCTTGGCGGAGCTGGCCGTGTCCGACCCGGCGACCGCGGTGAAGGCCGACGACCTGGCGGCGAGCCAGCAGATCCCCGAGCACTTCCTCAAGAACATCATGCGCGAGCTGCGCATGGCCGGCCTGGTGTCCACCCGGCGCGGCACCGACGGTGGCTACCGCCTCGCCCGCCCTGCCGACAAGATCTTCATCGCCGACGTGGTGCGCGCCGTCCACGGCCCCCTCGCCAGCGTCCGCGGCATGCGCCCGGAGGCGCTCGACTACCAGGGCGCGGCCACCCACCTCACCGAGGTGTGGGTGGTGCTGCGGGCCGGGATGCGCAACGTGCTCGAGAACGTCAGCATCGCCGCCCTGGTCAGCGGCACCCTGCCGAAGCGCCTGCAGACCCTCAGCGAGCAGCCCGATGCCTGGCTGTCGGGGATGGACCGGGACGCGGCCGACTGACCCGTTTGTCTCGCCACACCCGCACTAGGGTGTGGCGGGGCTCCCAGACCGGGAGTTGGGCTCCCAGGCCGGGAGCGGAGGGGTGATCGGGCATGGCGGTGTGGAATCGTGGCCGTCGCGGCGACGGCGACAAGCAGAAGGTGGCGGACGACCCGGAGTTCGTGAGCCTGTCGGACGGCGAGCACGCCTGGTGGGCGGCGCGTGAGGACCTCCAGCGGGCGTGGGCGCCGACCGAGCGCCCCGACGACGAGGGCGAGCCCGAGCGGGTCTCCCAGTTCGAGAAGCAGTTCAGCTCGGAGTCGCTGTTCGACTGGGCCGAGGGCGCCGACACGTTCACCGAGGGCGAGGCCGAGCCGCCTCGTGCCCCCGACGACCCCTACGCGGTCCTGGGCCTGCGCTCCGGCGCCTCGTGGGACGAGATCGTGGCGGCCCACCGTCAGCTGGCGAAGCTGCACCACCCCGACCGCCTGCAGGACGCCGGCCCCGAACAGCGGGCCAGCAGCGAGACCACCATGCGGCTGGTCAACGCCGCCTACCGCGAGCTCCAGGCCCGCTTCAAGCCCTCGACCTCCTGAACGTGGGCGGGGACGCCTAGCTCCGGGCCTCGACGCCGGGCGCCTCCGGCGCGTCGGCCGGCGCCGCCGACGGCACGCGGGGCTCTTCGGGCACGGCCGGCACGTCCGTGATGCGGCCCTTGTCGAGCCGCACGAGGCGGTCGGCGATCCGGTTCAGTCGGGCGTCGTGGCTCACCGCCAGGACGGCCACGTCCTCGTCGTCGGCGAGGTGGCGCAGCAGCGACAGCACGATGGCGGAGGAGTCGTCGTCGAGGTTGCCGGTGGGCTCGTCGGCGAGGATCACCGGAGGTCGGTTGGCGAGGCCGCGGGCGATGGCCACGCGCTGGCGCTCGCCGCCCGACATGGTGGGGGGAGAGGCCGACCCGAGGCCACCGAGCCCGACGGCCTCCAACAGCTCGTCGGCCCGGGCGACGCGCTCCCGGCGACTCAGCCGCGACCCGAACATGGCCATCTCGACGTTCTGCCGCGCGGTGAGGCGCGGAATGAGGTTGTGGAGCTGGAAGATCATGCCCACGTCCTCTCGGCGGTACCCGCTGGAGTTGCGGGTGAGGTGCCGCCCGACGGGCCTGCCGTCGACGACGATCGTGCCGCTGTCCTGTGTGTCGAGCGCGGCGAGCAGGTGCAGCAGCGTCGACTTGCCGGCACCCGACGGACCCGTGAGCACCACGAACTCACCACGGTCGACCTGCAGGTCGGCACCGTCGAGGACCGTGGTGGGTCCGAAGTGCTTGGTGACGCCCGAGACCACGATGGCGTGGTCGTCGGGCGCGATCTCGGCGTCGGACCGCCGGCGGCGGAGCAGCTCACTCATGGCGCAGGGCATCCAGTGGGGAGAGCATCGCGGCGCGCACCGCGGGGTAGAGCGCCCCGAGCAGGGCCACGATGAAGGCGAAGTAGAGCGCCCGGGCGAACACCTTGGCGTCGTAGGTGGGGACGAAGTAGCCGCGCAGCTGGCTCAGGTGCTGCAGCACGTTCACCGCGAGCCAGCCGAGCCACACGCCGAGCGCGGCCCCGACGACGGCCACCATGATGACCTCGCCGATGACCAGCGCGATGACACGCCAGCGGCTCCAGCCGATGGACCGGAGCACACCGAACTCGCGGGTGCGCTCGAAGAAGGAGAGCAACGTGGTGTTGAGCACGCCGGTGATGGCGATGACCGCGGCGAGGATCGTGCCGCCCGTGTTGGCCGCGGTGATGAGGATCAGCGTGCGGTCGGTGCGCCCGTAGTCGGAGAACGACTGGATCGAGGCGTACTGGATGAAGCGCTTGTCGATGGCCTTGGCCACGGTGTTCTTGGCGAACCCGGGCTTCACCTTCACGAACCCGAGGGTGACCTGCCCGGTGAGCTGGTTCTCGGTCTGCAGGGTGGTGAGTGGGAACATCATCGTCGAGTTCCCGAACGACACGTTGGTGCGGTAGATGCCCGTGACGTGGCGCAGGTGGCCGCCCATCTTCAGGGTGTCGCCGACGTTCTTGTGGATGCTCTGGGCAAGCACGTACCCGAGCATGACCTGGTCGGGGCTGTTGGCGGAGTAGGAGTGGCCGTCGAGCAGCACCACGCCGAACGGGCCCTGCGCGTCGGGCGCGAGGCCCACCTCGATGACCCCCGGGTGCGAGGCGTCGTACCGGTCGGTCTGGATGAGCGCGCCGACGACGCTCTGCACGCCGGGCACCGTGGTCATCGCCGAGACGTCGTCCGTGCCGATGATGCTGTTGAGCAGGTCCTGGTGCTTCTGGGCCACGGTGAAGTCGGCGTTGCCGACCTTGAGGATCTGCGTGGCCGTGGACTCGAGGCTGGTGGTGAGCACCCCGAGCGCCAGCACCGCCATGACCCCGATCGCGACCGCGAACGCAGTCAGTGCCGCTCGCAGCTTGTGGGCGGCGACGTTGTGGCGGATGAGGCCGACGAAGGTCATGCAGCCCCTCCTGAGCACTCAGCTGACCGGGGCGTGGTTGCGAAGGCTACCGGCGGCCGTCAGGAACCCAGCGGATGGGGGCCCGAAGCCGGCTGCTGCGCCCGGGCCGCCTCGACGGCCAGGCGGTCGACGACGTCGTTCCAGCGGTCGCCGCTGTGCCCCTTGACCCACTCGAAGTCGATCTCGCGGGCGCGCCCGCGGTAGAGGTCGACGAGGGGCTCCCACAGGTCGCGGTTGGCCACCGGCTTGCGCTGGCTGTTGATCCAGCCACGTCGCAGCCAGCCCTGCCACCAGCGGTCACGGAAGCAGTTCACGACGTACGTCGAGTCGCTGACCACCCGGACGGGGCCGTCGAGGCTGCGCAGCGCGTCGAGCACCGCCATCACCTCCATGCGCTGGTTGGTGCTGCGCGCCTCGGCGCCGCTCGCCCACCGGCCGTGCGGCACCGCCCACGCCCAGCCGCCGGGCCCCGGGTTCCCCGAGCAGGCGCCGTCGGTGTAGACGACCGTGACGTCGAGGACCGGGCCGTGCGCGACGCCGGTCGGCTCCGGTGCCGCGACGTC
>Ga0302299_10001058_pt1 | contig 16270 bp, 11 predicted proteins | sample III_Fen_N3_4_FD_198795 | JGI IMG/M metagenome (GOLD analysis project Ga0302299, IMG submission 198795) | Peat permafrost microbial communities from Stordalen Mire near Abisko, Sweden - III_Fen_N3_4 | ecosystem: Environmental > Terrestrial > Soil > Wetlands > Permafrost | place: Sweden: Abisko... | reverse complement strand
CGCGCCTGGCTGACCAGCAGGTCCACGACCCCTTGCAGCACGTCCGACGGCGAGTAGGGCTCCACGCTCAGGTCGATGCGTCCGGACTCGACGCGCTGCAGGTCGAGGATGTCGTTGATGATCGAGACGAGCTGGGTGGCCGAGGAGTTGACCACGTCGACCAGCTCGCGCTGCTCGGCGTCGAGCCCGGTCGTGCGGAGCAGGTCGAGCGTGGCGAGGACACCGTGCATCGGCGTACGGATCTCGTGGCTCATCGAGGCGAGGAACTGCGTCTTGGCGTCGGACGCCGCGATGGCCTCGTCGCGCGCGCGGGCGAGCGCGTCCTGGTACTGCACGCGGTCGGTCGCGTCGCGGAACATCCACAGCGCGCCGAGGTCCTGGCCGGCCGCGACGATCGGCTGGAAGTCGAACTCGAGCACGCGCCCGTCGGACAGCGTGAGCGACTGGTTCGTCGCGGGCCAGCGCCGGTGGAGCAGGTCCTCGGTGCGCCGCAGGAACGCCACCGGGTCGTCGGTGTGCGAGACCAGCTGCGACACCGCCGCCGTGGCGGGGAGGCCCACGAGGTCCTTCGGCTGAGCAGCCGAGCGGAAGAGGCCGAAGAGGTAGTCGTTGGCCATGACGATGTGACGCTGCGCGTCCTCGACGAGCACGCCGGACTGCATGTGCGCGAGCAGCGTGGTGAGCCGCGACATCGTGTCGTGCAGGTCGAGCTCGGCCTCCTTCGCGGTGGTCGTGTCGAGCATGAAGCCGACCCGGCGCGCGGTGCCCTCCTCCTCGTCCTTCACGACGCTGTCGACGGCACGCACCCAGCACGTCCGCCCGTCGGCGGTCAGGACCCGGAACTCCTCGTCGAACGAGACGGCCCCGCGCTCCGCGTGCAGGTGCGCCGACCACACCCGGTCGCGGTCGTCGGGGTGCACCACGCTGTCGAAGAAGAATCCGGGCTCGTCCATCCAGCGCTGCACGGGGAAGCCGAGCCAGGACTCGACGCGCGGCGAGATGAAGTCGGCCACCGGCATCGACCCGAGGTTGTCGATGTACATCACGAGCGGCTGCAGCTCGACGAGGCTGCGGTACTGCGCCTCGGCGCGCGTGAGCATGCGGTTCGTCCAGCGCAGCTCGCTCGCCGAGCGCTGCAGCTCGGAGTTGAGGGTCCGCAGGTCCTCGAGGCTGCGCTCCTGGCCGCGGCGCAGCATGAGCAGGTCCGGCGTCTGGTCGATCGGGGAGAAGTCGGCGGCCGACAGCCCGAGACGGTCGAGCTCCTCGGACGAGGCCACCACCGGGGTGCCGACGAGCATCACGCCCGACGGCTCGGAGACGTCGACGACCTGGAACCGCACGCGCGGGCCGCCCGGGGCCAGCTTGAGCAGCAGCATCGAGTCGCGGTGGCGGCGCACCGACTCGATGGTGGCGAGGCCCGTGGGCCGGACGACCTCGAAGACGTCGAAGAGCGGTCGACCGGTGAAGTCCTCGCAGAGCCGGTGCCAGGACGGCCCGGTGCGCGTGACGACGAGCGACTCGTCGCACAGCACCCCGAAGGGTGCCACGCGATCGAGGTCGTCGTCCTCGATCCGGACACCCATGGCGTCGCCCGTGGCTCCTCTACGGCTCAGGCCGGCTCGAAGCGGTAGCCGACACCCCGCAGCGTACGGATGTGGCGCGGCTGCGAGGCCGACTCGCCGAGCTTCTTGCGCAGCTTGCCCATGTGGACCTCGATGACGTGGTCGTCGCCGAACCACTCGCCCCACACCTGCACGAGCAGCTGCTCGCGGGTGAAGGTACGCCGGGGGCTGCCCGAGAGCAGGTCGAGGATGTCGAACTCGATCTTGGTCAGCTCGACGTTCTCGCCGTCGACCTTCACCTCGCGCGCCACCGGGTCGACGACCAGCCGGCCGAAGTCGCGCGACTCCTGCTGCGAGCCGACCCGCGGGCGCCGGCGCATGGCGCGCACGCGCGCCGCGAGCTCGCGCGGCGAGAACGGCTTGGTGACGTAGTCGTCGGCGCCGACCGTGAGGCCGACGATCTTGTCGACCTCGTCGTCGCGAGCGGTGACCATCACGACGTAGGCGTCGCTGAACCCGCGCAGGTCGCGGCACACCTCGACGCCGTCGCGGTCGGGCAGGGACAGGTCGAGGATGACCAGCTCCGGCTTGTTGGCGCGGGCCCATTCCAGGCCCTGGATACCACGCGGGGTCGCCACGACGGAGTAGCCCTCCTTCTCGAGCAGGCCGCGCACGAGGAGGGTGATCTCCGGGGAGTCCTCGATGACGAGAGCCTGCGCTCGCTCCATGGCCACGGCGGACATCCTTTCGAAACCGATGGGGGTAGTTCTTCCCTCACTCACTGTGACATCCCATCGGCGCGGATGCTGAGCGGGCTTGAGGTTTTCCTGAGGTGAGTCCCCGAGGGGGCTTCTCACCGGTTCCGAGGACACCAGCCGAACCTCACCGGAGCCTCTCGCCGGACTCCAGGGACCCGGCCGATCTTCTCCGGCGCATCAGCGGCTCGTCACCCCCGCCGTCCGGAAGATCACACGTCCGGACCCGACGGTCACGCGGCGCCGGGCGCCCCGGGTGGGTAGCGTCGAGCCCTGTCAGCTCCGGTACGACGTCAGGACGCGAAGCCATGCGCACGATCACCCTCGAGGAGCTCTCCGGCGTCCTCGCCCCGCTGCCCAGCAACCCGCGCGTGGTGGTGAGCGGCAACTTCGCGACACCGACGGCCACGCTCACGGCGCTCGACGCCGCGCTGGCGACGTACCGCCTGCACGCCCTCAACGCCCAGCCGGGCCTCCCCGACCGCGAGGGCGTCACCCTCGAGACGGCGTTCGTCGGCCCGGGCATGCGCAAGAGCCCGCGGCTGGTCTACATCCCCTCGCGGCTCTCGCTGGTGCCGCGCCTGTTCTCCACCACCTGCCCGCCCGACGTCGTCGTGCTGCACACCTCCCCCCCGTCCGCCGGCAAGGTGTCGCTCGGCATCGAGGTCAACATCCTTCCGGCGGCGATCGAGGCGGCGCGCCAGCGCGGCGGCATCGTCGTGGCCCAGGTCAACCCGCAGATGCCCTACACGTTCGGCGACGCGGAGATCGACGTCGACCAGATCGACTACGCGATCGAGGTCGACGCCGCGCTCCCGTCGCCCGGCGCGCTGGAGATCGACGACGTCAGCGCGGCCATCGGCGACCGGGTCGCGACCCGCGTGGCCGACGGCTCGACGATGCAGCTCGGCATCGGGGCCGTCCCCGACGCCGTGCTCTCCGGGCTCACCGGTCGCCGCGGGCTGCGGGTCTGGTCGGAGATGTTCAGCGACGGAGTCCTCGCCCTCGACCGCGCCGGCGCGCTCGACCGCGACACGCAGCTGACCTCGTCGTTCCTCTTCGGATCGCCCGAGCTCTACGCCTGGGTCGACCGCAACCCCCGGGTCGCCATGCTGCGCACCGAGACGACCAACGAGCCCTCGCTCATCGCGCAGCGCCCGCTCATGACCTCGGTCAACACCGCGCTGCAGGTCGACCTCTACGCCCAGGCCAACGCCTCGCGCGTGCGCGGGCAGATCTACTCCGGCTTCGGCGGCCAGACCGACTTCATCGTGGGCGCCCTGCACTCCAAGGGCGGGCAGGCGATCCTCGCGCTGCGCTCGTGGCACCCGAAGGCCAACGTCTCGACCATCGTGCCCATGCTCGAGGAGCCGGTCACGTCGTTCCAGGCCTCGGCGATCGTCACCGAGAACGGCCAGGCCTGGATCTGGGGCTATGACCAGATGTCGCAGGCGCGGCACCTGATCCGCGACGCCGCGCACCCCGACGTCCGCGACGAGCTGTGGGAAGAGGCCCGAGCCCTCAAGCTCGCCTAACGCGTCCGCAGCGATGTGACCAGGCCTCGCCGTACCTCGGCGTGAGCACATCGCTCGGTGCCAGACTCACCCGCATGACAGACGACTCCGTGGCCCTCGTCGTGGTGTTCCGTGCCGCGCCGGGGCGCATCGACGACCTGCGCTCGGCCCTGCTCGATCTCACGGTCGCGACCCGCTCCGAGGACGGCTGCGTGCTCTACGACCTGCACGAGGACGTGAACGACCCCGACGTCCTGGCCTTCTACGAGATCTGGGCGACGCCGGCGGCGCACGCGGCGCACGACGAGACCGAGCACGTGAAGGGTTTCGTCGCGCGCTTCGACGAGCTGCTCGCCGGACCGCCCCGGGTGAACCGCCTGCGGCGCATCGAGCCGCAGGGGGCATAGTCGTCCCATGCGCACACGCACCCTCGGGACCGACCTGACCGTCTCCGCCGTCGGCCTCGGCTGCATGGGGATGAGCGACTTCTACGGCCCGCACGACGACGAGGTGTCGACCGCGGTCCTCGACCACGCGCTCGACCTCGGGGTCACGCTCTTCGACACCAGCGACATGTACGGCGTCGGCCACAACGAGGAGCTGCTCGGCCGCTGGCTCGCGCGCACGCGCGACCAGGTCGTGCTCGCGACGAAGTTCGGCATCTCGCGCGACCCCGCCGACCCGTCGAAGCGCCGGATCCGCGGCGACGCCGCCTATGTGCGCGAGGCGTGCGACGCGTCGCTGCGACGCCTGGGCACCGACCGCATCGACCTCTACTACGCGCACCGTATCGACCCCACCGTGCCGATCGAGGAGACCGTCGGCGCGCTCGCCGAGCTCGTCGCGGCCGGAAAGGTGCGCCACATCGGCCTGTCCGAGGCGGCGCCCGAGACGATCCGCCGCGCGCACGCCGTGCACCCGCTGACCGCACTGCAGAGCGAGTGGTCGCTCTGGTCGCGCGACCTTGAGGACGAGGTGGCGCCGACGTGCCGCGAGCTGGGCATCGGGATCGTGCCCTACTCCCCGCTCGGGCGCGGCTTCCTCACCGGCACGATCACCTCGCTCGACGAGCTCGCGGAGAACGACTTCCGCCGGGGCAACCCGCGCTTCGCCGGCGACAACCTCGACCGCAACCTCGAGATCGCGTCGGGTCTGGCCGAGATCGCCGACGGCCTGTCCATCACGCAGGGCCAGCTCGCGCTCGCGTGGGTGCTGGCGCGGGGAGACGACGTCGTGCCGATCCCGGGCACGAGGCGTACGGCGTACCTCGAGCAGAACGTGGGGGCCGCCGACGTCGTGCTCGACGCGGCCACGCTCGCGCGCCTCGAGGAGCTCGCGCCGCTCGGCGCCTTCGCTGGGGATCGCTACCCCGACATGCGCCCGATCGCCGGAGTCAGCGCCCCGCTCGAGGGCTGATCACGTTCACGCCGTCGCGGTGAAGGCCGACTTTGTTGCGCTCTTAGCAACGAAGGCCACCTTCAGTGACTACGTCGGTCAGGCGGGGCGGGTCTGGTCGAGACCTTGGGCTCGGCGCTTGGCCATGCCGGAGATGGACTCCCACAGGACGCGGTGGCCGTTGTTGGCGGTCGTGTCGGCGTGGTCGTACGCCGGAGCCACCTCCACGACGTCGACGCCGACGAGCCTCGTGTCGGTGGCGATGCGGCGCACGATGCGCAGCAGGTCGACCGGGGCCATGCCTCCCGGCTCGGGCGTCCCCGTCCCCGGCGCGAAGCCGGGGTCGAGCACGTCGATGTCGACCGAGAGGTAGATGTACTCGGGGCCGTCGAGCGCCTCGTCGATGACCCGGTCGATGACGGCGTGGATGCCGTCCTCCCAGATCTCCTGCATGAAGTGCGTGCGCATCTCCTGCTCGCGCATCCACGCGACGACGTCGGCCGGCGGCCAGTAGCCGCGCAGCCCGACCTGCACGAAGTTGCGGCCCTTGATGGCGCCGCTCTCGATGAGCCGTCGCATCGGCGTGCCGTGGCTCGCGAGGTTGCCGTCGACGTCGTCGGCGGTGTCGGCGTGCGCGTCGAAGTGGATGAGGCCGACCCGTCCGTGCCCGAGCACGTCGGCGACGGCCGAGGCCGACGGCCACGTGATCGCGTGGTCCCCGCCGAGGACGAGCGGCACGATGCCGCGCGACGCGACGTCGTGGACCCGGTCGTAGATCGCCTGCCGCGAGCGGTCCCACATCCCGTGGGTGCAGATCGCGTCGCCGTAGTCGACGACGTCGATGTGGTCGAAGATCTCGAGCTCGAGGTCGAGGTGGTAGGTCCCCGGCGTGTGCGCGGTCCGCAGCGCGCGCGGCCCGAACCGGGCGCCCGGGCGGTACGACGTGCCGCCGTCCCAGGGTGCGCCGACGACCGCGGCGTGCGGCATCCGCGCGTCGAGCTCCTCGGGCTCGGTGAGGAACGGCCGGTGGCCGAACGTCGCCGGACCCATGTAGTCGTCGGCCTCGAGCTGGGCGCGCATCCCCGGCTTCATCGCGTCAGTCATGCGCACACCGTAGGGGCGCAGCGGCTACGCCGTACCGCTCACGGTCTCGACAGCGGCCAGCACGCTCGCGCGGGCGTCGCCGGCCGCGCCGAGCACGGTCGGCAGGTGCATCGACGCGAGCATCCGGACCATCCCGTCGCCCATGTGCTCCGCGACGACCAGCTCGACGGCGTTGTCCTTCAGGAACCGCACGACCCGCGCGTGGTGCGACCCCTCGGTCCCCTCGTCGTGCGCGACGTCCCAGCGCACGTCGTGCACCTGCCAGCCGGTGATCGCGCCGTCGGTCACCGTCGCGAGCGCGACGGCCGGAGCGCGCCCCCAGCCGTGGGCGACCTGGTCGGCGGCGTCGACGGGGATGGCGATGATCACGGGGTCCTCCGGGGGCGGTTGATCGGTGCTCCTCACGACTATCCTCGTCCCGACCCGCCAGAGCCGAACCGGACCCGCCAGAAGGACGCCGCATGACGCCCGACTCCCGCCCCGACGCGCTCGAGGTCTCCCCCCGCCCCGGCATCGGTACGGAGCGCGCCGCGGCCCTGTCCCTCGACGTCTTCGGGGTCGAGGGCCCGGTGCGCGAGCTCGGCAGCCACCAGGACCGCAACTTCCGCGTCGACGGTCCGGCGGGCCGCCACGTCCTCAAGGTGGCCAACCGCTCCTGGGGGCGGGCGACGATCGAGGCGCAGAACGCCGCCCTCCTGCACATCGCCGAGCGCGACACGTCGTTCCACGCGCCGGTGCCCGTCGCGGCGCTCGACGGCGCGCTCGTCAGCGAGACGGCCGACGGCGACGACCTGCTCCCGCTGCGCCTGCTCACCTACGTCGAGGGCGAGCCGCTCTCCGACGTCGCCTACCTCGCGCCGACCGTCGTGGCCGACCTCGGCTCGCTCGCCGCACGGGCCAGCGCCGCGCTCGCCGACCTCGACCACCCGGGGCTCGACCGCGTCGTGCAGTGGGACCTGCGCCGCGCCGGCGACGTCCTCGCCGCGCTGCTGCCGTCGATCTCGGACCCCGAGCGCCGCGCCCACGTCGCCGACGTCGCGTCGGCGGCCGGCGAGCGGCTCGAGCGGGTGGCGGACCGCCTGCGGGTCCAGGCGATCCACGGCGACGTCACCGACGACAACGTCGTGGGCCACCGCGACCCCGCCGGTCGGGTGCGTCCCGACGGGATCATCGACTTCGGCGACCTCGCGCGCAGCTGGCTCGTCGCCGACCTCGCCGTCACGTGCGCGTCGGTCCTGCGCCACCACCCCGACGACCCGTTCCGGATCCTCCCTGCGGTCCGGGCCTTCCACGCGGTCGTGCCGCTCGACGACGCCGACCTCGAGGCGCTGTGGCCGCTCGTCGTCCTGCGCGGTGCCGTCCTCGTGGCGAGCGGCGAGCACCAGTCGCTGCTCGACCCCGACAACGACTCCGCCACCGGGCCCCTCGAGTCGGAGTGGCGCATCTTCCACACCGCGCAGGCGGTGCCCGTCGACCTCGCCGAGGCCACGATCCGCGCGGCGCTCGGGCTCGAGCCACCCGTCCGCACCCGCCCGGCGCTCGCGGCGGTCCGCGCCGCCGGCCGGCTCTTCCCGGGCGTCGACGAGATCGCGGTCGTCGACCTCTCCGTGACGAGCGAGTCGCTGCACTCCGGTCGCTTCCTCGCGGCGTCCGCCGAGCGCGACGCCCTGCACGAGGCAGCGACGTACGGCGCGTCCGCCACGCGGCACGCGGAGGCGCGGCTCACCCGCACGGCGCTCGACTCGGCCGTCGAGCCCGCGACGTTCGCGCTCGGGGTGGATCTCGTCCTGCCGGTGGGCACCGCGGCCGTGGCGCCGTGGGACGTGGAGGTGACCGAGGTCGACGGCTCGCTCGTCCGCGTCCGCTCCAGCGCGCTGGGACTCACGCTGCGCGGGCTCCGGCCGTCGGTCGCTGCCGGAGACCTGGTGCCCGCCGGTGCGGCTCTCGGCGACGTGGGCGGCGGCGACGTGCACGTGGCGCTGTCCGTGGACCCCGCGCTCGACGCTCCCGACTTCGCCACGGCATCGACCGCCGCCGGCTGGTCGGTCCTGTGCCCCGACCCGTCGCCGCTGCTCGGCGTCGACGTCAGCGTCCCGGGCGCCGACGCCCCCGGCCTGCTCGCCCGGCGTGACGACGTGCTGGCGCGCGTGCAGGAGCACTACTACGCCGAGCCGATGCGCGTCGAGCGCGGCTGGCGCCACCACCTGCTCGACACCGACGGCCGCGCCTACGTCGACATGGTCAACAACGTCGCCGCGGTCGGTCACGGCCACCCGCGCCTCGCCGACGCCGCCGAGCGCCAGATGCGCCTGCTCAACACCAACAGCAGGTTCCACTACGCCGCCATCACGGAGTTCTCCGAGCGCCTGGCGTCGCTGGCGCCCGAGGGGCTCGACACCGTCTTCCTCGTCAACAGCGGCTCGGAGTCCGTCGACCTCGCGCTGCGCATCGCGCAGACCGCGACCGCGCGCCAGGACGTCGTCGCCGTGCGCGAGGCCTACCACGGCTGGACGATGCTCTCCGACGCCGTGACGACCTCGCTCTACGACAACCCCACGGCGCTGGAGGACCGGCCGGACTGGGTGCACCTCGCGTCGGCGCCCAACACGTTCCGCGGCCGCTTCCGCGGGCCGGGATCGGGGCCGGACTACGCCCTCGAGGTGCGCGAGCTCGTCGAGCGCATCGCCTCCGAAGGCCGTCCTCCCGCGGCGTTCATCTGCGAGCCGGTCTTCGGCAACGCCGGTGGCGTGATGCTGCCGGAGGGCTACCTCGCCGCGGTCTACGACACCGTGCGCGAGTTCGGCGGGCTCTGCGTGGCCGACGAGGTGCAGGTCGGCTACGGCCGCCTCGGCCACCACTGGTGGGCGTTCGAGATGCACGACGTGACGCCCGACATCATCACCGTCGCCAAGGCGATGGGGAACGGCCAGCCGCTCGGCGCCGTCATCACCACGCGCGCGATCGCCGACGCGTTCGCCGCGCAGGGCTCCTTCTTCTCCTCGGCCGGCGGGAGCCCGGTGTCGTGCGTCGTCGGCTCGACCGTGCTCGACATCCTCGAGGACGAGGGCCTGCAGGCGAACGCGGCCGCGGTCGGCGACCGGATCATCGCGCGCTGCGCCGAGCTGCAGGCGCGCTACCCGATCGTCGGCGCCGTGCACGGCATGGGCCTCTACCTCGGGGTGGAGCTCGTGCGCGACCGCGAGACCCTCGACCCGGCCACGGCGGAGTGCTACGCGATCTGCGACCGGCTCCGCGAGCTCGGCGTGGTCGTGCAGCCCACGGGCGAGCGCGCGAACGTGCTCAAGCTCAAGCCGCCGATGTGCCTCTCGCCCCAGAGCGCGGACTTCGTCCTGGAGTGCCTCGAGACGGTGCTGCGCGACGGCTGGTGAGCCGCGGTCGGTGAGGCACGGGTCAGCCCGTCGGGAGCGGTTGACGAGGGCAGGTCGAGAGCACGCGCGCCAGGGCGTCGCGCTCGGCCGGCGTGACCCACAGCCGGTACTTCGCCTTCACCGCGACCTGCCGCGCGACGTAGGCGCAGCGGTAGGCCTTGCGCGGCGGCAGCCACGTCGCGGCGTCGCCGTCGCCCTTCTGCTGGTTCACGGCGCCCTTGACCGCCAGCAGCTCGAGCGGGTCGTTGGCCAGCGCCCTACGACGCTCCAGCGTGAGCGACTGCGCGCCCTTCTGCCACGCGTCCCCGAGCGCGACCACGTGGTCGATCTGCACGGCGAGGCTCGTACCGACGCCGCGGACGAACAGCACGGACTGCCCGGTGTAGGGGTCGTGCAGCACGCCGGTCAGCACCGTGCAGCCGTGGGTGCCCGGCTTGAGGACCACCGCCGTGAGGTCGCGGCGCAGGACGTCGTTGCGCGTGTCGCACCCGTTGCGGTCGACGTCGGCCCAGGTCTGGCCGAACTCGGACCGGGAGTAGCCGGTGCGCGGCGCGCGGCCCTTCACCGGCAGGCGACGCAGCGCGGCGAGCGCACTGCCCGCGGGGGCCACGGCGGGCGGCGACGAGACGGTCGCCGGCAGGGCGTCGCCGTCGGTCGGCTGGCCGTCGGACGCCGCCGGCTCGCTCACGCCCGCACCGGGTTCGGCAGTGGTCGAGCCGCCGGCGGCGACGCACCCGCCGAGCACGGTGGCCACGAGCACCCCCGCGAGGACGCGCTCCACTGCGCTGGTCCCCCGGATGCCCACCCGGCCAGTGTCACCCACGCCCACGACTGACGCGCGGGCGGACGCGGCGACGGTCAGCCGGTCACGTCGTCGGTGGCCACGACGGGCCCGCTCAGCAGCGCGAGGTAGTCCGCGACGGGGACGGGACGCGACCACAGGTAGCCCTGGCCGAACTGGCACCCCATGCCGCGCAGGAGGTCGGCCTGCTCCACGGTCTCCACGCCCTCGGCGACCGTCGTGAGGTGCAGCGACTCGGCGAGCTGCACGACCAGCCGGGAGAGCGTGCGGCTCTCGGCGGAGCTGCCCATCACCGAGACGAAGGAGCGGTCGATCTTGAGCCCGTCGACCGGCAGGGTCGCGAGGTAGGACATCGAGGAGTATCCGGTGCCGAAGTCGTCGAGCGACACGGTGACGCCGAGCGAGCGCAGGTCGTGCAGCACCGCCTGGGTGCGCGCCGACCGGTCGGCGAGCGTCTCCTCGGTGATCTCGAGGGTCAGCTGGGCGGCCGCGAGGCCGCTCTCGCCGAGGCACCGGCGTACCTCTCCGACCAGGGACGCGGTGAGCTGGTCGGGCGAGACGTTGACCGAGACGTGCATCGCACGCCCGGTCGTCGCCGACACCCGCACCGTGTCCTGGCAGGCCCGGGCGAGCACCACGAGCCCGATCTCGCCGATGAGCCCGATCTCCTCGGCCACCGGGATGAAGTCGAACGGCGGCACCAGCGTGCCGTCGGACGCGCGCAGCCGGACCAGCGCCTCGGCACCGTGGACGCCTCCGTCGGAGAGGTCGACGATCGCCTGGTAGTGCACCTCGAACCGGTCCTCGGCCAGCGCCCAGCGCAGCTGCCGCTCGGCCGCCACCCGCCGCTCGGTCTCGGCCCGCATCTCGTCGTGGTACGCGACGAGCAGGGCGTGCCGGGAGGCGCGCGAGCGGGCCAGCGCGATGTCGGCGGCCTCGAGGTACCAGTCGGCGGCGTGCTCGCGGTCGGGACCGGCGACGACGAAGCCGGCATGGAACGACAGCTCGACCTCGCGGCCGTCGCGGAGGATGAGACCACGCAGCTCGGCACGCGCCTGCTCGACGGACTCGCCGACCGACTTGTCGGCATCGGTCCCGACGACGAGCCAGGCGAAGGTGTCGCTCGCGATCCGGGAGGCGGCCACCAGCTCCTCCGGGAGCAGGCTGAGGCTCTCCGCGATCGCCACGAGGATCTCGTCGCCGGTGTCGTGGCCGAGGCTCTCGTTGAGCGCGCCGAACCGGTCGAGGTCGAGCATGACGAAGGCGACCTGCCGGGCGTCCGCGCCGTCGAGGACGCGCTGCGCCTCGGCGAGGAACGCCTCACGGCTGCGCAGCCGGGTCAGCGAGTCGACGAGCGCGCTGCTCTCGAGCGTGCGCTGCAGCCGACGGGTGTCGGAGACGTCGCGCGCGGTGACGACGTAGCCCTGGAACTCGATGTCGCGGAGGGGTCGCACGAAGGCTTCGACCTCGACGACGCCCTCGTGACCGCGCAGTCGCATCTCGTAGGGTCCCGACCGAGACGGGTCGACGGACACGGCGGCGAGCACGACGGCGAAGTCGACCTCGCCCTGCTCGGCCATGATCTCGGCGAACCGGTGCGCGTGCGCCGCGTCGAAGGGCTGCGGCGGCGCGTGCAGCGCGATCTCGCGCTCGACCTTCGGGCTCGCGTACACGAGGACGCCGGCGGCGTTCAGGACGAAGATCATCTCGGTCGAGTCGCCGATGAGCGCACGGAACCAGCCCTCGCGGGTGCGCTCCGCCAGCAGGATCCCGGCCGCACCTTCCTGGGCGCGACGCAGCTCGTAGGCGGCCGAGAGCCGGGACACGAGCACCGCCGCCAGCAGCAGCAGGGTCAGCGCGACGATCCCGACCGACTGGACCAGACGCGCCGACGTCGTGGTCGTCTCGCTGCCGAAGGCGACGAGCGCGACGCCGGCGAGGAGCGCCAGCCCGACGGGCAGCCCCGCGGACACCCACTCGCGCACCTGCTGCGCCCGACGACCCTCGGTCTCCACCGCCGCGCGGTGCGTGAACGCAGTCACGAGCGAGGCCGCGACGACGTAGCCGACCACGGAGAAGGTCACTCGCGAGAGGGCGTCGCCGTTCGTGGTGACCTGCCCCAGCAGGTCCGACCCGACGTGCGTCGCGAGCCCGCCGAGCAGCAGCCCGAGCTGCACCATGGGGAGCGAGCCGATGCGGCGGCTCACCACGCCGAGCACGGCGGTGACCGCCAGCGCAGCGAACATCGCCACCTGGTCGATGCGCTCCCAGGTCCCGAGGTCGTCCGGGACCACCCACCGCGGCACGACGACGAGCCACCAGATCGTGGCCAGGGCGAGCACCGCGACGAGCGAGTCGACGACGGCGACGCGGGCGTCGGAGCGCGTCATCGCGCTCGGCCAGCAGATCTTCAGCAACGGGTACGCCGCCACCGGGAGGCCTACGAGCAGCGGCAGCACCTCGATCCTCGGGTCGAAGTCGCCGGCCTCGTTCGCGGTGACCAGGTAGCCGAGCGCCATCCCGAACCAGAGGATCCCGGCGGCGACGGCGAGGAGCCGCATCGGCGTGCGACGCAGGTCGTCGCGTCGCGCCCGGTCCCACGCGCCGAGCACGACAGCGAGTCCGCCGAGGATCGCGAACGTCGCCGCGGCCAGCCGCGGCGACGGTGCGGGGACGGACAGGTCGGCGGGGGCGAGCCGGTCGAGGACCAGGGCCAGAGCGCCGACGACCGCCGCGACGCCGAGCAGCGCGCGTCCTCGCAGGCGCACGCCACGCGATGCCGGCTCGCTGGCCCGGACCAGCCCCGCGACGCTCATGGCGGCACGCTAGTCGTACGGGGCCGTACGTTGCGTCGTCAGCGGCCCGCCCCAGCGCGGGCCGGCCGCACCGTGAGCCGATCCTGAGCGTCAGGCCTTCGTGACGCCGTAGCGGGTGGGGACGAAGGTCTGGCTGTCCAGCGGCGGGCGGACGTAGGCGCGGTTCTGCTTGGGCGGCAGGACGATCTCGTCGTGCTCGATCGGCTGGTAGGGCACGAGCGAGAGCAGGTGCGAGATGAGGTTGAGCCGCGCGGTCTTCTTGTCCTCCGCGTCGACGACGTACCAGGGGTTCTCCCGGGTGTCGGTGTAGGCGAACATCTGGTCCTTCGCCTCCGCGTAGTCGACCCAGCGCGCCTGGGCCTCCATGTCCATGGGCGAGAGCTTCCACCGACGAGCCGGGTCCTCGATGCGCGACTGGAACCTCTTGCGCTGCTCCTCGTCGGAGATCGACAGCCAGTACTTCACCAGCATGATGCCGTCGCGCACGAGGGTCTTCTCGAGGATCGGGCAGACCCGCATGAAGTACTCGTACTCCTCGTCGGTGCAGAAGCCCATGACCCGCTCGACGCCGCCGCGGTTGTACCAGGAGCGGTCGAAGATGACGATCTCGCCGGCGGCCGGCAGCTCGGCGACGTAGCGCTGGAAGTACCACTGCGTGCGCTGGCGCTCGGTGGGCGCGGGCAGCGCGACGACCCGGCAGTAGCGCGGGTTCATCTCGTAGGTCATCCGCCGGATGATGCCGCCCTTGCCCGCGGTGTCGCGGCCCTCCATGATCACGACGAGGCGCTGACCGCTCGCACGGATCCACTCCTGCATCGCGACCAGCTCGGTCTGAAGTCGCGCGAGCTCGCGCTCGTACTCCTTCTTCGTGAGATGGATCGTGCCCTCGGCGTCCGCCCGGTGGTCGGGCCTGTGCTTGCTCACGCCCGCAACCTAGCGCGGTCAGACGGGGTGGGCGATGAAGTCGTCGTCGTCGGTCACGGGGCCGATCTCGACCGGGCGGTGGGTGTAGAAGAACTCGACGCCCTCGGGTCCGACGTCGTCGACGGCGTGCGGGACCCCGGGCGGCACGTAGACGTAGCTGCCCTCGTCCACGTGCTGTCCGAGCATCACGCAGGAGCCGCGGGTGATGAGCATGTGGTGGTGCGCGCCGTGGTGGGTGTGCTCCGGCTTGGAGCTGCCGGCCTCGACCCGGATCAGGCCGACGACCACGGCCCCGGCCTGCCAGAGGATCTTGTGCGTGGCGCCGTCGATGCCCTGCAACGGCTCCCACGGCGTGGCGGCGAGCTCGGCCGACGTACGCACCAGGACCTTGCCCAGGTCGTTGCGGCCGGTGTCGACGGGTTGCGGGCCCATGACGCCTCCTCGAGTCCGGATCTCCCTCCCGAACCTAGCCCCGCCGCCGCGCCGTGTCCCGACACCGCGAAGGTCCGACCGTGCTCCGGACGGAGCCGCGACGTTCACCCGTCTCGCGGTCAGGGGCAGCGCGAAACCCGACATACCATGGAGCCCCGCACCTGACCGGTGCCACGACCGCCCCGGGGGGCCCGGCAGTGACTCGCAGGACGCGTGGTGTCGCGGCAGCCTCCGTGCTCGCCGCCCTCGCCGCCCTGCTCGCCCCGGTTGCCGGCGCCACGGCGGCCCCCGCCCGCGACCTCGGTGCCGCGACGGCCAGCACACCGGCCCACCGCCCGGACCGTCCCGTCACCCGGCTCATCGTGCGGATGACCGGCGGGGCGCCCACGACCAGCCGGGTCCGCACGGCCGCCGCCTCGCTCGCCGGCGTCGACAGCGCCTCCGTCGTACGCCGGACGGCACAGGGCGCGACCCTCGTGGGGCTCAGCTCCCCGGTGTCGACCGACGAGGCGTGGCGGGTCGCGCACGCCCTCACCGCGCGCCCCGACGTGGCCTACGCCGAGCCGGACCTCTGGGTCTATCCCACGAGCACGGCCCCGTCCGCCCCGACCGACCCGCTGTACGGGCGTCAGTGGGACCTCTGGGACGCGACGTCGTCGACAGGCGGCTTCGCCACGCACGCCACCGCCGCGTGGTCACGCACCCGCGGGCGGCCCAGCGTGGTGGTCGCCGTGATCGACACGGGGCTCACCGTGCACGAGGACCTCACGCACTCGGTCACGACCCCGTCGGCGAGCGACCCGATCGTCAAGGGCTACGACTTCGTCTCGCTCGACGACGTCTCGAAGACCACCCGGCCCGTCCTGCGCCCCTACACCGCCAACGACGGCAACGGCCGCGACAGCAACCCGTCCGACCCGGGCGACTGGATCACCGCGGCGCAGAACGCCGGCACCGACCCGGTGAGCGGCGACTGGTTCCAGGGGTGCGGCGGCGACAACCCCGACGGCAGCAGCGACAGCTCCTGGCACGGCACCCACGTGACCGGCACGATCGTCGCGCGCAGCTCCAACGGCCGCGGCATCAGCGGCATCGCCCCGGGCGTGAAGGTGCAGCCGGTGCGTGCCCTGGGCACGTGCGGCGGGTCGCTGTCCGACATCAACGACGCCATCGAGTGGGCCTCGGGCGGCACGGTCGCGGGTGTCCCGGCCAACGCCACGCCCGCATCGGTCATCAACCTCTCGCTCGGTGGTCCCGGCGCGTGCCTGCAGTCGACGCAGGACGCCATCGACCACGCGCGCTCGCGCGGCACGACCGTCGTCGTCGCCGCCGGCAACGACGGCCTGAGCATCGCGCCGAGCTCGCCGACCTCGACCACCACCGGATCGCAGCCGGCGGACTGCAGCGGCGTGATCGCTGTCGCCGCGACCGACCGCGCGGGACACCTCGCGTCCTACTCCGACCACGGCACGGCCGCGTTCCCGGTCACGATCGCGGCGCCCGGCGGCGACGCCATGCGCACCGGCAGCAACATCTGGTCCACGGTCAACACCGGCCGCCGAGGGCCGGTGGGGAGC
>Ga0302299_10001057_pt1 | contig 16272 bp, 15 predicted proteins | sample III_Fen_N3_4_FD_198795 | JGI IMG/M metagenome (GOLD analysis project Ga0302299, IMG submission 198795) | Peat permafrost microbial communities from Stordalen Mire near Abisko, Sweden - III_Fen_N3_4 | ecosystem: Environmental > Terrestrial > Soil > Wetlands > Permafrost | place: Sweden: Abisko... | reverse complement strand
AACGACAGCATGTGCCAACCGAGCGCGGCGAGCACACCCAGTCGGTCGATGTCGGCAGCCCATCGTTCCGGACGGGCGTGGAACTGCGCACCGAGGAGCTCGACGCCCACCATGGAGGTCGGGAACGCGTAGTCGATGCGCAGGTGGCGCCCGTTCGGGCTGATGACTCGGAACTGGGGGACGGGTTCCGGGAACCCGTGGGAACGGATCAACAGCTCGAACTGCGTCTCGAGGTCACTCTCGGGAACAGCGGTGCCGATGCGAGTGTCCAGTACGGCCCGCATGGCCTGCGCTCCGATTCGGCGCGCTCCCAGTCGCTCGAGCAGTCGGGTGAGCGAGCCGATTGATGCCAGCCGACGTCGGAGGACGTCGTCGACGACGCGCTGCAGATCATCGGGCGCGAGGACTGCTGCGAGGTCGATGACGGTTCTGGCCGGGTTGGTGGCGGGGATGCCGTCGACCTCGGTGATGCTGTTCTCGTCGAGCAGGTACGACTCGTGCCACACGACGTCGTCAGCCTTGCGACGTCGGTGTCGGAGTGCGGTGACCTCGAGCATGGTGAGATCGGGTACCGGGAGGTGCCACAGTCCGCCTCCCGAGCGATGGGACGCGACCGCCGGACCGGCAAGGCACGCCGCCAGCAGGCGTTGGTGCCAGGTCGTGGGCGCGAGGATGGACCGGTAGACGGCATGGTCGACCGCGACGACCTCACCCGTTCGGATCCGCCGGTCCAGGAATCCCTTGGTGATTCCGGCGGCGGACGCCTGCGAGGCCGTGAACAGTCCGTGCTGGCGGTCGGTGACGGCCGCCAGCACGGCCAACCCGTTGGACCGTGGAGATGCCATGCTCGACTGGACCCGCCGACCGCGCCGCCGTTCCGGCCCCGGATGAGCGACGCTCAGGGACGCACGTCACTCGAGGGGGTCGCCCTCCAGGGTGACGCGGTGGAGGTAGCGGCGGGCGTCGCCGTAGTCGTGGACCACGCGGTGCTGCACCGACCGGTTGTCCCACATCACGAGGTCGCCGGGCTGCCACCGATGGCGGTATTGGTACTCGGGGTTCCCGGCGAGTGCGTAGAGGTACTCGAGCAGCGGCCGGCTCTCGGACTCGGTCCAGCCGTCGAAGTGGCGGACGTAGTTGTCGTTGACGAAGAGCGTCTTGTGTCCCGTCTCGGGGTGGACGATCGCGACCGGGTGCGAGTGCGTCACCGCGGTCTTGTCGACCCCGGCCTGAGCCGCGAGCTCGGTGCCGTAGTGCACCGCGCGCAGCGAGTCGACGGTCATCCGCAATCCGTCGGACAGGCCGTCGTACGCGAGATGCATGTTGGCGAACATCGTGTCGCCGCCGAACTCGGGGAGCTCGCGGGCGAGGAGCATCGTGATCTTCGGTGGGTTCGCCACCTGGGTGGTGTCGGCGTGCCAGGTCTCGGTGATGCCGGTCACCTGGAAGATCTCCATCACGCCCGGGTGGCCGTCGAGGGACGGCACGTACGGGTGGTGGGAGATGGTGCCCCACCGAGCCGCGAACGCGAGCTGCTCGTCGGGCGTGAGCCGCTGATCGCGAAAGCAGAGCACGTGGTGCTCGAGGAACGCCGCGTGGATCAGGGCGAAGGTGGCGTCGTCGAGATCGGCGAGGTCGACGCCGGTGACGATCCCACCGACACTCGGCTCCTGGCGCTCGATCCGCAGGGTGTCGCTCATGATGTGCTCCTCTCGCTCGCGGACCGGCTCACGCCATCGGGAGCCCCAGGCCCCGGTGCGCCAGCAGGTCGCGCTGGATCTCGTTGGACCCGACGCTGATCGTCGGGTGCAGTCGTTCGACGCATTCGTAGGCGAAGCGGCCGCGCAGCGGCGCGTCCGGCGATGCCGGCCCGAACAGGGGGCCCGTGAGCAGCCCGGCCGGTCCGAGGACCGCGATGCCGACCGACGCGATGCGTTGCAGCAGCTCGGTCACGAACACCTTGCTCATCGCTGCGGGCACCGTAGCGTCGTCACCGCGGGCCTGGACGGCGACGACGGTCTGCGCGTGGCGGCGCGCGAGCGCGACGTCGATCCACAGCCGGGCCAGCGCGTCGCGGGCGACCGCGGGCGCGACGCCGAGCTGGTCGATCCCCACGGACCGTACGTGGTCGAGCAGATCGGCGAGCCGTTGCTCGGCCCAGCCCACCCAGAAGAACCCCGAGCGCTCGTCGGCCAGTGCGGCCGCCATCTGCGCGAAGCCGCGGCCCTCCTGGCCGAGCAGTGCGGTGGGGGGGACGCGGGCGTCGACGAGCTCGATCGTTCCGAGGGTCCAGTCGTTCGCGGTGCGCCCCCGCCGCACGGTGACGCCCGCGGTGGCGCGCAGGTCGACGAGGAACATGCTCATCGCCGAGCGCGCGGGTGCCTCGTCGTCGATCGCGGTGCGCGCGACGAGGAGGCACCAGTCGGCCTTGTGCGCGCCGGTGACGAGGCTCTTGACGCCGGTGAGCACCCAGTCGCTCGCGGGGTCTTCGGGGATGACCTGCCGCGCGGTGGTCGCGATCCCGGCGAGGTCGCTGCCCGCGCCTGGCTCGGTGTACCCGATGCACAGCAGCAGCTCGCCGCGTGCCATCGCCGGCAGCAGCGTGCGCTTCTGCGCGTCGGATCCGTGGGCCAGGATCGGCGCGCCGCCCAGGGTGAGCGCGGTGTCGATCACCGGCGCGTCGTGGGCTGCGGCCTCCAGGCCGAACGCAGCGCGGTACGCGGGCGGGCGGCCCCCGCCGCCGTACTCCGCGGGAAGCGTGATCGCGAGGTAGCCGCGCGCGCCGGCGTCGGCCTGCAGGGCGCGCTCGAACTCCTCGTCGAGCCCGGTGAGGTCACTCGGATCATCGTGGCCGGCCACCCGATCGGCCGCCATCGCCCCGTCGAGGTAGGCGCCGACCTCGGCCCGGAACGCCTCGACCTCGGCGTCGAACGGGGTGTCCACCGATCAGGCCGCCGACTCGTCGGGACCGAGCACGCCGCGGTCCTGCAGGTGCGCGATGACGAGCTCGGCGTGGGCCCGCTGCACTTCCACGCAGGCGCGCTGGGCCGCGGTCCGCGAGCCCGACTCGATCGCGTCGAGGATGTGGTGCGCGCCCCGCCGCTCCGACTCCGCCGCGCCGGGGACCTCGGCGAAGAATCCGGTGGGCAGCATGCGGGCGAGCGCGCGCAGGACCGACTGCTGGCGGGCGGACCCGCCCGCGAGGTTCATGACCCGGAGGAACTCCATCGTGCTCGTGTGGACGGCGTCGGCATCGTCCGCGTCCGCGTCGGCGTCGATGCGGGCGACGAGTGCGGCGAGGCGGGCGTGCGCGTCGAGATCGGGGTGCTCCACGAGGTCGACCGCGGCGATCCCCTGCACCAGGCCCACGATCTCGAAGTGATGGCGCAGTACCTCGGCGTCGAACGGGGCCACGAACGCGCCGGCGTGCGGCTCCACCGTCACCAGGCCGTCGCGGGCGAGCTCGATCACCGCCTCTCGCACCGGGAGGCGGCTCACGCCGAGGTCGTCGGCCAGCTCGGCCTGGGGGATCCGGTCGCCCGGGCGCAGCTCGCCCGTGAACACCAGCTGACGGACGTGCTCGGCCACCAGCTCCCCGGTGGTGCGGCGGGGCAGCGGGTGGCTGACCCGGGGGCTGGCGACGCGTCCCATGAGATTGATAATGTATCAAAGATGGTCGACGGGGGAAGTTCGAGTGGATCTGCGACGGGGATGACGGGCGGTGAGATCGCCGTGGCCCAGCTCGTCCGGGAGGGCGTCGAGGTCGTCTTCGGCCTTCCCGGAGACCAGACGATGTACCTCCTCGACGCGTTCCACGACTCGCCGTTGCGCTGGATCACCACCCGCCACGAGCAGGGCACCACCTACATGGCCGACGGGTACGCGCGGGCCGCGGGCCGCCCGGGCGTGGCCTGTGTGGTCCCCGGGGTCGGCGTCTACAACGCGGCCGCGGGCCTCGCCACCGCCTACGCCTGCTCGTCGCCGGTCCTGCTCCTCGCGGGCCAGGTGAACCGGGCCGGCATCGGCAAGGACCTGGGCCTCCTGCACGACGTCCACGACCAGCTCGACATCGTGCGCCCGATCACGAAGTGGGCGACCCGTGTGCTCGAGGCCGACGCGATCGCACCCGCCATCCACGAGGCGTTCGCCGAGATGCGCACCGGCCGGTCCCGCCCCACTCACGTGGAGGCCCCACCGGAGGCGTTCATGGAGGCCGGCACCGGCGGTACGGTCGACCCGGCCGCTCCGGCGCCGACGCGACCCGATCCCGACCGCATCGCCGAGGCGGCGCGCGTAGTCGCCGGCGCGGCGCGCCCGCTCCTGGTCGCCGGCGGCGGCGTCGTGCTCGCCGACGCGAGCGCGGTGCTCACCGAGGTCGCCGAGCTGCTCCAGGCCACCGTCGTGACCACCCGCGAGGGCAAGGGCGCGATCGACGACCGCAACCCGCTGTCGGTCGGCACGATGTGGAACAACCCGCGTCTGCGTCCGGTCCTCGACGACGCCGACGTCGTCCTCGCGGTCGGGACCCGGCTCCAGGGCTTCGGCTTCCCGGCCGGCACCCGCATCGTGCAGATCGACGCCGACGCCGATCAGATCGGGCGCAACACGCCGGTCGAGGTCGCGGTCCCCGGCGACGCGCTCCTCACGCTCACCGCGCTGCGCGACGCGCTCGACGGCATGGTCGGCGCGCGTGCGTCTCGCGCGGCCGAGGTCGTGGCGGCGCGCGCGACGATCGAGGACCAGCTGCGCGCGATCGGCCCGGCCGCGGGGATGGTGGAGACGCTGCGCGACGCCATCCCCGACGACGCGATCGTCGTTCCCGACACCGCGACCATGGCGTACATGTGCCACATGCACCTGAAGGTGTACGAGCCGCGGACCTACTTGCCGACCTCGTTCATGGGCACCCTCGGCGCGGGCTATCCCACGGCGCTCGGCGCGAAGGTCGGCCGGCCCGACCGGCCGGTCGTGACGGTCGTCGGTGACGGCGGCTTCCTCTTCACCGCCACCGAGATGGCCACGGCCGCCCAATACGGCATCGCCACCGTGACGGTGGTCTTCGACGACGGCGCGTACGGCAACTCCAACCGTGACCAGCGCGAGCGCTTCGGCGGGCGCGAGATCGGCACCCAGCTCCACAACCCCGACTGGGTGCAGCTCGCCGGTGCGTTCGGCATCGACGCGGTCGCGCTCTCGGGCCCCGAGCAGCTCGGCCCGGCGGTGCGCGACGCGTGTGCGGCGGGGACCTCGGTCCTGGTCGCCTGCCCGATCCCGCGCCTCCCCTCCCCGTTCTAGATTCCGCTCCGCTCCGACTCCACCATTGCCCGAAGGGACCGACCATGGCCGACCGCTACGGCTTCCAGACCATCGCCACCGAGCTCGAAGGCCGCATCCTCACGGTCACGCTCAACCGGCCGGAGAAGATGAACGCGCTCGACATCGTCATGCACGACGAGCTCGGTGAGCTCTTCGGCAAGATCGAGCGCGACGACGACGTCGACATCGTGGTGCTGACCGGCGCGGGCAAGGCGTTCTGCGTCGGTGCCGACTTCGACCAGATGGAGGCCAACCTCGAGCGCGGCGGCTACGAGGACGGCCACCCCGACCTGATGAACGGCTCGGCGCGGATGGCCCGCTCGATCCTCGCCGTGCGTCAGCCGATGATCGCCGCCGTCAACGGCCACGCGATCGGGCTCGGCGCGACGCTCGCGCTGTTCTGCGACGTCGTGTACATGGCCGAGGGCGCGCGCATCGGCGACCCGCACGTGAAGGCGGGCATCGTCGCCGGAGACGGCGGTCCGGTGCTGTGGCCGATGCTCGTGGGCATGAGCCGGGCCAAGGAGTACCTGATGACCGGCGACCTGCTCACCGCGGAGGAGGCCGACCGCATCGGGCTCGTGAACCACGTGGTGCCGCGCGACGAGGTGGTCGACGCAGCGAAGGCGATGGCGCAGAAGCTGGCCGCGGGCGCGCAGATCGCGATCCGGTTCAACAAGCGCCTCGTCAACAAGGAGCTCGAGGACCGGGTCAACAAGATCTACGACCTCGCCCTCGCGCTCGAGGGCCTCACGTTCGAGACCGCCGACCACCGTGAAGCCGTGCAGGCCTTCCTCGCGAAGCGCGACCCCGTCTTCGGCCAGGGCTGATCAGGCGAGGCGGTCCCAGGTCGCGGCGGTGACGCCGCGGGCGCGCATCTCGTGCTTGCGGACGCGGCCGGTGGTCGCGTTGCGCGGGAAGTCGTCCATCACCTCGACGTAGCGCGGCACCATGAACGTCGCGATCCGCGTCGACAGGAACTCGGCCAGCGCCGCGGGGTCGAACGCGTCCGCGTCGTGGACGATGACCGCGGCCATCACCTCGTCGTCGCCGAGCTCGGTGCGGACGCCGACCGCGGCGCACTCGATCACCCCCGGGAACTGCACGACCGCGTTCTCCACCTCGAAGCTCGAGATGTTCTCGCCGCGTCGGCGGATCGTGTCGCGGAGACGGTCGACGAAGTAGTACCAACCGTCCTCGTCGCGGCGGAACGCGTCGCCGGTGTGGAACCAGCCGTTGCGCCACGCCTGGGCGGTCGCCTCCGGCATGTTGAAGTAGCCGACGTTGAGGGCCCAGGGCTCGCGCGTGCGCACCACGAGCTCGCCGACCTCACCCGGCGCGACCGGCTCGTCGAGCTCGTTGACCAGCTCGCACTCGGTCCACGGGTAGTCGGTCCGAGGCCGGCCGCAACCCGCGGGCGGGCCGTGGTCCCAGCCGGTGGCGAGGGGGGCGCCCACCTCGGTCTGCCCGTAGCACGTGCCGACCTGCACCCCGAAGCGACGCTCGAAGTCGGCCATCTCGGGGATCATCGGTCCGAGGATCACCCCGCGCAGCGGGTTGTCGGCGTCGTCGGGGCGTGGCGGCGCGGAGTAGAGGAGCTGGGTCATCGGCCCGACGAGCGCACCGAGCACGCAGCCGGTGGACTTCACGTCGTCCCAGAAGGTGGTGCCGCTCCACTTCGCGCGCGTCACGTAGCGCCCGCCGCGGGCCATGCAGTTGTTGAACCCCGACCGCCCCGAGTTGTGGAACAGCGGGAACGCGATGAACAGCCCCTCGCCGGGGAGCAGCGCGTCCATCGGCACCCACGACCACATCTGGAACACCCCGGCCCAGGCCAGCACCACGGCCTTCGACGGGCCGGTCGTGCCCGACGTGAGCAGCAGGGTGCTGATGTGGTGGTACTCGGGGCCGGGCAGGCCGGTGGCGGGCTCGACCCCGGCGAGGAACGCGTCGCCGTCGACGACCCGGCACGGGAAGGTGCCGTCGACCACCGGGCCCCCCACGACGACCACCGTCTCGAGCTTCGGCAGGTCCTGGGCCTCGGCGGCCAGGACCTCGACGTACTCGGGCGAGCACACGATCACCCGCACGTCGGTGAGCTCGAGCGCGTGGCGCAGGGTCTGGCCCTGGTACGCCGTGTTGAGGGGCACCTCCACCGCGCCGGTCCAGCCGACGCCGAGCATGGCGAAGTGCGCGGTGAGCTCCTGCGACACCATCGTCGCCACGTGCACGCCCGGCTCGACGCCGAGGCGCAGCAGCGCCGCCGCCCAACGCAGGCCGATGTCGTGCAGCTCGGCGTAGGTGACGCGGCGGCCGCCGATGAACTCGATGGCCACGGTGTCGGGTGCTTCCTCGGCCCAGCGGGCTACGGCGTTGGGCAGCAGGTTCTCGCGTGCGAGCACGGTGTTCTCCTGGGGACGGTCGTCTCGTCGGCCCAGGGTCGCGCCGACGATGGGCGCATTGTGGCCCAGCCGAATACGGTGACGTCGATGCTGCTCGACCTGACCGACGACCAGCGCGCCATCGAGGAGGTCTTCGGGGGCTTCTTCCGGCGCGAGTGCCCCATCGGCACCGTGCGCGCGGCCGAGCCCCTGGGCTTCGACGCCACGCTGTGGAGCCGGCTCGCCGAGCTCGGCGCGCCGGCGATGGGGCTGCCCGAGTCCGCCGGGGGTGGAGGCGCACTGCTGGCCGACCTCGCCGTGGTGGCCGACGCCGTAGGCCGGTCGATCGCCCCGGTGCCGTTCGTCGAGCACGCGGCGGCCGGCCGCCTGCTCGCCTGCTTCGGGGCGGCCGCAGCCGACGTGGCCACCGGTGATGCCGTCGCCAGCCTCGCCGTCCGCCCCGCGCCCCCGGCCGCCGCGGCGTGGCCGCTCGTGCCCGCCGGCGCGGTGGCGACCGTGGTCGTCGGCCTCGTGGGCGACGACCTCGTCGCGTTGCGGGGCGACGGCCCGGGCGTCGCGCCGAAGAACCATGCCGCGATGCCCCTGGCCGATCGCGCGACCGCCGGAGCGACGGTGCTCGCGTCGGGGGCCGAAGCTCGCGCCGCGTTCGCGCACGCACTCGCCGAGTGGCAGACGCTCACCGCGGCGTCTCTCACCGGCATCGCGCGCACCGCGCTCGAGATCGCGATCCAGTACGTGAACGAGCGCCACCAGTTCGACCGGCCGATCGGGGCGTTCCAGGCGTTGCAGCAGCAGCTCGCCGACCTCCCCATCGCGATCGACGGCGCGTTCCTCCTCGCGTCGAAGGCCGCGTGGGCGGGCGACAGCTGCATCCCCGGGGTGATCGACGTCGGCCTGTGCGACGTCACCGACTTCGAGACGCTCGCGTCGATGGCGTTCCTGTTCGCGAGCGACGCGGCGGCCCTCGCGACCGATCGCAGCCTCCACGTGCACGGCGGGTACGGCTACGCCGAGGAGTACGACATCCAGCTGTACTACCGCCGCGCTCGCGGCTGGGCGTTGGTCGCGGGTGATCCGAGCAAGGCGTGCCTCCAGCTGAGCGACCGCCTGTTCGGCCCGGCCGAGGCGTGAGAGGAGCGTCATGGACTTCGCCCTGACCTCCGAGGCCGAGCAGTACCGGGACGAGATCCGCGCGATCGTGCACGCGACGATCACGCCCGAGATCATCGACCGGCAGCACACCACCGGCACCTTCAACAGCCCCGAGCTCAACCGGGTCCTCTCGGAGCACGGCCTGCTCGAGCGGGCCGTCCCCGGCCTGGGCAAGGGCGACACCGTGGAGCTGTGGATGCTGTTCCACGAGCTGGAGAAGGCCGGCGCACCCGTCGACGGGCTAGGCATGGCGCTGATGATCGCCGGGGTGGTCGCGCACGTCGGCAACGACCACCAGAAGGCGACGGTCCTCCCCGACCTGCTCACCGGCGACGTGCTCGTCTCGCTCGGCTACAGCGAGCCCGACTCCGGGTCCGACGTCGCAGCAGCCGCGACGCGTGCGGTGCGCGACGGCGACGAGTGGGTCATCAACGGCACGAAGATGTGGACGACCATGGCCCACGAGGCCAAGTGGATCCTGTTGCTGACGCGCACCAACCTCGACGTGCCCAAGCACAAGGGCCTCACGATGTTCATCCTGCCGATGGACACGCCGGGCATCACCTTCGATGCGGTGCACACGATGGGGACCGAGCGCACCAACGCAACCTTCTACGACGACGTGCGGATCGGCGACGAGTGGCGCATCGGCGATGTCGACGGTGGCTGGAAGGTGATGGGCGTCGCGCTCGCGTTCGAACGCGGCGTCATGGGAGGTACGGGCGTCGGCATCCCGCTCCTCTCCCACTTCCACGAGTGGGCCGCGCACGAGGTGGGTGCCGACGGCGGCCGCCTGATCGCCGACCCGGTGGTGCGCGAGCGCATGGCCCGGGTCGCGATCGACAACGAAGTGGCGATGCTCCTCACGCTGCGGGCTGCCTACATCGCGGCCACGGGCGCGCTGCCCGGGCTCGAGGGCTCGATGGCGAAGATCTTTGCCACGGAGGCGTACCAGAAGGCGGCGAAGTGGTTCGCCCACGCGGCTGCGCCGGCGAGCCTGCTGCAGTTCCACCAGCCGGGCGCCGCGGCCGACGGCTGGCTCGAGTACGACCTGCGCCACTCGCCCGTCACCACCATCTACGGCGGCACCAGCGAGATCAACCGCAACAACGTCGCCGAGCGCCACCTCGGTCTGCCCAAGGCCCGCTGACCGCCGAAGCCGCGCCGGACCGGCCAGAATCTCCTCCGTGCGCCGTCGTCCTGCCTTCCTCAGCGCCGCGACCGCGGCCGCCGCGCTCCTTGTCGCCGGCGTCGTGTCCGCCCCGGCCGGCGCGTCGGCTCCGGCTGCGGCCCGGGCCCAGACGCCGGCTCCCGCAGCTCCCGCGGCTCCCTCGTCCGTGGTGAAGGCACCGGGCGGTTCGGTGGCCTGGCGTCCCGAGGGCCGCCAGGTGCTCGGCCGGCCGGTGATCTACCGAGGCAGTACCGGGGGCGTGGAGGTCGCGTGGCTGGACCCGAGCCTGCTGCGGCCGGTGTTCGTCCCCGGGACCGGCGACGGCGGCGGCCCGTGGTCCTGGGGCGGCCAAGTGGCGCCCGAGGCCCGCGGCCAGCTCGTCGCCGCGTTCAACGGCGGGTTCAAGATGGGCGACATCGCGGGCGGCTGGTACCACGACGGCCGCACCCTGAAGTCGCTCGTCCCCGGCCAGGCCTCGCTCGTGATCTACAAGGACGGGCACGTCGCGGTGGGCGAGTGGGGTCGCGACGTCGACCTCACCCCCGACGTCGTGTCGGTGCGCCAGAACCTCGGCCTCCTCGTCGACAACGGCGCGCCAACTCCGGTGGCAGGATCGCCGGGCGCCTGGGGCGGGTCCGTCGCCGGTGTCGCGACCGCGCGCTCGGGCGCGGGCGTCGATGCCAACGGCGCGCTCGTCCTCGCCCAAGCCCGGGTCAGCCCGCAGGGCCTCGCCGATGCGCTGGTCGCGGCGGGTGCGGTGCGCGGCATGCAGCTCGACATCAATCCCGACTGGACGACCATGGTCGTCTACGACCAGAACGCCGACGGCTCGGTGTCGGGTCGGAAGGTCATGGGCAGCGGCGGCCCCGGCGGCCTCTATCTCTCGCCGTACGCGCGCGACTTCTTCGCGGTGCTGATCAAGCCCGCAGTCGCGCCCGGTGGCACCGCCGCGATCGGTAACCCGCCGGTCAAGGCCATCGCGAGCGTCAAATAGCGCGTTCACGCCCGCAACCCCGCCCGCAAGCCGCTGAGGAGCCAACGATGAGTGACGTCGAGTCGGTCGAACGAGTCATCCCCGCCGTGCCGGAGGCGATCTTTGCACTGCTGGCCGACCCGAGCCGCCACCACGAGATCGATGGCTCCGGCACGGTGCGCGACGCGAAGGACGCGCCCGAGCGGCTCACGCTCGGATCGACGTTCGGCATGGCCATGCACCAGGGGTTCGGATACTCGATGGAGAACACCGTCGTGGAGTTCGAGGACGGTCGCCGCATCGCGTGGCAGACCCGCATGCCGAAGCCGATCATCTCCAAGCTCATCGGCGGCCGGATCTGGCGCTACGAGCTCGAGCCGGTCGAGGGCGGCACGCTCGTGCGCGAGAGCTGGGACATCTCGCAGGAGCAGATCAAGCTCCTCGTCGCCCCGATGCGGGGCAAGACCCGAAAGTCGATGGAGGCGACGCTCGCCCGCATCGAGGAGGTCGTCACCCGCGACGCGGGCTGACGCGCCGGTCCGCTACGCCGGTCCGGTCACGGGGGTTGGCTCAGAGCACCTGGGTGATCGTCACGGTCCCGGAGACGTCCGATGGGGACAGGGTCACCTGCTGCACCGTGCCGTCGGCGAAGCTCGCAGTGCACGCGAACGGCGAACCCGGTGGCCGCACGATGTAGGGGTCGGGACCGCAGTCGACGACGACGGGCAGCGTGGCGTTGTCGCGCACGAACTCCTCGGCCTTCGCCTTGGCGATCACCGCCTGCGTCGACTCGATGCTCACGACGCCCCTGCGGTTGGCCACCGTCACGAGCATCTGGAGCGAGAGCCCGCCCGCGGTGACGAGGCACACGCCCGTGGTGCCCACCTTGCGCTTGATCGTCTTGGGGCACTGCACCCGGGTCACGGGAAGGTCGGGGTAGGCGGCGCCGACAGCGGTGGTCACCTGCTGGCCCAGCCGCTTTGCGTTGATCGGCTGCGCCGCGCCGGCGCCCTCGGGGGCGAGGACAGCCAGCGCGATCGCGGCGACGGTGGTGAGGAGAACCAGGCGGCGGAGCACGCCGGAAGGGTAGAACCTGGGACGCTCAGGACGAGCGCGGCTCCAGGGACAGCGCGGCGGAGTTCATGCAGTACCGCTCACCCTTGGGCCCGGGTCCGTCGGGGAACACGTGGCCGAGGTGGCCGCCGCAGCGCTTGCAGCGCACCTCGACGCGCAGCATGCCGTGGCCGCGGTCCTCCACGAGCTCCACGGCGTCGGTGACCATCGGTTCGGAGAAGCTGGGCCAGCCGGTCCCCGACTCGAACTTGGTGGACGCATCGAACAGCGGCGTGCCGCAGCCGGCGCAGTGGTACGTGCCGTCGTCGTGGCAGTCCCAGTACTTCCCGGTGAAGGCACGCTCGGTGCCGGCTTGGCGCAGCACCTGGAACTGCTCGGGCGAGAGCTCCTCGCGCCACTCGGAGTCGGCCTTCTCGACGTCGTAGGTCATGGGGGTGCCTCCTGTTTCGATGAGCTGTTCGGTGACGCGCTCACGCGGGCCGGTGGACGATGACTTCGATCTCGACGGCCGCGCCTGCGGGGAGCGCGGCGACGGCGACGGTGCTGCGGGCCGGGCGGTGGTCGCCCACCACGCCCGCGTAGATCTCGTTGACGGTGGCGAAGTGGTCGAGCGAGCCGGCGAGGAAGATCGTGGCCTTCACGACGTCGGTCCACTGCGCGCCGATGTCGCCGAGCACGGCCGAGATGTTGGCGAGCACCTGGCGGGCCTGCGCGGTGACGTCGCCCTCGACGAGCGCGCCGGTGGCGGGGTCGATCGGGATCTGCCCGGCGCAGAACACGAGGTCGCCCGCCCGCACGGCGGGGCTGTACGGACCGGCGACCGGCGGGGCGCTCGGGGTGGGCAGCGGGATTGCGGGCACGGGGAACCTCTCGGGGAAGAGCCGGGAACCAGTCTCCGGCACGGACTACGGCCCCGGATGATGCCAGCCGTGGGGATCGTCGACCATCGCGTCGGCCGCAACCGGTCCCCAGGTCCCGGGTGCGTACGGATGGGCCGGACCGTGGTCCCGCAGCACGGTGTCGACGACCCGCCACGCGGACTCCACGCCGTCCTCCCGGGCGAAGAGGAACGTCTCACCGTCGAGGGCGTCGCCGAGGAGCCGTTCGTACGCGGTCATCTCGTCGGGCGAGTCGTTGGCCAGGTGCAGCTCCACCGGGCGGCCGGTCATCTCCTCGCCGGGGGCCTTGGCCATCGCGCCGATCGCGATCACGACGTCGGGGCTCAGCCGGAAGCGCAGGTAGTTGGCGTCGTACGGCATGTGGAGCTGCTCGTCGAACACGCGCTGGGGTGGACGGTGCAGCTCGACCCGCACTTCCGTGCAGGTCTGGGGGAGCTCCTTGCCCGCGCGGATGTAGAACGGGACGTCGGCCCAGCGCCAGGAGTCGATGCGGAGGCGGATCGCCGCGTAGGTCTCGACGTCGGAGTCGGGTGCCACCCCCTCCTCGTCGCGGTAACCGACGAACTGGCCGCGCACGATGTCCTCCGGCTCCAGCGTTCGGATCGCGCGGAAGAGCTGCTCCTTCTCGTCGCGCAGCGGGTTGGAGCCCATGCCGAGCGGGGGCTCCATGGCAAGGAGCGCGACAGTCTGGAGCAGGTGGTTCTGCACGACGTCGCGCAGCGAGCCGACCTCCTCGTAGAACTTGCCGCGTCCTTCCACGCCGAAGTCCTCCGCCATGGTGATCTGCACCAGGCGTACGTAGTTGCGGTTCCAGATCGGTTCGAGGAACGAGTTGGCGAAGCGGAAGTAGACGATGTTCTGGATCGCCTCCTTGCCGAGGTAGTGGTCGATCCGGAAGATGTCGCGCTCGGGGAACACGCCGTGCACGACCTCGTTGAGGTGCTGGGCCGACGCGAGGTCCCGGCCGAACGGCTTCTCGATCACGAGGCGCGCGTTCTTCGCGCAGCCGGCCGTCCCGAGGTTCTCCACGACGGTGGCGAAGAGGCTCGGGGGGATCGCGAGGTAGTGCGCGGGGCGGATCGAGCCGACGTGGTTGAGCTTTGTGCGCAGCTCGGCGAACGTGCTGAGGTCGGCGTAGTTGCCCGAGACGTAGTCGAGGTTGTCGCTGAGGTAGGCGAAGGCGTCCTCGTCGTCGACGCCACCGCACATCTCCGACACGCTGGCGCGAGCCCGCGCGCGGAGGTCGTCGACGGGGTACGGGGTGGACGCCACGCCGATCACGGGCACGCCGAGGGCCTTGCGCTTCGCCATGCGGTACAGCGCCGGGAAGATCTTCTTGTAGGCGAGATCTCCGGTCATTCCGAAGAACACGAGGGCATCGGAACGGTCCATGGGCTGACGATAGGCCGTGGGTGGACGGGGGTGCGCCGGTACCATGCGCGCGTGAGCGAGCGGTGCAGGACGTGATGACGAGGGTCGGCTATCTGGGGCCGCGAGGGACCTTCGCGGAGGAGGCGCTGCGCACGCAGGCGGACCTCGCCGCGGGCGAGGCGGTGCCGTTGCGGTCGGTGCCCCACGTGATCTCCGCGGTCGAGCAGGGTGAGGTCGACCTCGGCTTCGTCCCGCTCGAGAACTCCATCGAGGGGTCGGTGTCGGCCACGCTCGACACGCTGGCCTTCGACACCGACCTCCTCATACAGCGCGAGGTCGACCTGCCGGTCAGCCTGAGCCTCGGCGCGAAGCCGGGCACCCGGCTCGACGACGTCCAGGTGGTGCTCTCGCACCCCAACCCTCTGGGTCAGACCCGCATGTGGCTCGGCCGCAAGCTGCCGAACGCGATCACCCGGGTGGCCAACTCCACCGCTGAGGCGGCCCAGGAGGTGGCGAAGTCGAAGAAGGCCGGCCTCGCCGCCATCGCCAACCCGTCCGCGCTCGAGCGCTACGGGCTCGAGCTCCTCGCCACCGAGATCGAGGACCACCCGAGCGAGACCCGCTTCGTGGTGGTGGGCCACGGCATCCCCGCGCGCACGGGCCACGACAAGACGTCGGTGGTGTGCTTCCAGCGGGTCGACCGGCCCGGATCGCTCCTCGCGCTGCTGCAGGAGTTCGCCGCCCGCGCGATCAACCTCACCAAGCTCGAGTCGCGTCCCACCAAGCAGGGGCTGGGCGAGTACTGCTTCTTCATCGACTTCGAGGGGCACGTGTCCGACGAGCTCGTGGCCGACTGCCTGCGCAACGTGGTGGCGAAGCAGGCCGAGGTGAAGTTCCTCGGGTCCTACCCCGTCGCCGGGCACGAAGAGGCGCACGCGCGGCGCCGGGCCGCGACGAAGGCCTGGAAGTCGGCGAGCGCGTGGGTCGAGACGCTGCGCGCGCAGGTGCGTCCGTCGGACGACCTCCAGTGATCGACCTCCGTCGTCTCCGCGACGAGCCCGCCTACCGCGCGGGCATCGAGCGCAAGCGCGTCGCTCCCGGACTGCTCGACGACGTGACCGCGGCCGACGACGCGCGCCGCGCGCTGCTCACCGAGGTGGAGGAGCTGCGCGCCCGCCAGAACGCGGCCTCGAAGGAGATCGGCAAGGCGGCGCCCGACGAGCGCCCCGCCAAGATCGAAGCCGCGGCCGCGTTGAAGGCCGAGCTCACGGCCCGTGAGCAGGTGCTCGCGGAAGCCGACGCCGCGCTGCGCAACCTCGCGCTGCGCGTGCCCAACCCGGCCGATTCGTCGGTGCCCGAGGGCGGCGAGGACGATGGCGAGACCGTGCGTGAGGTCGGATCGATCTCCGCGCCGCCCGCGCGCGACCACGCACAGTTCGCCGAGTTCATGGGCTGGATCGAGACCCAGCACGCAGTGGAGATGAGCGGTTCGCGGTTCGCGTCGATCACGCGCGAGGCGGTGCTGCTCGAGCTCGCGCTCGTGAGCTGGGTGGTCGCCCAGCTGGTGGCCGACGGGTTCACCCCGGTCGTGCCGCCCGTGCTCGTGCGCGAGCAGGCGATGGAGGAAGCCGGCTTCTTCCCCACCGACCGCAGCCAGGTCTACGAGGTCGACGGCGGCGAGCTGTTCCTCGTGGGCACGAGCGAGATCCCGCTCTCGGCGCTGCACCGGGGCGAGATCTTCGACGCCGGCGTGCTGCCCGCGCGCTACGCGGGCATCTCGTCGTGCTTCCGGCGCGAGGCCGGCACCTACGGCAAGGACACGCGCGGGATCTTCCGGGTGCACCAGTTCGACAAGGTCGAGATGTTCGCCTACGCGTCGCCCGACGAATCCGAGGCCGAACACGAACGCATACT
>Ga0302299_10001055_pt1 | contig 16291 bp, 20 predicted proteins | sample III_Fen_N3_4_FD_198795 | JGI IMG/M metagenome (GOLD analysis project Ga0302299, IMG submission 198795) | Peat permafrost microbial communities from Stordalen Mire near Abisko, Sweden - III_Fen_N3_4 | ecosystem: Environmental > Terrestrial > Soil > Wetlands > Permafrost | place: Sweden: Abisko... | reverse complement strand
CGAGTGGGGTGCCACGCCCGACGCGACGCCACCGCCTCCGGCGGACGGCATTCGCGACCCACAGGCGGCCTGGCCGCGTCGGCGCTCGCAACGAGGACCGCGATGAGCATGGTGAGAAGCAGCCGCATCGCCGACGGGCTGGCCTGGGGCGCCCTGTCGCTGACCGTGGTGGCCGCGACTGGCGGACTCGCTGTCGGCGGCCTGTACCGGGACAACGCGGCGATGGTCCGCCAGGCCCAGGCCAGCGACCTCGCGACGCTCGCGGTGGCCGTGCCCGTGCTCGCGGCCGGCCTCTGGTCCGCGCGCGCCGGCTCGGCCGCCGGGCGCCTCGTTGCGCTCGGGGCGCTCGGCTTCGTCGCCTACACCAACGCGATCTTCGCGTTCTCGGTGGTGATCGGCCCCGCCACGCCGGTCCACATCGCGATCGTCGGCCTCGCCGTCTGGTCGCTCGTCCTGATGGCCGCGTCGATCGAGGGCTCGCCGCCCTACCCGGCGCTCGCCGCCCGGCTTCCGCGGCGGGCCACGGCGGCGTTCCTGCTCGTTGTGGTCGTGCTGTTCGCCTTGACCTGGCTCGGGCTGATTTCGGGCGCGATCGCGAGCGGGCAACTGCCGCCGGCCGTGGCGGACCTCGGCCTGCCGGCGAACCCCGTGTACACCCTCGACCTCGCCTTCGCGCTGTCGCTGCTCGCGATCGGCGGGATCCGCCTGCTGCGGGGCAACCCGCGGGGACCCGGGACGGCGCTCGCCCTCCTGGTGTTCAGCGTCCTGATGGGGCTCGAGGTGCTCTCATCTTCCTCTTCGAGGTGCAGGCGGGCGGGACCGCCGACGCTTCGATCACGCTCGTCTTCGCCGCGGCTGTGGTGATCGGGACCAGTCTCACGACCTTGGCGCTGGCGCCGACGCGTCGCGGCCTCCTGGTCGCGCCGGTCGTCCCGTGACGCTGTGCGTCGTCCGATAACACAAGCGTGCCACGCTTGGCGCACATGACGAAGACCGATGCCACGCAAACTGCCAGGCGGCTTCTGGAGCGCCTCGACGCGCTGGGCGCCGACGTTCGCGCCGGCGAGCAGGCGCGCCTCGCCGGCTGGCGGCCGCGCCTGCGCGGGTCGGCCTATGCCGGGGGCGCCGCCAACCTCGCCGCCTATCTCGCCTTCCGGCAGCACGACATCCGCGACATTCAGGACGAACTCGCCGCGCTCGGCCTCTCGTCGCTCGGCCGCACCGAGGCCCACGTCCGGGCTGGTCTCGCCGCCGTCTCGGCCGCGCTCCGGGCCGTTCTCGGCGACGAGGCCTCGCTCGCGAGCGCCGCCCGGATCGGCAGGCTGTGCGCGACCCAGGATCGGCTCCTCGACGCGAGGGCGACCGTCCTGCTCGGGCCCGAGCCGCCGGACCGGCGCACCCGGGTGATGGTCACCCTGCCGAGCGAGGCCGCCCAAGACGCCGGGCTCATCGGCGATCTCGTCGGCCGGGGCATGGACGTCGCGCGCATCAACGGTGCGCACGACGGGCCGGACGCCTGGCGCGCCATGGCCGCCCTCGTCCGGTCCGCCTCGCGCGACGCCGGCCGGGACTGCCGGATACTCCTCGACCTGCCCGGCCCCAAGCTGCGCATCGGACCGCTGCCGAGCACGCCCGGCGAGCTCAGGCTCAAGTCGCGACCCGAGCCGGGCGGCCCGAACACAATCCAGCTCGACGGCTCGGGCGCGCCGGGCGTGCCAAGCGTGCGCGAAGGGGAGCCGCCCCGGGTCGCGGTCGACCCGGCCTGGCTCGCGCGCGTGCGGGCCGGCGACCGGATCGAGTGCGACGACGCCCGCGGCCGGGCGCGCACGCTCACCGTGGAGGCTCGCGAGTCGCCCGCGCTGGTGCTGGTGTCCATCCCGACGTCGATCTCGATCGTCGAGGGCACCCGCCTGCACCGCCTGGGCAGGCACGGCAAGGGGCGAACCACCGCGGTCCGCCCGTTCGAGGCCCGGCCAGGGAGCGTCACCGTGCGGGCCGGGCTCGCGCTCCGGCTGGTCGCCGGCCCGCCCGCCGCCGATTCGGTCGCCGGCAGCAACGGGGCCGACGGGCCCTGGATCGCCTGCCTCGAACCTGGCGTCCTCGGGGCGCTCGAGGTCGGCCACGCGGTCGACATCGACGACGGGCACGTCGTGACGCGCGTGGAGGCAGTCGATGCCCTGGGCGCGCGCCTCAGGGTGGTGAGCACCCGCCGTCCCGAGGAGCGGCTGCGGGAGGACCAGGGCCTCAACTTCCCGGATTCGCCGATCCGCGGTGCGGGGTTCGCGGCCGACGACCTCGCCGCCCTCGACGTCGCGGCCGAGATCGCCGACCTCGTCGGGCTCTCCTTCGCCCAGGCGCCCGAGGACGTGGACCGCCTGATCGCGGAGCTCGACGCGCGCGGCGCGCACGCGACCGGGGTGGTCGCCAAGATCGAGACCCAGGCCGGGATCGAGCGCCTGCCCGACATCATCGTGGCCGGCGCCGCCCGGCGGCCGTTCGGCGTCATGATCGCCCGTGGCGACCTCGCCGTGGAGATCGGCTACGAGCGCCTGGCCGAGATGCAGGAGGAGCTGCTCTGGCTCTGCGAGGCCGCCCACGTGCCGGTCATCTGGGCGACCCAGGTGCTCGAGTCGCTCGTCAAGACGGGTATCCCGACCCGGGCCGAGCTGACCGACGCCGCCATGGCCGAGCGCGCCGAGTGCGTGATGCTCAACAAAGGCCCCCACATCCTCGAGGGCGTCGACACGCTCGTCGACGTGATCGTGCGCATGGAGGCGCATCAGAGCAAGAAGACGCCGCGGCTGCGTGCGCTCCACTCCTGGTAATCGTCGATTGCCAGGTGGTGGACGCCACGATCCCCGCGGTTGGTGACTGGAGCTGAATGCAATGCCGGAACAGGATCTCCACGTCGTGGTCGGGACCGGACCCGTCGGGCGGGCGCTCATCGGCGAGCTCGTCGCACGAGGCCTCCGTGTCCGGGCGGTCGCCCGGCACGGGGTCCCGGGGCTGCCAGCCGGCGTCGAGACGCAGCTCGCCGACGTCACCGACCCGGCTGCCGCTGGCCAGGCGACGGCCGGCGCGGCGGTCGTCTACCATGCCGCATCGGCGCCGTACCACCGCTGGCCGGAGCTGCTTCCACCGCTCATGCGTGGAGTCATCGCCGGCGCGAGAGCAGCTGGCGCGCGGCTCGTCTACGCCGACAACCTGTACGCTTATGGCCCGGTCGACGGGCCGCTGACCGAGGATCTCCCGGCCTACGCAAGAGGCCCCAACGGCCGAGTGCGGGCCTCGCTCGCGGGCCAGCTCATGGACGCCGACGCGCGGGGCAGCGTCCGAGCCACGATCGGGCGGGCGTCCGACTTCTACGGCCCGTGGGGCCGCCAGTCGACCGCGGGCGAGCGGCTCGTCGTGCCAGCGATGCGCGGCAAGGCGACCCAGGTCCTGGGCAACCCGGACCTGCCCCACACGTACACGTATCTCGGCGACTTCGCGCGCGGGCTGGTGACCCTCGGCACCCGTGACGAGGCGTTCGGCCAGGTTTGGCACCTGCCCAGCGCCGAGACGCTGACGACACGCAGGTTCATCGACCTCGTGTACGCGGCCGCCGGGAACCCGTCGAAGCTGAGCGTGATGTCGCCTGTCCTGCTCCGCCTCCTGGCGCTCGCGAGCCCGATGCTCAAGGCCGTCAGGGAGCAGCAGTACCAGCGGGACGGAAGCTGGGTTGTCGACCACACGAAGTTCGCCCGCGCGTTCGGGGCAGAGGTCACGCCTCACCTGGATGCCATCGCCCTTACGCTCGCATGGTGGCGCCAGGACGGCCAGGCAGCCTCTCCATCGGCCTCACAAGGAGTCATCTGATGAACGCACTCGTCGTCTACGAGTCCCTCTTCGGCAACACGCACGCGATCGCCGAAGCGATCGCCGATGGTCTCCGACCGCACGGCGAAGTCCGGGTCGTGCCGGCCGGGGAAGCGATCGCCGACCTCGTCGCCTGGGCCGACCTCGTCATCGCCGGCGGTCCCACGCACGCCCACGGCATGTCGCGTTCGAGGTCCCGTGAGGACGGCCTCGCGCGGGCGGCCAAGACTGACAGCACGTTGGTCCTCGATCCCGCCGCCTCGGGCGCCGGGCTTCGCGACTGGCTCGATGCGCTGGCCACGGCGGGCGGCACGCCGGCCGCGGCGTTCGACACGCGGGTTGCGGGACCGGCGCTGCTCACGGGCCGTGCGTCGAGCGCCATCGCGCAAGGCCTGAAGAAGCGTGGCTTCCGGCTCGTCGCCGACCCCGAGAGCTTCCTCGTCGACACCCACACGGAACTCGTCGGAGGCGAGATCGAGCGCGCGACGGCGTGGGGCGAGCGGGTCGCGGCGCTTGCGACCGACACGGTCCGATCGTGACGGACAGGCCATGACTGTCGACGTGGCCATGCCGGCACCAAGCATCGGGCGGGCGGGCTTGACCCCGGCCGGACCCATCAGGTCAGTCTCGGTCGTCAGCACCGGCACGGTCAGGATCCACCCCCAGCAGCCCAACGGCAGCCGGCTGCCGCTCTTCGCCTGGCTTGTGGGCTCCCGCCGCTGGACCCCGCCCCTGCCGATCAACGCCTACGTCATCGACCACGCCGACGGCCTCGTCCTCTTCGACACCGGGCAGGACCGCTCCTCGGTCACCGATCCCGGCTATTTCCCGGGCGGCGTCAAGGGGTTCCTCTACGGCCGCCTGGCCCGGTTCGAGATCGCGCCGCAGGAGACCCTCGTCGCTGGGCTGGCTGCGCTCGGACACAGAGCGACGGACGTGCGGCTCGCGATCCTCTCGCACCTCCACCAGGACCACATCGGCGGCATCCGCTACCTGGCCAACGCCGAGTTCATCGTGGCCGACGACGAGTGGCAGGCGATGGAGCAGCCGCGGTCCGAGCTGAACGGCTTCCTCCGCCGCCACATCGACCTGCCCGGCGTCCACTACCGGCGGATCGGTTTCACGCCGACCCACGACCCTGCTCTCGCGCCCTTCACGTCGGCCCACGAACTCATGGGCGACGGCTCGCTCGTGCTGCTGCCGGTCCCCGGCCACACGCCCGGCTCGATGGCACTGCTCGTGCGCCGGCCGGGCATGGCGCCGTTGCTCATGGTGGGCGACCTGACCTACGGGGCCGAGCTGCTCGAAGCGGGCCGGATACCCGGCGTCGGTGACTCGGCTGGGCTGCGCACCTCGTCGGAGCTGGTGCGCCGGCTGAGCGAACTCCACCCCGACCTCGTGGTCCTGCCGGCGCACGACCCAGGCGCGGCTGAGCGCCTGCTCCGTGCCGACGAGCCCGGCGACGGTGATCCGGGATCGCGCCGATGACCCGCCGCCGGCTCGGCCGAGTCATCGCTGCCCTCGCCGCCGCCATCGGCCTGTTCGTCGTGTTCGAGCTCGGCTACGAGCGGACCGCCGCATTCCGCCAGGGAAACCGCCTCTACTACCGCGATGGGCGGGCGACGGGGGCCGGGATCGTCTTCGGCCGGTTCTGGACGTTCCTGAGCCGGTTCGGGCTGACGCCGCCGGTCATCGTCTCGCTCGAGACCATCGGGTCCCGGAGCGGGCGACGACGGGCGATCCCGATGGTCATCGCCCGGTACGAGGGCCACGACCACCTCGTCGCCATGCTCGGCGAGCGGTCGCCGTGGGTCCACAACGTCCGGGCGGCGGGCGGTCAGCCCTGGCTGCGGCGGGGACACCTGCGGGCCGTCAATCTGGTCGAGGTCCCCGTCGCCGATCGTGCGCCGATCATCCGTGCCTATCTCCGGGTGGCTGCGGGCGCGCGGCCGCGCATACGCGTCGCAACGGATGCGCCGATCGAGGCGTTCGAGGCCGTGGCCGGCGCACACCCCGTGTTCCGCATCGATGCCGCCTGATGACTCCGGGATCGGTGGAGCGCCATGCGGGCCCGCCGAAGCCCTCGGGATCCGTGGGTCGGGTGGCATGTCGTGCCTTCGAGGCCGGTCGGCCCCTGGCGTGGACGAGGTCACAGGAAACGCCCCGGGCGTTGCCGCCCCGGCGGCGCACACCGACGACGAGGCCCTCCATCACGTGGCCGAGCCGGTCGGACGCGCCGACCAGCGGCTCGGCTATCCGGTGGAGTCCACCGCACCCTTGGCACATCTCGTGAGGTCGCCATGTCAGAACCGTCGAAGACGTCACCGTCGCTGCCGCCGCGCTGGTTCATTCGCACCTTCTGGTTGGGGCAGCGCTTTCTCTACTCCGTGACCGGCGGCCGGCTGGGCCTCCGGGCGGCGACGCCCGACCGCTGGGGCATGCTCCGCCTGCGCACGGTCGGGCGACGCACCGGCGAGGAGCGCAAGGCGATCCTCGGCTACTTCGAGGCCGGGCAGGACCTCGTCACGCTGGCCATGAACGGCTGGGGCGACGCCGAGCCCGCCTGGTGGCTCAACCTGCAGGCGCAGCCCGATGCCGTCGTCGACCTGCCCGGCGGGTCGCGCACCGTCCGCGGACGGCCAGCAGGCCCGGACGAGCGGCCGCGGCTGTGGGCGCGGTGGCGCACCTTCAACAACGACCTCGATGCCGAGGCGGCGTTGCGCTCGCGGGAGACCACGGTGGTCATCCTGTCGCCCCGATCAACATAGATGCGCCACGTGCGAGCCGAGCCGGACGGCGCACCGAGCGTCGTCCGATGACGCAGGCATGGCACGATCGGCGTCCCTGACGATGTCGACGGAAGAAACGCGACCCGTCCTCGACACACCCTCGATGGCGCCTCAATCCGAGAAGGGACGCCGCTGATGACCGGGACCATTCAAACGGATTCCGCCAAACGACGACCGATTGACTCGATGAGGCAGACCGCGCTCGTTGCCGGGGTGCTCTACGTGATCACCTTTGTCAGCTCCATCGCTGGAGCCTTCCTGCTCGACCCTGTGCTGAACAACCCGCAGTACATCATCAGTGCGGGCTCAGACACGCAGGTCCTCCTGGGCGCCCTCTTCGACCTGGTCAACGCCTTCGCCTGCATCGGCACTGCCGTCGCGCTCTTCTCGGTCGTCAAGCGGCAGCACGAGGGCCTCGCGCTTGGGTTCGTCACGTCCCGGGTCGTGGAGGCGGTGATCGTCGTCGTCGGCGTCCTGGTTGTCCTCGCCGTCGTCACCCTGCGGCAGCCGGCAGCAACCGGAGCGGAGGCGGCCACCCTGGTGACCGTGCAGCGGGCGCTCCTCGCGGTCCGCGGCTGGGTCGTCCTGCTCGGGATCCCCGTGATGGCGGGGATCAACGCCCTCCTGCTTGGCACGCTCCTGTACCGGTCGCGACTGGTGCCCCGCGTCATCCCCGAGCTGGGGTTGATCGGCGCGCCCCTCATGATCTCGTCTGCCATCGGGACGATGTTTGGCGTCAACGAGCTGGTCTCCGTGTGGTCGGGACTCGGGGCCGCGCCGATCTTCGTGTGGGAGCTGTCGCTCGGGCTATGGTTGGTCATCAAGGGCTTCCGTCCGTCCGCGCCGCTGATGGTGGCGATGAAGGCGGGCTCGGCGCAAGGAACGGCGTCATGAGCGCGCGTGAGGTTCACCTGGCGCCGGACAAGATGGCCAGGATCACGGGTGGCCTGTACCTGGGCTTCATCGTGGCGTCCGTGCTCGCCAACGCGCTGGGGCAGATCGGGCAGGGCGACGCGCAGCAGGTCTACCAGGCGATCACCACGAACGAGGGGTCGTTCCGGCTCGGCCTCGTCATTGCCTTCCTGTCGGCGTTCCTCTTCCTCCTCGCGGCGTGGGGTCTCTATGCTCTCCTGCGAAGGGTCAACTCGGATCTGGCCCTGCTCTTCCTGCTGCTCAACACCGTCGGTGTCGCCATCCAGTGCGCGAGCATGCTCCCCCTGCTGTTCGCGATGCTGCTGGGGGGCGAGGCCAGCCACATGCAGGCCTACTCGGCGGCCCAGCTCGAGGGGCTGGCCTACCTGTCCATCAACGTCTACAAGGCGGGCTTCGTCACGGCGCAGTTGTTCTTCGGCACCTGGCTGTTCCCGCTCGGCTATCTCGTGTACAGGTCCGGGTCCATTCCCAGGTTCCTCGGCGTCCTACTGGTGCTCGACGGGATCGGCGTCCTGATCTGGTTCCTCCAGGCCCTGCTCCTGCCTGAATACCGCGCGATCGCCTACCCGGGACTCGTTGTGAGCTTCGTCGCGGAGGTCGGGCTCGGGCTGTGGCTCCTCGTCATGGGCGTGAGGGTCGCCGACCCTGGGAGCGAGCCTGCCGGGGGACATGGGGACGCGGACGTGCAGGCTGATGGGAAGCGGCTGTGAAGGCAATCACGTGCACGCGATCATCGTTCGAACGGATGGTCGAGGCAAAGGCGTTCGCCGGATCCGGCCAGAAGCAGGGGGACGTCGTTGTCGCCATCGGTTGATCGCGGCCGCGAACGCAGCCTCGCAGCGGGTGGGCGTGGCTGGCCGTCACGGTACCTGCTGCACGACGACCTCCTCGTCCGGTTCCCGGCGCTGCTCCTGGCCGACGCCGTCGTCTTCCTCGCGGCCTGGACGCTGGCGTACCTGCTGCTGCCGGAGGGCCTCCTCGCGGGGCGGACGGGGGCGGCGGTCCTCGCGGGCGGCGACCTCGCCGGCGGCAGCGTCGTGCTGGAGGCCGCGCGGCTGCTCGCGATCAACCTCGCCGCCCTCTCCTTCGCGATCGTCGCCCCGAACCTCGTCCGCCAGGGCCGCTGGCCGCTCGGCTACAGCTCGCTGGCCGTGATCACGGCGGTCTTCGGGGTGACCATCGGGACGAACTCGTTCGCCGTCTCGCTCGGCGGCAAGATGCCGCCAAGTCTGGCGGTCTTCGGGTCGTCCGGCCTGTACGAGATCGCCGCCTATGCGCTCGCCGCGGCGTCGACCGTCTCCATCGTCCGCTGGCACGTCACCGGGTCGAAGGCCGTTCGCGTCCCACCGGTGATCGACCGCCGGGCGGTCAGGCAGCGCAACGGCGGCGTCGCGGTCGCAGTCGTCATCCTCGTGCTCGCGTGCCTGTTCGAGGCATACCGGTTCTCCCAGGCGATCGCATCATGACGGGCCGCTCTTGCGGCCGGCGCGGCACGGGCCCGGCCACCACGTCCGCGCCTTGCTCCAGAGGTCATTCGCCTCTGATGCGGCCTGCTCCGTGCCGGAGACACTGCGCCTGTGAGGCGGAACGCGGTTCTGGCTGGCGCGCTGGTGCTGGCGCTCCTGATGGTCGCCGCGGCTCGCTGGCGGAGGGCAACACCTCGGCGGGCATCCTCTGCCAGCGGCAGGGCCTCTCCGGGCCGCCGTGGTACACGACCCGGGACCGGCAGGCCGCGATCGTCTCGATCAGCGCGATCGCCGGCCTCGAGCCCTCCGTCCTCGCCACCGGCCGCGGGCTGCCGCTCGCGGGGCCCGGCACGGTCGCTGCGGTCCGCGTGTTCGCCGAGCGGGCGGGTGCCCGATGACACGCTCGTCGTCCCATTCGGCGCAGGCGCGATTCGCTAGGGCGGCCGGCGCGCTCGAGGTCTTCCTAGGCGTGGGCGCCCTCGCCGGCGGGGCCGCGTTGATGCTCGGCCCGCGCGGCGAGATCCTCCCGCTGCCGGTGTCGGCGCTCGTGGGCTCGCCCTTCGACACCTACTTCGTGCCCGGGCTGGTCCTCTTCGGCGTCCTCGGACTCGGCCCGCTCGTGGCCGCCGGCCTCGCCTGGCGGTGGCACGACCTCGCGCCGCTGGCCACGTGTGCCGTCGGGATCGCGCTCCTGGTCTGGCTGGCGGTCGAGATCGCGATCGTCGGCTTCAGCATGACCCCGCCGCTCCAGCCCTTCTACCTGCTTCTCGGCGTGGCGATCACCGCCCTCGGGATCGCCTGGGTCGGGAGCCGCGCTCAGCGGCCGGGCAGCGCGGCCTGACGCTGCGAGCGGCTGGAGGCTACGGCGTGCAGCGGCTCGTCAAGCCGGGGGTTCCGCCACGGGCTCGAGGCGGAAGGCCGGGTGGTCGGCGAGGTCCGGGAGCGCCGCGAAGTAGGCGGCCGCCCGCCGGTCCATCCGGTCGCGGTACGCCGCCACCACGCGGTCCCGCTCGGCGCCCTCGACCTCGATCGCGCGCACCCGCTGCCGGCTCCTGCCGCGACGCAGCTCGGCCTCGCCGGCCGCCCGCAGGTTGCGGACCCAGTGCGTCTCCCCGCCACCCGCCACAAGGTAGCGGGCGCCGCCGTCCGGGAACACCGGCACCACCACGCGGATGGGGCGCCCCGACGTGCGTCCACGGACCACGAGGCATGGAGCGCCGAGGGCCAGGCTGATCGGGTTGACGATGCAGCGGATGACGAAGCCCGACGGGACGTAGCGGGCGGGCCCGGGCCGATCGGGGGTCAACGCGCCATCTCCCCGGACGGGGCCACCTCAGCCAGGTCCCGGAGCCCGCGGTCGGGCCGCAGGTAGATGCGGAACCGCAGCGTGTGGAGCCCGAAGAGCGCACCGAGGGCGAACCGGCGGAAGGCCTCGGCCCGGGACGGGCGGGCGTCGAGCGCACGTCCGCGCGCCTCCGCGTCGACCAGGAGGCGCAGGCCGAGCGCGCTCGCGACCGCGGCAGCGACGGCCTCGAGCCAGAGGAGCGCCGCCGGCCCGCGGCGCAGCCGGCCTGACGCGCCCCCGACGATCAGCGCGGTGTCACGCGCCAGTAGACCGACCGAGACGGCCGCCACGACAGCGGCGCCGGGCCGGCTGAGGCGGCGTATCGCCACCTGGGTCAGCGGATACCCTATGCCGCTGAGCCCGAGCACCACCCGCCCGACATCCGGTGTCATCCATCCCTCCTCGACGGGCAATCGGCATCGCTGGCCGCCTGCCGGCCCGCGCGTCGCCTCTGGTCCCCTTGATGCTCCGGGTCGCGGGCCCCCGTGCGCCAGTGCCGTAGAGACTGGCTCGGGGCTCCGCCGGCCCGGCGGCCGGTCCATTGGTCGCGGGCCTGGCGCCGTCGGCCCGAGTCGGGCGATCCCTCCGGCCCTTGATCGCAACGGGCCGCGGGCTGATGGTCGGGGTGGCGTCCGAGACCGCACCGCACCGAGAGGACCCCGTGCAGCCCGCCACCCCTGCGGCCCGATCCGCCCCCAACCTCAAGCCCGTCATCGCGACGCTGTTCGGCATCCCGGCAGCGGTCATCGTCCTCGCCGCTGTACGCGGGGAGCCGGCGCCCGTCGTCGGCGACGGGGCCGCAGCGCTGATCGCGCTCTGGATCCTCGGCAGCGCCATGTGCGCCCTGGGCATCAGCTCCATGCGCGCGCGGTTCGGCGTGGGACGCGCGAACCTCACCGGCACGCCGCTCGGGCTGCTCGCGACGGCGCTCCTGCTCTCGGGCCTCTTCGGCTGGCCCCTGCTCCTACGCCCCGTCGCCGACGCCCTGGGCGGCGCCGAGACCGTGCCGCTCGCCCGGGCCGCCATCGTCGCCGTGGGCGGGGTGATGGCGCTCAAGTGGGCGATCGCCTGGCTCTCGTACCTGCCCGGCCCGACACCGGCGCGGACCGCGGAGGCCGTGAAATGACCCGTGTGCTCGTCGCCTATGCCACCCGGCACGGGTCCACGCGAGGGATCGCGGAGCGGATCGCGGACCAGATGCGGGCCCGCGGCCTCGAGGCGGAATGCCGGCCGGCGTCCGAGGTCCGTGACGCGTCGGCCTACGACGCCTTCGTCGTCGGCGGCGCTGCGTACATGTTCCGCTGGCTCGGGGACGCCACGCACTTCGTCGAGCACAACCGCGACGTTCTCGCGGTGCGGCCGACGTGGCTGTTCTCGAGCGGGCCGGTGGGCACGGACGTCGTGGACGAGCAGGGTCGCGACGTCCTCGAGACGACGATCCCCAAGGAGTTCCCCAAGTTGCGCGAGCTGGTGCACCCGCGCGGGGAGAAGGTCTTCTTCGGGGCGATCGACCCCGCCGCCAAGCCGATCGGGATCGCCGAGCGGCTGACGGCGCTGATGCCGGCGGCCCGCGACGCGCTGCCCAAGCGGGACTTCCGCGACTGGCCGGCCATCGACGCCTGGGCGGACGAGATCGCCGACGCGCTCGGGGCTCCCGCCGCGAGCCTGACCCCCGAGTAAACGGCCGGCGCGAACTGCGAGACCGGTCCGACCGGGACCGGGCCCATCGCACCTGCCCCGAGAGGAACGCCCCCGTGCCCGACACCACGATTGCCGCGCCCGACGCAGAGCTGCCGGCCCATGTCGCCCGTCCGTTGGGGAGCGGCCCTTGGCCTGGCGTTGTGGTCATCCACGATGCGGGCGGGATGAGCCGCGACGTTCGTCGCCAAGCAGACTGGCTCGCATCGGCAGGGTTCCTCGCGGTGGCGCCGGACCTCTTCTCCCGCGGCAACCTCTACCGCTGCCTGTTCGCCACGATGGGCGACCTCCGAGCGGGACGGGGACGGTCGTTCGACGATGTGGAGGCGGCGCGCGCCTGGCTTGCGGGACAGGCCGACTGCACGGGCCGCGTCGGCGTCGTCGGGTTCTGCATGGGCGGCGGCTTCGCACTCGCCCTCGCCCCGGGCCGCGGGTTCCATGCCGCCAGCGCGAGCTATGGGGCGCTGCCCGCGGAGCCGCTCGCGGCCCTCCAGGACGCCTGCCCGATCGTGGCCAGCTACGGGGCGGGGGACCGCTCGCTGCGGGGAGCGGCGGCGACGCTCGAGGCGGTCCTCGACGAACTCGGGGTGGCCCACGACGTCAAGGAGTACCCGGGCGTGGGCCACGCCTTCATGAACGACCACCGCGACGAGCACACGCCCACACTGTTCGCGCTCATGGGTCGGATGACGGGCGGGATCGCCTACGACGAGCCGGCGACGCTCGACGCTCGGGCGCGGATCACGGCGTTCTTCGGGCGCTACCTCCGGGACGGGGCCTGACGCCGCCTGCGAGGACCGACGTCGCGCTGGGAAACGGGTTGACCTGCAGACCGAACGGCCTATGATCGCCCGGCACAGGCGAGCCGAGTCACGGGCCTGCATCCCGGAACGCGGCACCACGGGGCCACCCGCCCCTCGACACCACTGGTGGCGCGCTTGGACGTGAGCCTGTCGCAAGGATAGACGAACCACGTGAACACGACCGCCACCGACCTGTCGGGGCCGACCCGCGCCGACCGTCCGGCGGACGAGCCCGTCGAGCACGACGAGCTGCGAATCCGCGCGATGATCGACGCGCTCCGCCGAGGCGCCGGCGCGGGCCACGCGTCCGACAAGGACACTGAGCAGGCCGCCCTCCGCGCGTTGCTCGGGTACGGCGATATCGTCGACGAGCCGGGGACCACTGACCCGAGGTGACCGAGGCGGCCGGGGCCGCCCCAGTGGATCGGGTTCCGGGAGTCGCTACCGCCCCAAGGTGAGGCGAACCTCAGCCGCCGGACGAGGTGAGCTCTGGAGGGTCAAGTCCTCTCGCCCCGACCAGTCTTGCGCACTTCCACTCGATCCTCTGCCACCGGTGCGGTCGCCCAGTTGACGATCGCTGGGGAGCCAGTCGAGGGTGCCGCTTCACGAGATCGACCTCGCTCATCGGTCTCCGTCGGGGTGGACGGCGCGGACGTACTCGGTGGGGAGAACCGGGAGTCGATGCGGATCGGACCAGCGCGCCGTCATGCACGTGAGCGTGCAGGCCGTGGTCGGTGATTGCTATTCGGCCGCTTGGGCCATGCGGGTTGGACTCACGGTCGAGTCGCTCCCAATTCGCGCCAGAACCCCGGGCAGCAGTCTTGCATGCGAACCCGGATCGGTCCTACCTACCCGCCGCTGTTCGATGACGTTGAGCAGGGAGGTCGCGCCGCGTGCGGGCGGAGCCCCGGTGCCGGGACGCGAGACTGAAGAGGGCCCGCCGCTGGGCTGGCCCTCTTCCTCGACGATGGTGGCACGCAGATCGTCAGCCGCCTGTCGGCCCAACGTAGGTCAGTGAGACGACACCCTTGCCGACGGGATACCACGATGTGTACGCGCACGCGTTCGAGTTGTTGATGTCGCACGGGACCGCCCAGCCGACGATCCCCTTCCGGGCTGCCGGGTCGGAGGCCCTCTTCTGAAAGACGAAGCCAAAAGGCCGGCAGTCGGCGTTGAACGGGGCCGTGTAGTCGCACAGGTAGCCGAGCGCTCCGGCCGAGACGATGCGCCCGAAGGTCGGGTCCACCTCGTCACCGAAGAATCCGGACACGAGCTGCGCATGCGACTCCTTGACCGGCGGCCAGTCGAGCGGCATGAACGGGAACGGCGGGTTGGCAACGTCGTACGGCGCCCAGTAGACGTCGATGGTCCCGGGGACGAGGCGGCTCGTCGTCGGCTCCTTCAGCGTGGCGACGACGTGGGCGACGACATGGCCGCTGCCATCGACCATGTCGAAGCTCCCGACGAAGCTATTGACCCGTGCGCTTGGCCCGGCGGCTGCGCCGGATGCCGAGATCGACAGCGCGAGAACCACCGCTGCCGCGAGCGCCATAGCACGTCTCATGCCACTACCTCCGGGACGCCACCCTGCGGTCCGGTCTCGCCAGTGGCTCGGCGTGGTCCTGGCGACCGTGGTTGGACCGCGCGTCACAGCCTCCCGCTGCAGGCAATGACGCTGGGCGGCGTCAAACGTGACATGCCATAGCCAAACGGCCCAGTCTCGTTTACCGCGGTGCGGCGGCGCACCAGCCAAGAGCGCCCCAGCGCTGACCGGCCTGAACCGAGGAGTCGGCTCGGCATCTCCTGGTGCAGGCGCTGTCCGAGAGGCCCTCGTCCATGAGGGTCCATTCGGTGACGGTCCCGGTCGCTGCAGGCTAGCCACGCGGCTCGGGGAACCGGGTTGCTCCCGTACCCATGGTGCATGGCGGAAGGAGCGCGTCGTGCTAGCGAGATGGGCTGCCTGCACCGATAACCATTAGTTAGTTCGTCGGCGTCGGGTAAGGGGACTTCCAGACCCACGAGCAGGTTCCGTCCGGCTGCGGCGCGCACGTGGCGCCCGAGTTCCCGGGTTCCGGGATCGGCACGCAACTTCCGCTGGGGAGTGAATAGGCCCCACACGTGCGGAGAATGGGCTGGCCTGGACCCTGGATCGCGCCGAAAGCTGGCGCGACGACCACCGCGATTGCGATGCCGACCGTCGCGACCACAAGCAAACTCGGCCTCGCCACTGATCGAGTCTAGCCAAGCGGAATGCCAGGACGATCGCGGTGTCGCCGTCCCGTGAGATCCCGGCGCTCTGCCGCACGACGAGCCTGTGAACGCCGGCGCAACCGGGTCGGAGTGGTCACGACAGGCGCGGCGCGATCGGGACCCTGACGATAATGGTCGCATTCCCATGCTCGAATCCTCTCGCCTCGACCAGATCTCAAGACGCACCGAAGCCGGACCCGTGCGGTCCGGCTGTCGTGTTGTCCAGGCGTTGACCGGCCTCGGGTACTCTTCCCTCGAGGAGATGTCCACATGAGCCCGTTCATCGACGATCATCGAGCCGCGCTCATCGACTTGTGCCGGCGGTACCGTGTCCGCAGCCTGGCCGTCTTCGGGTCCGCCGCACGCGAGGACTTCGACCCCGACCGGAGCGACGTCGACCTGCTGGTGGAGTTCGAGCCCTTGGCCGGGGACGGCTACGCGGATGCCTACTTCGGCCTCCGCGAGGCCCTCGAGGCCCTGTTCGGCCGGGACGTGGACCTGGTTGCGCTCTCGGCGATTCGCAACCCCTACATCAGGGCCGACGTGGAGCGGACGAGGACGCTGGTCTATGCCGCGTGAGGCGAAGGCGTACCTCTACGACATGCGCCAGGCGGCGACGCTGATCGCGGAGTTCACCGCGGGCCTCGACTTCGAGCGGTATGCCGCCGACGCGATGGTGCGGGCCGCGGTCGAGCGCCAGTTCGAGATCATCGGCGAGGCTCTCGGCCAGCTGGCGAAGCTGGAGCCGGAGACCGCCGGCCGGATCGGCGACCACCGGCGGATCATCGCGTTCCGCAACATCCTGGTTCACGGCTACGCAGGTGTGGACGACATGCTCGTCTGGGACATGGTGGTCACCCGGCTCAGCGACCTGCGCCGCGACGTCGACCTGCTCCTCGAAGGGGGCTGACCGCGTGGGGGTCGGAACCCCCGATTCCCGATCGACCACCCCGCTACTATCGCCGGGCGCTCGGCGACGTTCATCCCGCTGCTACCCTGACAACGGGTCCCGCCGGGTCCTGAGCAGGACCAATCGATATCGTCGTCGCGACTCCTCTCGCCCCGACCAAATCTCAAGACACACCGAAAGCCGGGCCTAGAGTGGTCCGGCTTCTGTCTTGCCAGGTCCGCCCATCCGTCCCGCGTCTT
>Ga0302299_10001054_pt1 | contig 16299 bp, 13 predicted proteins | sample III_Fen_N3_4_FD_198795 | JGI IMG/M metagenome (GOLD analysis project Ga0302299, IMG submission 198795) | Peat permafrost microbial communities from Stordalen Mire near Abisko, Sweden - III_Fen_N3_4 | ecosystem: Environmental > Terrestrial > Soil > Wetlands > Permafrost | place: Sweden: Abisko... | reverse complement strand
AGGCCGGGATCCAGGCTGAGCATCTCGGCGGCGAGATCGAACTGGTGCTGGGCGACCTGCCAGGCGTTGATGGGCGCCGCAACTTGCTCCGTCGTCATGAACGGAAGGCCCTCTTGGTGGGACGGTGGACACCGCCCCTGATCGATGGGCCGTCTTCCGGACGACCCCACGGGGGCGTGCGAGCGGGCCGGCCGTGGCATGGCCGGGAGGCATCGCGCGCCGCCTCTCGGGGCCGAGTATAGCCGCGGACAGACCTCGACCACGGGCCGAGCGTCACCCTGTCGCAACCAATCCGTCACCCTGTCGTCCCTGTCGGGTGGCAGGGGGTGCGCCCCGCCAACCGCGGTCCCGGCCGCGGTCTCAGCGGCGGTGGAGCACCACCGCGCCGACGCAGCCGGGCCCCAGGTGGGGACCGACGGACGGGCCGATCAGCATGGTCTGGACGAGCTCCGGGGCCAGGCCGGACCGCTCGATGAACTTCGCCCGGAACTCCTCGACGTCCGCGTGGGTCGAGTGGAGGACCGTGGCGCGCTCCAGGGGCCTGGCGGTCAGCAGCTCCAGCGTCCGCTCGCGCGCCTTCGCCCGCGACCGGACGCGTTCCGCGTTGGCGACCACGCCGTCGATCACCGTGATGATCGGCTTGAACGAGAGGATCGTGCCGACGGCCGCGGCGGCGCCGCTGATCCGCCCGCCGCGCTTGAGGTACTCGAGCGTGTCGAGGGCCACGTAGAGGTCCAGGTCCTTCTTGCGGTCCTCGAGGGTGGCCGCGATCTCCCCGCCCGATCGACCCGCCGCGCTCATCGCCGCGCCCATCTGGGCGAGCATCCCCTCCCCCGCCGAGGCCGTCCGTGAATCGATGACATGGATCTCGCGGTCCGGGCGCATCCCCGCCGCGATCTGGGCCGCCTTGAGCGTGCCGGAAAGCTCGTCGGAGACCGTGACGCAGACGACGGCGTCGGCGCCGCCCGCGAACGCCGCATCGAACACCCCGACGAAATCCCCGGCAGAGCATGCGGCCGTCCTGGGGAAGGGGGCGTCGGGGGCGGTCATGCGGACCCAGAACTCCTCCGTCGTCATCGTGACGTTGGGGCGGAAGCTCTCGCTGCCGAAGGACACGACGAGCGGCACCACGACGATGCCTGCCTGCGCCGCGACGTCGGGCGGAAGGTCGCTGACGGAGTCGGTGACGATCGCCACGTTTGACACGGTGCAGCTCCTCCGTGGGGGCGCGCCGGTGGACGAGCGGCGCGGATGGGCTCCCTGTGGCCGCCAAGGATACGGACCCCGGGTGCGCGCCGTCGGGGTCGGGCGCACGGTGCGGCCGGGGGATCCGCGGGCCCGGCGACCGGATACCCTTCGGCCATGGCCGGGACCTCCCTCGTCGACGTGCTCCGGGCGCTGCCGCGCCGCCTCGTCGCCACGCTGCGCGGCGTCGCGGCGGGGAGGGAACCCGTCACGGCCGTGGTCCTGGGCACGTTCACGCTCCGGCTCGCGACGGGCGTCACCGGCGCCATGCTCCTGTTCTATTTCGCCAAGCTGCACCACTGGGGCGGGGCCCGCGTGTCGCCGTTCGAGGTGGGCCTGCTCGGCGCGCTGTTCTACGCGAGCGAGCTCGTGGGCTCGCCGATCTTCGGGGTCCTCTCGGACCGGCTCGGCCACCGGCGCGTGATGCTGATCGGGCCGGCCTTCGGGGCCGTGGCGGTCGTCATCACGGCGCTGACCGTCAGCCTGCCGGTGATCGCGTTCACGCGGCTGCTGGAGGGCGGCTCCACCGCCGCGTCGGTCCCGTCCATCCTCGGGTTCATCGCCTTCGCCACCGCCGCGGACGAGCTGGCCCGTGGCCGCGCCGTCGCGAGGTTCGAGGCGGCGACCCTGGCGGGGCTGATGCTCGGCTTCGTCGTCGCCGGGCCGTTGTTCGAGTGGTTGGGACCAACGGCGTTCCTCGCCAACGCGCTCCTGTACGGGTTGTCGTTCGCGATCTACCGCTTCGGGGTCCGAGCGGATGCCGAGCCCGAGCCGGCGGCCCGAGCCCACGAGCCGGGCGAGGGGCTTGCACGCTACCTGCGGATCCTGCGCGGCAGCCACGTCTGGCTCCTGGCGCCCACGTGGATCGCCATCAACGCCACGCTGGGCCTGTTCACCGCACCGGCACTGTTCCAGCTCGTCCGCGAGCGCGACCCGGCATTCGCCAGCCAGCAGCTGATGGGCGGCTTCTCGCCGATCCAGGTGAGCATCGGCCTGGCGATCGGTGGGCTGCTGTTCTTCGCGGGCCTCTTCTATTGGGGCGGCAAGTTCAAGTCCATGCGCCGGACCTCGATCATCTTCCGGGGCATCGGCGGCGGCTTCGTGGTGCTCGTGGCGGGCGCGGCGATCAACCATGCCGGGGGTGCGGGCCTGCCCGTGACGCTGCTGCTCGTCGCGTTGGCGCTCGGCGGCCTGTTCGTGCTGGCCGGGGCGACGCCCGCCGCGATCGGCCTGCTGGCAGACATGACCGAGGCCTACCCCAACGACCGGGGCGCGATCATGGGGCTGTACTCCGTCTTCCTCGGACTCGGGCAGATCCTGGGCAGCACGATCGGCGGGGCCGCGGCGCAGGTGGCGGGCCTGGACGGGATCTTCGGGGCGTCGCTGGTCCTCCTGGCCGTGGCGCTGCTGCCGCTGACGCACCTGCGCGGTTACGAGCACCAGGTGGGCCAGGCGGCGGCCGGCGGTGGACCTGGCGGTCCGGCCCTCGGCGACGAGGCGGCCTGACATGACGGATCCGGCGCGGGACCCGGCGCTCGTCCCGGCGCGGCTCGCCCGCGGGTCCCGCGGCGCGGTCGTTGCCCCGCACCATCTCGCGACCGCGGCGGGCCTGGCGGTGCTGGCGGCCGGGGGTCACGCGGTGGACGCGGCGATCGCCACCAACGCGGTGCTGGGCGTGGTCATGCCGGAGGGCTGCGGCATCGGCGGGGACGCGTTCTGGCTGGTCTGGGACGAAGCCGCCGGGGACCTGGTGGCGCTCAACGGGTCCGGGCGGGCGCCGGCGGCGATCGACGCGGCCGGGCTGCGGGCGGCGGGCCTGGATCGCGTGCCGCTGCGCGGGCCGCTGTCGATCACGATCCCCGGCGCGGTGCGCTCGTGGGCCGACGCGCATCGCCGCTGGGGACGCCTGTCGCGGGACGCCGTCCTGGCCGAGGCGATCCTCCAGGCCGAGCGCGGGTTCCCGGCCTGGGACGGGCTCATCGCGTCCGTGGAGGCCACGGACCGGGCGATCGGGCAGGAGCCGTGGACCGCGGGGTTCCGGCAGGTCTGGCGGCCGGAGGGACGCGCCTGGCGCCCGGGCGAGCTCGTGCGCCTGCCAGCGCTGGCGGCGACGCTCCAGGAGCTGGCCGACGACGGCTTCGACGCCTATTACGACGGCGACCTGGGCGTGCGCGTCGCGGCCGGGCTGGCCGCGGCCGGCGGCGTCCACACGGCGGCCGACCTGCGCTCCCATCACTCCGACTGGTGCCCACCGATCTCCACGACGTATCGCGGCGTCCGCGTCACGACCCACCCGCCCAACTCCAGCGGCATCCTCGCGCTCGAGATCCTCAACGTCCTGGAGCGGTTCACGCCCCCGGCCGGTGCGAGGTTCGGTGGGCGCGGCTGGTCCTCCGCGTCATGGGTCCACCTCCAGCTCGAGGCCGCCAAGCTGGTCTTCGCCGACCGGGACGCCCACCTCGCCGACCCCGCGTTCCGCGACATCCCCGTCGTGCGCCTGCTGGGCCGGGAACACGCGACGGAGCTGGCGGCGAAGATCGACCCGCGCCGGGCCGACCCGGCCCCCGCCCCGGCACGGACGCTCGTCGGCGGGACCATCTACCTCGCCGTCGTGGACGCCGAGGGCAGCGCCGTGAGCCTGATCCAGTCGAACGCGGCGGGGTTCGGGTCCGGCGTGGTGGACCCGGTCACGGGCGTCCACTTCCAGGACCGCGGGGCGTCGTTCTCGCTGGCGCCCGGTCATCCCAACGAGCTGGCGCCGGGTCGCCGGACTGCCCACACGCTCCTCCCCGGCATGCTGTTCCGCGAGGGCGAGCGCCGGCCGTGGGTGATCGCGGGATCCATGGGCGGCGACATCCAGCCCCAGATCCACGTCCAGCTCGTGTCCGCGCTCGTGGACGGCGGCGCCGACATCGCCGCGGCCGTCGCCGCGCCGCGCGTCTGCGTGGAACCCGACGGCTGGTTCGCGCCGCCGGTCGCCGTCCTCACCGACGGGACCCTCGCGGACGGCGTGGCGGACGAGCTCGCCGCCCTCGGCCATCGGCTCTCGACCGTCCCCTACGAGGGCGGCCTGGGTCACGAGCACGCGATCGAGCTGGTCGACGGAGGCCCCGCCACGGGCGGTTCACTGGCCGCCATCGCGGACCCCCGGAGCGCCGGGACGGCTGCGGTCCGGTAGAGCCCCGATGGTATCCTCGGGCCGCCGGTGGCAGGCCACGCTCACCCCGATCCGCCACCGGCTGCGCAGGGAGGACGTCCGCACCCGTGACCTCGAACGTCGGCCAGAACTACCCGTACACGAGCGAGTCGGACGGGGAACGCGTCGCGCACGTCGCGTCGCTCATCGCTGATCGTCCGGACCTCGCGGACAAGCTCAAGGCCGAGACCACGCCGCTGGACGCCAACGACCGCTGGTGGGTCTACAAGTGTCCCAGCAAGGGCTGCGCGGGCCTGCTCCATGCCGCGGGCTATGCCGCGGAGAAGCACGCCGTCTACGTCGTCTGCGACGGGACCTGCGCCAAGACCTTCCTCCGCTAGGCCGGACGCCTTGAGCGGCCCGGTCCCGCACGAGGCCGGGAGCGGCCCCAACCTCCGCGCCGCCCGCCGGCAGCTCCTGCTCGACACGGCCGGCATCGCCGTGTCCGCGGTCGGGTTCGGCTTCGTCTTCGGCCTCGCCGCCCGCAACGCCGGCTACTCCGTGGTCGAGGCGGGCGCGATGAGCGTCATCGGGTTCGCGGGCGCGGCGCAGTTCGCCGCCGTGGGCTACGTGTCCGCCGGGCTGCCGTGGGCGCCCATCGTCGTGCTGACGTTGTTCCTCAACGCCCGCCACCTCCTCTACTCCGCGTCGCTCGCGCCGAGCCTGCGCTCGGTGCCGTTCCTCCAGCGGGCGGCGATGGCCCACGTCCTCACCGACGAGGCGTTCGCGCTGGCGGCCACGCACTTCCGCCGGCTCGGGCGCGTGGACGTGCCGGGGTACTGGATCGGGGCGGTCGTCGGCGTGTTCATCCCATGGAACCTGGCGACGCTCGCGGGCGTGCTGCTGGGCGGCGTGATCCCCGACCCGTCGCGGTTCGGGCTGGACGTCGTGTTCCCCGCGGCCATGGCGGGCCTGGCGCTGGGGCTGTCCACGGAGCGCCGGGAGGTCACGGCGGCGGGCGCCGGGGCGGCGATCGGCGTGGTGCTGTCGCTGCTGATCGGGCCGGCCGTGGGGATCGTGGCTGGCGGCCTGCTCGGGCCGCTGGTGGCGATGGCGTTGCCGTTGGGTTCGGGCGACGGCGGGGGCCCGGCCGTCTCGCCGGATTCGGACGTCACCGGCGTCCCCGTGGACCTCGCCGAGGCGATGGCCGACGTGGCCGGGCTCGGGGACAGGGCGTCGTCGTGAGCACGCAGCTGGTCCTGCTCGCCGTGCTGATGGCCGCGGTGACGTACCCGTCGCGGGCGCTGCCCCTGCTGGCGCCGGGGATCGAGCGGCTGCCGCCGCGGGCGCTCCTCTACCTGCGCCTGGTCGGCCCGGCGGTGCTCGCGTCGCTGGCGGCCGCGAACTCGCTGGTCGTGAAGGCGGCGGACGGGACGCCGGCGCTCCACGTGGGCATCGAGGTCGTGGGCGTGGTCGCGTGCGCCGCACTGGTGGCGTGGCGACGGAACCTGTTCCTGGGGCTGGTCGCCGCGGTGGCGATCGTGGCCGTGGCGCGGCTGACGGGGATCGCGTAGGGCGCTTCGTCGCTTGTGCAGGTTGCCTCAGGACGAACGGCGAGCCGTGGCCTCCACCTCGACGAGGAGGCTCTCCCGGATCAGGCCCGCGACGAGCACGAGCGTTGCCGCCGGGCGAATGTCGCGGAACAGCTCGCCGTGGACGGCGAGGACGGCGTCGATGTCCGCCCGGTTCACGAGGTACAGCCGCGTCCGGACCACATCGTCGAGCGTGAAGCCCGCCTGGTCCAGCGCCGCGGCCACGATGACGAACGCCGCACGCGCCTGGGCGCCGGCATCGCCGGGATGGAGCGACTCGCCGTCGGGACCCGCATCGGTGGTCCCGGCGACCTCGCAGGCGTCGCCCTCCACGACCGCACGCGAATAGCCGACGATCGCCTCGAACGGCCCGCCGCTCGAGATCAGTCGCCGAACGCTCACGAGACGGCTGCGCCGGGGCCGGCGGTGCCCCGCGTGGCAGGCGACGCGGGCGACGCCGACGCCGACCGCCGCTCCGCCGCCCACGCCCGAACCTCCGGGTCGCGCCCGATCGCCGCGATCAGCCCGGCGAGGAGCGTGGTCCGCGGCACGATCGACGACACCTCGAGGTACTCCCCCGGCGAGTGATCCAGGCCCCCGATGGGGCCCAGCCCGTCGATCGTCGGCACGCCCATCCCGGCCGTCGTGTTCGCGTCCGATGCGCCGCCCGTCGCGGCATCGCGCAGGTCGATCCCCATCGTCGAGGCGATCGCGACGGCGTGGGCGACGAGCCGGCCCGACCGCTCCAGCTTCTCCATCGGCCAGTGGCGGCCCTGCTCCTCGATCGAGAAGGTCACGTCCGACACGACCCGCGGATGCGCGAGGTCCGCGATCGCCGCCTCGGCGGCCACCAGCCCGTCGCGCGTCACGGCGCGCACGTCCACGTGCAGCGCGCAGCGCTCGGCCACCACGTTCGGGCGCGTCCCGCCCTCGATGACACCCACGTTCACGGTCACGCCCGGCCAACGGCCGTTGAGCGCGTGGAGGTCCGTCACCAGCCGGGCCGCCTCGAGGATCGCCGAGCGGCCCTTCTCGGGCTCGACGCCCGCGTGCGCCGCCTTGCCGTGGACGGTGACCACGAGGTCCAGCGTCCCCTTCCGGCTCGACACGATGTCCCCGTTCGCACGGGCGCACTCGAACACCAGGCAGGCATCGGCCCCGGCGGCGATCCGGCGGACGTGCGGGGACGACGCCGGCGACCCGATCTCCTCGTCCGGGTTGGCGATGAACACCAGGCGCGCGAGCGGCAGGCCGCCGGCCACCTGGCGCAGGGCGCCGATCGCGTACAACCCGGCCAGGAGCCCGCTCTTCATGTCGGTGACGCCGGGCCCGGTGGCGATCCCCCCGTTGATCTCGAACGGCCGCTCGGCCGCCATGCCCTCGTCGAACACGGTGTCCATGTGGCCGATGCACAGCAGCACGGGCCCGGCCGGGTCCGCACCCGGGAACTCGCCGATGACCGTCTCGCCCAGGTCCAGGTCGTTGGGGTGGCTCGTCACGTGGGCGCCCAGCACCCGCATCCGCTGGGCCGTCCAGCGGCCGATCGAATCGACGCCCGCCTTCGTGTAGCTGCCGCAGTCCGTGTTCACCAGGCGCTCGAGGTCGGCGAGGTAGGCGGGATAGGCGCGCTCGAGGGCGTCCCGGATGGCGGCGAGCTCGGTGTCGGCGACGGGTGGTTCCATGGCTCCCGAGTCTATCGGCTGGTGGCGGGCGGATGACCGGCGTCCGGCGAACGAAGAACGGCGGGCCGGGTGGGTCGCCGCCAGCGTATCCTGCGCGAACCGTGCGTCTCGTCGAGATCCGCCTGTTCGAGGGGCCCTCCGTCTACCGGCTCGTGCCGGTGGTCAAGGTCGAGGTGGCCGTCGGACGGACGCACGCCTGGAAGGGGTCCCGGACGCAGGGCGACGCGGCCCTCGTGCACCTTGCGCGCGAGGTTCCAGCCCGCGACTGGCCGGACGCCGTCACGGATCTCGTGGCCTGGGTCCGGCGCCTCCGCGCCGACCACGCCGAGCTCACCGGGACCATCGCTGTCGTGCGCGCGTCGGACGCCGGGCGCTGGGTGGTCACGTGGCCGTGGGCCGGCTACGAGCGCTCGCGGCTGATCGCCGAGGCGGCCGTGGACCTCGCGACGCGCTCCGTCTCCGCCGGGCGGCGGGTCCGCCTGACGGGAACGCAGGCGCGGGTCCTGGCCGGCTGGGAGGAGCGAATCGACGGCGCGGGTGCTACCCCGCCCTCGTGGATCCGCGACGACGACCGCAGCATGCCGGTCATCTCGGTCACCGGCACCAACGGCAAGTCCACGGTCACGCGGCTGATCACGCACATCCTGCTGGCCGCCGGCCACCACGTCGGGACCACGACGTCCGACGGCGTCCTCGTCGACGAGCGCGTCGTGGACCCCGGCGACTGGACCGGCCCGGGCGGCGCGGCGGCGATCCTGCGCCGCTCCGACGTGGACGTGGCCGTGCTCGAGACGGCGCGCGGCGGCCTCGTCCAGCGCGGCATCGGCTACGAGTCCAACGAGGCGAGCGTGCTGACGAACATCTCGTCCGACCACCTGGACCTGGGCGGGATCCACACGCTCGCGGAGCTGGCCGAGGTCAAGGCCACGGTGTGCCGGATCACGAAGCCCGGCGGCACGGTCGTCCTCAACGCCGACGACCCGCTCGTCGCGTCGGTCGCGCGCCGAGTACGCGGGGACGTGGCGTGGTTCTCGCTCCGCCCGCAGGCTCCCGAGGTCGCCCGGCGGGTCCGCTCCGGCGCGCATGTCTACCTGCTCGAGGGCGGCCGACTGGTCGAGCGAGCGGGCGGCGAGACGCACGCGATCATGGCCGTCGCCGACGTCCCGGTGACGCTCTGGGGGCTCGCCCGCCACAACGTCGCCAACGCGCTCGCCGCCGCGGCCGGCGCGAGGGCGATGGGCGCCACGATCGAGCAGGTCGCCGACGGGCTGCGCGACTTCCGGCCCTCCGCGGACCTCTCGCCGGGCCGGCTCAACGTGTTCCTGCTCGGGCGCCGGACGGTGATCGTGGACTTCGCCCACAACGAGGCCGGCACCGAGGCGATCCTCGAGGTGGCCCAGGCCGTGGCGGGCGGCGCCGCGGGACGGTCCGCGCCGGTGACCGCGATCATCGGGACCGCCGGCGACCGTCCGGACGACACGCTGCGCGGGATCGGGCGGATCGCCGGCGAGCGCGCCCAGCGCGTGGCGATCAAGGAGACGCGCTCCTACCTCCGGGGCCGCCCGCCCGAGGAGGTCGTGGCGCTGCTGCGGGCGGGGATCGCCGAGGCGGGCGTGGACGCCGACGCCGTCCCGGTCTATGCCACCGAGCCCGAGGCGCTCGAGGCGGAGGTCGCGGGGTCCGGGGCGTCGGCCGCCGGGGACGGGCGCCCGGACGCGCCGCGCGTCGTCGTCCTGTTCTGCCACGAGGCCCGCGACGAGGTGTTCGCGCTCCTGGCGCGGCTCGGGGCGCGGCCGCTGGACGGCCTGGAGGGCCTGCGCGAGATCGCGCCGCGCGTCGCCGACCACCGCGGGCGCTGAGTCCCGGCCCACCCGGGCTCTTGGGCCCCACACGGCCCGGGCCGCCCGACCCTTGACCCACGGGCCGGCACCCCGATCATCGGTCCCGTGCCGTGAAACCGGCGACGTCGTACATGCCCGCGCACCTGCGCCTCCAGCCGGACAGGAAGACCCTCGCCATGAAGCCGACCGACATCGCCCTGATCGTCATCCTCATCGTCGCCGTCGCGGCCGGGTTCTGGCTGATCGCCAACTCGCGGCGCCACACGAGCGGGGCGATGGACTTCGTCGCGACCTGGCTCGCCACGTCGCTGCTCGTGTTCATCGTCGGCGGCGGGCTGGCGATGTTCGGGGTCGTCGTCCTGTACTTCGTGTTCGGCCAGCAGGCGGCGATGGGCGGCCTTGTCCTGCTCGCGATCGCGCTGGTGCTCGAGCCCTTCATCGTCGCGTTCCTGCTCTACCGGCGCCGGGGGAACGCGGTCAGCCGGTAGCGCGGCAGCGTCCGCCACCCGCGGCGATCAGCCCCGCGGCGCCTCGAGCTCGCCCGGATCGGCGAACGCCGTGCCACCCTGGCCGCGCCCGTCCAGCGCCATCGCCTCGCGGTAGACGCCCACGGCGTCGTCGGCGCACACGACCACCAGGTCACCCGGCAGCGCGCGCCGGAGCGCGGCGTGGACCGCGGCCGCCTCGTCGAGGATCTTGTCGACCTTGGTCACCCTGCCGCCGGCGGCACGGCTCGCCCTGATCCCCTCCACGACGTTGGCGGCGGACTCGCCGGGGGACCGCCCACGCAGGTTGCGGTCCTCGCGGACGACGATCTCGTCAAAGGCCGTGGCGGCGAGCGCGCCGTAGTCGTGCTGGTCCTGGTCGCGGCGGTCGCCCGGGATGCCGATGACGCCGATGGCTCGCCCGGAGCGCGTGACGCGGGCAGCGCGGGCACCGGCGGCGGCCGGCTCCTCCATCATCCGGGTCACGAAGTCGGCCAGCTGGCGCATCCCGTCCACGTTGTGGCAGTAGTCGATGACCACGCGCATGCCCGCGACCTCGATCAGGTTGAGGCGGCCGGGCGCCTGGAAGAACGACGTCGTGAACGTCCGGAGGCCCTGGCGGATGTCGTGGAGGTGGGCGCCGCCGGCCCACGCGGCGGCGGCGGCCGCGAGCGCGTTGGCGACGTTCATCCGCGCCCGCCCGCCGAAGGTGCCGGGCATGAGGTGCGTGTACAGGACCGGCATCTTGCGCGGTCCGTGGCGCAGGACCATGAGCTCGCCCTGGGCCGTGTCCTCCAGGCAGAAGGCGGCGTTGCCGCGCGCCGTGTGCCCGTCCACCCGGTCGAAGCCGTCCTCGCCCTTGGCCTTCGCCACCGAGAACAGGATCACGCGCCCGGCGCAGTGGCGGGCCATCCGGTAGACGTACGGGTCGTCCGCGTTGAGGACCGCGGTGCCGGAGCGCGGCACGGCCTCGACGAGCACGCCCTTGACGTTGGCGAGCTTGGCGATCGTGTCGATGCCGCCGAGGCCCAGGTGATCGCCGGTGACGTTGGTGACGACGGCGACGTCGTTGCGGTCGTAGCCCAGGCCCTCGCGCAGGATGCCACCCCGGGCGACCTCGAACACCGCCGTGTCCACGGTGGGGTTCTGGAGGACCATCTGGGCGGACTTCGGCCCGCTCATGTCGCCCCTCTTCATCACACGACCGTCCACGACGATGCCATCCGTGGAGGTCATTCCCACGCGCCGGCCCATCATCTTGAGGATGTGGGCGACCATCCGGACCGTCGTCGTCTTCCCGTTCGTGCCGGTGACGGCGATGATCGGGATGCGCGACGGCGCGCCGTTCGGGAACAGCAGGTCGATGACCGGCTTGGCGACGTACTGCGGCTCGCCCTCGGTGGGGTGCGTGTGCATCCGGAAGCCGGGCGCGGCGTTGACCTCCACGATGCCGCCGCCGGTCTCGCGGACGGGGACCTCGATGTCGGGGCAGATGAAGTCGATGCCGGCGATGTCGAGGCCCACCACGCTGGCGGCGGTCTCGGCGATCTCGACGTTGTCGGGGTGGGCCTCCAGCGTGCGGTCGATCGAGGTGCCGCCGGTGGACATGTTGCCGGTGAGCGCGAGCTTGACGAAGGCGCCGGCGGGCGGGATGTCGTCGGGGATGAAGCCCTGGTCCTCGAGGACGGCTAGCGCGTTGTCGTCGAGCTTGATCCGGGTCAGGACCTTCTCGTGGCCGATGCCGCGGCGGGGGTCCGAGTTGGTGATGTCCACGAGCTCGCGGATGGTCCGCGTGCCGTCGCCCGTGACGCTGGCGGGCACGCGCTCGGCCACCGCGGCGAGCTTGCCGCCGATCACGAGGCAGCGGTAGTCGCGCCCGGTGATGTACGACTCCACGATCACGTCCCGCGACCGGCTCTGGCGCAGCGCCTCGGGGAACGCGGCGCGCACGTCCGCCTCGTCCTTGAGATCCAGTGCGACGCCGCGGCCGTGGTTGCCGTCGAGCGGCTTGACGACACACGGGTAGCCCAGGCGGCGGGCGGCGGCGACGGCCTCGTCCTCGGTCTCGACCACCTCGGCGCGCGGGACCGGCAGGCCGGCCGAATCGAGCAGCTTGTTGGTCAGCTTCTTGTCGGACGCGATGTCCACCGCGATGCCGCTCGTGCGGCTGGTCATCGTCGCGCGGATGCGCTGCTGGTGGACGCCCTGGCCGAGCTGGACGAGGCTGTAGCGGTCCAGGCGCATGTACGGGATGTCGCGGCCGGCCGCCTCGTCGAGGAGGCTCTGCGTGGACGGACCGAAGGCGAGCCGCTCCGCGGACCGGATCAGGCCCTCGAGCTCCGCGATCAGGTCCAGCGCGTGGGCGGGGTCGTCCGGCGCGACGAGGTGGTTGACGAGCCGGACGGCGAGCTTGCCGGCATCGATGCCGACCTGCTCCTCGCGATACTCGAAGATCACGTTGTAGCGGCCGTACTCGCCCGTGCCGCGGGTCTTGCCGTGGCGGACGTCCGTGCCGGCGAGGTTCTGGAGCTCGAGTGCGACGTGCTCGGCGACGTGGCCGGCCCACGTGCCGTCGCGGAGCCGGGAGATGAAACCGCCGCGGCGCCCGAGCGAGCAGGCGTGGTCCTCGAGCGTCGGCAGCAGCTCCACGAGCGCGTCCACGAAGCCCGGGATCGTGTTGCTGGGGAACTCCTCCAGCACGCCGAGGTCCACCAGCTGGCGGATGACCGGCTCGCGGGCCCAGTAGTTGGGGCCGCGCATGACGCGCGCCTCGATGATGCGCAGCGTGGGCTCGGGGCGGGCGGGCTTCGGGGGCGGCGCGGGGGCTTCGGGCTCGGGGGTCGCCGATTCGACGGTCGCGCCGCCCGGGGCCTGCGTGGTATCGGCGACCGGGACCGCGGTCTTCCTCGTGCGCCTGCCCGGACCCGGGTTCGCCTGCGCCACCGTCACCCTCCTCGCCTCCGTGGGACCCGGAGTGTACGCGCCGGGGACGGCCACGTCCCCTGTCGGGCGGCGAGCCCCGGGGTGAGCGGCGGGCCCCAGGCGCGCCGACGGCCGTCCTCAGCTCGAGGCGAGCGCGCCCCCGTCGAGCGCGGTGAGCGACGGCGTCGTGACGCGCGTCCGGCGCCGGAGGTCGAACCGGTACCCCGCCGGCAGGCTGTGCAGCACGACGCCGGTGATCATCAGCGGGCGGTGCCCGCGGACCTCCCAGGCGTCGGTGTCGGAGGCGGCGCCGTCCACCACGGTGATCGACCCCCGCCCGATGACCTCCATCACCTGGTCCGGCCCGACCACGCCCGCCGTGTCCTCGTCCACGCCCAGGCCGAGCAGGCTCGGGTTCTGCGCGATCAGCGACAGCAGCCGCCCGAGGCGGTTCCGCTGCTGGAAGTGCTGGTCCACGATCACGCCGGGCAGCAGCCCGAGGCCGGCGGCGATCTGCGCCATCCGGTGCTTGGGCGTGGCGCCCGACGCCCCGAAGGCGATCATGTGGCTCGACACAGCGCTCGCCCCCGCCGAGGTCCCGGCGACCACCGCACCGCCGGTGAACACCTCGGCGATCGCGTCCGCGAGGCGCGTCCCGCCGATCATCGAGGACAGCCGCAGCTGGTTGCCGCCGGTCAGGAAGACGCCGGTGGACTCGCGGATGATCCGGGCGTTGTGCTCGTCGTTGGCCTGCAGGCGGGTCACCGCGTGGATCGGCGTGACGGTCTTCGCACCCAGCTCCGTGAACACCTCGCGGTAGCGCTGGCCCGCCTCCGGGCCCAGCGACGAGGCCGTGCTGATGACCGCGATCCGTGCGTCCGTCCCGCCGGCGAGCGCGACGAAGCGGCCGAGGATGACCCGGTCCCGGACCTTGTCCTCGGCGCCACCGATGACGATGACGGTTCCCTGCGGCATGGTTCGCGGAGTATATCGGTGCCGTCGAGCCGGTCCGGCGGGGCGTGTCGTTGGTCCGGCGGGGCGCGCGGCCCGCGGGCACGCGAGAATGGACGGCGATGAACGCCACCCCGGCCGTGGTCACCCGATCCAGACGCCGCGCCGGCCCGGTCCGCCGGGCGATCCGGCGCGAATCCGGGCGCCTGCGCGACCGTCGCCGCATCCTGGCGATGACGCTGCTGGTCGTCGTGTTCGCGCTCGCGATCGCCGGCATGCTGGCGCGCGGCGACACGGCCGGCTCGGACGCCCAGGCCTACTGGGCCGCGGTCCGCCTGTGGCTCGACGGCGGCGACCCCTACCACCCCACGGGCCCGTTCCTGCCCTACGTGTATGCGCCCTGGATGCTGCCGCTGTTCGTCCCGTGGGCGATGCTGCCCTGGGAGGTCGCCTGGTTCGCGTGGCGCGGCACGTCCCTGCTGCTCCTGCTCTGGAGCATCCGCTGGGCCTACGCCCGGCGGCCCTTGCCGACGGCGATCCTCGTCTTGATCCTGGCAATCCCGACCGGCGCCAACATCGACACCGGGAACGTGAACCTGCTGCTGGCGGTGGCCCTGTTCGGCGCGCACCTCCTCGACGGGCGGGTCGGCGGGCTGCTGTGGGGCCTCGCGACGTGGATGAAGTGGGTGCCGGCGCCGCTGTGGCTGATCCTGCCGGCGCGGGCGCGCGGCTGGGGCCTCGTCTACCTGCTGCTCGCCGCCCTGCTCTCGCTGGTCATGCTCCCGCTCACGATCATCCAGCTCCAGGCGCTGTTCGGGTTCGGGCACCGGCCGATCCGCGCCGACTACCTCGTCTTCGTCTGGTCCGCGGTCCCGTGGTGGTGGCGCCTCCACGACCCGTTCGCGGTCCTTCGGCCGTCCGCGTGGGTCGCGGCGTGGAGGCGCGTCTCCGGCCGCGCGGCGACCTGGCGGGGCGCGTTCCTGCACGAGCCTCGGCCGACGACGCGGCGGGCGACCGAGCAGCTGCGCGAGCTGCTGACGGCGTTCCTCGGTCTCCGGCCGGCCGAACCGGCGGGGCGCCCGGACGCGGCGGCCGGGGCCACGACACCGGCGCCGACGACCTCCGCGACCGAGGCCGCCGCCCGCAGGCACGCCGCCCAGATCGGCGACTGACCCCGGGCGACTGCCCCGCCTCCGGCTCCGTCCTGTTCCCGCGGATCAGGCTCCGGCCTGTTCCCGCGGATCAGGCGCCGGCCGGGGTCGCCGCGAGGCCGCCGGTCGCGCGGTCGCGGTGCGGCTCTACCACCGGCCGGAGCGTGACGGCCGCGACGCCGAACGCCAGCACGGCCAGCATGAACACGACCCGGGGACTGATCTCCGAGCCGCCGGCGCGGGTGACCAGGTCGAGCATCGTGCCGCCGAGGGCGATCGCGATCGGGGTCGCCGCGCCGGTCGCGACGTTGGACAGGCCCATGTAGCGGCCCCCCGAGATCCTCGGGATGATGTCGGTCATGAGCGCCCAGTCCACGGCCAGGAACGTGCCCTGCGAGGCGCCGAACAGGAAGGCTCCCACCAGCGCCACGGGGATCGACGGCGCCAGCGCGACGATCGTCACCCCCACCGCCCCCACCGCGCACGCGGCCCAGATGATCGGCTTGCGACCGATCCGGTCCGAGAGGCGCGACGACGGGATGATCACCACCAGGTTCGCCACGACGACGACCACGAGCAACATCACGTAGGTGGAGTTCGCCTCCTCCTTGGTCATGGCGAACGCGCGCGACAGGTAGATCACGACGAATTTGACGAGCAGGGCTCCCGCGGTCATGAACAGGAGGCGCGAGACGAGCAGCCACACGAAGGACCGCTCCTTCAGGACGTCGGTCGACCACGCCCCGGCGGCGATCCGGGCCCAGCTGCGGCCCTCACGTGGCTTCGGCGGCAGGCCCTTGCCCACCTTGAGCACCACGCTGAGCATCGTGACCAGCTCGACCACCGCGACTGCGATCAGCGACAGCGGCATGATGTGCAACCCGACCGACAGCGTCACCAGCAGGAACCCGGTGACGTTGCCCACGACCTGCATCAGGCCCACCATCGCGCTCGCCATCCCCACCTGCGGCTCCGCGATGAGGTCCGGGACGTAGCCCTGGAATGGGCCGCGGGCGATGTTCGTGCTCACGGACAGGAGGAGCATGAACGCGGCCAGCATCAGGACGGAGCTGCCGGCGGCGATGCCGGCCAGGAACACGAGGTCCAGCAGGGAGCCGAACACGATGAACGGCTTGCGGCGGCCCCAGCGCGAGACCGTGTAGTCCGACAGGTAGCCGACGGTCGGCTGGATGAGGATGCCCAGGATCGCGGCGCCGATGCCGATCTGGAACATCGAGGTGCCGACGTCGTCGTGGGCCACCAGGCCGTCGAACTCGAGGCGGTTGGTGATGTA
>Ga0302299_10001053_pt1 | contig 16305 bp, 15 predicted proteins | sample III_Fen_N3_4_FD_198795 | JGI IMG/M metagenome (GOLD analysis project Ga0302299, IMG submission 198795) | Peat permafrost microbial communities from Stordalen Mire near Abisko, Sweden - III_Fen_N3_4 | ecosystem: Environmental > Terrestrial > Soil > Wetlands > Permafrost | place: Sweden: Abisko... | reverse complement strand
TGGCGGGCAACCTGCCGACGCATGTCACGGGGGAGGGGCCGGACGCGGTGGTGTGGGGCCGGGGCACGGTGGACATGAAGGCCGGTGTGGCGGTGCTGCTGTCCCTGGCCGCGGAGCTCGCCACCCCGTCCGACGACGTCACGTGGGTGTTCTACGACCACGAGGAGGTCGCCGCCGACCTGTCCGGGCTCGGCCGGGTCGTCGAGCGGCACCCGGACTGGCTGGTCGGGGACTTCGCCGTGCTCGGCGAACCCACGGCGGGCGGCATCGAGGGCGGCTGCAACGGCACGCTCCGCGCGCGCGTCGTCGTGCCCGGGGTGGCGGCGCACTCGGCACGGGCCTGGACCGGGGTGAACGCGATCCACGCCGCCGGCGAGGTGCTGCGCCGGCTCGAGGCCTACCGCCCCGCCACGGTGTCGATCGACGGGTTGGACTACCGGGAGGGCCTCAACGCGGTGCTGATCAGCGGCGGCACGGCGGCGAACGTCGTGCCGGACCGGTGCGAGGTGACCGTGAACTACCGGTTCGCGCCGTCGCGCACGGCCGACGAGGCCGCCGCGCACGTGCGCGAGGTGCTCACGGGGTTTGAGGTGGAGGTGCTCGACGTCGCGGCCGGCGCACTGCCGGGGCTGGACCACCCCGCGGCCCGGGCCTTCGTCGAGGCGGTGCTGGGTGCGGGCGGGCCAGCCCCGACGGCCAAGCTGGGCTGGACGGACGTCGCGCGGTTCTCCGCGCTCGGCGTGCCCGCGGTGAACTTCGGTCCGGGTGACCCGCTGCTGGCCCACCGGGACGACGAGCGCTGCCCGGTGGCGCAAGTGGAGGCCGTGCACGCGACACTGCGCGCCTGGCTGACCCGGGAGCGGTAGGGACCGGGGAGCGGGCTGCGGGGGGCCTGGCTGCGGGCTGCGGCTCGGGGCTGCGGCCGGGGCCGCGTGGAGGCGGCGGGCTGCTCTTCTGCGGGACGCCTGGCGGCGGGCTGCAGGCGGCGTGCAGGGCGCGACGACGTGCAGCCGCGGGTCACATGCGGCGCGTGGCCGGCTGTGGCGACGGGCGCGCGCGGCGGGCCGCGACACCGGCCCCCGGCCCTGGGAATCTCGGGGCCATCCGGTTGTGCATGACCTGTTGTGGGTGTCGGTGCGCACTGCTAGAATGGTACACATGTTCGAATCCCGCCGGTCGGACGATCTGCTCGGCGCCGCAGTCGGCGCGAGCGGGTCGGCGCCGACGTGCGTGGCCGAGCGGTCTGCCGTCGCGCGCCCGTCGGGCGCTGAGCACGCGGCTGGCGACGCCGGGTCCGCGCTTCCCGGGATCGCGGCGTGGCTGGCGACCGGGGCGCGGCTGGCAGAGGCGGCGTCGGGTGCCGACGGGTGGTCCGTCGCGGAGCGACGATCAGCGCTCGAGCTGCTTGATCGCGTCTCGGACGCGGTGACCCTGACGCGCAGCCGGGTGCTGGCCGCGGAACGCGAGGCCGGGTCCTGGGCCGTGCATGGGGACCGCGACCTGGAGGCGTGGCGCGCGCGCTGCTCGCGGGCGGGCCGCGGAGCCGCGAGCGCGCAGGTGCGGCAGGCCGACACGCTCGCGCGGCTGCCCCAGGTGGCGTCGGCGCTCGCGGACGGAACCGTGACCGGGACGCATGTGGATCGGCTGGCGCGGTTCGTCGCCGGGGCATCGACCACCGTCCAGCAGCAGCTCGCCACCGAGCACGGGCAGGGCTCGGTGGTGGGGCTCGCCTCCCGGCTGGACGCGACGCAGTTCGGCCAGGCCCTGGAGCGGCTCGGCGCAGAGCTCGACCCGGCGGCACGGCAGCGCGACTTCGACGCCGCCCACGCGGCCCGCTACCTCAACCTCACCGACTCGGGCGGGAGCACGCTGATCAAGGGGCAGCTCGACACGCTGGCCGGGCAGCGGCTGCGTCTCGCCCTGCAGGCCGTCACGCCCCGGCCCGCCGCCGACGACGACCGCGACCCGGCCCAACGCCGGGCTGACGCCCTGACCGCCGTCGCCGAGCACGCGTTGAGCAGGACGCCGAACGTGCCCGGCGACGCGCGCCCACACGTCAGCGTCGTGCTGCGCGAGGAGACGTTCGCGGCACTGCGGCAGCAGGTCGACGGCCGGCCGGCCAGCGACGTGGCGGTGGCTGCGAGCGTGGCGGCCGACGGGAGTGCGGCGGCTGGGAGTGCGACAGCTGGGAATGCGGCGGCCGACGGGAGTGCGGTCGTCGCGGGGAGCGCGCTCGACGTGGCTCGTCGGCTGCGCAGTGTGCCGAGCGTGACCGACGAGGCCGGCATCGCCTGGCCGGCGAGCGAAGTCGCGCGGGTGCTGTGCGACTGCCGGCTGGCTCGCGTGGTGGTCGATGCTCGGGACGTGCCGCGTGATCTGGGGCGATCGGAGCGGTTGTTCAGCCGGGACCAGCGGCGTGCGGTGGTGGTGCGCGACGGACCGCACTGCGGCTGGCCGGGCTGCACCACCCCGGCCCGGTGGACCGAGGTCCACCACATCCGCTGGTGGCACGAGCACGGCGGCCGATCCGACCTCGACAATGCCGTTCTGCTGTGCAGCTACCACCATCACGTGGTGCACCGCCGCGGGCTCACGCTCGCTCGTGTCCCGAGCCGACAGGTGGCCACCGAACGGTGGACGTACCGCGTGCTGGCCCAGGACGGGAGGTGCGTCGCCGAGGCGCCCGGCCAGACGGGGGTCGAGTCGCCGCCGGCACATGGCCGCCGGTCCTAGAGTGCCGTGCATGACTGACGAACGGCCCGAGCCGCAGCCCTCCGAGGACCGGCCGCGCCGACGCCGCCGGCGGAAGAAGAACGGGGAGTACCGCCGCGGCCCCGTGGTGCTGCGGGGGCCGCAGATCCCGTTGACGACGTCCGACGAGCGGCTGCTGACCCGCGGTGACCGCACCAGCTGGCTGCATGACGATCCGTGGCGGGTGCTGCGCATCCAGACCGAGTTCGTCGAGGGGTTCGGCGCCTTGGCGGAGGTCGGGCCGGCGGTGAGCGTGTTCGGCTCCGCCCGGATCAAGCGTGGCCATCCCGACTACGAGCTGGCGCGTCGTGTCGCTGCAGGGCTCGTCGAGGCGGGCTACGCCGTGATCACCGGCGGCGGGCCGGGCTTGATGGAGGCGGCCAACCGCGGCGCGGCGGAAGCCGGCGGCACGTCTGTCGGTCTCGGCATCGAGCTGCCGCACGAGCAGGGCATGAACAAGTGGGTCGACCTCGGCGTGAACTTCCGCTACTTCTTCGCGCGGAAGGTGATGTTCGTCAAGTACGCCGAGGGGTTCGTCGTGCTGCCGGGCGGGTTCGGCACCCTCGACGAGCTGTTCGAGGCGCTGACCTTGGTGCAGACCCAGAAGGTGAACGGGTTCCCCATTGTGCTCGTCGGCGTCGACTACTGGTCCGGGCTGGTCGACTGGCTGCGCACGTCGCTGCTGAAGCGCGGCATGATCGCGGCGGCCGACCTCGACCTGCTCAAGCTGACGGACGATCCCGACGAGGCCGTGCGGATCGTCGTCGACCGCGGGGCCGAGCTGCGCGCGGCCGAGCGCGCCGCTGCCGAGGCCGCGGCCGAGGCGCAGGCCCAGGGGGCGGCGGCCGAGAGCTCCGGCTGGTGACGGCCGTCGAGCCGCCCACGGCACCGGCCGCCGATCCGTCCGCGGCGCCGGGCAGGCATCCGTCGACGGCGCCGGGCACGCATCCGTCCGCGGCACCGGCCGCGCTCGGCTCCCCGCGCCGGTGGTCACGGCCCGGTACGTGGCCCTGGTGGGGTCGGGTGCTCGCCGTCTACGGCGTCACGCGGGTGTTCACGGCGCTGGTGTTCGTCTGGGTGGCGCGAGTCCAGCAGGCCAACGTGTGGACGTCGGCGCGGCCGGGCTACCTCGACTTCGTCTCCCTGCTGTTCGACGGCAGCTGGTACCGCACCATCGCGGAGAGCGGGTATCCGAGCACGCTGCCGGTCGGGTCGGACGGCCTCGTCCAGCAGAACGCGCTGGCCTTCTTCCCCGCCTTCCCCATGCTGGTGCGCGCCGTGATGGGCGTGACGAGCCTGCCGTGGCAGGTGGCCGCGCCGCTGGTGAACCTCGTGCTCGCGGGGGCGGCGATGCTGCTGGTGTACCGGTGCATCGCCGACGGCGCCCCGCGGGCGGTCGCCGCGTGGCCCGGGCTGCCGCTGGCCACCGTGACGCTGGTCTGCGTGTTCCCCAGCTCGCCGGTGCTGCAGGCCGCGTACACGGAGGCGCTGGCGTTGCTGCTCGTGGCGGCGGCGCTCTGGACGATCCTCACCCGCCGGTACCTGTGGGCGGCGGCAGCGGTGGTGGCGCTGGGTTTCACGCGCGCGGTCGCGTTGCCGATGGCGGTGGTGGTCGTCGTGCACGCCGTGATCCGCTGGCGGGAGGCCCGCAGCCGCGGTGAACGGCTCCCCACCGGGGACGTCGGGGCGCTCGCCGGGCTCGCGCTCGTCGCGGTGGCCTCCGGGTTCGCGTGGCCCGCCGTGGTCGGCGTGATGACCTGGGTGCCGGACGCGTACACGCTGACCCAGGAGTCGTGGCGCGGGGTCCGTGAGGTGACGCCGTTCCTGGGCTGGACCTACGTGCCGCGGTTCTGGTTCGGCGCCTGGGCTCCCGTGGTGCTCGTCGGCGGCTTCGGCCTGACGATCGCGTTGCTCGTCGCCCCCTCGGCGTGGCGGCTGGGCCGCGAGCTGCACGCCTGGTCGGTCGCGTACATCGGCTACCTCGTCGCCGTCGTCGAACCGGGCAGCAGCCTGGCCCGGTTCCTGCTGCTCGCGTTCCCGATGGGCGCGGTCACCGCCGGGGTGGTGGGCGGCAGCCCCCGCGCGCGCCGGTGGTGGTTCGGCGCGATCGTCGCGCTGATGCTCGGACTGCAGGTGCTGTGGGTCCGCCAGATCTGGCTGTTCAACCCGTCGGGGGACTGGCCGCCCTGATCAGGCCCCGATCGTCTCGGGCCTCGCTCGTCTCGGACGACTACGATAGGAGTCGGACACCCGGCCGCCCTTCCAGGGCGCGTGAACGGCCGGCGCGATCGACTGAAGGAGAGGCCGCATGGCCGCGATGAAGCCGAGGACCGGCGATGGCGAGCTCGAAGTGACCAAGGAGGGGCGCGGCATCGTCATGCGCGTCCCGCTGGAAGGTGGCGGGCGCCTGGTCGTGGAGCTCAACGCCACCGAGGCCGCCGAGCTCGGCGCGAAGCTCACCGCGGTCGCCGGCTGACCGCATGGCCGCATCGGAGCGGCGCCGCACGCCGCCGGTCGTCGGGCTGTCCGGAGGCACGCTGGCCGACACCCCTCTTCTGCTCGACGGCACCGTCGATGCCGTCGCGGTTCCGGTGTCACCAGCGCGCTCCGGCGACGACTCACTGACCCCTGGCCCGGGTACCGCCGCCGCCGCGGCCCGCTACGGCATCGACCTGGCGGAGCTGGCCGAGCGCGCGGGCCTGACCGGCGCGGCGGGCGAGTCGCACACGGTGCACCTGCCCCGGCCGGTCGGCTCCGCGGTGCACCTGCCCTGGGCGGGGCTGCCACCGCGGCTCGTGCTCGTGGGGGTCGGTGACGGTGGACCCGTCGCGCTGCGCCGGGCGGGCGCCGCGCTGGCGCGGACGGTGCGCGGACTGGGCACCGTCGCGACGACCCTGGGCGACGACCCCGGAGCCGACGCGTCGCAGGTCGCTGCGGCGACGCGCGCCGTCGTCGAGGGGTATCTGCTGGCGGCCTACCACCGTCAGACGATCGCGTCCGGACCCGGCCCGGAACCGGCCGCCGAGCTGGTGCTGCTCGGGCGCGACGGGGGACGGGTGGCCGCGGCCGTCGTCTCGGGCCGCGCGGCCGCCGCGGCGACGTGGCTGGTGCGCGACCTGGCGAACACGCCGTCGAACGTCAAGGACCCGGCATGGATGGTCGAGCGGGCGCGCGTGCTCGCCGCGTCGGCGGGCCTGACGATCGACGTGCTGGGACCGGCCGAGCTCGCTGAGCAGGGGTTCGGCGGGCTGCTGGCCGTCGGTGGGGCGTCCGCGTCGCCGCCGCGCCTTGCCGTGCTGCGGTACGTGCCAGCGGTCGTGGGCGCCGACACGGCGCACGTGGTCGTCGTCGGCAAGGGCATCACCTTCGACTCGGGTGGTCTGTCGCTCAAGACGAGCGACGGCATGGTCCCGATGCGCACCGACATGGCGGGGGCCGCGGTGGCGCTCGCGACGGTGGTGGGTGCGGCGCAGGCCGGGTCGACGCACCGCGTGACCGCGGTGCTGGCCCTGGCCGAGAACCAGATCGGCGCGTCGTCGTACCGCCCGGGTGACGTGGTCACCGTGTACGGGGGGACCACGGTCGAGGTGACGAACACCGACGCCGAGGGTCGCCTGGTGCTGGCGGACGCGCTGGCGTACGCCGACGCGCACCTGGACCCGGACGTGCTCATCGACGTCGCGACCCTCACGGGCGCCGCCCGCGTGGCCCTCGGCACCGGGATCGCGGCGCTGTACGGCACCGACCCCGCGCTGGTCGACGCGCTGGTCGCGGCCGGCGAGGAGTCCGGCGAGCGGGTGTGGCCGATGCCACTGGCCGACGAGTACGCATCCTCCGTGCGCAGCACCGTGGCCGAGCTGCGGCAGACCGCCACCGAGAAGGCGATGGGGGCCGGCTCGGTGTTCGCCGCGCTGTTCCTGCGGCGCTTCGCCGGCGAGCGCGCCTGGGCCCACCTGGACATCGCGGGCACCGCACGGGCGTCCGCCGACGCGCACGAGGTGACCGAGGGCGCCACCGGCTTCGGCGCGCGCCTGCTCCTGCAGTACCTCGCCGACCTGCGCTGAGGCTCGTCGTCGGCTGCGGTCCGGCCTCCTAGCGGCGGACAGCCACCAGCAGACCGTCTCCCGTCGGGAGCAGGGCGGGGATCAGCCGCGGGTCGTCACGCACGGCCCGACCGACCTCCCGCACCGCGGTCGTCGTCTCGTCGCGCCGGGCCGGGTCGGCCACGCGGTCGTGCCACAGCGCGTCGTCGACCACCAGCAGGCCGCCGGGCCGCAGCAGGCGCACCGCCTGCTCGACGTAGCCGGGCGACCCCTCCGGGTCGGCGTCGATGAAGACCAGCTCGTAGCCGGCGTCGGTCAACCGCGGCAGCACGTCGGCGGCGCGCCCGGAGATCGTCCGGGTGCGGGTGGGCTTGACGCCCTCCTCGGTGAACGCCTCCTTCGCCGCGCGCTGGTGCTCCACCTCCACGTCGATCGTCGTGAGGATGGCGTCCGACGGCATGCCGCGCAGCAGGTACAGCCCGCTGACCCCGGCGCCGGTCCCCACCTCCGCCACCGTGTGCGGGCGCACCGCGGCGGCGAGCAGCCGCAACGCCGCACCCACCCCGGGCGAGACCGGCGTCGCGCCCAGCTGCCCGGCACGCTCGCGGGCCCGCAGCAGGACGTCGTCCTCGGGGGAGAAGTCCTCGCAGTAGGCCCAGCTCTGGGCCTTGTCGGTGGAGATGGCAGCCTCCTGAGGGTGCGGTCGGGATGACCGGATGGCCTGGCGCCAGGGTATCGGCGCGCGGAGCCGGCGCGTGGGACGCGGAACCCGCCCGCTGATCCCACCGCCCGCAGATCCCGCCGCCCGCAGCCGACCCCGCCGCCCGCCGCGGCCGCCGCCGCCCGCAGCCGACCCCGCCGCCCGACGCGGCCGCCGCCGCCGCTGATCCGGCCCTCCGACCACCCGCGGGGTCCGGCCGCCACGCGCCCGGCCGGCCCGGCACGCCGCCACACCACGCGCCTGCGACAATGGGAGTGCCCCGTACGCTCACCGAACCCCTCGCACCGGGACCCACACAGGAGATCGCGATGACCACGCCGCCCGCCACCTGGCAGGCCCCGACGTGGGAGCAGATCGTCCGGGACAACTCGGCGCGCGTGTACCGGCTCGCCTACCGGCTGACCGGCAACCGCCAGGACGCCGAGGACCTGACGCAGGAGACGTTCGTCCGGGTGTTCCGGTCCCTGGACTCGTTCGTGCCGGGGACGTTCGAGGGCTGGCTGCACCGCATCACGACGAACCTGTTCCTGGACCAGGTCCGCCGCCGGCGCCGGATCCGGATGGACGCGACCGGCGACGAGACGGCCCGCTGGGAGGCCACCGACGAGCTGGGTGCGCCCGAGCGCGCCTACGAGCACGCCAACCTCGACCACGACGTGCAGCGGGCGCTGTCCGAGCTGCCGCCCGAGTACCGCGCCGCCGTGGTGCTCTGCGACATCGAGGGACTCTCGTACGAGGAGATCGCCGTCACGCTGGGCGTCAAGCTGGGCACCGTCCGCTCGCGGATCCACCGGGCCCGGGCACGGCTGCGGGTCTCGCTCGAGCACCGCCGCCCCGAGACCCTAGCCGAGCCCGACCGGGAGGCGGCGGCCGACGACCTGCTGGCCGACGAGCTGCTGGTCGTCGCCACCGGGCCCGAGCGGACCGCGCGTGGGGAGGCGCGCCGGTGACCCACCTGGGCTCGCACATCAGCTCCCTCGTCGACGGCCAGCTCTCGCCCGCCGCCACCGAGCGGGCGCTGTCCCACGTCGCGGCCTGCGCCCAGTGCGCCGCCGAGCTGCGCGCCGCCCGCGCCGCGCGGGCCGCGCTCGCCGGCGCCGACGACCACCCACGCCCCGATCCCGATCTGACCGCGCGCCTGCTGTCCATCGCCCCCCGCCCGCTGGCGGTGCGCTCGGTGGCCGACCCGTTCGCCCCGCCGTCGGGCCCGGTGCTCGCCGGGCGGCCGGTGCGTGCGTTGCGGGGCGACCTCGGCGGCCGGCACCTGTCGTCGCGGCTGCTGGCCGGATCGCTCGCCGGCGTGGGCGTCGTCGCGGCCACGCTGTTCGTGCTGGGCGCGCGGCCGGCCGTGGTGCCGTCCGACCAGCCGGCGCAGACCCTGACCATGCTCGGCCAGGCCTCGGTGCGCTCGGTCGACGCGACCGCGCCGGACGAGTCCTCCCGCGCGCTGGCGGAGGTGGCCGCGGCCGGCTGGCCGGTGCCCGACCTGCCCACCGGCTGGGCGGTCACCGCGGTGCGGCTGGACGACGCCGGCGCCGTGCTCGAGCTGCACGGCCCGAGCGGGACGGCCGTGGTGGTCGAGCAGGCGGGCCACCTCGTCGACCGCGCGCTGACGGGCGTGCCGACGCTCGCCCTGGGCGGCCGTGACGTGTACGTGCTGTCCGCCGAGCCCGCGCACATCGCGTGGCAGTGCGACGCCGTGGTGGTGGAGGTGGTGGCCGGCGCCACCGCCGACGACCTCGATGCGCTGGTCGCCGCATTCCCCGCCGCCGGGTACGACGACGGGGTGCCGGCCCGCATCGTGCGCGGCTGGGCCACCGTCGCCCACGTGCTCGAGGCCTCATGACCAGCCCGGATGCCGGGTGGGCGTCGCCGGGGCGCCCCGTGCCGGGACCTGCCCCGTGGGCGCCGGGCGAGGGCCCGGCCGATGCCGCGCCCGCAGCGACGTCCGGGACATCACCTGCCGTGCCGGGCTCGGCGGGTTGGGGCGCGCACACCTACACCGCGCACACCCACCCCGCGCACACCTACGCGATCCCGGTGGGTTCGTCGTCCCCGTACGGCGCCCCGACAGCGCCCGGACAGGTGCCCTCGGCGCCGCCGCGGCCGACCGCGCGACGGCGACGTCGGACGATGTCCACCGCCTGGGCGGTCCCGCTCGTCGCGCTCAGCCTCGCGGCCGGGCTGGTCGGCGGACTGCTCGGCTCGAGCCTGGCACGCAACGACCGGCTGGCGGATGCGGGCCTTCCTGCCGTCCCGACGGCGGCGCCCGCGGGCGCGTCGGACGGGCCGACGTTCTCGGTGGCGGAGGTGGCGGCAGCCGTGCTGCCCAGTGTGGTGTCCCTGGAGGTCGTCGTCAGCGACGGCGTGATCACCGGCTCGGGCTTCGTGCTGCGGGCCGACGGCTACCTCTTGACGAACCACCACGTGGTCGCCGACGCGATCGACGGCGGCGGCGACCTGACCGTCACTCTGGCCGACGGCCGGGAGGTGGCCGGTCGGGTGGTGGGCAGCACCTCCGAGTACGACCTCGCGGTGGTCAAGGTGGACCTCGACGGCCTGACGCCGCTGCTGCTCGGCGACTCCGACGCGGTGCTGGTCGGCGACCCCGTGGTGGCGATCGGCTCGCCGCTCGGCCTGACGGGCACCGTCACCTCGGGCATCGTCAGCGCGGTGCACCGGCCGGTGCAGGCGGGCCAGGACGCCGACACCGCCTTCATCGACGCGATCCAGACCGACGCCGCGGTCAACCCGGGCAACTCCGGCGGACCGCTGGTCGACGCCGCGGGGCGCGTGATCGGTGTGGCGTCAGCCATCGCCCAGCCCCCGGGCGCCACGTCGGACTCGGCGGGCAGCATCGGGCTGGGCTTCGCCATCCCGTCGAACCAGGCCCGCCGCACCGCCGACCAGCTGATCGAGACCGGCCGCGCCACCTACCCCGTGATCGGCGTCCTGCTGGACGACACCTACAGCGGCGAGGGCGTCCGCGTGAGCGTCGAGGACCCGATGGGCGGTGAGGCCGTGATGACCGACGGCCCCGCGGACCGCGCCGGGATCGTGCCGGGCGACATCATCCTGTCCATCGACGGCCGCCCGGTGACGGCGCCCGACGAGCTGATCGTCGCGATCCGCGCCAGGACCCCGGGGGACACCGTGCTGCTGCACGTGCGATCCGGCACCCGAGAGCGCGACGTCTCCCTGGTGCTCGACGAGGTCGGCACCGGGTGAGACCGGGGTAGCCTGGCGCGGTGCTGGGGATCAACGGCGGTGAGCTGATCGTGCTGCTCGTCGTGATCGCTCTCGTCGTCGGACCCGAGAGGTTGCCGCAGTACGCGCAGCAGCTCGGCCGCTGGGCCCGCCAGCTCCGGGAGCTCGCCACCACGGCCAAGGCCAGGGTGGACTCCGAGCTGGGTGACCAGGGCCTCGACTGGGAGGCGCTCGACCCCCGGCAGTACGACCCCCGGCGCATCGTCCGGGAGGCGCTGCGCGACGACCCACCGCCCGCAGCGCCGGTCCGTAACACCCCGCGCCGGTACCCGGCGGCCGCAGCGGCCGCCACCGGTCCGGTCGCTACCGGCCCCGCCCCGTTCGACGACGAGGCCACGTGAGGAGCGCACGCTGATGTCCACCCCTGGGTCCGCCCCCGGCGATCCGACCGCACCCGGTGCCCCGCCCCGGGTGTTCTCCGGCATGCAGCCGACCTCGGACTCGCTGCACCTGGGCAACTACCTCGGTGCCCTGACGTCCTGGGTGGCGCTCCAGGAGCGCTACGACGCGATCTACTGCGTCGTCGACCTGCACGCCCTGACCGTCGCTCCCGACCCGAGCGTGCTGCGCGAGCGCACCCGGCGGACCGCCGCCCAGTACCTCGCCGCCGGCGTGGACCCTGCGCGCTCCATCCTCTTCGTGCAGTCCCACGCCCCCGAGCACGCCGAGCTGGCGTGGTTGCTGTCCTGCCACACCGGCTTCGGTGAGGCCGGCCGCATGACGCAGTTCAAGGACAAGTCGGCGCGGCACGGGTCGGACGGCACCTCCGTGGGCCTGTTCACCTACCCCGTGCTGATGGCGGCCGACATCCTGCTCTACGACACCGCGCTGGTGCCGGTGGGCGAGGACCAGCGCCAGCACCTGGAGCTCACCCGCAACCTCGCGCAGCGGATGAACGCGCGCTTCGGCGCGGACACCGTCGTGGTGCCCGAGCCGTACATCGTCAAGGGCACCGCGAAGATCTTCGACCTGCAGGACCCGACCGCGAAGATGAGCAAGTCGGCGGCCAGCCCGAACGGCCTGATCGAGCTGCTGGACGACCCGAGGCTCGTCGCGAAGCGGATCCGGTCGGCGGTGACCGACGCCGAGCGTGAGATCCGGTTCGACCCGGAGCGCAAGCCCGGCATCGCCAACCTGCTCACCATCCACTCGGCGCTCTCCGGCCGGCCGATCCCGGACCTGGAGGCCGAGTACGCGGGCCGCGGCTACGGCGACCTGAAGAAGGACCTCGCCGAGGTGGTGGTGGACTTCCTCACGCCGTTCCAGGAGCGGGTGCACCACTACCTGGCGGATCCCGACGCGCTCGACGACGTGCTGGTGGACGGCGCGCGCCGGGCGCGCGCGATCGCCGCCGGCACGTTGGCCCGCCTCTACGACCGGTCGGGGCTGCTGCCCCGGCGACCGTCCACGTGATCACGCCGGTCGCCGGACCGGGCGAGGTCGTCATCGGCGTGGTGGTCACCGTTCCGCAGCCGCACGCGGACGTGCTCGCCGAGGCCCGGCGGGAGAGCGGTGACCCCGAGGGTCACACCCTCGCGCCCCACGTCACGCTCGTCGGACCGGTGGCCGTGGCCCGGGCCGATCTCGGGGCGGTCGACGAGCACCTGGCGCACGCGGTGGGCCGTCACGCCCCGTTCGACGTGCACCTGCGGGGAACCGGCACGTTCCGGCCGGTGTCGCCGGTGGTCTTCGCCACCGTGACCCGGGGGATCGCCGACTGCGAACAGCTGGAGCGCGTCATCCGCAGCGGGCCGCTGCACCATCGTCTCCGGTTCCCGTACCACCCGCACGTCACCGTGGCGCAGGGGGTGGGCGACGAGGCGCTGGACGCCGCGATGCAGCAGCTGGCCGACTTCGAGGCGGTGTTCCACGTCGCGTCGATCGACCGCTACGAGCTGGACGACGACGGCGTCTGGCGGCCGGTGCGCGCCTTCGCGATCGGCGGATGATCAGCCGGGATCCGGCTCGCCGCCGAGCGCAGGTGAGCGAGCCGCGCCGCGCTTAGGGTGCATCGCATGGACCACGCGGAGGAGACCCCGGTCGGGCCGCCGCGCGGGGCCGGTGCCGCGCACCGGGCCGCCGCCGCCGCTGCGCCCGATCCGGCGCCACCCGGCCCCACGGCCGGTTCCCAGGCCCCCGCGCCCCGGGGGTACGGGGGCCTGGTGGCACGCGTCAAGGCTCTGCTCGCTTGGTGGGCGGGCACCAGGGTGGGGCGCGCCAACACTCGCTTCGGTGCGGCGGGCGGCGGACTGCTCACCGGCGGCATCGCCTACTCGGCGCTCTTCTCGGTGTTCGCCGGCCTGACGCTCGGCTACGCGACCTTCATGGCCGTGCTGGGCGGCCACGAGGGGCTTCGCACGGCCGTGCTGGACGCCCTCGCGTCGACGCTGCCCGGCCTCATCGACACCGGCGACGGCCAGGGGTTGCTCAACCCGAACGATCTGCGCCTCGGCGTCGGCCTGTCGGTGGCCGGGGCGGTGGCGCTGGTGATGCTCGTGCTGTCGGCGGTCTCGGCTGTGGGGGCGCTGCGCACGGCCCTGCGGGCGATGTTCCAGGACCGCTCCCCGAGCAACCCCTTCACCGGCAGGCTGCGCGAGCTGGCGGGGTTCGCCGGCTTCGCGGGCGCGGTGCTGGTGTCGGCGATTGCCGGCGTCGCGCTGACGTCGGCGGCGGACTGGGCCCTGGGCCTGCTCGGCTGGCGGGACGTGTCGGGCCTCGTCGTGCGGGTGCTGGGCATCGCGGTCACCTTCGTGATCGACGCCGGCGTGTTCATGCTGCTGATCCGGATGCTGGCAGGGCAGCACCCGCCGCGTCGCGACCTGCTGGGCGGTGCGGCGCTGGCCGCGCTGGGCCTCGGGGTGGTGCGGGTGCTCGGCACCTCGGTGGTGGCCGGCAGCGTGCGGGCCAACCCCGTACTGGCGTCGTTCGCGGTGGTCGTCGTGCTGCTGGCGTGGATCAACCTCGTCGCGCGCATCGTCCTGCTGGCCGCCGCGTGGACCTCCGACCCCTCCGGTGGCCAGTCCGGCCCCCCGGAGCCCATCTCCGGCTGACCGCACGGCCATCACGCGGCGCGCGGCGTCTCACCACCGGGAACTGGCACTTCGGACGACGCCGGAGCGCACTAGCCTGTGCGCGGCCCGGCCGTCACGCGACGCCGAACGGGCCGCACCCGAGAGAGATGACGATGACGCACCTCGCGCTCGCAGACCCGGTCGACTCCGGGGACACCGCCTGGATCCTCGTGTGCATCGCGCTGGTGCTCCTCATGACCCCAGGCTTGGCGTTCTTCTACGCGGGCATGGTGCGCGCGAAGAACGTGCTGGGCATGATCATGCAGAACTTCGTGGCCATCGCGGTGGTCTCGGTCACCTGGGTGCTCGTCGGCTACTCCCTCGCGTTCGACGAGGACGCCTTCGGCGGGCTGATCGGCGGCCTGCACCTCGCGGGGCTCACACACGCCGAGGTGAGCGTGCCCGGCATCGACCTCACCGTCCCGCCGCTGGCGTTCGTGGCCTTCCAGCTGATGTTCGCGATCATCACCGCCGCCCTGCTCAGCGGCGCGGTGGCGGACCGGATGCGATTCGGCGCGTTCGTGACGTTCATCGCCGTCTGGTCCGTGCTCGTCTACGCCCCACTGGCGCACTGGGCCTGGTCCCCGGACGGCTGGCTGAACCGGCTCGGGGTCCTGGACTTCGCGGGTGGCACGGTCGTGGAGATCTGCTCGGGCGCCTCCGCGCTCGCCCTCGCCCTGGTCATCGGCCCGCGCCACGGCTGGCCGAGGGAGATGATGACGCCGCACAACCTCCCGCTGACGATGATCGGCGCGGGGATGTTGTGGGTGGGCTGGCTCGGGTTCAACGGCGGGTCGGCGCTCACGGCGGGCACCCTCGCGGCGAGCGCGGCGCTGGCGACGCACCTGTCCGGCGTCGGCGGGATGCTCAGCTGGCTGGTGCTCGAGAAGAGGCTCACCGGCAAGGCGACCACGCTCGGTGGCGCGTCCGGCGCCGTGGCCGGTCTCGTCGCCATCACGCCCGCCGCGGGGTTCCTCGCGCCCGTGCCGGCCCTGCTCGTCGGCGCGGTCGCCGGTGTCGTCTGCCTGTTCGCGATCCGCCTGAAGTTCCGGTTCCACTACGACGACTCGCTCGACGTCGTGGCCGTGCACTACGTCGGCGGCGTGATCGGCACGCTCGCCGTCGGGCTGCTCGCCGCGACCGCCGTGAACCCTGCCGTCGTGCACGAGGGTCTGTTCCTCGGCGGCGGGCTGGGCCTGCTCGGGAGGCAGGCGGTCGGCGTCGTCGCCGCGTCGGCGTTCGCGTTCGGCGCCACGTTCGCCATCGCCCGAGCACTGCGTGCGACGATCGGGCTGCGGGTCACGCCGGAGGAGGAGTCCGCGGGCCTCGACGCGAGCATCCATGCCGAGACCGCCTACGAGTTCACCACGACGTCCAGCATGGGAAGGGTCCGATGAAGCTCATCACCGCGATCGTCAAGCCGTTCCGGGTCGCCGACATCCGCGAGGCCCTCACGACGGCCGGGGTCAGGGGTCTGACGGTCTCCGACGTCCAGGGCTTCGGCCGCCAGGGCGGTCACACCGAGGTGTACCGCGGCGCCGAGTACCAGGTCGACTTCGTGCCCAAGGCCCGCATGGAGGTGATCGTCGACGACTCCGACGTCGCTGCCGTGCTCGACGTCATCGTGGCCGCCGCCTGGGCCGGCAAGATCGGCGACGGCAAGGTGTGGATCACCGCGCTGGACGACGTCGTGCGCGTGCGCACCGGCGAGCACGGCAGCGACGCGATCTAGGGCGCCTGCGGCCCGCGTGCCGTCCTGGTTCATCGCCCGTCAGTACGCGCGGGTGATCATCGCGCGCTTGACCTCCTGGATCGCCTTCGTCACCTCGATGCCACGGGGGCACGCGTCGGTGCAGTTGAAGGTCGTCCGGCAGCGCCACACGCCCTCGCGGTCGTTGAGGATCTCCAGGCGCTGCTCGCCGCCCTCGTCCCGGCTGTCGAAGATGAACCGGTGCGCGTTGACGATCGCGGCAGGCCCGAAGTACTGCCCGTCGTTCCAGAACACCGGGCAGCTCGACGTGCAGCAGGCGCACAGGATGCACTTCGTCGTGTCGTCGAACCGCTCCCGCTGCGCGGGCGACTGGAGCCGCTCGCGGGTGGGCTCGTTGCCCGTCGTGATGAGGAACGGCATCACCTCGCGGTAGGAGGCGAAGAACGGCTCCATGTCCACGACCAGGTCCTTGATCACCGTCAGGCCCTTGATCGGCTCGATGACGATCGGCTTGCGCGGGTCGAGGTCCTTGAGCAGCGTCTTGCACGCGAGCCGGTTGCGGCCGTTGATCCGCAACGCGTCCGACCCGCAGACCCCGTGCGCGCAGGAGCGCCGGAAGGTCAGCGAGCCGTCCTGCTCCCACTTGATGGTGTGCAGCGCGTCCAGCACGCGGTCGGTGCCGTGCACCTGGACGACGAACTCCTGCCAGTACGCCTTCGCCTCGGGCGGCTTCTCGCCGTA
>Ga0302299_10001052_pt1 | contig 16316 bp, 14 predicted proteins | sample III_Fen_N3_4_FD_198795 | JGI IMG/M metagenome (GOLD analysis project Ga0302299, IMG submission 198795) | Peat permafrost microbial communities from Stordalen Mire near Abisko, Sweden - III_Fen_N3_4 | ecosystem: Environmental > Terrestrial > Soil > Wetlands > Permafrost | place: Sweden: Abisko... | reverse complement strand
TTCTCGAGGGACTTGTCCTTCATCGGGCCGAATTTGTTGAACAGCGGCTCGATCCAGACCGGCGTCACCAGCAGCATCAGCACGATGAACGGGATCGACAGCGCCGCCGTGTAGAGCCACCAGCGCTGCGGGCTCTTCTTCAGCAACAGGAACGGCACCCACGCGAACAGCGCGCCCAGTAGCAGGCCGACCAGCAGTCCCTTCACGGTGTCCGAGAGCCACTTGTCGAACGTCTGGTTCGACTGCCCGTAGGCGTGCTCGCGCACGAAGTCGGTGTAGTAGCCCCAGGGCAGCTCGAGCACGAAGCTGGCGAGCGAGAAGAGCACCACGTACAGCGCCACGGTGAAGAACCACTTGCGTCCGACGCGCCGGGCCAGGTCACGGATGCGGGCTGACCAGCCGGTGAACAGGAACAGCGCCGGCACGAGCAGCGAGAGCGCGCTGTCGACGAGCCAGACCCGGTTGCCGCTGTCGTAGTAGCGCAGCGCCTGCTCGGTCGGCGCGGGCACCGGCACCGGGCCGATCGGCTCAGGCGCGGGCGTCGCCGCCGGCGTGGCGGCCACGGAGGCGGCGGCACCCGCGGTCGGCGGCGCGGGCTGCGGGGCCGCCGTCAGCAGCAGGACGGTCACGGCGGCGGACAGGATCGGGGTCATGGTTCCTCCGGAGATCCGGCGGCGGGGTCGCGAGGATTCTACTTCAGCGGACGAGACGCAGCGCCGCGAGCAGGACGGCGACCAGCGGCAGCGCGGCCGCCGTGCGCCACTCGCGGTTGACGCGCACGCGGGACCACTCGAAGCGCGAGGAGCGCGGGCCGCCGGGCGTGAGCCGCGGCACGAACAGCGGCACGCCCGCGGCCCACTCCCCGTACTCGGGGAACTTCTTCACGAGGAACGCGGCCTCCTCGTGCATCACCGAGGGGTAGAAGGCGGCGAAGTACAGCGTCACCGCGAGCACTACCCACGGGCTGGCGCAGGCCACGGCGACGCCGAGCGCGATCAGCAGGCTGCCGACGTAGAGCGGGTTGCGCGAGTGCGCATACGGGCCCCCGGTCGCCAGCCACTTCGTCTTCTCGATGTGCCCTGAGGCCCAGACGCGGATCGCCTCGCCGGCGAGCGCGAGCGGCAGCCCGAGCAGCAGCGAGAGCGGGGTCGGGCGGGCGAGCGCCAGCACCAGCAGCCCCACCGCCCAGCCGGCGGCGACCCGGTACCTAGACGGCACGCGAGTCCTGCTCCCGCGCCAGCGCGAGCCGCCGCTCGACAGCCGCCAGCACCTCGGCGGTCGTGATGTCGTTCATGATCCCGGCGTGCTCGCTGCAGCCGCGCCGGTAGCACGGCGCGCAGGAGGGCACGTGGCGCACGACCTCGTCCTCCGCAGCGAACGGCCCGTTGCGCGCCGGGTCCGTCGGGCCGAACAGCGCGACGACCGGCGTACCCACGGCGCAGGCGAGGTGCAGGGGTCCGGTGTCGGCGGCGACCACGAGGCGAGCGCGCCGCGCGAGCTCGACGAAGTCGACGATCGTGGTCGGGAAGGCGCGCTGCGCCGCACCCGAAGAGGCCGCCACCACGCGCTCGGCGAGCGCCTGCTCGCCCGGTCCGTAGCTGACCAGGCAGCGCAGGCCAAGCCGGCGCAAGGCGGGCGCGAGCTGGCCGAAGCGCTCGGCCGGCCACAGCTTGCTTGCCCAGCCACCGCCGGGGTTGAGGATCACGAACCGTTGGACCTCGCTGCCCGCGAGCCCGTGGTCGACGCGCGCCACGGCCTCGGGCTGGTACGGAAGCGGGAACTCACGCGTGCCGACGGCCTCGATCCCGAGCGGGCGCAGCAGCGCGAGGTTCTTGTCGATCACGTGGCCGCCGCGCCGCCCGCGCGGGACCTGCTCGTGCAGCAGCACGGCGGAGGCCGGCTCGCGCCGCGCGAAGCGCTCGTAGCCGATCACGCGCCGCGCCCCCGACGCGCGCGCCCACAGCGCCGACTTCCACAGGCCCTGCAGGTCGAGCGCCACGTCGTAGCGCACGGTGCGCAGCGCGCGCACGGCCGCCAGCGCCTGCCGCCAGCGGAAGGCCTTCGCCGGCGGCGCCGTGACCAGCTGGCCGAGCGGCGGGTTGTCCTCGAGCAGCGGCCGTGAGGCCGGCTCCACGACCCAGCCGGCATCCCAGCCGTGCCGGTGCAGGGCGGCGAGCGTCGGCAGCGTGTGGACGACGTCGCCGATCGACGAGAGGCGCACGAGCAGCGCCTTCACAGGCGCAGCCTCGCGAGCAGCCGGCTGCTGTCGTGGTCCTTCGGGTCGCCCACGATCGCGACGCGTCCGCCATACGAGCGCACGACGTCGCGCTCGGGCACGCTGTCGGGCGTGTAGTCGGTGCCCTTGCAGTGGACATCGGGCCGCAGCTCGAGCAGCAGGCGGCGCACGTCGTCCTCCTCGAAGACCACGACGTGGTCGACCGCGCGCAGGGCGGCCACCAGCAGCGCGCGGTCTTCGGCGGGCTGGACCGGCCGGCCCTCGCCCTTCAGCCGCCGCACCGAGCCGTCGCCGTTGACGCCGACCACCAGCAGGTCCGCCTCGGCCGCGGCACCCTCCAGGTAGCGCACGTGGCCCACGTGGAGCACGTCGAAGCAGCCGTTCGCGAAGGCGACCGTGCGACCCGCGCGCCGCGCCGTGAGCACCCGCTCGCGCACCGCCGCGAGCGGCTCGATCTTGCCGGCCGCCTCCCTCACGAGCGGCGTTCCCCGGTGACGGCGGCGAGCAGCTCCTCGGCCGACACGGTCGCGGTCGCGTGCTTCATCACCACGATGCCGCCCGCGTAGTTCGCGAGCCGGGCCGCCTCGGACGCGCTCGCCCCTGCCGCGAGCGCCAGCGTGAAGGTCGCGATCACCGTGTCGCCCGCGCCCGTCACGTCGGCCACCTCGTCGCTGCCGTGGATCGGGATGTGCAGCGGCGGTCGGCCGCCTTCGAACAGCGCCATGCCGTCGCTGCCGCGGGTGACGAGCACGGCCGCGCAGCCGAGCCGGCGCAGCAGGGTCCTGCCCGCCGCCTCGAGCTTGCGGCGGTCGTGGCCGATCGTGATCCCGAGTGCCTCCTCGACCTCGGGCTCGTTCGGCGTCACCGCCGTCATGCCGCGGAAATGCAGCAGGCCGAAGCGCGAGTCGACCGTCACCGGGATGCGGCGGCGACGCGCGAGCGTCACGGCCGCGCCCACCAGCGTGTCGCTGAGCAGGCCGAAGCCGTAGTCGCTGACGAGCACGCCGTCGACGGCGCCCTGGTAGCGGCGCAGCGCGTCCAGCACCCTGCGCCGTGCGGTGCTGCGCGTGGGCAGCGTCGACTGGCGGTCGAGCCGCACGATCTGCTGCTTCGTCGAATGCGCGCGGCCGGCGAGGATGCGGGTCTTGACCGGCGTGCGATAGTCCCGCTCGTCGAACACGCCGCCGACGGCGATCCGCCGCTCGCGCAGCAGCGCGCGCAACGCGCGGCCGTGGTCGTCCCGGCCCAGCACGCCGAACGGCAGCGGCCGGCCGCCGAGCGTTCGGATGTTGTGGACCGCGTTTGCGCCGCCGCCGAGCCGCACGTCCGTAGCGTCGTGCTGCAGGATCAGGACCGGGGCCTCGCGGCTGATGCGCTCGACGCGGCCGTAGACGAACTCGTCGGCCACCAGGTCGGCCAGCACGAGCACCCGGCGGCCGCGGAACGCGCGCACCAGCGCCGTCAGCCGCGCCGTGTCGCCGGCGGCGGACGTCCCCGTGGCGGCCCTCAACGCTCCCCCCGGCCCAGGATGGCCTCGACGGCTTCGAGCAGGTTCTCGGCCACGAGGTCCGCCGGCCGCGACCAGGACGGCGCGAGATAGGTCAGCTCGCCGAGGCCGTAGCCCGTCTTCACCAGCGCGCCGGAGGCGCCGACGCTCCAGGCGAGCTGCAGGTCGCTGCGGCGATCGCCGACCACCCAGGAGGAAGGAAGGTCGACCGGCAGCTCGGCCTGGGCGCGGCGCAGCAGCCCCGGCCGCGGCTTGCGGCAGTCGCAGTCCCGCCGGTAGGGCGGCTTGCCGACGGTCGGGTGATGCAGGCACGCGTAGAAGCCGTCCAGGTGCGCGCCGCCCGCCGCCAGCGCGTCGAGCAGCTGCTGCTTCACCGCCTCGAACACCGACTCGGGGAAATAGCCGCGCGCTACGCCGGCCTGGTTCGTCACCACGATCGCCAGCCAGCCCGCGCGGTTGATCGCGCGCACCGCGTCGACCGTCCACGGGTAGAGCCGGAAGCGGCCGGGGTGGTTCACGTAGCCGACCTCGTGCGACAGCGTCCCGTCGCGGTCCATGAACACGGCCGGCCGCAGCGGGCTCATGCGCCGAGCAGCGAGAGCGCCGCCTGCGCCACGCGGTCGGCGTCGACCCGGGTCATGCAGCGATGGTCGATCGGACACTCGCGCAGCAGGCAGGGCGAGCAGGGGACGTCCTCGCGCACGATCGTGGCGCGCACCGCGACGGGCGCGGTCTCGGTCCAGTCGGTCGAGCCGAAGACCGCGACCAGCGGCGTGCCGAGCGCGGCGGCGAGGTGCATGGGGCCGGAGTCGTTCGTGAGCAGCAGGCGCAGGCGCGAGAGGACGCCGGCGAGGCCCGCGAGAGTCGTCTCGCCGGCGAGCAGGCGCGCCGGCACGCGCAGCTGGGCGGCGATCGCCTCGCCGAGCGGACGCTCCGCGGGGCCGCCCACGATCGCGACCCGCGCATCGAGGCGGCGCGCGACGAGCTCGGCCGCGGCCGCGAAGCGCTCCGGCAGCCAGCGCTTGGCCGTCCCGTACGCCGCGCCGGCGTTGACACCGATCCACGGCCCCGGATCGCCCAGGAGCTGGTCGCCTTCGGCCGCCCACTCCGCCGGGCACGCGAGCGAGGCGTCGGGCGGGCCCTCGCAGACGAGCCCCAAGCCTTCCAGCATCGCACGATAGTAGTACACCTGGCTGCGGCCCCGGGTGCTCGCGGGCACGCGGCAACGCCGCGTCAGCAGCAGCCCGCGGCCGTCGGTGGCGTAGCCCCAACGCTCGGGCACGCCGGCTCGCCAGGCGACGAGCGCCGTGGCGAACGAGTTCGGGAACAGCACGGCCAGGTCGAAGGCCCCGCGCAGGCTCGCCACGTCGGCCGCGTGCCCGCGGCTCTCGACGATCGCGTCCAGCCCGGGCAGCGCGCGGTACAGGCCCGCGACCGCCGGCCGCGCCAGTAGCGTCAGCTGCGCGGCCGGGAAGCTGCGGCGCAGGTCGCGCAGGGCCGGCAGGGACAGCACGACGTCGCCCAGCCAGTTCGGCGCGCGCACGAGCAGGCGCTCGGGATCGTTCACGGCTTCCCTCCGGCAGGGACGTCATCCCGCGCGTGGGCCGGCGTGTCGCCGGTCGCCTCGGGGCCAGGAGCTGTCGTCCTGAGGAGCGGGTCCGCGTCGGGCGACGAGGGATCCGCGATCCCGGCGGATGCCTCGGAACCGGTTCCAGCGGAGTCCCCCGGGATGACGGGTTCCTTGGCGGGGCCTTCGTTCGTGCCGAGCCCCAAGGGATCCGCCGGCGGCTGCGTCTTCCAGCGCCGGTGAAGCCAGAGCCACTGCTCGGGCGCCTCGCGCACCCAGCCCTCGATGATCGACGCGATCTCCTGCGTGAGTCGGGCGATGTCCTCGCTGCGCCGGCCCGAGCTCGACCACTCGAGCGGCGGGCCATACACCATGCGATAGCGTCCGTCGCCGCGCATGACGCAGCGCGCCGGCACGATCGGGCAGCCCGTCTTCAGCGCGAGCGCCGCCGCGACGGTGGTCGTGCAGGCGGGCCGGCCGAAGAAGCGCACGAAGATTCCGTCCTTCGCCTGGACGTTCTGGTCCACCACGATCGCCGCAACCCGTCCCTCGTGCAGGTTCCTCAGCACCTGAGGGAGGGCCTTCTGCTTGTAGATCACGATGTTCCCCGTCGAGGCGCGGAAGCGGACGAGCCGTCGGTCCAGCGCCGGGTTGTCGAGCGGGCGCGCGACTACCGCCGACGGGCCGATCAGCGAGGCCGTGGCGATGCCCTGGAACTCCCAGTTGCCGAGGTGGGCCAGGGGGGAGACGACCCCGCCGCCCCGGGCGAGCGCAGCGGTCAGGTGCTCGAGACCGTCGACGTCGGCCAGAGCGAGCAGCTTCTCCACCGGGCGCCCCTCCATCCAGAGGATGTCGAGCAGCACCGTGGCGAAGTGGGCGTAGACGCCGCGCGCCGTGCGCTCGACGCGGGACTCGTCCCACTCGGGAAAGGCGCGGCGCAGGTTGTCGGCAGCGATTCGGCGGTGGCGCCCGTCGAGGGCACACCACAGCCGCCCGAGCCCGCGGCCGAGCGCGAGCACGAGCCGGCGCGGCAGGCGGCGCACGACGGCCGACACGGCCGCGGCGGCCGCGGCCTCGAGCGCGTGGCGCCGCTCGCGGGTCAGGCGGCCCTCCTCGCGACCTCGAGCAGGCGGTCGCGAAAGCGCGCCTCGTCACCGATCGCCGCCGCGATCTCCAGCACGAGCAGCGGCAGGCTCGTCCCCGGCAGCGACTCGAGGCGGACCGCGTCCTTCGCCGTGGTCACAATCGCGTCCGCCGAGGCGGCGCGGGCGCGCGCGACGACGTCGGCGACCTCGGAGGCGCAGAAGCGGTGGTGGTCGCGGAAGAAGGCGCGCCCGACCACCGCGCAGCCCGCGGCGTCAACGTCGCGCTCGAAGCGCTCGGGGCGGGCGATGCCGGCCAGCAGGTAGGCACGCCGCGGGGCTGCGGCCGCGCGGCCGTCGAGGCCGCGCAGGCCGGCGGTGCGCCGCTCGACGCGGTGCGCGCGGCCGGGGCCGACGCGTGCCTCGAGCGCATGCAACTCGGTCTCGGACGCGGCCTCCGTGCGCGTCAGCAGCACGACGTCGGCGCGCGCCAGCGCGGCCGGGGCCTCGCGCAGGCGTCCGGCCGGCAGCGGCCGGTCTGCGAGGTCGCGCACGTCGAGACAGACGACGTCGAGGTCGCGCGCCAGGCGAAGGTGCTGGAAGCCGTCGTCGAGCACGAGCACGCGCCGGCCGAAGCGGGCCAGCACCGCGCGGCCGACGCGGTCGCGCCGCCGGCCCACCGCCACCACGACGCCGGGCAGGGCGCGCGCGAGCATCACCGGCTCGTCGCCCGCCGCCGCCGGCGAGGCGAGGACGTCGCGGCCGTCGCTCACGACCAGCGCCTCGCCCGCGAAGCTGCCGCCGTAGCCGCGGCTGAGGATCGCGACCGGCTCGCCGGCCTCGAGCAGCAGCTCGGCCACGCGGCGCACCACCGGCGTCTTGCCGCTGCCGCCGACACCGAGGTTGCCGACGCTGATCACCGGCGACGCGAGCCGGCTGCTCGAGAGCAGCCCGCGCCGGTACGCCGCGACCCGCAGCGCGGCGGCGGCGCCGAACAGCGAGCCCAGGAGCCGCCTCACCGCAGCAGTGACACGAGCGCGTCGGTGCTGCGGCCGACGGCGCCGCGATTGCGGCCGACGAGCTCGCGGGCTCGGGCGCCGAGTCCGGCGCGCCGCTCGGGGTCGACCAGCAGCGCGGAGACCTCGCTCGCGAGCTCGTCGGCCGAGCCGACGCGCACCAGCGCCTGCTCGGACGAGAACTGGTCGGCGATCTCCTGGAAGTTCTCCATGTGCGGGCCGACCACGACGGGCTTGCCCGCGACCGCCGGCTCGAGGATGTTGTGGCCGCCGGCCGGCACCAGGCTGCCGCCGACGAACACGACGCTCGCGAGGGCGTAGACCTGCGACAGCTCGCCGAGCGTGTCGAGCAACATCACCTCGCCGTCGTTCCAGGCGACCGGGTCGAGCGCGCTGCGGCGCAGGCAGCGAAAGCCCGCGGCCTCCACGAGCGCCGGGACGGAGTCGAAGCGTTCCGGGTGGCGCGGCGCCATCAGCAGGCGCGCGTGCGGGACGCGCTCGCGCACGCGGTGAAACGCCGAGAGCACCAGCTCCTCCTCGCCGCCGACGGTGCTGCCGGCGACCCACAGCGGCCTTGGCACGGAGCCGCCCTGCAGCAGCCGCGCCAGCCGTTCCGGCAGCCGGCCGGGCTCGACCGCGTCGAACTTCAGGTTGCCCGTGACGCGCACGCGCTCGGGCGGCGCGCCCAGCGCCCGGATGCGCTCGGCGTGGGGCTCGCCCTGCATCAGGAACAGGTCGATCTCGGAGAGCACCTTGCGCAGGAAGCGGCCGAGCCGCCGGTAGCGCGGGAACGAGTGCGGCGAGATGCGGCCGTTCACGAGCGCGACGCGCGTCCCGCGCCGCCGCGCCTCGTGGATCAGGTTCGGCCACAGCTCCGTCTCGACCAGCACGACCAGCGAGGGGTTCAGTACCTCGAGCGCGTGCCGCACCGGGTGCGGGAAGTCGAACGGGGCGTAGAACAGCCCGTCGACGCCGCGGATGCTCTTCTTGGCGACCGCGTTGCCCGTCATCGTCGTGGTCGAGAGGAAGATCCTGTAGCCGGGCAATCGCTCGCGAAGGGCTGGGACGAGCGGCCGCGCCGCCAGCACCTCGCCGACCGAGACCGCGTGGATCCAGATCGAGCGATCCCCGTCCACGTTGAGGTAGACCGGCAGTCGTCCCATCCGCTCGCGGAACGTGCGCAGGTATTTCCCGGTCGCGCGGCCCTTCCACAGGAACCAGGGCAGGGCCAGAACGAAGCCGACGGTCAACAAGAGGCTGTAGAGGATGTGCAACGCAGCGCTCCGACGAGCCGGAGCGGCCCGCCATCGACCGCAAGTATAACGTCATGTGTGGCGAAGGACCGCCGAACGCCCAATACGTCCAAAGTGGCAGGAATCGTGCATCGTCACCCTCGGATGGGTTTCTCGGGCGCAAGTATTGCGCCAGGAAGGAGACCCTCTCAGGAGGCTTGCTTTCATATGGCGATGAAGATCGTGGCCGAGTGCATCAGCTGTGGCGCGTGCGAGCCGGAGTGCCCCAACACGGCCATCAGCGCGGGTGATTCCATCTACGTGATCGATGCCGAGAAGTGCACGGAGTGCGTGGGCGCCTTCGACACACCGCGCTGCGTCGAGGTGTGCCCGGTCGACGGCTGCATCGTCAACGACCCGGAGCACGCCGAGTCCAAGGACGAGCTGCAGGCGAAGTACGCCCGCCTGCACTGAGCCGGAAGGAACGACGTAGGGCCACGGATCGGCCAGCGATCCGTGGGCGACAGCAACCGCGCGGGTCTGGGGGCGCGCGAGCCCCCCAGACCCGGGATCGCGACGTAGAGCCGTAGGCGTTCCCGCCTCCCAACCCCCGAGATTCCCACCCTCGATGGCGTTCGCGCGGCGCGCCGTCACGTCGCCGTCACACCGGCGCCGGCGGCACGACGCCGCAGGGCTACAATGTGCGCTCCCCGCATGCTGAACCTCGCGCCTGGCTGTACCGTCGGCCACTACCGCATTCTCGAGACCCTGGGCCACGGCGGGCAGGCGACTGCGTTCAAGGCCGAGGACCTGCGACTCAGCCGAACTGTCGTCATCAAGGCGCTGCGCCCGGACCTCGCGACGAGCGAGACGGCCCGTCGGCGCTTCGAGCGCGAGGCGACGCTGTGCTCGGCGATCGACAACCCGCACATCCAGGCGGTCTACGACGTCGGCGCGGCCGACGGGCTGTACTACATCGTCCTGCAGTTCGTCGAAGGGCCGACGCTCAAGCAGTTCATGGCCGGCAGGCCTCTCGACACGGCGACCGCCCTCTCGCTCGCGATCCAGCTGGCCGACGCGCTCGCCGTGGCGCACGCGGCCGGCATCGTGCATCGCGACCTCAAGCCCGCGAACATCATCGTCGGCGCGGCAAACCAGGCGCGGATCCTCGACTTCGGCCTCGCGAAGATGCTGGCCCCCGAGCAGGGCGAGAGCGCGCACGCGACGCCGTCGCGCACCGAGGACCCGCTGACCGAGGTCGGCGTCCCTTACGGCTCGATGGGCTACGGCTCGCCCGAGCAGGCGCGCGGCGAGCCCGCCGACCACCGCAGTGACGTGTTCAGCCTGGGAGTCGTGCTCTACGAGATGGCGGCCGGGCAGCCGCCGTTCCAGGGACGACACGCGGTCGAGGTCCTGAGCGCGGTGATCAATGCGCCGGCGAGGCCGCTCGGCGAGGTCAACCCCAGGGCCCTGCCGGAGCTGCAGCCGGTCCTCGACCGTGCGCTCGCCAAGGGGCCGGGCGATCGCTACCAGACGATGGCCGCGTTCCGCGACGCGCTCAAGGCTCTTCAGCGCCGGGTCGCGCGCGGCACCGGCGTTGCGCCGGCCGAGACCACCACCGGCAGCCTGCCCTTCCTGCCGCGATCGCTGTGGCCGTTCTCGGGCACCTTCGGCCGCGTGCTCGGCCGGCTGCGCCCCTCGCTGCCCGTGCCGGCGGCCGCGACGCCCGCAGACGCCCCCGCGCGCCCCGCCGAGTGGGGCAGCGAGACCCGCCCCACGCTCGCCGTGCTGCCCTTTCGCAACCTGGGCGGGGACCCCGACGCGGCCTTCTTCGAGTTCGCGCTCGCCGACGGGGTGATCACCGAGCTCGCGAACCTGCGCTCGATCGTGGTGCGGCCCTCGGCCTACATCGCCCCGTACGTCGGCCAGAACGCCGACCCGCAGCAGGTTGGCCGCGAGCTGGCGGCGGGTCTGGTGCTCACCGGCGGCTTCCTGCGTACACCCGAGCGCGTGCGCGTCAGCGCGCAGTTGCTCGACGCCCGCAGTGGCCACATCGTGTGGAGCGACAAGCTCGACGTGGCCTCGCGCGACCTGCTCGAGCTGCAAGACGAGATCGCGGCGCGGCTGCTGGCCGGGCTGCGGCTGCGCCTCACCGTCGAGGAGCAGCAGCGGATCGAGCGGCCGTTCACCAGCAGCCCGCAGGCCTACGAGTTCTACCTGCGCGCGCGCGACGCGCTGTTCCGCTACATCCTGCGCACCCACGAAGAGCCCGACCTCGACGAGGCGGTGCGCCTGCTGCACGAGGCGATCGGCCTCGACCCGAACTTCGCACGCGCCCACGCGACGCTCGGGCGCTGCTACGTGCTCTACGCGCAGGGCTGGGGCGGGACCGAGAACTTCGTGCTCGCCGAGCGCTCGCTGCGCCGGGCGCTCGACCTCGACCCCGGTATCCTCAATGCGCGCCTGCAGCTGGTGTACGTGGACCTCTTCCACGGCGACCGCGACCAGGCCCACGCCCGCGTCGAGCAGCTGCTGCGAGAGGCGCCCGACGACCCATCGGTCCTGTTCGTGGCGGCGATGATCCACCGCCTCGACGGCCTATACGAGCGCGCGCTCGCCCTCTACGACCGCCTGCTCGCGGTCAACCCGAAGGACCTGGTGCTGGTGGCCCTCAACAAGGCCCGGATCCACACCCACCAGGGCCGCTTCGAAGAAGCCGTGGCCGAGATCGACCGGGGCCGCGCGGCCGAGCCCGAGCACCCGCTGCTGAAGACGTTCCTGGCCGTGGCCCTGTTCAACCACGGCATGGTCGACGACGCGCAGGCCCTGATCGAAGACGTGCTGCGCCACAGCCCCCACTTCGACGGCGTGCTGCCGCTGCTCGGCTGGTGCCTCTCGGCCCGCGGCCGGCACGACGAGGCGCGCTCGCTGATCGGCGATCGCGTGCGCGCGGTGGCGACCGCCGACCCGGACATCGCCTTCTGGCTGGCGTCGTTCTACGCGCTGGAAGGCCTGGACGACGAGGCGGTCGAGTGGCTCCAGCTGGCCGTGCGCCTGGGCAACGAGAACTACCCGCTGTTCGCCCACTCGCGCAAGCTCGAGGGGCTGCGCGGCGACCCGCGCTTCGCCACGCTGCTCGATGAGCTTCGCCAACGCTGGGAGCAGCGCCTGCAGCGGGAACGCAAGGAGGCTTCGTGAGCGCACCCGAGGATCTGCTCGAGCGTATCCGTTTGCGCTTGGACGAGAGCTTCATCGGCATCGGCGAGGTCGTCGCCGACCTGGCTCCGGCCGACATCGCCGACCTGGTGAACCGGCTGAAGCTGCACGAGGCGGCGGCGGTGATGAGCATGCTCGCCGTGCCGCGGGCGGTCGAGGTCCTCGACCAGCCGACGCTCCACCGCCGCAGCGCAATCGTCGAGGAGCTGGAGCCGGGGCGGGCGGCACAGGTGCTCGACGGGCTTTCGTCCGACGAGCGCACGTTCGTGGTGCGCGGCATGGGCGAGAACGCCCGCCGCCGGATGCTGCCCAAGCTCTCGGCCGCCGTGCGCGAAGAGGCCGAGCGGCTGCTGTTGTACCCGCCGCACAGCGCCGGCGGCATCATGACCACGGAGTTCGTGCGCCTCGAACCGCAGTGGACGGTGGGCGAGTGCCTGAAGCACGTGCGCGCGGTCGCTCGCGAGAAGGAGTCGATCTACGCCTGCTACGTGATGGAGCCCGCGAGCGGCCGGCTGCTCGGCTCCGTGTCGCTGCGCGACCTGGTGATGGCCGAGCTCGCCCAGCCAGTCGAGCAGGTGATGCGCCGCAAGCCGGTGACGGCGAACGCCGTCGACGACCGCGAGGCGGTGGCGAACAAGATCGCGAAGTACAACCTGCTCGCGGTGCCCGTGCTGGAGAAGGACGGCAGCGTCGTCGGCTTCGTGACCGTCGACGACGTAATCGACGTCATGATCGAGGAGGGCACCGAGGACGCCCTGCGCATGGGCGCCGTCGAGCCTGGCGCGCTGGACGAGCCGTACGTGGCGACGCCGTTCTGGAAACTGGTGAGGAAGCGTGCCGGCTGGCTGATCCTGCTCTTCCTGAGCGAGATGCTGACCGCCACTGCGATGGGCCGCTTCGAGGAGGAGATCGCCCGGGCGGTCGTGCTCGCGCTCTTCGTTCCGCTCATCATCTCGAGCGGCGGCAACTCCGGCTCCCAGGCCGCTTCGCTGATCATCCGGGCGCTCGCGGTCGGCGAGCTGCGCCTGGGCGACTGGTGGCGGGTGATGCGGCGCGAGATCTCCTCCGGGCTCGTCCTCGGCAACATACTGGGCCTGGTCGGCTTCGTGCGGATCACTGCCTGGTCGCTCTTCTCGCCCCAGACCTACGGACCGCACTGGCCGCTGGTGGCGGTGACGATCTGGCTCTCGCTGATTGGCGTCGTGCTGTGGGGTACGGTCGCCGGCTCGATGCTCCCGATCATACTGAAGAGGGCCGGGCTCGACCCTGCCGTGTCGTCGGCGCCGTTCGTTGCCACCCTGGTCGACGTCACCGGCATCGTCATCTATTTCCAGGTGGCCGCGACCATCCTGCGGGGCACGCTGCTCTAGAGGCGACGAGCCCCATGCTCGCTGCTGGCGAGCGCCTGCTTCGACACGCGCCGGCAGCGTCAGCACGCTCACGGACGGAGCCGCAGGTTCGTCTTCTGACCGGCGCGGACCAGCGTCACCAGCAGCTGGTCCGGGCCCTTCGCGTCGACGAGCATCACCGGGCCGGCGCCCATCACTTCGGCGTCGACGCCGTTCGTGACGAGGAGCGCCGTCGCTTCGTTGATCCCGACGCCGCGCTCTTCGGGGTGCAACAGGACGAGGCCGAACAGGCGGTTCTCGCGCTGGCGCTTGACGAAGTGCTGGTCGACGATCGCGCCGGGCAGGAGGCCGAGGCCCTGCTTGACCTCGACCTTCGCACCGTCGATCACGGTGAAGTCGCCCTCGCCCGTGATCATGCGCTCGGACATGATCGCTGCTCCCGCGCTCGTGCCCGCCATCGCGACGCCGGCCGCGTAGCGCGCCCGCACGGCCTCGCGCAGCCCGTCGGCGGCGAGCACGGCCATGATGCGGACCTGGTCGCCGCCGGTGAAGTAGAGGCCGGTGGCTCGCGCGAGCTGCTGCTCGAAGACGCCCCGGCTCGCGGCGTCGAGCGGCGAAGCGTTGCCCTTGTCGTCGAGCTTCGCGAACGGCGCGCACACGGCCTCCGCGACGCCGTGCGTCTTCATCTCGGCGACCAGCTCGTCGCAGCTCTCTTTCGGCTCGACGCTCGCCCAGGGAACGACGAGCATGCGGGATGCGGCGCCACCCGACCACTCCACGAGGCGCGCCATCGCGGCCGGCGGATGGTCGCCGCCGCCGATGATCACGAGGTGGCTGTCGGCCGCGTGCGCGGGAGCGGCGACGACGAAGGCGAGGGCGGCCACGGCGACGAGCAACGGGGAGACTTCACGCTTCATCCCTGCGCTTGTAGCCGCCTTCGCCGCGGGTTGCAAGCGCACGGCCGCGGTGGCTAACTGGCGCCATGGCGAAACCAGCGCTGATCGTGCACGGGGGATGCGGGACGCCGCCCGCCGGCGAGGAGGGTCCGCGCAACGCGGCCTGCGAGCGGGCGGCCGACGCGGGCTGGGCGGTGCTCGCGCAGGGCGGCAGCGCGCTCGACGCGGTCGAGGCTGCCGTGCGGGCGCTCGAGGACGAGCCGCTGCTGAACGCGGGCACGGGTGCCTACCTGCAGGCCGACGGCGTCGCGCGCCTGGACGCGAGCATCATGAGCGGCGACGGGCGGGCGGGCGCGGTCGCGCAGGTCCCGCTGCTGCGCCACCCGGTGAGCCTCGCCCGCTACCTGCTCGACCAGGACGCGCACGTGATGCTGGCCGGGCCCGACGCGCTGACGCTCGCCGCGCGACTCGGCCACGAGGTGGGCGTCGTCGCGACGCCGTCGAAGATCGCCTACTGGCAGGCCAACCTCGACGAGGCGTGCCGGCGCCTCGACTACGCGGCGATGGCCGAGGCCTGGAAGAGCGAGAACCCGCGCCTCGGAACGGTCGGTGCGGTGGCGCTCGACCGCGAGGGCCGGCTCGCGGCCGCCACCTCGACCGGCGGCACCGGCCAGTGCTATCCCGGCCGCGTCGGGGACACGCCGGTCATCGGCGCGGGCACGTACTGCTCGCCCGGCGTCGGCGTCTCGATGACCGGCGTCGGCGAGCGCATCCTCGTCAAGCTCGCGGCGAAGCGGCTGGTCGACCTCGTCGCGGACGGCGCCACACCCGACGCGGCGGCGCTGCGTGTGCTCGGGGAGGTCGGCCCCGGCGCCGGCCTCATCGCGGTGGCGGGCGACCGCACCGTCGCCGAGCACCGCAACACGCCGTTCATGGCCGCCGCGCGCCGCGGCTGAAGGCCGGCCGGTCGGCCGACAGGCCGGCCCGCGCGCGGCGTCTCGATTCCGGCCAGACAAGCCTCCCCCAGGAGACGGACGCCGCTCAAGTCGTTGATCCAGAGGTCGCCGGCCGGCACGCGGCGTCCGGCACGTCGCTTGCGTGACGAAGGCCGGAGCCGATGAGCGTGGTCCACGACTGGCAGGGTCTCTCGCGCCGCACGCCGAGCGCCGACGCGATCGAGCCCGGAGGCCCCGGCGTGCGCGAGCGGCTCGCCGCGCTCGACCGCAAGCCGCTTCCGCCCCGCGCGGCACGGCCGGGCCGCGGCATGACGACGCGCGACGAGGGCGAGGTGGTCCCGGCGGGCAGGCCGTTCGGGCGGTCGCCGGGCGACGACGGGCCGGGGCTCGATCGCGAGCGGCTGGGCACGCTGCGCGCGCTCGCCGGCCGACGCGGCCCGTGCGGCCGCGAGGCCCTCGGTCCTGCGCTGTTCGACGTCGCAGCATACGACCTGCTGCGCCGCGTCGCCGACGGGCTGCGCGTGGTGCGCGTCCGGGAGGGCGATGTCGTCCTGGCCGAGGGCGACCCGGGCGAGGGTGTCTTCCTGATCGCGGCTGGCACCGTGCGGGTGGTCGCGCTCGGCGACCGCCGGCGGCCACCGGAGATCCGGACGCTCCAAGCTGGCGCCTTCTTCGGCGAGGGCCCCGCCCGGTCGCGGACCGCGACCGTCGTCGCCGTCACCGACTGCGCGCTGCTGGAGATCGACGGCCCCGCGCTCGAGCGCCTGCTCGCGGCGCGCCCGGCGGCACGCGCGATCCTCGAGCGGGCGCGGGCGAATCGCGAGCCGGGCGCCGCGGTGGCGTGCGAGTCACCCTCGAGCCCCGAGCGCACCGCCGCCGGCCTGCGCGCGCACTTCGGCGGGGCCGAGTGGAGCCCGCGCGTGCGCCTGCGCCTCGCGCGCCTGATGCTGGAGGCCGGACGGGAGGCCGACGCGCTCGCGGTGCTGGCGAGCGTGGCGCAGGACCTCGCCAAGAGCGGCCAGGCCGCCAGGGGCATCGGGGTGCTGCGCAAGGTGGAGCGCATCCGCGGCCGGGCGCAGCACGGGGCCGCGCCGGCGCCGCTGTGCCGCGCCGGCCGGCGCGCGACGCCGCGCAACGAGCCGGCCGTGGGCACGGCGCCGACTTCGCCCGCGGCCGCGGCGGCCGCGCTGCGCGAGCAGGTCGGCGCGCTACTGCGGGAGGCGCAGGCCCTCGCGGCCCACGCCGCTCCGTCCCCCGCG
>Ga0302299_10001051_pt1 | contig 16337 bp, 15 predicted proteins | sample III_Fen_N3_4_FD_198795 | JGI IMG/M metagenome (GOLD analysis project Ga0302299, IMG submission 198795) | Peat permafrost microbial communities from Stordalen Mire near Abisko, Sweden - III_Fen_N3_4 | ecosystem: Environmental > Terrestrial > Soil > Wetlands > Permafrost | place: Sweden: Abisko... | reverse complement strand
CTGCCGTTCGCCTACGCGCGCGCGGCCTCGATGGACATGCTGCTCGCGGCCACGGTCACCGTCGCGATCGGCGTCGCGGGCCTGCGGCTCCTCGGCATCGCCGGGCGCACCGCCTGGGTCGCGGTCGCCGCGGCGGCCGGGCTCGCGACGCTCGCCAAGGGCCCGCTCGGCCTGTTGCTCCCGGCCCTCGTCCTCGGCGGCTACCTCGCGATCACGCGCCAGTGGCGCCCCCTGCGCGAGATGCTCTCACCACTGCCGGCGCTTGCGTTCCTGGCGGTGGCCGCGCCGTGGTACGTCCTGATCGTGCTCGCCCAGGGCCGCCACTTCCTGGACGTCTTCATCCTGAACCACAACGTGCGACGCTTCACGAGCACGATCCACAACCACCCTGGCCCGTTCTGGTACTACGTGCCGGTGCTGTTCGTGGGCCTGTTCCCGTGGTCGGGCCTGACGATCCCCGGCCTTTGGCGCAGTTCGCCGCGCGAGTCGCGCAAGGACCTGTTTGTCCTGCTGTGGTTCGGCCTGCCGCTCGTCTTCTTCTCGCTGGCGGGCTCCAAGCTCCCCGGCTACGTCCTGCCCTGCGTGCCGCCGCTGGCGATCCTGGTCGGCCGCGCGGCGGACCGCCTGGTCGGCGAGCGTGCGACGCCCGAGGGCGACCTGTCGGGCCGCGTGGTCGGCCTCGTCGGCCTCCTGCTCGGCGCGCTCGTCGCGGCCGTGCCTGTCACGCTGTTTCGGTTGCACGAGCCCGAGTGGCGCTCGGCGATCCCGCTCGCGTTCTGGGCCGTGGTCGTGGCCTTCTTCGTGTCGCGGCGCATCGGGCCCGACCCGGCGGGGGCACTGCGCCTGCTGAGGATCGGCGCCGCCGGCCTGCTGCTGCTGGTCCTGCTCGTCGCACCGCCGATCCTCGCGCGACGCGAGTCGGGACGCTCGCTGTTCAGGGCCGCGATGGGCCGCGAGGTGCTGGCCTGGGGCGCCTGGCGGACCGTGTGGATGGCCGGCTACTACTACAACGACGGGCGTGTGCGCGAGGTGGCGGACGCGACCGAGATCCTGGCCGCGGCCGGCAACGGCCCGACGCTGGTCCTGGCCGGCCCCACGGAGCAGCACCGCCTCGAGTCGATGGGCTCGATCGAGGTGCACGTGCTCGCGCGAGGCGCCCGCGACAACGCGCTGCTGCGCGTGGAGCCCCGGCAGCAGGCGCCCGCCGGGCCTCCGGACTAGGCGGCCGGGACGCGCTTCAGCATGCGAACGACGGTGCCACCCTTCGGGGGGAAGGAGTGGGTCACCTCGTCCATGAACTGGCGCATGAAGAAGATGCCGCGGCCGTAGGCCTTCAGCAGGTTCTCGGGCGCGAGCGGGTCGGGGACGGCGACAGGGTCGAAGCCCTTGCCCTCGTCGCGCACCTCGACCTCGAGCGCCCGGTCGTGGACGGTGAAGTGCAGGAAGACGCGCTTCGCCTCGTCCTGTCGGTTGCCGTGCTTGATCGCGTTCACCACCGACTCGCGCACGGCGACCGACATGTAGTGGACGGCCTCTTCTTCGAAGCCGACCAGGTGGCACAGCTGCACGAGGACCGTCTGGACGACGTCCAGCATCTCGAAACGGCTGGCGACGTCGAGCTTGACCGTCCTGTCGTCGGTGGGCTTCGTCATTCGAGCGAATTCAGGTCCTTGGACGGTCCGAATGAGCGCCGAAAAGTAGCATGCGGTCGATCAAACGGTCAAATCGCAGCGGCATCCACGAGCACCGGTCAACGGTGCAGGCGGCGCATTCTATGGCCGTGCTACGATCCCGCGCAGCCTTGAAGATCCAGCCTGCCCACCGCTTTTGCGGCCGCTTCCGCCTCCCCGGCGACAAGTCCATCTCGCACCGCGCGGCGATCCTCGGAGCCATGGCGCAAGGGCGCACGCAGATCGAGAACTACTCCGAGGCGGCGGACTGCGCCTCGACGCTCGCCTGCCTGCGCGCGCTCGGCGTGCCGATCTCCCGCGACGGAGCGAGCGTCGTGATCGACGGCCCTGGCCTCGAGGGCTGGCGCGCGTCCGCGGCCATGCTGGACTGCGAGAACTCCGGCTCGACGATCCGCATGCTGGCCGGCGCGCTCGCCGGGCGGCCGTTCCGCTCGCTGCTGAGCGGCGACGAGTCGCTGCGGCGGCGGCCGGTCGAGCGGGTCGCCGTGCCGCTGCGCGCGATGGGTGCGCAGGTCGCCACGACCGGCGACCGGCCGCCGATGACGATCGACGGCGGCCGCCTGCGGGCGATCGACTACGCGCTGCCGGTCGCGAGCGCGCAGGTGAAGACCGCCGTGCTGCTCGCGGGCCTGCAGGCCGACGGCGACACGCGCGTCAGCGAGCCTTCGCCCAGCCGCGACCACACCGAGCGCATGCTCCCGGCCTTCGGCGTTCCCGTGCTACGCGACGGCCTCGCCGCGACGGTGCGGGGCGGCGCACGCCTGCGAGGGACACGCATTGCGGTCCCGGGCGACGCCTCGAGCGCCGCGTTCCTGGTGGTCGCCGCGCTGGTGCTGCCCGACTCCGAGGTCCGCCTCGACGGCGTGCTGCTCTCCCCCACGCGCACGGCCTTTCTCGACGTGCTCCGGCAGATGGGCGGCAACGTCGAAGCGCGGCTCGAGGCGAGCGACCCCGAGCCGATCGGATCGATCGTGGCCTGCTCCTCGCGCCTGCACGGAAAGGACGTCGACCCCGGGGTCGTGCCGGCGCTGATCGACGAGATCCCGGCCCTGGCCGCAGCCGCGGCCTTCGCCGAGGGAACTTTCACGGTCACGGGCGCGAAGGAGCTGCGGATCAAGGAGAGCGACCGCATCGCGGCGCTGGCCGGAGGGCTCTTCGCCCTCGGCGCGAGCGTACGGGAGCTGCCCGACGGGCTGGTGATCCAGGGCGGCCGGCGATTGCGGGGTGCGACCGTGCGGTCGCACGGCGACCACCGCATCGCGATGGCGCTCTCGATCGCGGCCCTCGGGGCCGAGGGAGAGACCGACCTCGAGGGCGCGGACTGCGTCGCCGTCTCGTTCCCCCGTTTCTACGCGGTGCTCGACCAGGCCACGCGCCGTGCTTGAGGCACCGAGCCGCGTCGTGCTCGTGGGCTTCATGGCCGTCGGCAAGAGCACGGTGGGCCGCATCGTGGCACGCGGCCTCGGCTGGAGCTTCGAGGACATGGACGGGCGCATCGAGGCCAGGGCCGGCGGGGCGATCGCCACCATCTTCCGCGACCGGGGCGAGCAGGCGTTCCGCGCGCTGGAGCGCGAGGAAGCCCGCGCGATCGGGTCGCTGACCCGTTGCGTGGTGGCGGCCGGCGGCGGCGCGTTCGCGCAGCCCGAGACGCGGGCGATCCTGCAGCAGGGTGCCCTCACGGTCTGGCTGACGGCCGGCCTCGAGACGGTGCTCGCCCGCGTCCGGCCCGACGGCGCCCGACCGCTCGCGGGGAACCGTGACATAATGCGGGCCTTGCTGGCCGAGCGAGAACCCTCCTACCGCATGGCCAACGTGGCAGTGGACGCGGCCGGATCGCCCGCCGAGGTGGCCGACCGCGTGCTGGCTCTCGTCCGGGGACGCACCGGGACAGCGACGTCGGCGCGGCAATGAGATACCTGATCCTCTCCGATATCCACGCCAACCGCGAAGCGCTGAGCGCGGTGCTCACGCGCGTGCGGCGCAAGCGCTGGGACCGCGCGGTCGTGCTGGGCGACGTTGTCGGTTACGGCGCGAACCCCAACGAGGCGATCGAGGCGATCCGCGGGCTGAAGCCGCTGGTGGCGATCCGCGGCAACCACGACAAGGTCTGCTCCGGGATCGAGGACGGCGAGATGTTCAACCGCGTCGCGCTGCAGGCGGCTCTGTGGACGAGACGCCGCCTGACGCCCGGAAACCTGCGCTGGCTGCAGTCGCTGCCCGAGGGGCCGCTGGTGGTGGACGGGGCGTTCGCGATCTCCCACGGCACGCCGATCTACGAGGACGCCTACATCTTCGGGGAGATCGAGGCGCTGAACGTCTTCCGCCAGACGAGCTTCGACCTCTGCTTCTTCGGCCACTCGCACTTCCCGGTGGTGTTCGGCCTCTCGCCCGACGCGATCCAGACGGTGCTGACGACGCCGCCCACCTTCAGCTTCCGGCTCGAGCAGGGTGTGCGCTACCTCGTGAACCCGGGCTCGATCGGCCAGCCGCGCGACGGGAACCCGCTCGCGTCGTTCGCCATGTTCGACAGCGCTACGCGCACCGTCACCGTCTACCGCGTGCCCTACGCGATCGAGCGCGCCCAGCGCAAGATCCTCGACGCGGGACTGCCGCGCCCGCTCGCCGACCGGCTCGCGCTCGGCCGCTGAGGCCGCCCCCCGGCCGGCGGCCCGGGCTAGGGGATTCGCAGCGCCACCTCGCGCAGCCGCCGACGCAGCTCGGGCGACACGGTGGCGGCGCGCGCGCTCGGCACCCCCGACCCGTACTGCCATGGCAGCGCGGCGCGCAGCTGCTTGAAGGCCGCCAAGGCCTCCGGCGAGATCGCAGCCGTGGCCGAAGGCTCCGCCCCGCTCGTGCCCACGGCCACCCAGTCGCTGAGGATGGCGGCCCAGTGCTGGGCGAGCGCCATCGGCGCCGGCGGCTCGCTGCGCGTGGGCAGGCCCGGCACGGCAGCGTAGCCGGCCGCGTCCTGGGGCGTCGCGCGCACCAGCAGGTCCGGCGCGCCGACGACCGCGACCCCGATGGCCGGCTGCTCGCGCACCTCGAAGGCGATCTTCTGTCCGAAGCGCGCCCGGTCCACGGCCGCGTTGAGCTGCGCGGCGACCTGCAACGCGCGCTGCGCCACGGAGCGCGACTCGTCCTTGAACGCCAGCAGCAGCGCCGGAGCCACCTCCGTCCCCACCACGGCCAGCCCGCGCGCGCCCGCAGTCGCGGGGCCGGCCATGAAGCGCGGCACCCACGCGCCCTCGACCAGCCGCTGGATCGGGTAGCTGACACCGTCACCGGAGGTGCGGCCACCGGCCCGGACCACCAGTCGCGCCAACGTCTCGGCCTGGACCGCAGGCGGCATCGGCGCAACGACGGCGATCTCGCGTGTGCTGGCCGCGGCCACCAGGGCCGGGACGCCGTCGAACGTGACCTCGTTCGCGTCCGGGTCCGCCGAGAAGCCAACGCCGCGCAGGTGCACGATGTCGCCGGCCGTGGCGCGCGGGGGCTCGAACGAGAGCACCAGCGGAACGCGGCCGAGGTAGAGGTTGACGGGCGCAGTGCTGCGACCGCCGATGGTCGCCACGACCGCAAGCGCGGTGCCCGGCGCGGCCGACAGGGACGGCATCGTGAAGCGGATCGACCCGCTCTCGAGCGCGATCACGCCCGCGGGCTGGCTGCCGACGGTGACCGCGATGCCCTCGGCGAAGCCCTGCCCGGTCAGGACCACCTCGTCGCCCGGCAGCGCCCCGGGCGGGTCCACGGCTGCGGACCGCAGCGGCGTGAGGACCAGCAGACGGACCGTATTCGATCGACCGGCCGAGGTCTCGACACTGAGCGGGACCGTGCCGCCCGGCAGCACCGGCAGCTTCAACAGCACGGAGTCGTCGCCGACGCTCTCGGCCGGGACCGCCTGCGGCCCAAACCAGACCGTATTCCGGGCCGGGTCCGAGCTGAAGCGCTTGCCGGTGATCGTGATCGTGCGTCCCGGCTCCGACTGGGCGGGCTGCACGGAGACGATCGTCGGCGCCGTGAAGAAGAAGCGCACGACCGCCCAGCCGCCGACGAGCAGCAGCGCCAGGCCGCCGACCGCGAGGCCGACGAGCCGCAGGTCCGGCAGGCGGAAGCCGCCGCGCCGGGCGTTCTTGACCCGGCCCTTGGCCTTCGCCCTGGCCTTCTGCAGGAGGTCGGCGGCCGCTCCGAGGCCGGAAGGCGCGCGCGGCGGCGCGAGGGCCTCCGGCGGAGGCGGCGGCAGGGGCGGAGGCTCGGGCACGGAGCCCTTCGGGATCTTGATCCGGATCTTCGGCGGCGGAGGCGAGGCCTTGCTGCTCGGCGCCACGAACTCGATCACGTCGCCGTCCATCAGCCCGGTCGTCTCGACGGGCTCGCCGTTGACCCAGGTGCCCTTGCGGCTGCCGTTGTCGATCATCGAGATGCCGACGTCGTCCCACGTCACCTTGACGTGGGCCAGCTCGATGTCCGGGTGATCGAGGCGCAGGTGCGCCAAGCGCCCGGAGCCGATCATGATCGTGCTCCCCTGCGACAGCTTCACCTCGTGGGTGTCGAGAGGACCGCCCACGACCAGTACGCTCGGCTCTCCCGGGAAGGCCTCGGGCATCACGTCCTCCGGCGAGGCGCGCGGGACCCCGCGATGCCGGATTATAGCGGGCGCAGCAAGCGTGTGAGCACGGCCAGCGCAAAACCGAGCGCGCGCCCTCCCGTGGCCGCGGTCGGCTCGAGCACGCACAGGCCCAGCAGGGCCGCCGAGGCCCACGACGCGGTTCCGGTCGTCGCGTACGTCCCCGCCGACTCGCTGCCCGCGACGCCGGCGGCCACGGAGCCCGCCAGCGCCAGCAGCGTCGCGATCGCCAGGGCCGCGCGGCTTGCTCCGGCATGGTCCTCAGGCCGGCGCAGCGCGATCGAGACCAGGCCGACGGCGAGCGCGAGGCCGGCGAGCGGGGCGACGCCGACCCAATCGAGCCCCGCCGGCAATGCCCAGGCCCGCACCAGGCCGAGGACGCAGCCGAGAGCACCCGCGGCGGCCGCGAGCCAGAGCAGGCAGCGGGCAGTGCCGCGCGTCTCGCCGCCGCCCGCGACCGCCCCGGCCGCGAGCAGCAGCGTGCCGGCCGCCGCGGCGAGCAGCGCCGACGCCAGCAGCGCGCCGACGCCGGGGAGGACCGCCTCGCCTGCCGGGATCGGCACGGAGAACGACCACGCCAGGACACGCCCGCGGTCGGCGACGAGCAGCGCCCCCGCCAGCGCCGCCCCCGCGACGAGCACGCCGTCCCAGGCCCCAGCCGGCGAGGCCTCGCGGCCGGGCGCCAGCAGCGTCCACAGCAGGCCCGCAGCCAGCAGCAGCGCCCCGCCGAGCGCCAGGAGCGCGAACGGCTCGCGGTGCACCGTCATCTCGATCGACTGCTCCGGCTCGACCTCGAGCAGCGAGAAGGCGAGCCCGAGCGGCTCGACGCGGTGCACGCCCGGCATCGACTGCAACACGAAGGCGCGGTAGGACTGGCCGCCGCGCTGCACGCCAAGCAGCGCAGCGGGGTTCTTCGGCTCGAGCGAGCGCGAAAACGGCTGCTGCCGCTCGTCGAGCGCGAAGTCCGGGAAATACTGCTCGAGGGTCAGGGTCACGCCGCCGGAGCTCACGGGTCCGCCTGGCACCACGTCGGCCACCTCCGTCTTCGCCCCGTCCGAGAGCGACACGCGCAGGCGCGACGCGCCGCCGGTCGGCACGAGGCGCGGCGCCGCCACGCGGAAGCCGGCGAAGCCGATCGAGCCTCCCGGCCGCAGCCACTGCTCGCTGCGGCCCTGGCCGGATTGCAGAGCCAGCAGGACCTCGCCGCCCACGCTCACGCGTTCGACCCCGAGCTGGAAGCCGAGCGGGCGCAGCCCGAGCGCACGGCCGCCGCGGCCGGTCTCGTCGAAGTGGACGCGGGACTGTCCGGCCGCGAGCGAGAGCGTCCCCTGCCGCCCGCGCGCCCCGTCTGCGCCCAGTGCGACGACCAGCGCGATCGCGCCGGCCGCCACCAGCGCGCGATGCGCGCGCTCCGCCGGCGGCGCGGAGAGCGCTCGCGCGAGCAGTCCCAGCGCCAGCAGCAGGGCGAGCGCGGCGCTCACGAGATCGTGCGCCGGCAGCCAGGATGCGGCCCCGAGCGCCGGCTGCAGCAGCAGGGCGAGCGCCGCCAGCAGTGAGGCGAGCACGGCGGGCCGGGCGAGCGCGCTCATGCGCGCGGCAGCCCGAGCTCGAGGCCTGCCTCGCGGACGAGCTTCAGCAGCAGGCGAACGGGCAGGCCGGCCACGTTCGAAGGCGAGCCCTCGATCGTCTCGATGAACAGCGCCCCCTTGCCGTCGACGTGGTAGCCGCCGGCCTTGTCGAGCGGCTCGGACGTCGCCCCGTACCACGCGACCTCCGCCTCGCTCATCGGCGCGAAACGGACCGTGCTGCGCTCGACCCCGGAGCGGACCGAGCCGGCCCTCACCAGGCAGACGCCGGTGACCACCTCGTGCGCCCGCCCGGCCAGGCGGCGCAGCATCGCGCCTGCCTCCGCCGCGTCCGCCGGCTTGCCGAGCACCTGGCCGTCGAGCAGGACCTCGGTGTCCGCCGCCAGCACCGGCAGCTCCTCGCGGCGCGCGACCGCCTCCGCCTTCGCCCGCGCCAGCCGCTCGACCGCGACCGCGCCGTCCTCGTCCGGCCGCAGCGACTCGTCCTGGTTCGAGACCACGACCCGGAAGCGCACGCCGAGATCTGCGAGGATGCGCGCACGGCGCGGCGAGGCCGAGGCAAGCACGAGCTGCGGGCCCACGCACGCCACCTAGGGCCGGCGGAAGATGCTGATGATGCGCGCGACCAGCGCCGCGGCGCCGCTCGACTTCGACACGAGCTCGTCGGCGCCGTGGATCTGGCGCGCCTCTTTCTGGTTCAAGACAGGCTCGCGAGTCCAGAGCACGAGCGGGATGTCGACCCACTCCATGGTGGCCTTGATCATGTTGATCACGTCCTTGCCCGCCATGTCGCCGGCGAGCCCCAGCTCCAGCACGATCACGTCGGGCTTGTCCGAGGCGATGCCCGAGAGCGCGGCGTTGCCGTCGTCGAACGCGCGCACGGGCACGTCCGCCTGCAGCAGCTCGGCGATCGCGGCCTCGCGCGTCACGCTGTCGTCGTCGATCAGCACGACGCTCTTGCGGTGGCGGGCGCGGATCGCGGCAAGGGCCGAGTCGTCTTGCCGCGGCGCGGGGGCGTGCTTCACGGGGGCGAGCGCCGCCGGCGCCCGCTCGAGCAGCTCGAGGATCCGATCCTGGACGGCCCGCACGACGCGGATCTCGTCGAGCAGCCTCTGGTACGACTCCCCGGGCGACGGGGGCGCGGGGCTCTTTGGCCGCTTGATGCCGAACGCCTCGGCCGGAGTCGGCGGCACCGTCGCCGACGGGGGAATCTCCGCGGCCGAGACGAACGCGCCCAGATCGGGGTCGGAGAGCTCGACCCTGGCGCGCGGCGGGGCGGGCGCCGCGTCCGCGCGCGGCGGCGGTGTCGCAGGCAGAGGCGGCTGCGTGCCCGTCGTCTCCGTGCGCTTCGGCCCGCCCTGCGAGCGACGGGCGGCGGCGCGCGTCATCAGCCGCGAGCCGCAGCCCGGGCAGGTCACGATGCTGTCGGGATCCGGCAGCTTTCCGATCGGGGTCTGGCAGCGCGGGCAGTTCATGTCTGGTCGAGGGGCGAGTATAACGTAGTAGACACACCGGCCATGAAGAGCGCCCGCAATCCCGACCTGGCATCCCGGCTCTTCGGCGCGAGCCCCGAGAAAGCGCTCGCGTTGATGCGCGCCGCCTGGCCGGCGGCCGTCGGACCCGAGCTGGCGCGGCGCACCGAGGTGGTCGCCCTGGACCGCGGGATCCTGCGCATCCGTGTCGCTGACGCGACCTGGCAACGCGGGCTCGTGCGCATGCGCGGCGACATACTCGCTCGGCTGCGCCGGGTCGCGGGCAGCGCGGCCCCGCGCGCGCTGGGCTTTCTGGATGGGCCGGTCAGCGAGCACCCGCCCGAGGCGGTCGTACCGCGGCCCGTGGCTGTCGCGCCTTCCGCCGGGCTGGTGGCGGCCGCCGAGGTGATTCCCGACCCGCGGCTGCGGGCGCAGTTCCTCGCGGTGGCGGCTCGCTACGTCGCGCGCTTCGCGGTCAGCGACTCCACCTCTGCCGTGGCAGATGCCGGCACCTCGGCCGCCGCCGCTGCCCCCGCGACCGGCGCCGCCTGCGTCCCGCCTCGGACCTGAGCCGGCGGCAGCAGCCGTTCGACGAGCGCGATCTCGCTGCCGAGCAGCGCCACGCGCAGCCCGCAGCGAGCCAGCACGAAGGCCTGCTCCAGCGCGACGGTCGCCAGCAGCGGCGCCGCCCGCAGCGCGCTCGGCAGCGCCACCAACACCCCGAACGCCGCGGCCAGCAGCAGGCCGTTCGCTGCCCACACCCCCAGCCACTTCGCGGGATGCCGCACGACGGCACCGATACCGGAGCGCAGCGCGGGCCAGGTGCGGCGCGCGTCGTCACGCACGACCAGGATGCGGGCCACGTCGAGCGCGGTCAGGACGAGCAGGACCAGGACGAAGGCGACGAGGCCGCCCGCGAGACCATTGACGAACCTCGCCGGCTCCCAGCTCGACTCCGCCGCCCACCGTGCCAGCAGCACGAAGGGCGCGAGCGCAGCGACGAACGCGATGGCGCCGAGCGCAAGCCCGCCGAGGCCGACCCTCAGGAAGCGGCCGAAGAAGCCGCAAGCCCCGCGGCCGAAGCGGTAGCCGAGCGGCCGCTCGTCGCCGCTCAGCAGCACCTCGAGCACGCCGCCGGTGACCAGGTTACCGGCCAGCAGGCCGAGGCCGGCGAGGCCGACGGCCGACAGCAGCAGGCCGCCGAGAAGCCCCGGCCGCTGCTGCGCGAGGTCCGCCAGGACGAGGAAGCTGAACCCAGCGCGCAGGCGATCCGCCTCCGGCAGCACGCCGATCGCGGAGCGCAGCGCGAGCCAGCCGGGGATCGCCGCCGCGGCCGCCAGCGCGAGGTTGAGCAGCCACAGCACGGCGGCCAGGCGCGGGACGTGGGCGGCGCGGCGCAGGCCCGCAACGGTGGCCGCGATCGTCACAGTCCCACCAGCGCGAGCAACTGCTGCAGCCAGAAGACCCAGCGCGTGCCCCACACGGCGGCCGCGCGGCCGTCGGGCTCGGCGCGGCGCCCGTCGTTCAGCCGGTTCACGTCGAGCACCAGCCGGTCGTCGGGGTCCAGCACGGCTGCCACGACGCGCTCGCGATCCGTGACCTCGACCTTGCGCCAGCGCCCGGTCCAGGGCCCGCCGCCGGGGTCGCGTAGCGGCAGCCGCTCCCTGCGCCCGCCCTCGTAGCGCAGCTCGAGCTCGGTCGGCAGCACCACCTCGCCCCGGCGCCGGACGAGCACGACGGACCGCCACTGCTCCGTACCGCTCGCCGCCCTGCGCGCGTCGGCGGCGCCCACCATCACCGTCTTGCCGGCGATCTCGAGCCGGCCCGTGGCCGGCGCCACGGGCTGGCTGTCGACCGACGCCACCTCGTAGTCGACGATGCCCGGCCGCTCGACCGTCTGCTCGAAGAAGCCGCGGTACGGCTCGAGCCCCGGCGTCGCGAAGAAGTCGTCGCTCGAGGGGTGAGCGAAGCGCCAGCGCTCGTGGTACGCACGCAGCGCCCGGGCGACCGTCTGCTCCCCAGCGACGGCCTCGAGCGTGCGCAGGGTCAGCTCGCTGCGCGAGTACGAGTTGAACGAGTAGTTGCCGGAGGACGAGAACCCCCACGCGGGCGTGCGGATGCGGTCGAACACGCGGTCTTGGTTGTTCCCGAGGCGCGGCAACTCGAGCACCCCGAGCCGCAGGCGGGGCAGGTCCACCAGCCAGGGACCGAACACCTTCTCCATCACCTTGCCGGTCGAGTAACTGTTTAGCCCTTCGTCGAGCCACGACTCCTCGAACTCGTTCGTGGCGACCATGCTCTGCCAGAACTGGTGGCCGATCTCGTGGACCGTGACGAACTCGGGCACGCGCACGCCGGCGAGCGGCCAGCGGTTGAGCAGGAAGCTGGTACCCGCGGTGATGAAGGTCGGGTACTCCATGCCGCCGGAGCCTGCGCCGCCCGGGCCGGGATCGACCACGGTCAGCGTCGGATACGGGTAGCGGCCGTACCAGAGGCCGAACCATTTGATCGCGGCCTTCGCCGCCGCGAGGTGGCGCTCCGCCTGCGGCGCGTGCCCGGGCTGGAGCAGCACGAGGATCGCGACGTCGCAGAGCCGCACCTCGTCGAGCGGGCGGCCCAGCTGCTTCGCCGCCTCGGCGTACTCGGCCGGCGTGACGTCGCGCTGTGCCGAGAAGGTGCGCCGCAGCTCGAGGAAGTGCGGTGAGGCCGTCCAGGCGAAGTCGATCACGTCGGCCTGCTCGTAGACGTGCGTGCTCGTGCCGTCCGCGTTCTCGCGTCGCGCCACGCGCACCCCGGTCGCGCCGACGATGAAGCGCTTCGGCAGCGTGATCGTCACGCGATAGCGGCCGAAGTCGGCGTAGAACTCGGAGTGGGCGTGGAACTGGTGGCAGTTCCAGCCGCCGGCCGCGCGCCCGCGCATGCCGGCCGGCTCGTACACGCCGAGCTTCGGGAACCACTGGCCCACGAGGAAGTAGTCGTGCGCCCAGCCGGTGCGGGCGAAGATGCGCGGCAGCCGCGCCGTCCAGGCGAGGTCGAGAGCGACGCGGCCGCCCGGCGGCACGGGCTCGGGCAGGCGCACGCTCGCCACCGTGCGGTCGAGCGCGTTGTCGTCGTCCGGGTGCTCGAAGCGCAGGGCCCCGGCCAGCTCGATGCCGTCGGCCGTCCGCAGCGAGGTGACGTCCGTCCAGCCCCAGCCGTCGTCGGGCGCGCGGTCGCCGCTCAGCTGACCGCCGGACTCGAGGAAGAAGGTGCTCTGCGAGTTGCGAAACGCGTTGAGGTAGAGGTGGAACCGCAGCTCGGCGACGGGCTCGCTCGACGGGTTCGTCCACGCGATGCGCTCGCGTCCGGCGAGCGTCTTCGCGTCCGGGTCGAGGCGCACCTCGATGTCGTAGTCGGCGATCGCGACGGAGCGGGCGGGGAGCGGCGCGCCGAGCGCGGCGCGTGTCGCACAGGAAACGCAGCCAACGCACAGCACGAGCGCCAGGGACAGGCGCGCGCGCCGGGACCTCATGGGCTCAGCGCAGCTCGGCGATGTCGGCGTCGAGGGCAGCGAGCGCGCGCTTGAGGATCTCGCGGTGGCCCTCGGCGCGCGCATCTCCGAGGCGCCGCACCACGTCGGCCCGCGCGAGCTCGAGCTTGCGCTGCTTCGCGAGGCGTGCCGGATCGACAGTGGGCCGGTCCGAGTAGGGCATCACCGCCCCGGCCGTCTCCTGCTGGTCCGTCACCGCCTTGCTTTCGAACCCTCGTGCCATGCGCATCCTCCCAGCTGTCGCGTCCTGCGGCGCCATGAGGCCAGAAACGGGGGAACGAGGACCACGCACTCCCAAGCCCCGGCGACGGCGTTGTGGCGCACCGTCGCCCAGTCAAGTGTACGCCCGATGTCCATGAAGATCGGAATCGGGGACTTGTAGTAGCCACTCGAGAACGGCCACAGCGCCAGCAGTCCGATCGGCGGCTGGGTGTCGACGTTCAGGTAGTCGAGGACGAGGTGGCTCGTCCACGCGAGGAAGACGAGGACGGCAAGCTTGAGCGGCCAGCGCCAGCGCAGCAGCGGGAAGACCGCAGCGCCGGCAGCAGCGGCCAACAACGCGAGACCGATCGAGTGCATCTCGTCGTTGTGGTGATTGCGGCCATCCACGAACCTGAACAGCAGGTCCAGGTCGGGCGCCAGCGCGGCGGCGAGCGTGACGCCCGCGCGGCGCAGGTCGAAGAGCTCGTCCCGCTCGCGCGAAGCGAGCGCGTGGATCGTCAGGCCGACGAGGCCGTGGGCGAGCGGCGAGGGCATCGAACGAGCCTAACAGGCAGGCCCCGGCCGGCGGAAACGGGCGAGGGGCTAGAGCCGGCGCTCGAAGATCTTGAAGTCGCTCTTCTCGGCCTCGACGATGTCGTCGAGCAGCGCGTAGATGGCCGCGATCTTCCTGTCCTTGTGGAACTTGTCGTCGAACGCGGTGAACTCCACCTCGTCCTTGAACCGGAAGACCTCCATCAGGTAGTTGGGGCGGCTGCGATCCTCGTAGATCGCGACGTCTCCCCCGCCAATCCCCTGGAGCAGCGGCTTCAGCTCGCGCATCAGGTCGAAGAACTCGCCTCGGCGGCCCTCGCGAATCGAGTACGTGATGGCGAGCAGCACACCCGCCTCGCTGAACTCGGGCGTGACCATCGGCGGCCGGGGCGCCGAGACGACCGGTGCAGGCCGGCGCTGCTCCCTGGCCGCGGGCGGCATGGAGCGTGCCGGCAGCATCACCGCCACACGGACCGGGGCGACGTGCCGGGTCGGCAGCGGCGAGGGGATCGGCGTGCGGCGCACCGGCACCGCGATCGTCAGGCCATGCGTCGCTCGCGCCGGCGTGGTGGCGCGCGCTCGGGTCACGGCCGTCTTCGCCGGGCGGACGGGCGGGCTGGCCTTCTTCTTGTCAGCAGTGCGGGCCTTCGTCTTTGTGTTGTGACGAGCCGAGGTCCCGGCCCGCCCCTTCGCCTTGCTGTGCGACGCTGCAGCCTTCAACTGCTTCCCCTTGCTTAGGTTCCGACGCCGGCGGACGGGCCGTCACGGCCTCTCCGTAACGTCCTCCTCCGAAAGGTCATTTTATCAGACCGCCGCCGCCGGCTTCCAACCCTTTTTTCGCGAACCCGTACAGTCCATTGAATTCGGTCAGGAAGGGGCTCGTAACACATTGCTTCCCGATCCCTTGGACCCGGCACGGACTCTTGGATCACTGCTCGCAAATTCTGCGGCCTCGTTTCGCGGGGAGGCTCAGAATGCCTGGCCGAGCCCGACGCAGAGCGTCCGGCGGCCGTCGGACAGGCCCCAGGCGTGGTCGACGCGCAGCGTGGGCCCGGCCAGCAGGACCGCCGACGCCGGCGTCAAGGTGTGACCCGGAGTCTCGGTCTTCCTTGCGGCTGTCCTTGATCGTGGACAATCGCTTTTTCTTCGCTTTTCCGCCTCGATCGGACCCGCGCGGGCCTCTTTTCGGGCTAGGATCTCGTCGACACGGCGGGACGACCCGACCGCTCTCCCGACCACGAAAAGAGGAGAAGGACAAGATGGCCGACGACAAGCAGGAGAGAGGCAAGGCGATCGACGCCGCCCTCGCGCAGATCGACAAGCAGTTCGGGAAGGGCTCGATCATGCGCCTCGGCAGCCGGGAGAAGGTCGACATCCCTGCCATTCCCACGGGCTCGTTGTCGCTCGACGCGGCCCTCGGCGTGGGCGGCATGCCCCGCGGCCGCGTGGTCGAGATCTACGGCCCGGAGTCCTCGGGCAAGACGACGCTCGCCCTCCACGTGATCGCCGAGGCGCAGCGCCGCGGCGGCATGGCCGCCTTCGTCGACGCCGAGCACGCGCTCGACGCCACCTACGCGCAGAAGCTGGGCGTCGACATCGACAACTTGCTCGTGTCGCAGCCCGACAGCGGCGAGCAGGCGCTCGAGATCGCCGAGGTGCTGATCCGCTCCGGCGCCGTCGACGTGCTCGTGGTCGACTCGGTCGCGGCGCTCGTCCCCCGCTCGGAGCTCGAGGGCGAGATGGGCGACGCGCAGATGGGCCTGCAGGCGCGCCTGATGAGCCAGGCCCTGCGCAAGCTCACCGCCATCGTCTCGAAGAGCGGCACCTGCCTCATCTTCATCAACCAGCTGCGCGAGAAGATCGGTGTGATGTTCGGCAACCCCGAGACCACGACCGGCGGCCGCGCGCTCAAGTTCTACGCCTCGGTGCGCCTCGACATCCGCCGCATCGCCTCGCTCAAGGACGGCGACGCGGTGGTCGGAAGCCGCGCGAAGGTGAAGGTGGTCAAGAACAAGGTTGCGCCCCCGTTCCGCGAGGCGGAGTTCGACATTCTCTACGGCGAGGGCATCAGCAAGGAAGGCGACCTGCTCGACCTCGGCGTCGACCACCGCATCATCGAGAAGTCAGGCGCCTGGTACGCGTTCAACGGCGAGCGCATGGGACAGGGCCGCGACAACGCGCGCCAGTTCCTGAAGGACAACAAGGACATCCGGCAGGAGATCGACAGCCGGCTGCGGCAGGGCCTGGGCCTGCCGGTGGTCGAGGCGCCGGCGGAGCCCGCTGCCGGCAAGGTCGAGAAGGGCGCGGCCGTCCTGCCGATGCCGGAGAAGAAGAAGGCGTAGCTGTCATTCCTCGGGCGCCAATCCTGACGGCGCCCGAGGAACCCGCCGACTCGCTGCCTGGCCTTCGAGGGCGGTTCATCGGACCGCCCTCCCCTTCCTTCTGATCCCTCAAAGCCTTGTTCTCGCCGCCCACCGAGCGCTACGCTCACCTCCGTGGCCCCGCGTCGCCTCGCCCTGCTTGCCGCATTCGCCGCCCAGCTCCTCTCCTGTGGCAGCGACTCCGCAGCCCCGTCTGCGTCCACGTCCGGCGGCCGGCCCGACGTCGAGGCGCTCATCCGGGAGATGACGCTCGACGAGAAGATCGGCCAGATGACGCAGGCCGAGCGCTCGGCGCTGCGCC
>Ga0302299_10001050_pt1 | contig 16338 bp, 9 predicted proteins | sample III_Fen_N3_4_FD_198795 | JGI IMG/M metagenome (GOLD analysis project Ga0302299, IMG submission 198795) | Peat permafrost microbial communities from Stordalen Mire near Abisko, Sweden - III_Fen_N3_4 | ecosystem: Environmental > Terrestrial > Soil > Wetlands > Permafrost | place: Sweden: Abisko... | reverse complement strand
CGCCGCGGCGGCGACAGCGTCGAGGGCTCCGCTGATCAGGACGGGATCGTCGAGCTCGATGGCGAGGGCGAGCGCCTCGTCGGACAGCGCGGGGTCGGGCTCGGTGGGGCCGGGAGTGCCGTTCCACGCCGCGGCCACCCGGACGTGCGCGTCGACCTCGAGGTCATCGGCCGGTGCCAGCTCCTGGGTGCGACCGACCAGCTCGACCAGCGACGCGTGCGCCGGCGCCACGGGGAAGGTGGCGGGGCAGCGCCCACCGATCGAGGCGGCGTCGGCCATGGCGATGGCCGCGGTGGCCAGGTCACCGGCCTGGCGTGAGCGTTCGGCCGCCGCGAGCTGGAGGTCGAAGGCCATCGCCCCCCGCATCTCGGCCATGGCGGCGTTGGCCCAGGACCGCAGGGCGATGGTGGCCGCGGCGTCGGTGGGTGCGCGCTCGACTGCGGTCTCGTAGTGGCCGCGGGCCTCGACGAGGAACCGCCGGGCGTAGGTGAGGTGGCCGAGGGCGAGGGCCAGCTCGTAGTCGACACCCGGGTGACGGTGGCCGGCGGTCGCCGAGCCGCTGGCCTGGAGGGCAGACCGCAGGTCGTCGACGATGACGTCGAGCGCCGGTCGCCAGGCGCCGCCGTCGTCGAGCTCGGCCTCGAGTCGGAGGGCCGCGCTCGATGCCCACAGCAGATGCCGGCCCTGCATCCCGTCGCGCTCGCCCGAGGTCTGGAGCTGCTCGCGGGCATAGGCCCGGACGGTGTCGAGCATCCGCCAGCGACTGCCGGCCTGGTCGCGCCGGTGGACGAGCAGGCTCTTGTCGGTGAGCCGTCCGACCAGGTCGATGGCCGCGGCAGCGTCGCCGTCGGCCGCCACCTCGGTGACCGACCTCAGGTCGAAGGCGCCGACGAAGACCGCGAGCCGGCGGAACAGCCGGCGCTCCTCGTCGTCGAGGAGGTCGTGGCTCCAGTCGATGACGGCGCGCAGCGAGCCGTGGCGGTCGGTCGGCCCGTTGGCCCGGCCCAGCAGCCGGAGGTGGTCGTCGAGCCCGGCGAGCAGCCCGTCGACGCCGAGCGCGCTGCTACGCGCGGCGGCCAGCTCGATGGCCAGGGGCATGCCGTCGAGCTGGCGACAGATCTCGGCGATCATCACTGCTTCGTCGGCCGCGTCGCGTCCGTCGGCGCCGTCGCCGGCCGCCCGAGCGACGAAGAGGGCCGCCGCCTCGGATCCGCCGTCGGCGCCGGAGTCGTCGAGCGTCAAGGGCGGCACCGGCACCAGCCGTTCCCCGGTGACGCCGAGCCGCTCACGGCTGGTGACCATGATCACCACCTCGCGACACGACGCCAGCACCTGGCGTACGAACGCGCCGACCGCTCCGAGCACGTGCTCGCAGTTGTCCAGCACGAGCAGCCGCCGGCCGTCGCGGAGGCGCTCGACCACGAGCTCGTCGAGTGGTTCCTGCGGCCGCTCGACGACGCCGAGCGCAGCGGCCACGGCCTGCACCACGAACTCGTCGCTCACCGGCACCAGGTCGACGAACACCCCGCCGGCCGGGAAGTCGTCGATGACCTGCTCGGCCACGACGGTGGCGAGCGTGGTCTTGCCCACGCCGCCGGGGCCGAGCAGCGTGACCAGCCGCCCGTCGTCGACGGCGGCGCGGATGTCGTCGATCTGGGACTGGCGACCGATGAACGAGGTCCAACGCTCGGGCAGCCCGGCGATGCCCCACGGCTGTTCGAGTGGCGGGCGGGCGGTCTCGGCCCGGGCGGCCAGCTCGTGGCGGTCGGCGGCACCGAGCTTGCGCAGCAGGGACGACACGTGGCTCTCCACGGTGCGCACCGAGATGTGCAGCTGCCGGGCGATGGCGGCGTTGGTGCGGTGCTCGCCGAGAGCGGCGAGCACCTCGGCCTCCCGGGCCGACAGCGTCTGGATGTCCGTGGGTGCCACGGGGACCAGTGTCGCACGCGACCTGGCGGCTCCTCGGCCCTTCCGTGGTGGTTCCGTGGTCGCTCCGTGGTGGTTCCGTGGTCGCCCCGGATGGCAGATCGGCCTGTTCAGCTCACCATGACCTTCATGCGATCCACCCCCCACCGATCCACCGGAGGACACGCCGTGCACACCACCTACACCAACGCCGCCATCGCCGATCAGCGTCGGGCCGACTACGAGGCCCGGGCCACCCAGCACCGCCAGGCCCGCCTCCACCGCCAGGCCCGTCAGGCGCAGTCCCCGTCGGTTCGATCGACTCGATCGACTCGATCGGATCGCCGGTCGGTTCGCCCGGCCGGTGAGACCCACCGCTCGTGGCCGGCCCGAATCGTCGGCGCGATGACGAGCATCCGGACGATCCGCCGGCCGGCCCACGCCTGAGTCGACGCCTGGACGCTCCCCGTGGCGGGCCCCGAACAGCGGGACAGCTCAGCGGGCCAGGAGCTCCCGGGCCTGCTCGCTGGTGGCGACCTCGCCGCCGAGGGCCCGGACGAGGTCCGCGGCGCCCACGACGAGATCTTCGTTGGAGGGTCGGTTCGGTCCCCGGTGGTCCTCGAGGCCGACGCGGACGTGGCCTCCGGCCCCGATGGCCCGCTCGGCCAGGCCCGATGCCACCACGTCACCCCCGATCACGCCCACCATCCACGGCAGTCCGGTGCCGTCCAGCATCGCCAGGTAGGCATCGAGGGATGCGGCAGTGGGCGGCAGGCCGAAGGGTGCCGCGTCGCCGAAGTAGAGCTGGATCTTCACCCGGTCGGGCAGGGTGCCGGCCTCGAGGTGACCCAGCACGGCGCGCAGGAATCCCGGCTCGAACACCGAGACGTGGACGGGCAGATCGCGAGATCGGCACCACTCGAACATGTAGTCCGCGTCAGCCGACGAGTTGCCGTACACGAATGGCCCGATGGCCACGATGCCCGGATCGGCCGAGGCCATCGGCAGCAGCCCGCCGTCGTGCAGGGTCGCGAGGTGCGAGTAGCGCTCCTCGATAGGGGCGTCGTCGGACATGCCCCGGACGGTCGGGTGCAGCAGGGCGTCGGGCCGGGCCGCCAGGATCTCGGTCCAGGCCTCGGCGTAGGGAGCCGGATCGTGACGGGCCGGTCCGCCGACGTTCGGCTCGTCGTTGTGGTTGTGCACGATGGCCGCGCCGCGATCGAGGCACTCGATCCCGCAGGCCGCGATCTCGGCGGGCGTGCGGGGCACGTGGGGATTGGCCCGCGTCGAGGTGCTCCCGTTGATGGCGGCCTCGATGATCACCGGCGGACGACTCACGCCGCGCAGCGTAGGCCTCGCCCCGTCGTCGGTCAGCCGTCAGTCACTCGTCGTCGGGTCCCCAGGCAATGCGGTCATGGCGCCGCCGTAGATGCTCGACCTCTGTCGAGGGCAAGGACCTCGAGCGGATGTCGTCGACGGGAGCGGTCGAGTCGGACGCGGTCGAGGTGGTCCCGCAGGTGGTCGGCGAGCGCCAGGGTGTCCGCGTCGGCCCCCGCGAGGTAGCTCGAGCGTCGGGACCGCAACAGGTTGCCGCCGAGCAGGTACAGGCCGGGGGAGTCGAGCACCACACCACCGTCGTGGCGGACCCGGCCCCTGCGATCGAGCACCGGCACGTCGAGCCAGGAGTGGTCGGGCCGGTAGCCGGTTGCCCACACGATGGTCCTGATGCCGCGGCGGTGCAGATCGAGGTCGAGCACCGCGGGCCCAGACCGGCGGATCGGTTCGGGCCGACGGGGTGGGTCGTCCAGGTCGAGGTCGTTGTGGCGGGCCCAGTCGTCGAACCGATCGAGCAGGCGTTGCATCTTCAGATCGGCGAGCCGACACGTGTTGGCGAGCCCGCCCGAGAACTGGGCGACACCGTCGCGCAGCGAGCCCAGGCGGCCGACGACCTCCACCCCCAGATCGGCCAGCGAGCTCAGGTCGATCGACCGGCGCTCGGGCGTGCCGATGAGCTGCGGTGACGGGATGTGACGGGCCCGCACCAGATCGTCCACCTCATCTCGACCCTCGTCGAGCAGTCCCGCGGCCTCGAGCCACCAGAAGATGTCGCGCCCGCCGTAGGAGCGGGGCACCCGGACCTGCTCGCCGGCCGCGAGGGTCACCGGGCGACCCGATCGCTGGATCTCGTCGGCCAGCTGCACGCCCGACGCCGAAGCTCCCACCACGAGGACGCCGCGATCGTCGAGCTGGTCGGGCGATCGGTACGTCAAGGGCGTGACCATGGCGACCGAGCTCGATGCTCCCTGGGCCATGGCGGGCACGGCCGCGACGTTCGCGGCGCCACTCGCGAGCACGACCGACTCGCACGTCCAGGGGCCGCGGTCGGTGGTCACCGCATAGCCACCGTCGGCAGGGGCCACCCGCGTCACCGTCGTCTCGGTCTGCACCGGCGCCGCGACGGCCTCGGCGTAGTCGCTGATCATCGAGGCCAGCGCGGGCATCGTCATGAAGCCGTCGGGGTCGTCTCCGGCGTACGGCGCCCCGGGTAGGCGGCTGTGCCAGTTGGGGGTGAGCAGCCGCAGCGAGTCCCACCGCTCGGTTCGCCACGAGTTCGCCACCTGCCCTCGCTCGAGCACGACGTGGTCGATCGAGCGGGCGGTGAGGCGGCGACTCATGGCGAGCCCGGCGTGGCCGGCCCCGATGATCACCGTGGTCACGTGCATCAGGTCGTGCGATCCGGCTCAGGCGTCGACCGAGACGCGGACGTCGGTCGGGTTCGTGATGACGTCGAACACGGCCGAGCGCTTCTGGGACTGGGCGACGAGCGCTTCGATGTCCTCGGGGGACGCGTCGGCGTCGATGCTGAAGCGCACCGAGACGGTGTCGAACCCGTTGCGGACCTCGGGATCGCCGCCGAGGATCCCGAGCACGTTCATCCGGCCCTCGACCGTGGACGTCACCGAGTGGAGCTGGATCCCGCGCATCTGGGCGACCGCCGCCACACCGGCGGTGAGGCAGCCGGCCAGGCCGGCGAGCACGAGCTCGACCGGTGTCGCCCCCCGATCCTGCGATGCGAAGACCTGCGGGTGATCGGTGTCCAAGGTGAACGCCTGCTCGTGGCGGTGCTCCTGGCCGAGGCCGGCGAAGCCGTCGACGGTGGAGCGGCTGTAGGTGCCCTCCACCCACGAGTTGGTGGCCCGCCAGGTGAACTCGGCGGCTTCCGGGGCGTCTCGAAGCGCATCTCGCGCTCCCACCAGCGCTTCGGTGTTCACGCCGTTCTCGACAGGTTTGCTGGTCATGGTCATGGGTGGATCCTCTCGTCGGGGCGCGACGGTCTCGTAGCGCCCGGGTTGGTGAGCCGCAGGGTGCGGCGGGGCATGGTGAGCGGGGTCAGCCGGCGGGGTGGGACGGGCCGAGCCGCACGGGCAGCTCGGCCAGCCCCCGCAGGACCAGGCCATCGCCGTGGGACCAGTGCAGGTCACCTCGATCGACAGCCAGTCGGAGCTCGGGGAAGCGGGTGAGGAGCGCGGCGAACGCGACCCGGCCCTCCAGCCGGGCGAGCGGTGCACCCAGGCAGAAGTGCGCGCCGTGCCCGAACCCGAGGTGGGGCTGCGCCGGGCGGGCGAGGTCGAGCAGGGTGGGATCGTCATGAGCAGTCGGGTCGTGGTTCGCGGCGCCCAGGCACACCAGGACCTGGCGGTGGGCCGGCACCAGGACCCCGTCGAGCTCGACCGGCTCCGTCGTGACCCGGAAGGTCGCGTGGGGCACGGGAGCCGAGAACCGGATGAGCTCCTCGATGGCGGCGGGCAGCAAGGTCAGGTCCTCGCGCAGCATCCGCAGCTGCTGCGGATGGTCGAGCAGGGCGACGACCCCGTTCCCGATCAGGCTGGTGGTGGTGTCGTGGCCCGCGACGATCAGCTGGAACAGGCTCGACAGCAGCTCCTTCTCCGTCAAGCCACCGTCTTCCGCGGTGGCTTCCACCAGCACGGACGCCAGGTCGTCCTGAGGATGGGCTCGATGGGACGCGACGACCTGCTCGAGGCAGGCGACCACTGCCTCCGAGGCGGCCACCGCCTCAGGCGGAGGGGAACCGCTCCACGGCTGGAAGAGGGTCCGGAACGCCTGGTGCAGCCCGGCACGGTCCTCCTGCGGCACGCCGATCAGCTCGCTGATCACCGCGAACGGCAATGGCAGCGCGAAGCCGGCGACCAGGTCCACCTCCGCGTCGGGCCCCGTCGATGCGAGCCGGTCGAGCAGGTCGTGGGCCAAGCATTCGATCGAGGGTTCGAGCGACGCGATCCGCGTCGGTACGAAGGCCCGGGCCACGACGCTCCGCAGCCTCGTGTGGTCGGGAGCATCGACGCTCAGCATGTGGTGCGCGAAGTCGGGGCCAGGCAGGCCCTCGGCCACGACGCCCGGGTCGCCGTCGAGCGCGGCGACCATGTCCTTGGAGAACCGGGCGTCCCGCAACGCCTGGCGGGCCACGGCGTGCCCGAGCACGAGCCATGCGTCGTGGCCGTCGGCCAGGCGCACCTCCTGGACGGGGCAGGTGGCCCGCATCGACTCGAACAGCGGGTACGGATCGTCTCGGACGGCGCCGTCCCAGCCTCCCCAGGCGACGGTGGTGTCAGCCATCGACGTGCTCCTCCCAGAACCCCGAGCACAGCAACGTCAGGCGCTCGATGCGGCCGCCGGCACCGGTGGACGCGTACACGTGCTGCTCCACGATCATCGGCTCCTCGCCGAGGCGGTCGGCCTTCAACCGCAGCCGCCACGTGAGCTGGAGCAGGGCGCCCACCTGGCCCACGGTGGCGTCGGCGACCTCGAACCGCTCGACATCGCCGAACCACTGCTCGAACTGGGCGCAGATCTCCGCCGGGCCCTGCCACTCGCGGAAGCCACGTGGCAGCAGCGCAGACATCGAGGCATCCGGGTCGAGCGCATCGTCGAACCGGGCGAACTCGTGGGCCGTCAACGCATCGAGCACGATCCCGGCGACGGCGAAGTGCGGTGGCACCGGCGGGGGCGAGGTCGTGGTGGAGTCCATGCCTCGGTTGTACGCCTCGGCCTCCGGCGTGTCATCGGGCAACCACCCGATCTTTCGGTCAGGTGTCGAGCGGTTCGACCAGCCCGTTCTGCATCGCGAACAGCGCGGCCTCGGTCCGGGTGCGGACGCCGAGCTTCGAGTAGATGTGCTCGAGGTGCGACGACACGGTCTTGCGGCTGATCGTCAGCTCGGTCGCGATCTGCGGGTTGGAGCGGCCTCGGGCGAGGAGCACCAACACGTCGACCTCGCGCCGGGTCAGCCCGGCGGGAAGGGTGGCCCGACGCGGCACCCGGTGCCCCGCTGCGGTCAGGACCGCGTGCACCGCGTCGCCGTCGAGTCGGCCGTCGCGCACCTCCTCGCGCAGCACCTCCGCCGCCGCGTCGGCCGCGAGGGCCGGGCGCTGCGGTCGGGGCTCCCGGAGCGCGTGGTAGACGTCCGCCGCGGCCAGGAGCCGGGCCGGTGCGGTGATCGAGCTGCCCTTGAGGCCGTGCGGATAGCCACTGCCGTCGAGTCGCTCGTGGTGCTGCGACGCGCACGCGACCACGGGGGCCAGCGCTGGCACTCGGGCGAACATCCGGCCGGTCAGGTAGGGATGGGTCCGGGCCCGCTCCTGCTGGGTGACCGACCAGGGATCGGTGGCGTCCCACACCGCGCTCGTGACCCCCACCATGCCCACATCGTGGATGGCCCCGGCCCGCACGAGGTCACGGAGGTCACCGTCGGCCATCCCCGCCGATCGAGCTGCGTCACCGACCAGCGCGGCCACGCCGCGCGAGTGGCCGCTGCGCAGCGGGGACTTGAGGTCGGCGAAGTCGCCGAGGGCGAACAGGGCCGCGTCGAGCTGCCCGTCGGTCAGCTCCTCGCCCAGCCGCGGGTCGAGGTCGATCACCTGGTCCCAGGCCTGGAAGGTGCCGATCCCGGCGAGGATCACGTCCGGGCTCGCGCAGAAGCAATCGACGAGGCCGGGGTCGAACTGCGTGCCTCGACGGGTGGTGGCGACCTCGACCGCGGCGTCGACGCCCCCTCGGTGGTGGAAGGCCTCGATGCCGTCGGCCAGGTGCACCACCCGGATCGCCGGGGCCAGGTCCGCGTGGCCGACACGCCCGGGGATGCCCCGGCCGTCCCACCGCTCGAAGGCCTGGACGAGCGGCACGCACACCGCCTCGCCCAGCTGCAGTCGGTCGGCCAGCTCGCTGGCGGACTGGCAGTGCGACTCCATGACCTCCTGCACCGAGCGCCCGGCCGTCGCCAGGAAGGTGCCGATCATGCCCACACGTTTGAGCCGTGCACTCCCGTGGCCCAGGTGCCGTGCAACGAACATCGCCATCGTCATGCCGGCGAGGTCGTCGTCGTGGCTGTCGGCGTACAGGGTGGTCTCGTCGCCGAACAGCTCGGCCAGCTCGCTGGTGTCGGTGGCGCAGGCGACCCACGTGAGCAGCGACGTGTAGTAGGTCGCGGCGCTGACCTCGGGCCCGAGCCCCGCCGCATCGGCCAACCGCATGGCGATCACCGTCTGGCGCAGCACGCGCTCCATCGGTCGGCCCATCCCGAGGTCGGACACCAACGACAACGTCGCCACCAGCTCCGACAGCCTGACCGGCTCAGGTGTCATCGGCCGGATCCTACGGCGACTGCGGCGGGTGATGACCCCGGGCGGCGTCGACGGCAGGGTCAGGCGACGACGACGTCGACTCGTCACCCTTCCAAGCTGCCCCAACAGGCCAATTCCCACGGTTTGAAATCTCCAATAGCTCAAGTCTCCATCAAACCCACGGCGATTGAATGCATCCCGATCGCCGTGGAGATGGCCTCGGTGAACTTTGAGATCGTCTCCGGGAGATGGCGGTGTCGTACACGCGTGCACACGGGCCTCGATGTGGCCGGTCGTCGTCTCGTTGCGGGAGAGCGAACGGACGTTGTCCGACCGGCGTCGAGGGGCCGCTGGAACCTCGGGACCGTGACCGGATCGAACGTGTCGCGACTCGTCGTCGCCGGTCAGAGCGAGGCCCTCCGACCGGGCCCGAGCCACGACGTCCCACGCCCAGTCACGCATCGCGGCGCCGTTCGAACGGCGGCACACCTCCCGCCGGCGCCGGCACCAACGACGAGATCACGCCGTGCTCGACGACGATCCTGACGGACTCTCTTCGAGGAAGTCGAACGCAAGCTCAGGATGGATCAGTGCGATGAAGGATCGGTCAGAGCGATCGATGTAGACGACATCAAGCTTCGCATTCAGTCCATTCCTGCGTTCGAACGATCCCCTACATCTCCCAAAATTCGATTGACCATATACCTCATATCCATGGACGATGTGCCCAGTGCTACTTGGCCGTGAGCTCCACGACTGCGTTCCCCATGTCACCCGAATCGACCGCAGGTCTTGCCACTTCCATTGCGGCGTCGCGGCCCTCGGCCTGGGGCACCTCTGCGCCGAGTCGCGTCGCGATGCGTTCTCCGGAACCGTCCCGGGACCGCTGCAGGTGGTTGGGGGGCACCGTGTTCCGGTTCGGGCAGCAGCCCGACCCCCCAAAACGACAACGACCCGATCCATCGGTCGGCGACCTGCGCCCCGGACCGGCCGCGGGCGATGTGCTCCGAAACGGGAGACCCTGGCAAACCCGGATGTTCCGTGCAAGAGTACGGAAGATAGGCAAAGACGATCGAAGCGGAGTTCGTCGATAGCTCGGCCGGTTTTGACCGGATTGCGTCCTTCGTAGGGGCGCGCCTCGGCACGAGATCGTTGGCTTCACCGCACACGGTCTCCGCAACCTCACGTAGCACGTTCCGACCTGTGATTCGAGAAGAAGAACGGAGAGCATCATGGCGAACGAAGACGGCACGATCGACATCGGTGAGGTCATTCCTCCGGAATCTCCCAACGTCGACCTCGGCAGTGGCGCGGTCCCCGGTCAGGTCTACATCCGCCTGGCGGACAACGCGACCGCCGGGGTGGCTTCGGCCTTTCCCGCCCTCCCGATCTACAACGACACCGAGGCTGGCATCGCCTCGGCGGTCACCAGCACCGGGATCGAGGAGCTGGACGCGGTGCTCTCCAGCCTGAGCACCTCGGGTCTGTACCGGCTCGTCGCCGACGACGGGTCCGCCGCAGCGGTCGCCGACGTCGGGGGCCAGACCGTGCCCGGGCTGTCCTCGATCGTGCTGGTGCAGTTCGACGAGACCAGGGTCCTCCAGGACGCCATGAACGCGCTCTACGCCTTGGACTCCGTCGCCGAGGTGTCACCAGTCGCCTACGTGACCACCTCCCTCGCGGTCGACGACCCCGAGTTCCCGCAGCAGTGGGGGCTCAAGGACATCAGCTGCCCCAAGGCGTGGGACACCACCACGGGTGACTCGTCGGTGGTCGTCGCCGTCGTCGACACCGGGTGCGACGCCGTCCACACCGATCTCGCCCCGATCCTCACCGGCAAGTCGTTCATCCCCGGTGCCGCGACGGCTCAGGACGACAACGGTCACGGCACCCATGTGGCCGGCACCATCGCCGCCCTCGGCAACAACACCACCAACGTCGCCGGGATCGCGTGGGGCTGCTGGATCCTGCCGGTCAAGGTCCTGGCCGCGGGGGGCTTCGCGGCCGGCGCCAGCGTTGCCCAGGGCATCGCCTGGGCCTCGGCCCAGAAGGCCCGCATCATGAACCTGTCGATCCAGACGAGCGTCGACGATCTCGCCATGCGGATCGCGGTTGCCAGCGCCATCGCCAACGGTGTGCTCGTGGTCGCGGCGATGGGCAACCACGGGTGGACGGAGACCACGCCGAGCTATCCCGCGGCCTACCCGGGCGTGCTGGCGGTCGGCGCCCACGACCAGAACCACAAGCGCTCGATCTGGAGCTCGACCGAGTCGTCGAACCAGGGCTCGTGGATCACGGTGGTCGCGCCGGGGACGAACATCCTCAGCCTGCGCAACGGCGGCGGGACGACGTCCAAGAGCGGGACCTCGATGGCCTCACCCCACGTGGCTGGCATCGCCGCCCTCCTGGCTTCGGCCAAGCCCTCGCTCACCGCGTCCGACATCTTGAATGCCATCTACCAGAGCGCGCTGGTGCTGCAGGACAACCCCACGGATCCCGTGCCCAACCCGCAGTACGGCGGCGGGAGGGTGGACGCAGCGGCCGCGCTGGCCTACGTCCTGCCGGCGGTCGGCGACTTCCCCACACCGCCCGACGACGGCACCCGGGTGGCTGATGCCGGCCAGGTGCCGACCGACGCCCCCATCAGCTAGCGGCGGAACCCCACGAGGCGCGGTGAGCGAGGAGGCGAGGACAGGTCATGGCGGCCCCCGAATCCATGTTCCTCCTCTCCGACGCCGTGCAGGCGGTGCGGCTCACCGACTTCCTGCACCACGACCAGATCGTCGTCACGCCTCCGCCGGTCCAGGGCCCGAGCCTGCCGATCACGCCCGACGGCACGATGCAGGCCGGCCAGCTGTATCCCGATGAGTCGAACCCGGCGCTCCAGTGGTACCTGCCGGCCTACGCCGTCAACGTGGTCGACGGGCGCTACTCGAGCCGGCTCAAGTGGCGGGGACCCGACGACGATCCGAACGGGCCGATCGCCTTCCTCACCGTCGAGCTGACCGCACCGGCCCCCGGTGTGCCGGGACCCACGCTGGCCGAGATCCCGCACACCGCCGTGGTGCGCCTGGCCTACGAGCTGCCCGTGGAGGGCAGCGAGGTCTCGGCCGTCGGAGCCACCCTCTACGTGGAGGTCGGGGCGCTCGCCGTGCAGGCCAGCGGCGTGCGCAGCTGCCGGCTGCCGATCACCACCAAGGCCGATTTCGACCGGCTCTACGCGGTCATGACCGAGGCGAAGATGAACGGCCGGCTCGAGATCCACTGCTCGGCGACTCTCGGCCAGCGGGTGCAGCAGACGGTCTGGCACGTGATCGACCCGATCTTGGTGTCCACCGACCACGTGCCGCGGCGGGACCCGCCGGTGATCGTCGACGATCCGCCGATCCGGGTGAGGCGCCCGCCTCGCGGCGATCACCCGCCGATCCTCGAGCCTCTGGTGTCGCCCACCGCCACGCCCGTCGGCCAGGTCGAGCTGGCGACCGAGGTGAGCCCCGCCCTCGAGGCCAGGGCAGAGATGCCGCTGTCGCAGTTCGCCGACGTGCGGCGCGTCGTGGCCTTGTCCGAGGTCGACGTCTCGCCCGCAGTGCGCCAACCCCTGTCCCGCTCGGCCATGCCCGCGCTGCGGCGCATCGAGGACGACGGCGGCAGCGACATCCGCTTCAGCCCGCGGCCGGTCGAGCTAGGCCCCCGCTTCCCGCTCCGCCCGGGGTCGACCGATGGCGGGTTCGAGACGGTGACCACGACCGTCCAGGTGGCGGCGGAGGCGGTGCAGGCCGTCGGGTTCAACTTCCCGGTCAACACCAACGCCTACATGTTCGACATCCCCGGCGACCTGGTGCCGAGCACGACCAACGAGATCCTCATCCCCAACTCGGTCATCGTCGACGGTCGGGTCACGACCTTCTACCAGGACTCGGCCTATCCCGACCGCTTCTACTTCGCGCCGCAGGAGCTGCGGCTGGCCCGCTCCGACACCCCGCCCTACCTGCCGCGGCTGCGCTTCACCTTCGAGCTCGCGGCGCCCGCGCCGGTGTCGGGCGGCTCGGGCGGCGACGCCGATCCAGCGCCGCTGGACTACGAGGTGCGGGTCGCGTTCGAGGCCACCCCCTGGATCTCGCCGCTGACCCTGGCCGAGATCCGCCAGCTCGTGGCCAAGGGGCCCGACACGGCCCAGTTCGTGCCCCTCGCCCCGCTGACCGTGGCGCTGTCGCTGCGCCTGCCCGACGGGCACGGCGGGCCGCTGGTGTCGTCGTCGCAACTGGCGGCATCGGTCAGCCTCGACCACGGCATCACCAACGAGCTGGCCCTCAGCCCCGAGCAGTTCAAGTCGGTCGTCGCCGCGCTCACGACGACAGGAATCGACGGCAACGTGACCGCCACCCTCATCGGGTCGACCACGACCGACGTGCCGGTGAGCCTCTCCTTGGCCCGATCGGCCGGGCACGTGTTCTCCCGCGCGCTGCAGGCGGGGTCCACGCCCGGCACGTACCTGGTCACGCTCACCAACGACATCGAGAGCACGGTCACCGTGCACGCGGCCCACGTCGGGCTCCTGGCCCCTGGCGTGATCGCGACACCTGAGCCGGTCGTCCCCGTCGACGTCGCCCCCCACGGAACGATCAGCCTCGCCTACACGGTGCAGCCGTCGTCGGCCACGGTGCTCGACATCGAGCCCGACCTCGACGTGACGATCGGGGCCGACCCGGCCAAGGTGCTCCCGCTGCTGATGGTCGCCGAGGGCTACCGGTCCGACACGTTCACCGTGCCCGTCTCGACCGACGCCGCCTACTTCGCCGCGCCGGTGGTGGACGGCGCCGTCCTCGCTGCCGTCCTCGTCGAGTTCGACTCCGGCCCGCGCGTCGCCCTCGACCCGACCGCCCTCAGCGCGCCGGTCGTGCTCCACATGCCGTGGCTCCCGTACCTGCTCGATGCGCCGGAGGCCAAGCAGTACAAGTACCGGGTCACCAGTGCCTGGGCCGCCGACCCCTCGCCCATCGCCGGCTCCACCGGGCCGTGGGTCGAGGGCTCGGGGGAGGCCGAGCTCGCCATCGTGCCCAACCCCCCTGACCCGCCCGCCCCGCCCGCCCCAGCGCCACCGCCGGCCGATCCCGAGACCCCGGCCTGATGCTCACCTTCCCCCCGCTCGGCGATCCGGCGGTGGCCGGCTCGACGTGGTTCGCGGACCATGCCGCCCCCCGCCTCGCCTATGCGCTCCCTCCCGGCCTCGTCGCCGCGCTCGACGAGGGTGGCGACCCCGAGTTCCTGCTCGTGCGCTACCGCGACGCAGACCAGCACGGCGGCGGGCTCCTGCACGTGCGCCTGGCCTGGGCCCCCCTGCGATCGGGTGACATCGAGGCCGCCGACGTCGCCGGGTGGACGCTCGAACCTGTCCGGTTCGACACGGCGCGAGTACGACTCGTCCACCGCCTGCCCCTCGGCGGTGTGGTCGACCCCATCGGAGCGTGGTCGCCCGCGTGGGCGAGCGGGTCGGACGTGGCCGCCTTCGACCTCGGCCTCACGCCGAACGAGGCACAGCTCGTCACCGACGTCCTCGCGGACCCGACGAACCTGCTCGAGGTGCAGGCCGCGGTGAGCTATCACGGCCTTGTCCCGGGTCGGCCGTGGCTCGTCCGCGCGCGGCGCGCTCCGCTGGACACGGCGCTGCGGGCGATGCTCGGCGACGCACCGGTGTCGGTGGCCGAGATCGAGGCCGCCTTCGCATCGTTGACCCAGGGCGACGACGGCATCCTGGGCGTCACGCCGCTCGCGGACGACGCGCCGGCGGAGGCGCCGGCCGTGATCGCGGTCGAGGCGGCCCGACGTGCCCTCGAAGTGCTGTTCGAGCGGGCACCCGCCGACGACCGCGCCGGCGACACCGAGGGGTCCGACGGGGGGACGGCCTACCGTCTCCTTCCCGTCGTGGCCAGCGACGCCCCCGTCGCCTTCGATCTGCTCCCGCCCCGCCAGCAGCGCGAGTCCGCCATCTACACCTGGTCGATCACCGAGCTCTACGGGAGCCTCACCGATCCCGCGTGGCGCCTCCGTCTGTTCCCGTCGGTCACCACCGTCGAGCCGTTCGCGACCGTGACCGTCCCGGTGGTGTGCGACGTGCCCTTCGACCCCCGCTTCCTCACGCGGATGCAGTGCGACGTCCGCCATACCGACGGCAACGGCGTGCCTGCCTTCGAGACCCTGCACTTCCCCGAGGGCGGATCGGTCCAGACCGTGCGGGTCACGTACCCGGCCCTCACCCGCGACCTCGACCTCGCGATGCGGGTGCGGTGCACGCTGGCCCCGCCGAACGGCACCGGCTGGCCGGTCACCATCACCCGCGACTACGTGTCCCTGGCCGCGCCGTTCGTCGACATCGACCGGGCCGCCACGGGCATCGACTTCGTGCGGGTCGAGGCCGACCCGGCTGCCTTCGACCTGGTGGCGAGCTTCACCGTCACGGTCCGGCCGGCCGACGCACACGAGGGGGTCGTCGAGCTGTCGGCCGAGCACCCCGCGGCGTGGCTGGCCCTGCCCGGCGTCGCCCCCGCGGACCCGCTCGTCGCCACAGTCGTCGCGCACGCACCGATCGGCCTCGAGTTCCCCCCGCCGCTCGTCATCCGCGACGGACCCGTCGTCGGCCGGCGCGTCGGCATCGATCTGACCGACGTCGAGGTGTTGGCGCCCGATCTCGTCACCATCACCCTCGACCCGGTGGCGGCCGGCGACTTCGCCGTCGTGGCCATCACCCTCGAACCGCCGCAGGGCCCGATCGCCATGCTGACCCTCGAACCCGCCGTCCCCGCCCACTGGGCGGTGCGGCGTTCGAGCGTGTTCGCCCCGGTGCGCTTCCGTTACCAGCTGAGCCTCGTGCCCTACGACGAGGACCACCACACCCTGCCGCTGATCACCACCGACTGGGTCGACGCCGAGGGGACCGACCTGACGGTCGCGCCCAGCCACGGCGTTGCGCCCGATCCTGCCACCGCGCCGAGCCCGACCGACGTCCAGCCCCACCCCCTCACGACCTGAACGGATCCGGAGGCGACGATGCTGCAAGTTCCCATCCACTCGGTCCTCGACGGTGTCACCGTCTACGCCGACGACTCGTTGTTCTTCGTCTACTACCTGATCCCTGATGCTCCGTCGGTCCGCCTCGACGAGAACGGCCATCCCGTCTTCCTGCTGGTGACCTACCAGTTCTCGGCCGACGACCGACGTGACCACCCCGACCTCCCCAACGGCGGTGGCTACCTCAACTTCGACACCGAGCTTGCGGTGCCCGAGGTGACGCTGGCCAAGATCCGGGCCACGCTCCAGGCCGACGTCGACGTCGAGTGGAACCGGCGCCGCGCCGGCACCCCGGCCGAGCAGGCGTCACAGGGCGTGGCCGGGACGACCGAGGCGCCCAAGGTCCGGTTCGACTCGCCCACCTGGACCGCAGGCAAGGTCGCCCTCGACGCGCCCCAGGCGACGAGCCTCGTCACCGCCCGCGTGAGCGAGGGCTCGCCGTCGCTCCTCCAGGGCGACACCGCGGTGTTCAACCTCGACCTCACGCCGGCCGGCGCGACGTTCATGGAGGACTCCCTCACCAAGCCCGACGGCAGCGGCGCCACCGACCTCACTCCGATCCAGGTTGCCTACGACCTCTCCTTCTGGGCCCGTCTGCCGGCGGCAACCATCGTGGTCAGCGCCAACTCGTCGAAGATCCACGAGTACATCCACAACAAGGGGATGGGCCGCAGCACCGACTACTGGACGCCGTACGAGCTCGGCATCCTCCTGTGGCGGCGGTGGGCCC
>Ga0302299_10001049_pt1 | contig 16338 bp, 18 predicted proteins | sample III_Fen_N3_4_FD_198795 | JGI IMG/M metagenome (GOLD analysis project Ga0302299, IMG submission 198795) | Peat permafrost microbial communities from Stordalen Mire near Abisko, Sweden - III_Fen_N3_4 | ecosystem: Environmental > Terrestrial > Soil > Wetlands > Permafrost | place: Sweden: Abisko... | reverse complement strand
CTCGGCGTCGTCGCGGGAGAACCCGAGCGCCGTCTGGGTCAGGTCGTTCGTGCCGAAGGAGCAGAAGTCGGCCACCTCGGCGATCTCGTCCGCCCGGATGCACGCCCGCGGCAGCTCGATCATCGTGCCGCACAGGTACTCGACCGACGGCTCCTCTGCCGCGACCTGCTCGGTCAGCTCGCGCAGGCGGGCGAGCTCGGTGCGGAAGCCCACGAGCGGGTGCATGATCTCGACGGCGGGAGGAGCCCCGGTGCGGGCTCCGACTGCCGCAGCGGCGCGAACGATCGCGCGCACCTGCATCTCGTAGATCTCGGGCCACTGCAGGCCGAGCCGGCAGCCACGGGTCCCGAGCATCGGGTTCGCCTCGTGCAGCTCACCGATGCGCCGGCGCATCTCGTCGGAGGTCGCCTCCTCGAGCGTCGGCAGGAACTCGTGCAGCGGCGGGTCGAGCAGGCGAATCGTGACCGGGAACCCGGCCATCGCCTCGAAGATGCCCTCGAAGTCGGACTGCTGCATCGGCAGGAGCTTGTCGAGCGCGGCGCGGCGCCCTGCCTCGTCGCGCGCCATGATCATCTCCTGCACCACCGGCAGCCGGTCCTGGGCCATGAACATGTGCTCAGTGCGGCAGAGGCCGATGCCCTCGGCGCCGAACTCCCGCGCCTTCGCAGCGTCCTCGGGCGTGTCGGCGTTCGCGCGCACACGCAGCCGGCGGAGCTCGTCGGCCCACGTGAGGATGGTGCCGAAGTTCTCGTCGATCGCCGGCGGCACGAGCCGGACGGGGCCGACGATCACGCGCCCCGTGCCACCGTCGATCGTGATCACGTCGCCGACCGAGAGGACGTGCTCGCCGATCGTCACCGTGCCGGCGGCCGGGTCGATCGAGAGCCCCTCGCAGCCGGCCACGCACGGCTTTCCCATCCCTCGCGCGACGACCGCCGCATGCGACGTCATGCCGCCGTGCGCCGTGAGGACGCCGCGTGCCTGGATGAGCCCGTGGATGTCGTCCGGTGTCGTCTCCCAGCGGACGAGGATGACGTCGTCGCCTGCCTTGCCGCGCGCCTCGGCCGTGTCAGCGTCGAGCACGATCTCGCCGGACGCGGCTCCCGGCGACGCGTTCAGCCCCTGCGCGACGACCTCGACCTCGGCGGTCGGGTCGATCATCGGGTGGAGGAGCTGGTCGAGCTGGCCCGGATCGATGCGGGCCACCGCCTCCTCGCGCGAGATCAGCCCTCCCTCTGCCATCTCGACCGCGATGCGGAGTGCCGCGGTGGCGGTCCGCTTGCCGGTGCGGGTCTGGAGGATGTAGAGCCGTCCCTCCTCGACCGTGAACTCGATGTCCTGCATGTCGCGGTAGTGGGCCTCGAGCCGGTCGAGCGTTGCCGTCAGCTGCGCATAGGCCTCCGGCATCTGATCGCGCATCGCTGCCATCGGCTCCGGCGTGCGGATCCCCGCGACGACGTCCTCGCCCTGCGCGTTGACGAGGTACTCGCCGTACAGGATCGACTCGCCGGTCGACGGGTCGCGGGTGAAGCACACGCCCGTGCTGGAGCTCTCGCCCTTGTTGCCGAACACCATCTGGACGACGTTGACCGCGGTGCCGATGTCGTCGGGAATCTCGTAGGTGCGCCGGTAGACCTGGGCTCGCGGGGCACCCCACGAGTCGAAGACGGCGCGGTAGGCGCGGCGCAGCTGCTCGCGCGGGTCCTGCGGGAAGCCCTGGCCCACCTCCTCCTCGTAGATCCGCTGGAACGTCGCGATCAGCTCGCGCAGGTCGTCCGCGCCGAGCTCGAGATCGTTCGCCACGCCGCGCAGCGCCTTGAGATCGGCGATCGCGCCCTCGAACCGCTGCCCGTCGACGCCGTCAACGACCTCGCCGTACATCTGGATCAGGCGCCGGTAGGAGTCGTAGGCGAACCGCGGGTTCCCCGTCGATGCCGCCTGGCCTTCGACGGCGACGTCGTTCAGGCCGAGGTTGAGGATCGTGTCCATCATGCCCGGCATCGAGATCGCGGCACCCGACCGCACCGACATCAACAGCGGGTCGGACGGGTCGCCGAAGCGCTTCCCCGACCGCTCCTCGAGCGCCGCGATGTGCGCTCCCACCTCGTCGTCGAGACCCTCCGGCACCTGCTTGCCGCTCGCCATGTAGGCGCGGCACGCATCGGTCGTGATCGTGAACCCGGCAGGCACCGGGACACCGAGCGCCGTCATCTCGGCGAGCCCGACACCCTTGCCGCCGAGGAGCTCGCGGCCGCCGGGAGCCTGCTCGTCGAAGTCGTAGACGTAGCGCATGCCTTGATCCTCGCACAAGACGCAGCGCCTTGAGCCGTTGAGGCGACCCTGGCCCGCCGTCGCCCGGCCCGGGTCGGCGTGCGAGGATACGGCCATGGCTGGGCACGTCGTGGCGATGGGTGGTGGCGGGTTCCTCGCGGGTGACAACGGCTCTCCCCTCGACGATCTGCTGCTCGGGCTCGCCGCGTCGCCGCGGCCTCACGTCGTCTTCTTGCCGACCGCGACGGGCGACGCGATACGCGCCATCGACACCTTCGAGAGTGCGTGGGGCCCGCGCGCCTGCACGATCGACGTCGCTCTCACGTTCGGCATCCCGGACCGACCCGCCGAGCGGGTCGCCGCCGCCGACGTCGTCGTCGTGGCAGGCGGCAACACCGCGAACATGCTCGCGGTCTGGCGCCTGCACGGCGTCGACCGGGCACTCCGGGACGCATGGGCGCGGGGAGCGGTGCTCGGCGGCGTCTCGGCCGGCGCGAACTGCTGGTTCGAGGCGTGCGTGACCGACTCGTTCTCGGCCGAGCTCGACGGTCTCGAGGACGGCCTCGGGCTCCTGCCCGGCAGCTACTGCCCCCACTACGACGGTGAGGAGCGCCGCCGGCCGGTCTTCACGCGCCTCGTCGCGGACGGCTTCCCGGCCGGAATCGCGTGCGACGACGGAGCGGCAGCGGTGTACCGCGGCCCGGGTCTCGTCGAGGTCGTGGCCGACCGCCCGGGCGCCCGCGGCTACCACGTGTCCCGGGGCGACGAGGAGCCCATCGCGACGCGCCTGCTGCGGTGAGGAAGGTCGCCGTTACCGCCTCGGCCAGCGGCAGCGGCAAGACGACGGTCGGCCGCGAGCTCGCCCGACGCCTCGGCGTCCCGTTCGTCGAGCTCGATGCGCTCGTGCACGGCCCGAACTGGACGGAGACGCCCGACGACGAGCTCCGTCTGTTGCTCGAGCCCGTGCTGTCCGGGGACGGCTGGGTGATCGACGGCGGCTACCGGCGGAAGATCGGCGACCTCGTGCTCGCACAGGCGGATGTCGTCGTCTGGATCGATCTCCCGTTGCACGTGTGGCTGTCCCGCCTCGCGCGGCGCACCGTCAGGCGTCTACGTGGCCACGAGGAGATCTGGAACGGCAATCGCGAGACCCTGCGGGGCGCCGCCTGGGGCCGCGAGGCGCTGATTCCGTACGCACTGCGGATGCACTTCTCGCGTCGCCGCCGCTACCCGACCGAGCTCGCAAGCTTTCCCGTCGTCCGGCTACGGACACGGGCCGAGGTCGAGGCATTCATCGCGGCGGCCGGGTACCGGGAGCCGTCCTAGAGGCGGCTGCGGCGGGAACGGAACTCCGCGATCCAGGCCGCCACGCGCAGGCCGATCCAGACCGGCGTCAGGATCACGTAGAAGGTCGTCACGGCGACGGCGAGACCGCCGAACCATGCCACCCAGTGGCCCAGGGGCACCCAGCCCTTCTCCTCGATCGAGCGGCCCTCGGACCGCCAGACGCTCCGGCTGCTCACGAGGAGGAGGCCCGCCGCTCGCGCTGCCGGTCGGCAACCAGCTTGATCACGCGCATCGCCGTCTCCTCGACGGAGAAGTCGGAGACGTCGAGGACGGGGCAGCCGAGCCGCCGATGAATCGCGGTCGCCTGGTCGAGCTCCTCGTAGACGTCGAGCAACCCCGCGTACCGCTTCGTCGGGCCGCCCATCGTGGCAACGCGATTGGAGCGGATCTCCGAGAGCCGCTCGGCATCGATCGTGAGGCCGACGATCTTGATCGGGTCGATCTCGAACAGCATCGGCGGCGGGTCGATGCCCTTCACGATCGGGACGTTCGCCGCCTTGTGCCCCAGGTAGCCGAGGTAGATCGAGAGTGGCGTCTTCGACGTGCGCGAGACGCCGACGAGGACGACGTCGGCCTCGTCGAGGCCGCTCCCCACGCCGTCGTCGTACTTCACGGCGAACTCGATCGCCTCGATCCGCTTGAAGTACGTCTGGTCGAGCGGTGGCCGGGCACCCGGCGTCATCCGCGCGGCGACGCCGGAGACCCGCGCGATCGAGTCGATCGGATGCCCCAGCAGGTCGCAGTAGTGCACGCGGGCGCGCCGGCAGAGCTGGCGCATAGCCTCGCGCAGGCCGGGCTCGACGAGCGTGTACACCATCACGGCTGGACGGCCGCGTGCCGTTGCGACCGCCATCTGGAGATCGTCGACGGATTCGACCCTGGGATGCCTGACCTCCGCGAACACCTGCTCCGGGAACTGCGCCTCGAGGGCGAGGACGAGCCGCGCTGCCGTCTCTCCCGTGGAGTCGGAGACGATGTGGAGCTCAACCGGGATCTCGTCGGTGCTCACGCGCGGGAGGGTATCCGGGATGAGGCCCCGGGGCTACGATCGCTTCCATGGCCGGTGCGTGTCTCCCCGTCTCGCTCGCCGACGTCGAGGATGCGGCCCGCCGCCTCGCGGGGCTTGCGGTTCGCACCCCCCTCCTCCGGCTCCCGCTCGACGATGACGTCTACGTCAAGCCCGAGAGCCTCCAGCGCACCGGCTCGTTCAAGTTCCGCGGAGCCTGCAACGCCCTCGCGTCCGTGCCGTTCTCGGCGATCGAGCGCGGCGTCGTGGCGGATTCGAGCGGGAACCACGCCCAGGGCGTCGCCGCCGCGGCCGCCCTGCTCGGCGTGCCCGCGACGATCGTGATGCCCGAGAACGCCGCTCCCGTGAAGGTCGCCCGCACCGAGGCCCTGGGAGCCGAGATCGTCCGCTGCGCCAACTCGAGTGACGAGCGCCGGCGCGTCGCGGCCGAGATCCGCGACGCCCGCTCGCTCGAGTACATCCCACCGTTCGACGACGCGCGGATCATCGCGGGGCAGGGCACGGTCGGACTCGAGATCGTGGCCGACCTTCCCGCCGTCGCCACGGTCGTCGTCTGCATCGGCGGCGGAGGGCTCATCTCCGGCGTCGCAACGGCGGTCAAGGCACTCTGCCCGGGAGCCCGGGTAATCGGCGTCGAGCCGGAGCTCGCGGCCGACGCACAGCAGTCGCTCCGCGAGGGGCGGATCGTGAGCTGGCCCGCAGCCGACGTGACACGCACCATCTGCGACGGCGTGCGCACGCAGGCTCTCGGCGAACTGACGTTCGCAATCATCTCCGCCCTCGTCGACGAGATCGTGACCGTGCCCGAGGAGGCGGTGCTGGAGGCGATGCGCTGGCTCGCTCTCGAGGCGAAGCTCGTGGTCGAGCCGACCGGTGCGCTCGCGCTGGCCGCGCTCCAGACCGGCGCCGTGGTGGCCGACGGGCCGACCGTGCTCGTCGTGTCGGGCGGAAACGTCGATCCCGCGCTGGCGGCAAGGGTGCTGGCCGGCGAGCTGCCGTAGCCGCAGCAGGCCTGGCGACCGGCTGAAGCCGCTCGCTCCCTAACGCCCGGCGGCGATCCTTCGCGTCTCGCCGCTCGTGAGCGCGAGGAGGTCGGCCGGAGCGAGCTCGATCTCGAGGCCCCGCCGGCCGGCGCTGACGTGGATCGTCGCGAACGCGAGCGCCGACTCGTCGATCACCGTCGGGAGGCGCTTGCGCTGGCCGAGCGGGCTGATCCCGCCGGCCACGTAGCCCGTCGTCCGCTCCGCGAGCTTCGGGTCGGCCATGGCCGCCCGCTTCCCGAGGGCCTTCAGGTCGAGCTGCGCCGCGACCGGTACGACGGCGACGGTGAGGGTGCCGTCGACATCGGCGACGAGCGTCTTGAAGACGCGGGCAGCATCGACGCCGAGCTTGTCGGCCGCCTCGAGGCCGTACGAGGAGGCCTTCGGATCGTGGCTGTACTCGTGCACCGAGTAGACGATCCCGGCGCGCTCCGCCGCCACGATCGCCGGCGTGCCCCTTCCCGCCACGGGACCTACCGCAGCGCGTCGAGCGCCGTGCGCGCGAACACCGCGATACCGTCACGCAGCGCCGCCTCGTCGATGTCGAAGCGCGGATGGTGATGCGGGAACGAGGTGCCGAGCTCGTCGTTTCCGGTGCCGACCCAGAAGAAGACGGCCGGAGCGACGGTCCCGTAGGCCGAGAAGTCCTCGCCGCCCATCACCGGTGGCACCTCGACGAGAGCCTCCTCCCCGAGCTCGGCGACGATCGCCCGCTGCACGGCCTCGGACGCATCGCGGTCGTTGACGACCGGGTCGTAGCCGACCTCGTAGGCGAAGCGATACTCGGCGCGATGGGCCGAGGTCACCCCCGCGATGACGCGTTCCATGGCCTCCCGTACCTCGGCGCGCCGCGCGACCGACAGCGTCCGCACGGTTCCGCCGATCGTGGCCGAGCCGGGAATCACGTTGCGCGCGGTGCCCGCGGCGAGCGTCGTCACCGACACCACGACCGAGTCGAACGGGTCGGTCTCGCGGGAGACGATCTGCTGGAGGTTGGTGATCACCTGGGCTGCGACGACGACCGGGTCGACGGTCTCGTGGGGATTCGCGCCGTGCCCTCCCTGACCGCCGATCTCGAGCGTGAAGAGGTCGGCGGCCGCCATCACCGCGCCCGGCGCCGCCGAGACGTGGCCGGTCTCGAGCCCCGAGAGCAGGTGCACGCCGGCGACGAGGTCGGCGCCGTCCAGCACGCCCGCCTCGACGATCTCTCGCGCCCCGCCCGGCGGGACCTCCTCGGCATGCTGGAAGACGAAGCGGACCTCTCCCGCGAGCTCGTCGCGATGCCCGAGCAGCAGCTGCGCCGCCCCGAGCAGCATGGCGGTGTGCCCGTCGTGCCCGCAGGCGTGCATCACGCCAGGCCGCATCGAGACGTGCGGCAGGACGTTCTCCTCCAGGATCGGCAGCGCGTCGATGTCTGCGCGCAGGACGACGACCTTGCCGGGCCGGGAACCGTGGAGCCGTGCGACGACGGCCGTCCCGGCCGGGCGCTCGATCTCGAGCCCGCCGAACGAGCGCAGCGTCTGCTCCACGAAGGCAGACGTCTCGTGCTCCTCGAACGACAGCTCGGGATGGGCGTGCAGGTGCCGCCGCCAGGCGATCGCGCGCGCTTCGAGGTCGTCGGAGACGAGGCTTGAGCGCGGCATCGTGGTGGCCATCCGCAGGGACGCTACCGGGAACGTCGGCCGTGCCGCGTGGGTAGGGTCCCGGCATGCCCGACACCGTCACCATGGACAAGATCGTCTCGCTGTGCAAGCGGCGTGGTTTCGTGTTTCCCTCGTCGGAGATCTACGGCGGCCTCGGCTCGTCGTACGACTACGGCCACTACGGCGTGCTGCTCAAGGACAACATCAAGCAGCGTTGGCTAGCGGCGATGGTGCAGGAGCGGGACGACATCCTCGCGCTCGACTCGTCGATCATCCTCCACCCCCAGGTGTGGGAGGCCTCCGGGCACGTCGGCGGGTTCACCGACCCGCTCGTCGACTGCAGGTTCTGCAAGAAGCGCTTCCGCGCCGACCATCTCGAGGACTCACAGTGCGGCCAGCGGCCGAGCAAGCGCCCCGGCGAGACGTCCGACTGCGACCTCACGGAGGCCCGCCACTTCAACCTCATGTTCGAGACGCGCGTCGGGGCGATGGAGGAGACCGGCGTGCCCGTCTACCTGCGCCCCGAGACGGCCCAGGGCATCTTCATCAACTTCAAGAACGTGGCCCAGATCGCGCGCCGCAAGCCGCCGTTCGGCATCGCCCAGGTCGGCAAGTCGTTCCGCAACGAGATCACGCCGGGCAACTTCATCTTCCGCACGCTCGAGTTCGAGCAGATGGAGATGGAGTTCTTCGTGCCCCCGACAGAGGCCGACGAGTGGTACCGCTACTGGGTCGACGAGCGCTACGCCTGGCACCGCCGCTACGGCATCCGCGAGAGCCACCTCCGGATCCGCCCGCACGAGGCCGACGAGCTCTCCCACTACTCAAGCGGGACGAGCGACATCGAGTACCTGTTCCCGATCGGCTGGTCGGAGCTCGAGGGCGTCGCGAACCGAGGCGACTTCGATCTCACCGCGCATACGGGTGCCTCGGGAACGAAGCTCGAGTGGGTCGAGCAGGACGGCAGCCGCTATACGCCCCACGTGATCGAGCCGGCGCTCGGCGTCAACCGGTCGATGCTGGCGTTCCTGATCGACGCCTACGACGAGGAGGTCGTCGCGGAGCGGGAGCGCACGGTGCTCCGGCTCCATCCGCAGCTCGCGCCCGTGAAGGCGGCGGTGCTCCCGCTGATCGGGAAGAGCGAAGACATGACCGGCCGGGCCCGGAAGCTCTACGAGGAGCTCCGCGCCGTCCTCTCGGTCGAGTACGACGACGGCGGCCAGATCGGCCGCCGCTACCGCCGCCAGGACGAGATCGGCACGCCGTACGCGCTCACAATCGACGACCAGACGCTCGAGGACGACACGATCACGATCCGGGAGCGCGACTCGCTGGCGCAGGAGCGGATCTCGATCGCCCGCGCGCGGGAGCATCTGCTCGACCGGCTGACGGCGCCGTGGAGCTCGCCGAAGCCCGAGTAGCGCCCCGGCCCGTCGGTCAGTCGGCCGTTCTCCTCCCGCGCTCGAGGAGCCGCTCGCCCGGCGCCACGAACCCGAGCCTCGCGTACAGGCGGTGCATGTCACGCGTGTGGAGGAGCCACTTCGTGTGCCCGAGATCGCCGCCGTCGACCGTGAACCGGACGAGCTCGAGCCCGAAGCCCCTCCCGCGAGCCTCCTCCAGGACGTAGACGTCCGCGAGATACGACACGGTGTGCCCATCGGAGACGACCCGGGCGAACCCGAGCTGGCGGCCGTCCCCACCGTAGAGGCCCGCCACACGGGCCGCCGTCGCGATCAGCTCGTCCATCGTCGCCCGGTCGCGACCGAGAGCCCAGTAGCTCGTCGAGATGAAGGCATGCACGGCCGGTCGGTCGATCCGGTCCCGGTCGTCGTCGAGGACGAGCCCGTCGGCGAGCAGTCGCTGCACGCGCCCATCTTGCCACCCGGGATGGGACGCCTCGGGTACCGTCGCAGATGTGCGACGGATCGGAATCATGCTCTGCGTTGCGATTCCACTCGCGGCCGTCGATCTCCTCGTGAAAGCGGAGGAGCCGACCGCCCCGTGGGCGTACCATCAGCGCTCGCTGGGTTGGCTTGCCCTCTCGCTGACCCTGCTCGCCGCGATGCTCGTGATCTCGCAGATCCCCTCGAGGCTCGTTGCCCCCGCCGCCGGCGTCCTCGCGGCAGGCATCCTCGGCAACAGCCTCTCCGCAGCATGGAATGGAATGGAGGTGCCGAACCCTCTCGTCATCGGCGGCCGCCACGCCTTCGTCGCCTTCAACCTGGCGGACGTCTGGGCCCTCACCGGCATCCTCGCGCTCGTCTGCGCGATCGGCATCTGGCTGATCCGGAACCGCGACCTGCTTCCCCAGTCGGCCGATCTCCGGGCCTCGCGCCGCGCCGCCTTCCGGCGGCTCTTTCAGGGCGAGAAGCCGTGATCCCAAAAACCTGGACAACACCTTGACATCACTGGAACTCGATTGGCTATGCTGAATCCATGTCGCTGAGTGCAGAGCCGCTGTTCGTCCCCGCGCTCGCATCTCTCGACGGGCTCGTGCCCCACGAAGGGCTGCTCGCGCCGGACGAACTCGAGGGCGTTGCGGCCGAGCTCGCCGCGCGCACCGATCTCTGGGAGCCCCTCGTCCACCGCGACGCGCACCACCGGCGGTACGAGCTCGTGTACGAGGACGACCGCATGGATGCCTGGATCCTCTCGTGGATGCCCGGTCAGGGAACGGGGTTCCACGATCACTACATCTCGGGCGTCGGGCTCTGCGTCGCAAGCGGGTGTGTGCGCGAGGACCTGATGGTGTACGGCCGCGAGCACCAGTCGCGACAGCTGCGGGCCGGTGATACGCGCCAGGGCGGCCCCGGCTACATCCATCGCGTGACCCACGACGAGGGAACGCCGGCCGTGACGGTCCACGTCTACTCCCCGCGGCTCGACTGGGTGGGCCAGTACCGGCTCGCCGAGGACGGCGTCGTGCAGCGCGAGGTGCGGCCCGGCCGCAACGAGCTCACCGAGCAGCTCATCGCCGACGGAGCCCTCGAGCAGGTGCTCGAGCGGTTCTGAGCTCTGAGCGCGCCCTCCACGACCGATCCCCAGGACGAGCCGTTCGACGTCCTCGACGACGAGGGCCGGCCAACCGGGGCCCGGAAGGCCCGCGGTGAGATCCATCGCGACGGCGACTGGCACGGCGCACTCCACATCTGGGTCGGGGGGATCGGCGAGGACGACCGGCCCTTCGCTCTCTTCCAGCGGCGATCCGACTCGAAGGACTCGTGGCCCGGTGCGCTCGACGTCGCCGTCGGCGGGCACCTGAGGGCCGGCGAGACGCTCGCCGAGGCCGTCCGTGAGGCGGAGGAGGAGATCGGGCTCGCCGTTGCGATCGGCGATCTGACGCGACTCGGCCGCCGGTTTGCACGCGGTGTCGCACGGCCCGACAACGAGGTCCAGGAGGTCTTCGCCCTGCGCTCCGACCTGCCGCTCGACGCCTACCGGCTGCACCCGGACGAGGTGGCCGCCGTCGTCTCGGTCCCGCTCGTCGCCGCCGTCGAGCTGTTCGCCGGGAGCCGCGAGGTGGTCGCCGGCCGCGAGCTCCGGCAGGGCAGCAGCACACCGAGCGCGACACAGGCCACGATCGCCGGCTTCGCGGCAGGCGAGGTCGGGGGCTACGCGGTACTGGCGCTCCGGGGGCTGCTCGAGGTCGTCAACGGCGGCCAGCCGGAGCCGTTCCTGCTCCGCTGACGCTACGCCGACAGCGTCTTGAGGCGGAAGCCGCCGTGGTGCTCGTACGAGGCATTCGCGACGGCGAGCGCGTCGCGCTGCGCTCGGTCACCGAGCCCGGCCGTGGCAGCGGCGGCGATCGGCGAATGGAGCAGCACCCGCATGCCATGCACGCCTTCGGGCGAGAGCGGGATTCCGCCCGGATCGCACGCCGCGCACGCACCTCCACCCGCAGCCGCGACGAACGCCACGAGAGGATCCGCCGAGCCGCACTCGACGCACGTCTCGAGGTGCGGCGTGTAGCCGGAAACCCAGAGCAGCTTCAGCTGGAACGAGAGCACCACCGGGTCGAGCGCGGCCCTCGAGCCGGGACGCGCCGGCACGTCGTCGAGCGCGTCGAGAAAGCGGGTGAGCGCGGTGAAGGCCTTCTCGTTCGCCTCCTGCTCGGTGAAGAGCCGCAGCATCGCCTCGAGCCCGATCATCCCGACCTGGAGCCGGTAGGGGTCGGTCCGGATCCGGTCGTGCGAGCGGACGAGCGACGCGCCGGTGACCGTCTCGAGCTCGCCCCGGCCCTGGTGCAGCACGAGCTCGACGTGGGAGAACGGCTCGAGGCGGGCGCCGAATCGCGACTTCGTCTTGCGGACGCCCTTGGCGACCGCGCCGACGCGGCCCCGTTCGTGCGTGTACACGTGCAGGATGCGATCGGCCTCGCCGAGCCGGAACGAGCGCAGGACAACCGCTTCGGTCGTGGTGGAGCGGGCCATGGCCCCAGTGTACGAGTGGCCATGGCCGGCGCGGACATGGCCCGAGGCCGGAGGGCCGCGGAATAGGCGGACGCTTGCAGGCGTTTATGCGCCCTGGTGCCGAGAATCCGTCTCTATACGACGCAGTGGTGTGGCTACTGCATCCGCGCGAAGGCGCTCCTCGACGCGCGGGGCCTTGGCTACGACGAGGTGGCGCTCGACGACGATCCGGCCTTTCGCCAGCGCGTGTACGACCTGGGCCGGCGGTGGACCGTGCCGCTCGTGACGATCGACGGCGAGCCCATCGGCGGCTACGACGAGCTCGCGGCACTCGATCGCTCGGGCCTCCTGGCCGAGCGGCTCGCCGCGTAGCTCCGGCACCGGCGCTCAGCCCGGCTGGCACTGCGGGCAGAACGTCGTCGTTCGCCCGCCGACGACGATGCGCACGAGCGGCGTCCCGCAGCGCTCGCACGGCTCTCCCCCGCGCCCGTAAGCCCGGAACTCGTCCTGCATCGTGCCGTAGGCGCCGTCGGGCAGCGCGTAGTCGCGCAGCGTCGAGCCCTGATGCTCGAGGCCCTTGCGCAGGACGCTTCGGATTGCCCGGTGCAGGCGGGCGAGCTCATCCTCGTCGAGGCCGCCCGCGACGCGAAGTGGATGCAGCCTGCTGTGCCAGAGCGCCTCGTCGACATAGATGTTGCCGAGCCCGGCGAGCGTCCGCTGGTCGAGGAGCGCCGATTTGAGAGGCGCGCGCCGCCCTGCCAGCCTCGTGCCGAGCCGGGCCGCCGAGAGCGATCCAAGCGGCTCCGGTCCGAGGCGGGAGCCGAGATACGGCTCGAGCTCCCCCCGGCCGAAGAGCTCCCACGTGCCGAACCGCCGCACGTCGCGGTAGGCAACATCCGAGCCATTGTCCAATCTGAGAACAGCACGCGTGTGCGGGTCGTCGGCCAGCGCCCCTCGCTTCGCGTGACGCAACGAACCCGTCATCCGGAGGTGCACGAGGAGAGCCCGACCAGAATCGAACCCCACAATCAGATACTTGCCACGGCGCCCGACCTCGGCCACCCGCTCACCGACGAGATCGCCCGCGACGATGTCCGGGTCGAACGGTCGCACGAGGCGTGGATCGCGAATCTCGACCTTCTCGAGCTGCGCCCCTTCGAGCACCGGAGCGATCGCCCGGCGCACCGTCTCGACCTCGGGGAGCTCCGGCACGGAGTCAGTCTAGGCTCAGCGCCCCTCGCGGCCGGACACGTCGCCCTGGCGCGGCAGGCGGCCCGGCCCGGCAGGCCCGGCTCGGCCGTCCCGCTGCCGGGATCCTGCCGGAGTGTTCCGGCTAGGCCATCACGTCGAGCACGATGCCTCTCTCGCTGGGCGCTTCGTCGGCGATCGTGTAGGCGGCGAGTACCGCCTCGCGGGCGGCGGCCGCCGACGTCTCGTCGCGCGCGTGCACCTCGGCCAGGTCGTCCCCCTCCAGCACGGCGTCGCCGCGCTTCGCGAAGCACAGCACGCCGACGGCTGGGTCGATCGTGTCGGCTTTCGTCCGCCGCCCGGCGCCGAGCTCGAGGGCCGCGACGCCGACCGCAAGCGCTCCGACCCGGGTGACGAACCCGCCACGTGGCGCGGGGACGGCCAGCCGAACAGCCGCCTCGGGCAACGCGCGCGGGTCCGGGTCTCCGCCCTGGGCCCGGACCCAGCGCTCGTAGGTGTCGTACGCCGCACCGTCGGCTACCGCGGACGCCGCCCGGCGCCGCCCCTCTGCGACGTCGATCCCGAGATCGGAGTAGGCGAGCAGGCGGGCGCACGCGTCGAGGACGAGCTCGGTGAAGTCGGCCGGGCCCTCGCCGCGCACCGTGTCGAGCGCCTCGCGAATCTCGAGCGCGTTGCCGACCGCCCGGCCGAGCGGCTGGTCCATGTCGGTCAGGAGGCACGTGACCTCCTTGCCCGCGCGGCGGCCGAGCTCGAGCATCTCCTCGGCGAGCACGCGGGCCTCGGCGAGGGTCTTCATGAAGGCGCCGTCGCCGACCTTGACGTCGAGCACGATCGCATCGGCCCCGGCGGCCAGCTTCTTCGACATGATCGACGACGCGATCAGGGGCACGATGTCGACGGTGGCCGTCACGTCGCGCAGGGCGTAGAGCTTCTTGTCGGCCGGGACGAGGTGCTCGCTCTGGCCGACGATCGCCACGCCGATGTCCCGTAGCTGCGCGATCATCTCGTCGGTCGTGAGCTCGACCCGGAAGCCGGGAATCGACTCGAGCTTGTCGAGCGTGCCGCCCGTGTGCCCGAGCCCTCTCCCGCTCATCTTCCCGAGCGGGACGCCGCAGGCGGCCACGATCGGACCGACCGCGATCGAGGTCTTGTCTCCCACCCCGCCGGTGGAGTGCTTGTCCACCACCTTGCGCCCGAGCGCCGCGCCGAGGTCGAGCGTGTCGCCGGAGCGGATCATCGCGTCGGTCAGCGCGAAGGTCTCGGCGGCGTTCAGGCCCTCGAAATACACAGCCATGCACCACGCCGCCATCTGGTAGTCGGGCACCTCGTCGCGGGCGTAGGCGAGGATCAGCTCAGCGAGCTCGTCGGGGGCGTGCGCCTCGCCGTTGCGCTTCCGTTCGATCAGGTCTGCGGGGCGGATCATCGGTCTCCTTCTAACAGAGGGCCCCGGTGGTCGCGGGAAGGAGCGATCACGCGCGCCGCGCGACAAACACGGTCACGCGCGTCCCGGCGCGCACCGGGCCGACGTAGTCGGGGACGCGATCGGCGCTCGCCGCCTCGGCGATCACGATCATCGAGCGGATATAGCGGCGGATCGCCTCGGCGTCGGGGAACGTGACCCAGCCGTCGACGTCGATCTGCTCGACGGTCGTGAAGTGCCGCTCGAGGATCTCCCGGCCGTTGTCGCGGTTGAAGGGAAGCCTGCCCACCATGGACACCCCCGCGTGTGCGCGCGCCTCCTCGAGGTGCAACTCGGAGTTCGTCACGGCGACGAGCCGCCCGCCGGGAGCGAGCACCCGGGCGATCTCGGCGAGCCCGCGATCAAGGTCCGGAACGTGGTAGAGCATCCACGCCGCCACGACGGTGTCGAATGACCCATCCTCGAACGGGAGTGACTGCACGTCACCGACTCGGGCATCGACGCCACGCTCGCGCGCGAGCTGGACCATCCGCTCGGAGAGATCGAGGGCGACGACCCCGGCGCCGAGCTCCGCCGTCATCCGCGCGCTCAGCTCGCCCGGGCCGGGCCCGACCTCCAGCACCCTCCGCGGGCGCCCTGCGGCGATCGCCCGGAAGGCGACTTCACGTGCGTCCTCGCCTTCCTGGCTCTCGTAGACCGAGCGGCGGGCCTGGAGCCCTGCCTCGGTCGCGTACTGGGCCTGCACGACCTCGGGGTCGTAGAGGCTCACGGCTCGATGATCGGCGCGCCGGGAGCACCCTTGCCCGGATGCTTCGCGCCGAGCCAACCGCACACGGTTGAGCCGACGTCACCGAACTCACCGTTCTCGTGGATGCGTCCGGCCGCGTTGCGCCCTGCCGCGTACGCGAGCAGCATCGCGTGCTCACGGGAATGGTCGCTCGACGGGGTCGTCGGATCGCAGCCGTGATCGGAGGTGATGATCAGCAGGTCGCCGTCCCGCAGTGCCTCGAGTATGTCGGGCAGCCGGCGATCGAAGTCCTGGAGGCAGCGGTGGAAGTTGACCGGGTCGTTGCGATGGCCCCAGAGCTGGTCGGTCTCGACGAGATTCGTGAAGACGAATCCGTCGTCGACGTTCTCGAGCAGCTCGATCGTGCGGTTGATGCCGTCGACGTTGGACTTCGTCGGGAACGACTCGTCGATGTCGCAGCCGGCGAAGATGTCGCCGATCTTCCCGACTCCGTAGGTCGTGTGCCCCGCATCGCGAACCGCACTCAGGTAGTTCGGCCGCCTCGGCTCGAGGGAGAAATCGTGCCTGTTCGGCGTGCGCTCGTAGCGTCCGGGGGTGCCGAGAAAGGGCCGGGCGATGACACGGCCGACGGCGTGCTTGCCCGTCAGGATCTCGCGCGCCGCGCGACAGGCGTCGTAGAGCTCCTCGAGCGGGATCGTCTCCTCGTGGGCGGCGATCTGGAAGACCGAGTCGGCAGACGTGTACACGATCCACTTGCCGGTCTTCTGGTGCTGCTCCCCGTACTCCTGGATCACCTCCGTTCCCGACGCGGGCTTGTTGCAGAGGACGCCGCGCCCGGTCCGGTTCATGAACGGGTCGATGACCTCGTCGGGAAAGCCATAGGGGTAGGTCGGGAACGCCACCGCCGTGACGACGCCCATCAGCTCCCAGTGGCCGGCCGTCGTGTCCTTGCCGCGGGAGCGCTCGAGCAGCCGACCGGCAACCGCCGGGGCTCCGGGCTGCGGCGGGCAACCCTCGAGCGGCTCGACGTTTCCGAGCCCGAGCGCCTCGAGATTCGGCAGGTCGAGGCCGCCGACAGCGCGGGCGACGTTTCCGAGCGTGTCCGAGCCTTCGTCACCCCACTCGGCAGCATCTGGCAACGCACCCGCGCCCACGGCATCGAGCACGATCACGCAGGCCCGCGGCATGCCGGTAGTCTACGTGCGACATGCAGACCGTTCTCGG
>Ga0302299_10001048_pt1 | contig 16339 bp, 16 predicted proteins | sample III_Fen_N3_4_FD_198795 | JGI IMG/M metagenome (GOLD analysis project Ga0302299, IMG submission 198795) | Peat permafrost microbial communities from Stordalen Mire near Abisko, Sweden - III_Fen_N3_4 | ecosystem: Environmental > Terrestrial > Soil > Wetlands > Permafrost | place: Sweden: Abisko... | reverse complement strand
CCATCGTCCGCTCGATGTCCAGCGGCGTGAGGACCTGGCGCCCGATGATGATGTCCCTGATGTTCGGCGCGAACTCCGCGATCCGGTCGATGACCGCGTCGCCGAACGCCTCCCGGCTATCGTCCCAGGTGCCCAGCTCGGGCGCCAGCTTGTACGGCGCGTACTGGACGAAGCAGCTGATCACGTGCTTGCCTGGCGGCGCCATCCCGGGATCGACGAGCGTCGGGATGATCATGTCGATGTACGGCCGGCTGCTCCAGTGGCCGTACTTCGCGTCGTCGTACGCCAGCTCCATCTCCCGCGTCGTCGGGCTGAATGAGATGGCGCCGCGGAGGTGCTCGCCCTCGCCGGGCAGGCAGGTGAAGTCCGGGAGTCGGTCCACGGCCAGGTTGACCTTGCCGGAGCTGCCGCGGAACTTGAAGCGGCGGACCTCCTGTTCGAAGTCCGCGGGAAGCGTTCCGGGCTCCAGGAGGTCGAGGAAGGTCACCTTCGCGTCCGCCGAGGAGAGGACCACGGAGGCCTCGATCTCCTCGCCGCTCTCCAGCACCACGCCGGTGGCGCGGCCGTGGCGGGTCATGATGTGCTCGACGGGCGCCTCGGTGCGGATCTCGGCGCCCAGTGCCTGCGCGGCGCAGGCGATGGAGTACGAGACGCCGCCGGTGCCACCCTTGGGGATGCCCCACGCACGGAAGGCGCCGTCGATCTCGCCCATGTAGTGGTGCAGGAGCACGTAGGCGGTGCCCGGCGAGCGGATCCCCTGGTAGGTGCCGATGATCCCGGACGCGGACATCGTGGCCTTGAGCGGGTCTGTCTCGAACCACTGGTCCAGGAAGTCCTTGGCCGACATGGTCATCAGCTGGACAAAGACCGCCTGCTGGCGCTCCGGGAGCTGCTGGAAGCGGCGCGCCAGCGCCGCGATCGGCATCAGCGGACGCGGGTCGTTCTCTGTGGGGTCTCCCGGCACGATCCCCAGGATCGGCTTGATGAAGCGGGCCATCTCCACCATGAGCTGGCCGTACTCCTCGTACGCCTCGGCGTCGCCCTTGCTCCAGCGGCGCAGCTCCCGGATCGTCCGCCCGTGGTCGTTGACGCGCCACAGGTAGTCGCCACCGCCACCCTTCGGCCCCTCACCGGGGCGGAGCGGGGTGAACGTGCCGTCGAGCGGCAGGATGTCGAGGCCGTATTTGGGCAGGTTCAGATCGCGGATGATCTCGGGGCGCAGCAGGCTGACCACGTAGCTCGCCACCGAGAACTTGAACCCCGGGATGATCTCCTCGGTGACCGCCGCGCCGCCGAGCACGTACCGGCGCTCCAGGACCAGCGTCTTCAGGCCCGCCCGGGCCAGGTACGCGGCGGAGATGAGCCCGTTGTGGCCCCCGCCGATGATCACCGCGTCGTAGCGCTGCGGCACGCGACCCTCCTGGTTGGACCGGACGACCGGGTGCGCTCCTGCGGGCAAATCGCCCTTGCGCGGCCGACCGCTATTCAGCCTGCATAGTGCTGAGGCAGTCTACGGGAGGGCGGGCGTGGACGCGACCCTCAGGAGTGCCCCATGCGGATCGCCCACGCGACGCCGTACAGGCAGAGTGCGACGCTCAGGACGATGAGGCCCTTCGACAGCCTCCCGAACCCGTGTCGGGCCGCCATCGCCACCAGTGCCAGCAGGAACGGGGTCACGTCCAGGAAGTAGCGGTAGCCGTAGGTCCTGTACCCCGCCCCGCCGTAGTAGAGCAGCAGGGGCACGGTGACGATCGCCGCGGAGAGCCAGAGCAGGACGGCGGTCCTGTCACGGAAGCCGGCCCGAAGCGCCAGGAGGAACGCGGGCGTGGTCAGGAGGATCGACTGGCCGTACGACGACGGGACCAGGAACGGGAATGCCGGACTGATCCTGAACCCGCCGGCGATCAGGATCGACAGGTTGTGGCGCACGTGATGGATCGAGAAGGTGCCGACCCGGCGGGCGTCGATCAGGTGCTGGTTGTGCAGGATCGCGATGGTGTACCCGCTCTCGAGCGGCGATCCGAAGCGGGCCAGGTTGTAGACACCCATCACGGCCAGGAGCAGGCCGATCGGGACCGCGAAACCGAGGGCGGCCCGGATCCTCGTCCGGGAGCCGGCGAGGATGAACAGCCCGAACGGGATGGCTGCGAGGAGGACGGTGGGCCGGGCCAGGGCCGCCAGCCCGAGGCACAGGCCAAGCACCCAGGGGCGCCTCCGGCCACGCCACTCGAGGAGCGCGACGATCGTCGCCGCCATCGCCTCGGCGTGGGCGAGGTAGTAGTAGTTCCCCTGGATCGCGAGAGGCAGAAGGATCGTCCCCAGGGCTCCGAGCGTCGCGAGCCACACGGTCGCCGGTCCCCCGGGGCCGTAGCGGCTCGCGAGCGGCCACGCGAGCAGGGCGGCCAACAGGCCGAAGGCGAGGGAGATGACCCAGGGCGCGGAGTCCCAGAGCGCGGGGAACGGCGCGAATGCCAGGTACGGTGCGACGGGACCGAAGCTGATCACGTGGTAGCTGCGCCCGTCGCGCGTCACGGTGTCGACGCCACCCGGGGGACCGGCGAGCGCGGGATCGCCATGGAGGAGGCCGACCGCCACCTGCAGCGGCGCACTCTGGCGCCCCAGGTCCTGTGCGGCACCTGGACCCGGCGAGACTCCCGGTGTCGCGCCCGGGGCGCGCCCGACTCCCGTCGCCATGGCGACGGTCCCCCCAACGTAGACCAGCGTGACGATGGCCAGCCACACGACGAGCGTCCGATGTGCGCGAAGCCAGGCGTTCGTGGTGGGCCCCTTCCCTCAGCAGCGTCCCGGGGGAGCGTACTCCCGGGGATCCGCGTCGCGCATTCCTCGTCGCGCGGGCGCACTCCCGGTCCCGCGTCCCGTTTGCGCGCCAATGCTTCCTCGCGTACGGTGCCATCCATGAGCAACAAGCAGGCGCGCCGTGCCGCCAGGGCACCGGAGGCCACCAGGCCGGCCCCTTCTCTCGCGATCAGCCCGACCTACTCCTTCGGCCGGCGCCTGCGTGCGGGAACGGGGATGCTGATCGGGGGCGGCGCAGTCGCGGCCTTTGGGGCGCTCCTGCCGTGGTTCGATGCGGCGAACGGCACGACCACGGCCGGCGTGGAGTCGGCGGCCGGGGTCGGGACCCTCCTGCTCGGGATCATCGCGGCCGCCATCGGTGTCCTCATCCTGTTCCGCCCGGACCGTCCGGGTGCCCGCGAGGCAGCGTGGGGAGCCCTCGTCGCCGTCCTGGGCATCGGAGTCCTGGGCGTCGTCGCGGCCCTGACCACCGGCCGCGGGGAGGGCGTCACGACGGCGGCAGGGCTCCTGATCTCGATCGCCGGCGGCATTGTCGCCACGATGGGCTGCCGCGGGCTGCTCGCGCGCCGCTGAGCAGCGAGGCCCGGCCCGGGACCGATCCATGTCCCCCCGATGCGTTTGACCCCGTGGATACCCGCCATCCGGCGTGCATAGATCTCCTGCATACTCTCCGGGTCATCACCCTTGGAGGAGCCTCGTGAGCGTCGGCACCGCGTTCCATGACCGAACGGCGGCCCTGAACCGGAAGATGCAGTGGCGCGAGTGGGCGGGCTACTACGCCTCCTCCGTATACGCGGACTTCCACGACATCGAGTACAACGCGATCCGGGAGACCGCCGCGGTGATCGACGTCAGCCCGCTGTACAAGTACCGGCTCACCGGCCCGGACGTGATCCGCCTCGCGGACCGCGTCATCACCCGGGACGCGACGAAGCTCAAGGTCGGGCAGGTCTTCTACACGCCCTGGTGCGACGAGCACGGCAAGGTCATCGACGACGGCACCGTGCACCGCGTCGGCGAGCACGAGCTCCGCTGGACCGCCGCGGATCCCCAGTACCGCTGGCTCAGCCAGAACGCCGCCGGCCTGGACGTGACGATCGAGGACGTGACGGAGTCGCTGGCGGCCCTCGCGCTGCAGGGCCCATTCAGCCGCGCCGTCCTCGAGGCCGCGGCTGGCGAGGACTTCGCCGACCTGCGGTACTTCCGTCGCCGCTCGACGACCATCGCGGGCGTGGCCGTGGACGTCAGCCGGACCGGCTACACCGGCGACCTCGGCTACGAGCTGTGGATCCCGGCCGACGGTGCCTCCGCGGTCTGGGACGCCCTGTTCGCGGCCGGCAGGGCGTACGCGATCCGGCCAGCCGGCATGGTCGCGCTGGACGTGACGCGCCTCGAGGCCGGGCTGATCATGCTGGAAGTGGACTACACCTCGGCCCGCCATGCCATGAACCCGGAGCAGAACTACAGCCCGTACGAGATCGGCCTGGGCAAGCTGGTGAGCTTCGACAAGGCGGACTACGTGGGGCGCCGCGCGCTCCAGGCCGAAGTGGCGAATGGCGGCCCGGACCGTCGGCTGGTGGGCTTGCAGCTCGACTGGTACGACATCGAGAAGCTGTACGACGAGCAGGGACTGCCGCCCGCGATCTCGCCCTCGGTCGACCGTTCCCCGGTCCCCGTCTTCGCGGACGGCCACCAGGTCGGCAGGTCCACCTCGCACGGCTGGAGCCCGATCCTCAAGCAGGCCATCGCCCTGGCCCATGTTCCCGCACGCTACGAGCGCCTGGGCACGAAGCTCCAGGTGGAATGGACCGTCGAGGGACGCCGTGGCCGCGTCGGCGCAGCCGTCGTCGAACTGCCGTTCCTGGACCTGGACCGCAAGCGCGCATGAACGTCGACGGCGGCGACGTCGACAGCGCCGGACCCGCGGCGGATCTCCCCACGACGGACTTCACGGCCTTCGATGCGCTGGTCGCCCAGCGCATCCCGACGTGGACGGCGGAGCTGGTGGAGTTCCTGCGCATCCCGTCCGAGGGCGGCGACGTGGCGAACCTCCGGGCCGCTGCAGACTGGACTGCCGACCGCCTCCGGCGGGCCGGTGCCGCGGTCGAGATCATCGAGGTTGCCGACGCCCCGCCCCTGGTCGTGGGCGAGCTGGGGAACGGCCCGCGGACGCTCAACGCCGTCCAGCACTACGACGTCCAGCCGGCCGCCCCGCACGAGCTGTGGACCACACCCGCGTACGAGCCCGCGGTCCGCGGCGGACGTGTCTGGGCCCGGGGTGCCACCGACAACAAGGGCGAGCTCCTGCCGCGCCTCTGGGCCCTCGAGGCGTACCGGGATGCGATCGGACCGCTCCCCTGCCGGGTCCGGTTCCTCGTCGAGGGGCAGGAGGAGACCGGCAGCAACGCCCTCGACGCGCTGCTGGACGTGAGCCCGCGCCTGCGCGAGGCGGACGCGGCCCTGATCGAGGGCGGCGGCCTGGACCTCTCCGGCCGTCCCGGGATCGACGGCGGCGGCAAGGGCATCGTCGTGCTGGGGCTGAACCTCCGGACGATGGCGCACGACGCGCACTCGAGCCTGTCCGTGGTCCTGCCGAACGCCGGGCACCGGATGGTCCAGGCGCTCGCGACGTTCTGGGACGCGGACGGCCGCCCGGCGATCGACGGGCTGGACGCAGGCAAGCGGGCGCCCTCGCAGGCACAGCGCGATGCCCTCGCGGCGCTCGACCTCGGCCAGCTCGACGACATCCGCGCGGACTGGCAGGTGGACCGGTTCCTCGGCGGCCTCGACGGCCTGGCCGCGGCCGAGGCGCTGACGTTCGAGACCACGCTCAATCTGCAGGGCCTCTGGGCCGGCCACACGGAACCGACGCCCAAGACGGTGACCCCGGCCGAGGCGCACGCTCGGCTCGACATCCGGATCGTGCCGGACCAGCGTCCGGCGGCGATCGTGGACGCGGTGCGCCGCCACCTGGACGGGCACGGGTTCGCCGACATCGAGGTCGTGATGCGGGAGGGCGAGCCCGCCTGGTGGACGCCGCCCGATCACGTGGTGATCGCGACCGCGGCCCGCGTCTCGTCCGAGGTCGCGGGCCAGGAGGCCACGATCGGCGTGAGCATGCCGGGAACCGTCCCGATGTTCCAGGTCTGCGAGCGGCACCGAGTGCCCGCGACGACGCTCGGCGCGGGACGCGCCGACTGCCGTGCCCATGCGCCGGACGAGAACATCCGCATCGACGACCTGGCCGCCGCCACCCGCATGATGGGCCGCTTCGTGGACGCGCTGGCGCGCCTGCCCGAGGTGCCGAAGGTCCCCTGAGCCGGGGCTCAGCCTCCCTGAACGGTCGCCCCGCCGCTCGTCTTCACATCCACGCTGGCGGGCTTCACCGTCAGCACGAGCGTGGAGCCCGCGTCAGCCGTGCCGGTCACCGCACCGGTCACGTGCAGCTCGGCCGAGCTTCCGCCGGACAGCGTCACGGCCGCCGAGCCCACCTGGAGCTCGCCGAGCCTCGCAGTGGCACCGCTCGAGGCCGTCAGCTTCAGGGTGTCGAGCGTGCCGATCGCCTTGATCGTGGCGCCCGCGGAGACGTCGATGGCCAACGACCCGGATTCGATCTCGATCGTCCCGTTGGCGCCCGCGCTCAGGGTGATCGAGTCCAGCTCCGGGACCTGGACGGTCAGGGCGATCGGCTTGGTGGAGGTCACGCCGGGAGGAGTCACCTCGACCACGAGCTGGTCGTCATGGACCTCCGTGGTGATCAGCTTGAGCAGGTTCTCCTGGGCCGCGAGCGTCACCGACGTATCGCCCTTCCCGACGATGACGCTGATCCCGGCCCCGACGCTGATGTGGTGGAACGGCGTCGTGGTCCGGTCCTGCGAGACCACCTCTCCCGTGCCCTGGACCGGGGCGGCCTGGGAGGAGAGCGGCGGCAGGCCGCAGGCGGCGAGGCCGATCGCGAGCGCGATGCCGGCGACCGCCGGTACGGCGAGGACGAACGTGGCGCGACGAGGCGCGCGAGCGGGCATGCGGAGACTCCGGGCGGTTGGGCGCACCGCGAGCATGGCCCCGGCGCCGGCGATCCCCGGAGGGCCGGACGGGTCGCTTCGTCAGGACCGGTGGCCCGGCCGCGGGGGCGCAACGGCTCCGCGGCCCGGGGCGGTCCGGTCGCCGGTGTCCCTGCGCGTCGATCTCGCGGGCCGCGGCGTATCGCCCGGGAGTGGTCAGCCGGACCGGCCGAGCGTCCGGTCCGCGAAGGTTTCGAGGCCGGCGAGCGCCTCCGGCATGTCGGTCCGGCCGAACCCGATGCGGAAGTGGTTGCCCGGGTGACCGAAGATCGAGCCGGGGGCCAGCAGCACACCCTCCGCCGCGACGAGGTCCTCGGCGAACCGGCCGACCGGCACGTGGGCGAGGAGCTCGGGAAATCCGATGGACCCGCCGCGCGGCCGGACCCAGCGGAACTGCCCCGGACGCCGGGCGAAGAACGCGTCCAGCAGGCGGAGGTTCGCATCCACGATGGACCGCGACCGCGCGAGGACGGTCTCGCGCGCCCCCAGGGCGATCAGCGCGAGGATCTCCGCCGGGGCCGAGGCGCAGATCGTCGTGTAGTCCTTGAACCGTGCGGCGGTGTCCAGGAGCCGGGTGTCGTGGCTCGCGAGCCAGCCGATGCGCAGGCCCGCCAGCGCGAAGGACTTCGACATGACACCCACCGAGACGCCGTGCGAGCCCACGTCCGCCCCGGCCGGCAGCCGGTCCAGCTGGTCGACCTCCAGGAAGCGGTACACCTCGTCGGAGAGCAGAGTCGCGCCGGCGTCGGCGGCGATGTCGGCCACGGCACGATAGGTGGCGGCGTCCGGGAGGGCGCCCGTGGGGTTGTGCGGCACGTTGACGACGATGAGCTTCGTCCGCGGGGTGACCTGGCGGCGCAGCAGGTCGAGGTCGATCGTCCACCCGTCCGTCGCGCGCAGCTCGTGCAGGGTGACGTCCGCGCCGGCCGCCCGCGCGATCGCGTGCAGGCTCTGGTACGAGGGCCAGACGACGACCGCATGGTCCCCCGGTCCCAGCAGGACGTTGACCACCGCGAAGATCGCCTCCTCGGCCCCGGAGAAGACGAGGACCTCGTCCGGGGCGATCCCCTCGTACAGGGAGGCGATCTCGGCGCGCAGCAGTGGGTGGCCCGGTGCCTCCGTGTAGCCCAGGCCAAGGCCATGCCAGAGTGCGGCGGTCTCCGGGTCCGCGAGGGCGAGCAGGTCGGCCATCGCCCAGCCCTCCACGTCCGAGGCGCACAGGAGGTGGCGCACGGCGGACTCGTACCGGGCGAAGAACCGCTCGAGCTGGAAGTCTTCGATCCTCATGGCCACATCATGACTCACGGCACCCGGGTGTTGACGAACTCCGTCGACGCGACTATCGTGCGTGACATGGAACCCGGCGAGGCACGGAACTCGCTCACCGAGCTGCGGCGAGGCGTCCTCGAGTTCTGCGTACTGGCCCTGGTCCGGGAAGAGGAGTCGTATGCGTTCGACATCGTGCGCGTGCTGGCCGGGGCCGGCAGCCTGGTCACGAGCGAGGGCACGATCTATCCCCTGCTCTCCCGGCTCCGGCGGGACGGACTCGTGACCACGACCTGGCGCGAGTCCGACGCGGGACCACCGCGCCGCTATTACCGGATCACCGACCAGGGGCGACGGGCACTCGACGCATTTGCCGGGGACTGGCGCCGGTTCGCCGACGCGGTCGATGCACTGCTGACGAACGGAGGGCGAAGTGGCGAGCGACATGCAGGCTGATGCGCTGATCCGCGACTACCTGGGCCGCCTTCAGGCCGCCTCCTGGCCGCTGCCCGCCGGACGCCGCGCGGAGCTCAGCGGCGAGGTCGCCGAGCACATCGAGGCTGCGCTCGCCGAAGCCGGCCGCAGGGACGAGGTCACGGTGCGCAACGTGCTCGAGCGGCTCGGCCCGCCCGAGGAGATCGTCGCGGCGGAGGCCGGCGGGGAGCCGGACCACACGACGATCATCATGGGCGCTGCGCAGGCCCCCGCCGCTGCAGCATCGCCGTGGGGCGCGGTCGAGATCATGGCAATCCTGTTCCTCACCGCCGGTGCGGTGTTCATCCCGATCGTCGGCCCGGTCATCGGGCTGGTGTTCACCGCGGGCTCCGGCCGCTGGACGACCCGCCAGAAGCTCGTCGCGAGCACGATCGTGCTTGCTTCGCTGCCGCTGGCCGTGCTGGTCAGCCTCGCGGCCTGAGGGAGGAGTCGCAACGTGTCGATGTCGATCGGGCCCGGGCTGGCCCTGTTCCTGCTGCCGCCGCTCGCGAGCATCGCCGCGGCGATCTACCTCGCGATCGCCCTGTCTCGTCAGCGTCATTGACAGGCCGCTAACGCGCAACCACCTGCAATGCGGCCGCGAAGGCGCTTGCCGTTGCCTCGTCCAGTCCGTGGGACACGAGGAGCCAGCTCGGGTTGAGCCCGCGGTCGGCGACGATGGCGAACCCGCCGTCGTCGAGGCGGACCAGCGTGCCCGTCATCGGTCCCAGCGGGACCTCTCCGCCCGTCGTGCCCGGGGGAACGCACGCTCCACCATCGACGCAGTACGCGCCCTCGGAGAGTTCCAGCCTCGCGCCCGCCGGGCCCTTGTAGCCGATCACCAGCTTGCCGCCGTTCGCAAGCCGGTAGGAGCCGGCCGACACGAACCAGCCCTTGGGCAGGACGGCGCACAGGACCGTCCAGTCGACGCCGGCGGCGACGCCGGCGTAGAAGTCGCGGTTGGCTTCGCTGCCCGAGCACGCGGCGGCGGGCCCAGCCGACGCCTCTGCCGACGCGGACGGGGGCCCGGGATCGCCCGGTACCGCCGATGCGCCGGGGTCGGCAGACGCGGCGGGGGCCGTCTCGACGGGCTTCTTCGTGGGGGGCGCCTTCGTTGGGCGCGCCCCGGTCCCGCCGGGCGCGATGGAGACGGTCCCCGTCGGACCCGGCCGGACCGTGGCGGGCGCCATCGACCCGCCGGATGAATGCGAGCTGCCCGTGGCACCGCCGGACGGCGCCGCCCCACCACACGCGGCGAGGACGAGCGCGAGGGTCAGGGCGAGGGTCAGTGCGGGGAGTGGCCGGGGGTTGGGCACGGACGAAGCGTACCCGTCGGCGGCGGACGATGCCGCCGACGGGCTCAGCCGCCCGCGACGGACGCAGCGAGCCGCACCAGCGCCGGGTTCACGCCGAACACATCGCTGATCCGCTCGTCGGTGAGCACCTCGTCCGGCGTGCCGTCGGCGAGGATGCGGCCGTGGGCGATCAGCACCAGCCGTGGGAAGAAGTGCGACGCGAGGCCGAGGTCGTGGAGGACGGCGACCAGAGCCGTGCCATCGCGCTCGTTGAGGTCCTGGAGCAGCTCCATCGCCTCCACCTGGTGGCGCAGGTCCAGGTGAACGGTGGGCTCGTCCAGCAGGAGGACCGGCGCATCCTGGGCCACGGCCATGGCGAGGAGCACCAGCTGCCGCTCCCCCAGCGACAGCTCGCGCGCGTCGCGACCCATCAGGTGCCCGACCCCGACGCGGTCGATCGCCGCCGCGACCGACGCGCGATCCGCGGGCGACGCGCCCCGCAGGGTCGACTCGTGGGGAAGCCGCCCGAGCGCGACGACCTCCTCGACGCGCATCGAGAACGGCAGGGCCGTCTGCTGTGGGACGACGGCGAGGCGCCGGGCGACCTCGGACCGGTCGAGGGATCCGACCGGGGTGCCGTCCAGCTCCACCCGGCCGGCCGCGGGCCGGAGGACGCCGGCGAGCACGCGGAGCAGCGTGGACTTGCCCGCACCGTTCGGGCCGATGAGCGCCACGCGCTCGCCGTGGTCCAGCGTGAGTGAGACGTCGCGGAGGATCGCGCGGCCGCGTGCCTCGACCGTGACCCCGTCGACCCACAGGGCCGGGCGGCTCACAGCTCGTACCCGGTCCGAGCCCGACGCAGGAGCGCCAGGAAGAACGGCGCGCCGATGATCGCCGTGACGACGCCGACCGGGATGTCGCCGGCCAGCCGGGCGACGAGGTCGGCGTAGACCATGAGGTTCGCGCCCCAGATGAGCGAGATCGGGAGGACGGCCCGCGCGTTCGGCCCGGTGATGAGGCGGACGACGTGCGGCACCACGAGCCCGACGAAGCCGATCAGCCCGCTGATGGTCACGGCGGCCGCTGTGACGAGCGAGGCGAGGCCGAGCAGGACGGCCCGCTCCCGCCCCACGTTGATCCCGAGGTTGCTGGCGGCCTCCTCGCCCAGCAGCAGCCCGTTGAGCGACCTCGCCCGGGACATGATCAGCAGCGAGCCGACGACGACGATCGGCAGCGCCCCGATCAGCCGCTCCCAGGACGCCATCTCGAAGCTCCCGAGCAAGTAGTTGAAGATCTGGCGGAGCGCGGCGCCGGACAGGTACATCGCCATCGCCAGCCCGGCCGAGAGGAGCGATGCCACCGCGTACCCGGTCAGAAGCAGGCTGGTGAGCGGCGCGAGGCCGCTCACCCGTGACAGCTTGTAGACCGCCGTGATCGCCAGGAGGGCACCCGCGAATGCGAACGCCTGCACGAGCCCGAAGCCGAGGAACAGCGCCCGCACCGGGATGAGCACGGCGATCGCCGCGCCGAGCGCCGCTCCCGACGCCGTCCCGAGCACGTAGGGATCCGCGAGCGGGTTCCGCAGCAGGCCCTGGAAGGTCGCGCCGGCGACCGCGAGGCCCGCACCGACGACCATCGCGGTCAGGACGCGCGGCACGCGCAGGTCCCAGACGATCGCAACCATCGCCGGATCCGCGCTCGAGAGGTGCGTGCCGAACAACCTGTCCGCGACGATGGCCAGCGTGTCGCCGATGGGGATAGCCACGGTGCCGAGCCCGATCCCGAGCACCGCACCGACGGCCAGCACGACCAGCCCGACGACGACGAGCTGCACCCGCCGGTCGCGCGCACGCGACGCGGCCTGGAGCCTGGCCCTCGTGTCACCGACCGTGGTCGCGGGGGAGATCACGGGACGGGCGGGATGGGGCTCGCCGACGGGATCGCCACGTCGGGGTGGATGGTAGAGGCCAGCAGCTGGAGGCCGCTGAACAGCCGCGGGCCCGGCCTCGTGATCGTCGTGTCGTCGATCGGGCGGACCGCCCCGTCCTTCACGGCGGCCATGGTCGACCAGCCGGGCCGCTTCGCGACGTCCGCCGGCGCCACGCCGTAGGCGGCGTCGCCGAGGAGGATGACCTGGGGATCCGCCGTGAGGAGCCGCTCGGCGGAGATGTCGTACTTGTCGGGGGAGCCCGTGGTGACCGGATCACCGCCGGCGAGCGAGATCATCTCCGCGAGGAACGACTTGTCCGCGGGGCCGTAGAAGGCGCCGGTCGCGTCGATCTCGTAGAAGACGCGCGGGCGCGGCGCGGCGGCGACCGCGGCGGTGACGCCCGCGAACGCGGCCTTCATCGCATCGACGATCGCGGCGGCCCCGGCCGGGTTGCCGACCGCCTGACCCTGGAGCTGGATGTCGTCGTAGACGGCCTTGACGTCCGGGGCGTAGAGGACGAGCACCGGGATGCCGAGCGCGCGCAGCCTCTGCACGGCGTCCGGCGGCGTGCCGAAGTTGCCGCCCGCGATCACGAGATCGGCCTTGTCCGCGACGATCTTCTCGACGTCGACGACGACGGCCGAGCCGTCGAACTTCTCGACGTCCGGGATCGAGCCCGCCGCGGGCGGGTAGAGCAGGACGTCCTGGCTCTTGCCGACGATGCGGTCGCCCACGCCGATCGCGAACAGCGTCTCGGTGATGGCCGGCGTCAGCGACACGATCCGCCGCGGCTCGGCCGGAATGGTCACGGCCGTGCCCTCGTCATCGGTGAGGGTGACCGGGAAGACCGCGGCGGCGGAGGTGGGCGTTGGGGCCCCGGCGGTCGGCGCCGTGGTGGGGGCGGGCGTGGGGGCGGGGGTCGGAGCGGCCGAGGGGACGGGCGTGGCGGGCGTGGTGGTGGCCGGCCCAGTCGAGCAGGCGGCGAGGATGAGTGACGTCGCGAGGGCGAGCATGACGGGGAGCGGACGGGAGCGTGCGATCACGGGAACTCCGGAGGGTGGCGGACAACAGGAGGCGCGGCGGAAAACAGGAGACCCCTTGGCTTCGGGGCGAAGCAAGGGGTCAGGCGGTGGATCGCACGAACGACGCCTGACCTTTCTCTCGAAGGTTCGAGCGGCGACGGCAGGTCGGCGACCGGACTTCCGTCCCCCGTGGGGACGGTCACCGTAGCGGGACTGTGCCGGAATCACACCGGCTTCGCGACCATACCGCGTCGGATCTGTGGGGACCTCGGGTCCCGTTGACCCGCGGAGCGTACCACCCGGACCGGCGATAAGCCTCAGGTAATTCGGCCCGCTCATCATGGCCACCTCGCCCTCCTCCCGCCACCCAACCACCCGCCGGAGGAGGTCCCTCGTGGAGCTCGTGCGATGCCTGGCAGGAACCGGAACGCTCGCCGTGGTGGCGCTGGCCGGCGTCCTCGGGTCGGCACGAATACCGGTGCTGGCCACGGCAGATCCGCCGTGGCAGCCGCCGCCGTGCGCGGAGGTTGTCGCGGGCGGGGGTGCCGCCGGGGGTGTCAGCACGGACGGAGGCGCCGCGGCCTGGTACCGGCTGGATCCGGTCCTGGACGACCGCGGGTCGCTGGCGGCACAGCGGCTGACGCTTGGCCTGCTCGGCGGATCCATACGGCACGTCGACCTGTCACCCGAGTCGTCGGCCTCAGGGCCCTCCCAGCGCGCGGTGCTCGTCAGCGAGGACGACGGGATCGAGTCCCGGCTGCGCCTGCTGGACGCGGGACGCGGTTGTGAGACCGTGCTGGCCCGGGAGCGATCCGTGATCAGGGGCGCACTGCTTGCCCCGGACGGGACCGCGGCGTGGGAGCACCGCGTGAACCGCGTCACGCGCGCCGACGAGGGTGTCTGGCGCCGTGCGCTGGCCGGGGGCGCCGCGACACGCGTCCTGCCTGGCCTGGCGCCCGACGACCGGTTCGGGCCCACATACGCGACGGAGCTGTCGTGGCTTGGCGACGGCCGGCTCGGCGTCGCGTCCTGCGGGGAACGTGCGTGCCGGACCCGCATCCTCGACCCGGTGACGGGCCGGACCGCCACGTTCGACGGAACGGGCCCGCTGCTCGGCGTCGCCGGGGGCCTCGCGATCGCACCCAGCGCATGCACGGGTCTCCCCTGCCCGATCGAGGGCGTGGACCTGCGGACGGGACGGCATCGCATCCTGGTCGACGGCGTGGGGTCCGCGGCGATGGAGGATGGCGTCCTCGTGTTCGAGGGCACAGACGGCTCGCTGGCCGCCATGGACATCTCGAGCGGACGCCGCACGCAGGTGGCCGCGGACCGTGGACTGCTGCCGGTCCGACGGACGTCCTCCGCCACCAGCGGCGCCGACACCCCCCCGGGTGACGTGCTCCTCGCCCCGAGAGGCAGGCTCGACCGCCCATCGGACGGCCGCCGCATGGATGCAGCTGCCCTGACCGTCGATCACCTCGTGGAGGTCGCCCCGTGAACCGGATCCGCATCACTGCTCCGGCAGCCACCACCCTCGCCCTGGTTGCCGCGCTCGCTGGCTCGCCCGCGCCTGCCGGCGCCCACGGTCCAGATCCGGTCCTGGCGGGCGGGCTCTTCGCCCAGAACGCCGCCCTGGAGTACCGGTGGGGCTCCGGCGGGACGCCTCCGGCGGCGATCAGGACCGCCGTGAATGGCGCGGCGGCCGGTTCGAACGCCTCGCGGCGGTCCAGGGCCGCCACGTTCACCTACGACTCGGGCGGCGGCAACACCGTGTACTACGGCGTGGACGTTCCCTGCGGGGTCAACGGCCTGGCCTGCTTCCGCCGCGATGCACCGACGTGGTTCGGCCTCTGGCTCCGGGAGAACGGGCACCGGTACGACTGGGGTGTCCTTCGCTGGTGCGAGATGAACGGGGACCCGGACGGCTGCTACGACGCCGAGAACGTCGTGCTGGACGAGCTCGGCCACGTCCTGGGCCTCGATCACCACGTGAACGACGCGGACGACAGCGACTACGCCGATGCCGTCGTCCAGACCTACACGCACACGAAGCCGCGCGTCGGCTGGAACGCGCACGTCTTCGGACGGTGCGACGTCGCGACGCTCCAGCAGCAGTACGACGTCGCCTCGTGGACCACCCCCTACAGCACGTGCCTCGACGTCCCGTCCAGGACGACGCTCACGGCAACCTCCACCGACGTGGTCGCCGGCTCCGTGGTCACGTTCACGGCCACCCTCACGAGCGCCGGGTCGGGACGCCTGTCCAACAACCCGATGACCGGGCGGGTCGTCGTCCTCCAGCAGCGCAGCGGGTCGACCTGGACGGACTTCCTGACCTTCGCGCCAGGCGTGGCATCGGGCTCCTACTCGGCGAGCCGGACGATGCGCGCCACCGGGGACTTCCGGGCGTTGTATCGCAAGACGTCAACGGAGGGCGTGCGCACATCGACCTCGGCCACCGTGACGATCGCGGTGACGGCGGGCTGCACCCAGGTGATCTGCCCGCAGTCTGTCGGGCCGCGGTCCGTCGGACACCGGGTCCCGTGAGCGGGAGGGCGACGCCATGTCGAGGATGACCGGCATCCTGCCGTCGCGGGGACGGCCCGTCATGACAGCCGTCGCTGCCGTTGCGGTCGTGCTGGGTGCCTGCTCGTCGGGCGGAAGGCCGACCGCCGGTGCCACTGCCGGCAATCCGGCAACGGGTGCGGGACCCACGCAGATGGCCGCCAGCGCCGGCGCCGCTGAGACACCCGGCGCTCAGGCGACGACCAGCGCCGCCCCCACGCCCCGCCCGACGGAGGTGCCGGGGCCACCGGGTGCGTCCATCGCCGGAGGCATCGCCGGCGTCGTGCCGGGAGAGCTCGGTGCGTTCACGTGGGACGGGCTGGGCTCGGACGCCCCGTGGATCGTGCCGTCGGGCTCCGTACCGGTCGTGGCGGGGGCCCCGATCACCGTGAGGCTGGACCCGGCCCTCGCACCGGAGCGATGGGCCGCTCGCTGGGCTCCCGTGGTCGCGGGCTCCGCGGGCGATCCGGCGGCGGTCCAATCGGGCACGGACGCGGCCATCGAGGTGGCCCTGCCGGTCGCAGCCGGCACTTGGGGCCTCCAGGTGGAGATCACCTTCGCGGAGGGCCGCCGCGCGGCCTGGTACTGGAGCATCGACGTGGCGCCGTGACCCTCAGCCCGCGACGCGGTCGGCGGCGTCGCACGTACGAACGCCGCCGGGTGCGGGTCCGGCGGCGTTCCGTTCGATCTGCGCGGAGCCGGCCTGCGGGCCGGCGGGTTTCAGGCGAGCGAGCCCGCCGCGACGGGGTTGAAGATCGAGACCTGGACGTCCTCGGGGAGCATCACGCCGAAGATCTTCTCCAGAGCGAGGAGATGAACGCACGAGCCCCAGCTCTCGAAGTAGTGGCACGTGCAGTGCCACTGGCCGGCGTCGAGGCTGACGTGATGGGTGTCGTTGTCACAACG
>Ga0302299_10001047_pt1 | contig 16341 bp, 17 predicted proteins | sample III_Fen_N3_4_FD_198795 | JGI IMG/M metagenome (GOLD analysis project Ga0302299, IMG submission 198795) | Peat permafrost microbial communities from Stordalen Mire near Abisko, Sweden - III_Fen_N3_4 | ecosystem: Environmental > Terrestrial > Soil > Wetlands > Permafrost | place: Sweden: Abisko... | reverse complement strand
AGTTGGCCCCCGAGAACTCGGAGCGCCGCGCGATGATCAGGCGGGCGCCCATGTTGACGGCGAGCGTGATGACGAAGAGCACGAGTCCGCTGGCGACGAGGGCGGAGAGGCCGATGTTGCCGGCCTCGTTCCACTTGAGCGCGATGTTCGCCGCGAAGGTGATGCCGCCGGGCTCGGTGAGGTGCCAGTTGATGTCGTAGGTCGCGCTCAGCAGCAGGGCCACGGCGATGGTCTCGCCGAGCGCGCGGCCGAGACCGAGCATCGACGCGGAGATCATGCCCGGGCGCGCGAACGGGAAGATCGCCATCCGCACCATCTCCCAGCGCGTGGCGCCGAGGGCGAGCGCGGCCTCGATGTGGGTGCGCGGCGTCTGGACGAAGACCTCGCGGCTGATCGCGGAGATCGTCGGCAGCACCATGATCGCGAGGACGATGCCGGCGATGAGGATCGACCGGGTGTAGATCCCGAGGTCGTTGGCGAAGATCGGGATCCAGCCGAAGTAGGTCGTCAGCCACTGCAGGAAGCCCTGCAGCTGCGGGGTGAGGAACTGGATGCCCCACATGCCGAAGATGATGGACGGCACTGCGGCGAGCAGGTCGGTCACGAAGCCGAGGGTCGAGGCCAGCCGCCGAGAGGCGTAGTGCGCGATGAACAGCGCGATCCCGATGCCGACGGGGACGGCGAGCAGCATCGCGATGAGCGCGGTCATCAGCGTGCCGAAGAGCAGGGCGGCGATGCCGAAGACGGCGGGGTTCGCGTCCGGGGACCACTCGCTCGTGGTGAAGAAGTTCGCGGTGTTGGCCTGCAGCGACGGGATCGACTTCCAGATCAGGAAGACGGCGATCGCCGCCCTCGTGACCAGGATGAGGATGCCCGCGCCGCGCGAGAGACCGACGAAGACCCGGTCGCCGCGGCGGACCGCGGCGCCCCGGATGTCGGGCGTGCCGGTGCCGGGCGCCGCAGCGCCCGGGGGCTCGAGGGTCGTGCTCATCTGCTCAGTCCACCGGGTGGGTCGGGAGCGGCTGCAGGGGTGGCGGGACGAGTCCCACCACCCCTGCAGACACTAGCGTTACGAGATCGACGCCACCGCGGCGCGGACCTTGGTGAGCACGTCGCCGGTGATCGGGACGTAGCCGGTGGTGCTGAGGGTCGCCTGCGCCGCGTCGCTCGCCGTGTAGGTGAGGAACGACTTGGTCAGCGGCACGAGAGCGGCGTCGCCGCCCTTCTGGCAGGTGATCTCGTAGGTGACGAGCACGGCCGGGTAGCCGGTGGTCGTCTTGTAGTCCAGCGTCAGGACGATGTCGTTGCCCGAGCCGCCGACCGTCGCCGCGGCGATGGTCTTCGCGGCGTTCTCCGACGTCGGCTCGATGGCGCCGGCGCCGTTGTCGACCCAGGCGGTGGCGAGCTTGTTGTTGAGAGCGAACGAGAGCTCGACGTAGCCGATGGAGTTCGGGGTCGACTTGATCGCCGCGCCGACGCCGTCGTTGCCCTTGGCGCCCTGGCCGCCGGGCGCCTTCCAGTCCTTCGCGTGGTCGAACGTCCACGCCGAGCCGCCGGCCGCAGCGAGGTACTTCGTCCAGTTGTCGGTGGTGCCGGACGAGTCGCTGCGGTGGAACTGCGCGATCGTCGCGTCAGGAAGCGTCACGCCGGAGTTCGCCGCGGCGATCTTCGGGTCGTTCCACTTGGTGATGGTGTTCGAGAAGATGCCCGAGAGGATCTCCGGGGTGAGCACGAGCTTGTCGACGCCCGAGACGTTGTAGGCCGCGACGATCGCGCCGCCCACCATCGGGATGTCGATCGCGGGTCCGGTCGCGCAGCGGGCGTCGGCGTCGGTCTTGTCCTGCTCCTTGAGCGCGGAGTCGGAGCCGGCGAAGGCGGTCTGCTTGTTGATGAAGTCCTTGATGCCGGCACCGGAGCCGTTGGCCTGGTAGTCGATGGTCGCGCCGTTGCACGCCTTCTGGTAGCTGTTGGTCCACTCGGCCATCGCGTTCTTCTGCGCGGTGGAGCCGGAGGCCTTGATCGAGGCGCTGACGCAGTCGATCGAGCTCGAGCCGCTGGCGGAGCTGTTGGCGGTCGAGCCGCCGTCCGAGCCGCAGGCAGCGAGCGCGAGCGCGGCGGTGATGACGACGGCTGCGAAGCTCGTCTTCCCCGTGATGTTCACCCTGGTCCTCCAGGAGGTAAGCGATGTTCTGACCTCCCGACCGTAGGAAGGCGGGTTGACCGTCCCGGGGGGCGGACGTGAACGACGGGTGAACGACAGCCGTACAGATGGGGCGCCGTGCCAGGGCGACGGCCAGGACGTGCTGCCGGCGACGCGGTCCGCCTGTCGGTTCAGGCTTCGACGCGGTCGACGGCGACCAGCAGGCCGGCCTCGTCGCGGTGCAGCACGATCGCGGCGCCCGGGTGCAGCCGCGGGTCGAGCCCGGCGGCGAACGGCGACCGGTCGAGGTCCACCCCGAGGCCCGTGGCGACCGCGGCGAGCACGGTCGGCAGCACCGGGCGGTGGGTGCACCACACCGCCGGGTCGCGGATGCCCAGGAGAGCGGTCACGGCCGCGGTCGTGGCGGCCGGGTCGTCCGCGCAGCCCTCCTCGCTCAGCGCGTGCTCGAGGTGCACGCTGAGGTGCGCGTGCGAGGCGTAGGGCTCGACCGTGGCCCGGCAGCGACGCGCGTCCGAGGACACGACGAACCGCGGCCCGTACGCCGCGAGGATGTCGGCCAGGTCGTAGGCGTGGCGGACTCCGGCGTCGTTGAGCGGCCGCACGGAGTCCGTGTCCGACAGCGGGTCGCCGGACTCCTGCCACGTGACGCGCTTCATCGCCTCGGCGTGCCGCAGCACGATCGTGGCGCGGGTGTCGGGCAGGGCCAGGGCGACGTCGACGAGCTGACGGTCGTCGTCGTAGGTGAGCAGCTCCTTCGCCGCCTTGCGGCGAAGCCAGCGGACCTCGTCGACCTCGGCGTCCGCGTCGCGCGGCAGGGAGTCGTGGACGGTCGCGCGCCAGTAGCGCACGCGCTTGGGCACGCCCTCGACCTCGTAGCGACGGTGCCCGAGCGAGGGACCGAGCACGCAGCGGACACCGGTCTCCTCGAAGGTCTCGCGGACGGCGGCGACGTCGTGGCGCTCGTCCGCCTCGAGCTTGCCCTTGGGCAGCGACCAGTCCGACCGGTGCGGCCGGTGAACGACGGCGACCTCGGGCCCGTGCTCGCCCGGACGGACGAGCACGACGCCGGCGGCCTCGATCTGGTGCGGCACCGCCTACCTCCCCACGGCCTTGCGCAGCCGCTTGTGGTCGTCGCGCGACGCCCTCCACACCTCACGGGCGCGACGATGGCAGGCGACCTCGCGGTCATGGGTGGACGCGACGTAGACGCCGCAGACGAAGGCCTCGCCGGCCGACAGCGGCACGGACGAGTCGTCGACGCGGTCGAGCACGAGGGCGCGCTGGATCACCGCGTCCTGGGCGTCGCCGAGCGGCTCGGTGAGGGTCGCCCACAGCCGGGCCAGGGCGTCGCAGTCCTTGCCCAGCACGGGCGACCCCACCTCGGCGGCGTAGCGCGCGCGCTTCGCAGCGATGCGGGCGGAGTGCCAGGAGTCGGAGTCGTCGGCCGGACGGAGCTGCTCGAGGAGCCGCGCCGCGCGCTCGTCGGCGCGCAGCACGCGCGGGGCGAGGACCTTGGGCGCCTTGCGTGCCGCCTCCGCGGTGAAGGACGGCGTCCGCGCGACGCCCACCAGGGAGCGACGTAGGGCGTCGGCCCGGGGCGAGCGGGCGTCGGCGAGCGCGGCCGCCTGGGCGAGGCCCTGACGGCGGTGGACCCAGGGCAGGAGCGCGTCGCCGAACCCGTGGACGTCGTCCGTGGCGTCGGCGAGGGAGGCGGCGAAGACCTCGAGGTCGCGCACGGGCGAGAGCGCACCGGCGTACCACGCGAGCTCGGGGCGCAGCGCGGTGGCGACGTCGTCGCGCAGGAGGTCGCCGTAGACCCGGAGCCCGGAGCGCAGCCGGCGCGCGGCGACGCGGGCGGCGTGCACCGAGCCGGGGGCGTCGGTGTCGAGGCCGAGGTCCGCAGCGAGCAGGGCGCCGGTCTGGCGGCGCAGGTGCGCCATGACGGCCACGCCGGCCGTGGAATCGCGGCTCACCGGGGTCGGCGGCGGGGAGACCAGGTCAGGGTCGACCGGGACGCGTGGCGCCCCCGTCTCCTCGTCCCCCGAGGGTGGCGTCATGACGACGCGCTCGACCGCCGCGACTGACGTGCGATGAGCGTCGCCTGCAGGTCGGCGAGCGGCGTGCCGTCGGCGGCGAGGTGGACGCGGGTCCACCGCCCGTCGGACCCGAGGTGCCATGTGCCGGTGCCGGGGTCGAAGGCGAGGTCGAAGAGGGCCCCGAGCTGCGCGGTGTGCGTCGCCGAGCCGAGCCGGGCGAGCACCTCGATGCGACGGTCGAGGTTGCGGTGCATGAGGTCGGCCGAGCCGAACCACAGCTCCGGCTCGCCGCCGTTCGCGAACTCGAAGAGCCGCGAGTGCTCGAGGAAGCGGCCGAGCACGCTGCGCACCCTGATCGTCTCGGACATCCCGGGCACGCCCGGCCGCAGGGCGCAGATGCCGCGGACCCAGATGTCGATCGGCAGGCCCGCCTGGGACGCGCGGTAGAGCGCGTCGATCGTGGCCTCGTCGACGATGGAGTTGCACTTGATCCGCACGCGCGCGGGGATCCCGTTGCGGTGGTTCTCCACCTCGCGCTCGATGCGCTCGATCAGCCCGGAGCGCACCGAGTGCGGCGCGACGAGCAGGCGGTTGTACTCGGTCTCCATGGAGTAGCCGGAGAGCACGTTGAACAGGCGGGCGACGTCGTCGCCGACCTCCTCGTCGGTGGTGAGCAGGCCGACGTCCTCGTAGAGCCGCGCGGTCTTCGGGTGGTAGTTGCCGGTGCCCAGGTGGACGTAGCGGCGCAGCCGGTCGCCGTCGTCGCGCACGACCATCGAGAGCTTGCAGTGGGTCTTGAGGCCGACGAGGCCGTAGACCACGTGGCAGCCGGCCTCCTCGAGCTTGCGCGCCCAGTCGATGTTGGCCTGCTCGTCGAAGCGGGCCTTGATCTCCACGATCGCGAGGACCTGCTTGCCCTCCTCGGCCGCGGCGACGAGGGCGTCGACGATGGGGGAGTCGCCGCTCGTGCGGTAGAGCGTCTGCTTGATCGCGAGGACCTTCGGGTCGGTCGCGGCCTGCTCGAGGAAGCGCTGCACGCTCGTCGAGAACGCGTCGTAGGGGTGGTGGAGCAGCACCTCGTGGTCGCGCATCGCCTCGAGCACGTCGGGCGGGGACGAGGTCTCGACGTCGGACAGGTCGCGGCTGGTGCGCGGCAGGAACGCCGGGAGCTTGAGGTCGTCGCGTGGCATGCGGTCGAAGGCCCAGAGCGCCGTGAGGTCGAGCAGCCCGGGGATGCGCACGACCTCCTCGCTGCCGATCCCGAGCTCGCGCACGAGCAGGTCCAGCACGTGCGGGTCGATGGTCTGCTCGACCTCGAGGCGCACCGGGGGCCCGAACCGACGCCGCATGAGCTCGCGCTCGAGGGCGAGCAGGAGGTTCTCGGCGTCGTCCTCCTCGACCTCGAGGTCCTCGTTGCGGGTCACGCGGAAGGCGTGGTGCTGGAGGATGTCCATGCCCGGGAAGAGGTCGCTGAGGTGGGCCGCGATGACGTCCTCGAGCGGCACGAACCGCTGCGGGCCCACGGAGACGAGGCGCTGGAGGATCGGCGGCACCTTGACGCGCGCGAAGAGCTCGGTGCCGCTGCTCGGGTTGCGCACGACGACCGCGAGGTTGAGCGACAGGCCGCTGATGTAGGGGAACGGGTGCGCCGGGTCGACGGCGAGCGGCGTCAGGACCGGGAAGACCTTGGTGCGGAAGAAGTGGCTCAGCTGGTCGCGCTCGGCGGTCGAGGCGTCCTCCCAGCGCAGCAGGTGGATGTCCTGCGCCTCGAGCGCCGGGAGGATCTCGCCGTGGAAGACGGCGCCCTGGCGCTGCATGAGCTCCGAGCTGCGGGTATAGATGCCTTCGAGCACCTCGCGCGGCATGAGGCCGCTGGCGGCGCGTACGGCGATGCCTGTCGCGATGCGCCGCTTGAGGCCGGCGACGCGGACCATGAAGAACTCGTCGAGGTTGCTGGCGAAGATCGCGAGGAACTTCGAGCGCTCCAGGAGCGGCTGGTCGCGGTCCTCGGCGAGCTCGAGAACGCGCTCGTTGAACGCGAGCCAGGACAGCTCGCGGTCGAGGAAGCGGTCCTCGGGGAGCGGTTCCGGGGCGGGCAGGGTCGCGCTCGGCGCGCTCGTGTCGTCCTGCGCTCCGGCCGCCGCGGCGTCGCCGGGGGAGGACACCTCCGTCGTCATGGGCTCAACCTTGCCAGACCCCGGAGCGTCGTGCCCCGGCTCGGTCCGCTCAGGTCGCGCTGAACTCCACGTCGACGTCCCAGGTGGTGAAGCCCAGGCTGGTGTAGAGCGCGATCGCGGACGTGTTCTCCGCATCGACGTAGAGCATGGCGTCGCGCAGGCCGCGGGCCTTGAGGTGGTGCAGGCCGGCGAGGGTGAGCGCGCGGCCGAGGCCACGCCCCTGCTGCGTCGGGTCGATGCCGACGACGTAGACCTCGCCGATCGGATCGTGCCCGTGCCCGTGGTGGTGCTCGTGCGGCTCGTCGAAGCCGTCGTGCTCGTGCGGCTCGTCGTGGGTGTCGTCGTGCTCGTGGTGGTGCTCGTCGGCGCCGTGCACCTTCGTCCAGTGGAAGCCGACCATCCGGTCGCCGTCGGGTCCGGACTCGACGGCCACGAGGAAGCCCTCGGGGTCGAACCACGGCTCGCGCATCCGCACGTGCAGGTCGTGCAGCGTCCAGCCGCCCTGGTCGTGGAGGTCGACGAACGCCGCGGCGTTGAGCGCCAGCCACTCGGCGTCGTCGAGGCCGGGGAGGAAGGAGCGCAGGCGGACACCGTCCGGCCAGACGGGGTCCGGCAGCGCGGCGTAGAGCGACCGGCGGAGGCGGAGCAGCGTGCGCGAGCGGCGGAAGCCGAGCGACTCGGCCAGCGGCGCGGCACCGCTCTGGTCGCCGTGCGACCACAGCCGCAGCCGGCCGTCGGGGCTCTCGCCGAGGAGGTGCTGCACCAGCTGACGTCCGACACCGTGCCGGCGGTACGCCGGTGCCACGGCCAGCTCGGCGCTGGGACCGGCCACCTGGTCGGTCACGTCGAGGTGACCGTAGGCGACCAGGCTCGAGCCGACGCGACCGAGGACGTGGCGCACGTCGACGTCGCCGCCGTAGCGCAGGTGGAGCATCACGTGCTCGGAGAGCGGGCGAAGCCCGTCGGTCTCGGTGACCTGCTCGACGAGCATCGAGACGTCGGTGACGTCGGAGTCCTCGAGGCGTCGCAGCACCTCCCACTGGACGCGTGGGGATTCCGTGCCCGGGCCGCTGCTCATGCGGCGACCCTACGGCGTGGCGTCGAGGACTCTCAGCCGACGGGCACCGGCGCGGGCTCGGGGATCGACTCGTCGACGCGCGGCGGCGTGATGACGAACCGGTAGCCCACGTTGCGCACGGTGCCGATGACCGACTCGTGCTCGGGGCCCAGCTTGGCGCGCAGCCGGCGGACGTGGACGTCGACGGTGCGCGTGCCGCCGAAGTAGTCGTAGCCCCAGACCTCCTGCAGCAGCTGGGCGCGCGAGAACACGCGGCCCGGGTGCTGGGCGAGGAACTTGAGGAGCTCGAACTCCTTGAAGGTGAGGTCGAGCGTGCGGCCGCGGACGCGCGCGGTGTAGGTGGCCTCGTCGATGCTCACGTCGCCGGAGCGGATCTCGTCGGGCACGCCGTCCTCCACCGTGCGGGCGAGCTTGCCGACGGCGAGACGCAGCCGGGCGTCGACCTCGGCCGGGCCCGCGGTGTCGAGCACGACGTCGTCGACGCCCCACTCGGCGTTGACGCCCACGAGGCCGCCCTCGGTCGTGACCAGCAGCACGGGGACGTCGACCCCGGTCGTGCGCAGCAGGCGGGTGAAGCTGCGGACCTGCGGCAGGTCGCGGCGACCGTCCACCAGGATCGCGTCGCACTGCGGGGCGTCCAGCAAGGCGGTGGCCTCGGCGGGGAGCACGCGCACCTGGTGGGACAGCAGACCGAGGGCGGGAAGCACCTCGGACGACGGCAGCAGGGCGTTCGTGAGGAGCAGGAGCGTCGGCACGGAGTTCCCCTTCGTGTCGGTTCCAGGTCGGGATCACCGCCCTGGAAGCGCGGAGGGACCCAGAGGCGTCATCGCCCGGGTCCCACAGGAGGCAGGATAGCGAACGTGGATCTGCGTCCGTCATCCAGGCACCCCGGAGGGCCCTCACCGGCCCGGACCGGCACGCTGCTGAGCGCCGACAGCGAGCGGATCTCGGCGGCCTACGACGCACCCGCGTCCCCCTCGCCGCTGACGTTCGTTGTCGCGCACGGGTTCACCGGCGGCTGGCGCCGCCCGGACAACAGGGCCATCGCGGCGCTGCTGTCGGAGTTCGGCGGGGTCGTGTCCTACGACAGCCGCGGACACGGCAAGTCGTCGGGTGTCACCACGCTCGGCGACGACGAGGTGCTCGACCTCGACGCCGCGATCGGCTGGGCGCGGTGGCTCGGCGCGGACGACGTGGTCACCGTCGGCTTCTCGATGGGCGGCACCGTCGTGCTGCGCCAGGCCGCCCTGGCGGGGCACCGCGACCGCGAGGCGCCTCAGGCCGTGGTGTCGGTGAGCGCAGCGGGCTTCTGGTTCTACAAGGGCACGCCGCCGATGCGGCTCCTGCACCGCGCCGTCGAGACCCCGCAGGGGCGTCGCATCCTGCGCTGGGGCTTCCACACACGAGTCACGGACCGCGAGTGGGAGCAGCCCTACCCGTTGTCGCCGTCCGAGGCTGCCGAGCTCATCGCCCCGCTGCCGCTGCTCGTCGTGCACGGCGACCAGGACCCGTACTTCCCGGTGGAGCACGCGCGCGCGCTCGTCTCGGCTGCCGCCGCCGGGGCTGCCCGGCGGGGGGTCGACGACCGTACCGACGAGTGGATCGTGCCCGGCTTCGGCCACGCGGAGTCCGCTGCGTCGCTCGCGGCCGACGTCGTCACGCGCATCGGGGCCTGGGCCGCCGACACCGTCTCGCTCGGGTCGGGGCGCACGTGACCGCGCAGGTGCTGGTCCGCTACTGGGCCGCGGCGAAGGCCGCCGCCGGCGTGAGCGAGGAGCGGTTCGACGCGCCCGCCGACCTCGGCGCGCTGCTCGACGCCGTCCGCGAGCGGCACGGCGCCCGCTCCCGGCTCGCCGAGGTGCTGGCGCGCTGCTCCTACCTCGTCGACGAGGTGAGCCCGGGTCGGCGTGACCCCGCCGACGTCGCGCTCCCGCCTGGCGCCGTGGTCGACGTGCTCCCGCCGTTCGCCGGCGGCAGCGCCGGCGCGGACGCCCACGGGTCGGGAACAGCCCGGACCGTCCGAGGGTTGGGCAGGTCATGACCGGAGTCCTCGTCGTCCTCGTCGTGCTGGCCGCGGCGTCGGCGTTCGGCCTCTACCGCCGGGCGACCGACGGTGCGCTCAAGGCCGTCGAGATCCCCGCCGACACCACCGACACCATGCCGGTCCCCGGCGCGCACAAGGGGTCCGGGCACGCGCACGAGGGCGACCGCCTCACCGCGGCCGACATCGGCGTGGAGCTCGGCGAGAAGGCCACCCTGGTGCAGTTCTCCAGCGCGTTCTGCGCACCCTGCCGCGCGACGAAGCTCGTGCTCGACGAGGTCACCGGCATGGTCGAGGGCGTGGCGCACGTGGAGGTCGACGCCGAGTCGCACCTCGAGCTCGTGCGCCGTCTCGACGTCCGGCGTACGCCGACGGTGCTCGTGCTCGACGCCGAGGGCCTGGTCCGGGTCCGAGCCGCCGGGGCGCCGCGCAAGGCCGACGTGATCGCCGCGCTCGGCACCGTCGTCTGACCGCGGGCAGAGACAGATGTCTCAGCATCTGGACGTGCCTGGTTCCGCCGCAGGTCAGGGCCTTACCCTTCTCGGCATGCAGACGGTGGTTCTCACCAAGCGACGGGCAGTGGACTTCTGCCGCGTCGGCTCCTGCGCCTGTCTGATGCCCTGACCCGGACCTCGTGAGCCGGCCTCGTCGCGAGGCCCCCGCCGTCCGGACGCCGCACCCCCATCCGTGCCGCTTCCCAGGAGACATCATGACCACGCTCGACTCCCGCTCGACCGCCGTCGCACCCGCCCGCCGCCCGATCGACGCGCGCGGCCCCCGCTTCGGCGCCGTCATCACCACTGCCGTGCTCGCCCTGACGCTGCTGACGATCCCGTCGACGCTGTCGCTGGTGCTGCTGTCGCTGCAGACCGTCGCGTTCGCGCTCGGCTCGCTCGTCGGCGTGCACGCGCAGCCCTACGGCGTCCTCTTCCGCACGGTCGTCCGCCCGCGTCTCGGCGCGGCGACGAAGCTCGAGGACCCTGCTCCGCCGCGCTTCGCGCAGACGGTGGGCCTCGGCTTCGCCGTCGTCGGTCTCGTCGGTCTCGTCACCGGCGCCACGGCCGTCGCGTACGTCGCGGTCGGCTTCGCCCTCGCCGCGGCTTTCCTCAACGCCGCGTTCGACTTCTGCCTCGGCTGCGAGATGTACCTCCTCGGCAAGCGCTTCTTCTCGTCCCGCGCCGCCGCCTGACCCCCCACGTCCTGCCCACCGACCCGTGGCTTCCCGGCACATCCAGGGCGCGGGAAGCGACAGTGCCGTGGGCAGGGACGGGGTTGCACGGCGAGTCGCATCGACTCGGCTGCGGGAGCAGACTGAGGCGCGAGGAGCGGCCGCGCTGGCTGTCGGCTCCGTAGGAGCCGGCCCACGTCCCGCCCTCGCGGAGGTGCGCGATGTCGACGTCCCGGAGTCCGCTCGTCGTGGTCGGTGTCGACGGATCACCCGGGTCGGTGCTGGCCGTGGACTGGGCCGCCGCGGAGGCGGAGCGCCGAGGTGCGCGCCTCGAGCTGCTCTACGCCGAGGTCCCGACACCGCCTGTCGTCGGTCTCGAGCCGGCGCCGGTCGCACCGCTCGCGCCTGACCCCGTGCCGCACTTCCTCGAAGAGGCGCGCCAGCGCGTCGTGGTCGCGTGGCCCGGTCTCGAGGTGGGTCTGTGGCCCACCGTCGGCGGACCGGCGTCGTCGATCATCGAGCGCAGCAGGCATGCCGACGTCGTGGTGGTCGGGGCGCACGGACGGTCGATGCTCGGTCGGCTGTTCCTGGGCTCGGTGAGCCATCACGTGGCCGCTCACGCCCGCTGCCTCGCCGTCGTGGTGCGGGGCCGCCTGCCGGAGGAGACGGCTCCTGTGTCGGTCGGCATCGACGACTCGCCGACGGCGCGCCTCGCCCTCGAGGTCGCGTTCGAGGAGGCGCGCTCCCGCCGGGTCCCGCTCGTGGTCTTCCATGCCTGGCAAGACATTCCGACGACCGGCTACGGCGTGTGGGCGCCTCCGCCAGCGCTGGCCGACGAGCTGCGGGCCGAGGCCGAGACGCTCCTGGCCGACACGGTGCGCGGGTGGCCGGAGAAGTATCCCGAGGTCGAGGTGCACACCCGGGTCGAGCACAGCCACCCGATGACCGCGGTGGTCGCGGAGTCCGAGCGGTCGCAGCTCGTGGTGCTGGGCGCCCACGGCCGGGGGCACTTCGCGGGCATGGCCGTCGGCAGCGTGCCGTCGGCCGCGGTGCGCGAGGCGACCTGCCCCGTGATGGTCGTGCACGCCGCGGCCCGAGGACAGGCCGACGGGCAGTCCGCTCAGTAGACCAGCGCCTGCGCGTCCTCGGCGAGGGCCTCCTCGAGGAACGACGCCGCACCCGCGACGCGCACGCCGGCGGCGAGGTCGTCGGTCGTGATGCCACGCCGCGCGGCGCACTGCGTGCACACCGTCGTACGACCTCCGGCAAGCACGGACTCGACGAGGCTCGACAGCGGCGCGGCGCCCTCGAGCCCGAGGTCGGGGACGCGTCCGGGCACGGCGAGCCAGGTCGCGTCGCCGGTGAGCCACAGGGAGACGTCGATGCCGGACGCGACGGCGGTCGCGGCGACGGTCAGCGCCTGCGAGAGCTTCTCGGCGTCGTCCGCGCCGCAGGTCACCTTGAGGACGAGTCGGCGGGCCATGACCGTCAGCCTAGGCGTGCGCGCGGATAGGATCTCGGGGTGATTCCTGATCAGCTCGTCCCGTTGTCGTGGCTCATCGGCACGTGGGTCGGGGTCGGCGTCGTCGGCTATCCGACGCACGAGGACATGCAGTACGGCCAGGAGCTCACCTTCGCGACCGACGGCCGTCCGTTCCTGTCCTACTGGAGCCGCACCTGGCTGCTCGACGAGGCCGGCGAGCGGGTCCGCCCGCTCGCGACCGAGTCCGGCTTCTGGCGCCCTCGTCCCGACAACAAGGTCGAGCTGCTCCTCGCCCACCCCACGGGCTACGCCGAGGTCTGGGTCGGCGACGTGACCGTCACCGGCATCGTCGACGCCGTCATCACCGGCGCACGCGTGGAGCTCACGACCGACGTCGTCGCGCGCACCGAGTCGGCGAAGGAGTACACCGGTGGCACGCGCCTCTACGGCCTCGTCGAGGGCGACCTGCTCTACCGCTACGACATGGCCGCGGTCGGCCAGCCGCTCACGGCGCACCTGTCCGCGCGGTTGAAGAAGGCCTGACGCGATGGCGTCCGCCGAGTGGGAGACCACCCTGCGCCGTGGCGGCTACCGCATCACCCCGCAGCGCCAGCTCGTCCTCGAGTCGGTCGAGCGCCTCGGCCACGGCACGCCGGAGGAGATCCTCGCCGAGGTGCAGCGCACGGCGACCGGGGTCAACCTCTCGACCGTCTACCGCAACCTCGAGGTGCTCGAGCAGGTCGGCCTCGTCACCCACGCGCACATCGGGCACGGAGCACCGACGTACCACTCCGTCGGCGAGCACGTGCACATCCACCTGGTGTGCGACCACTGCGGCAGCGTCGAGAGCGTCGACGCAGCGGCCGCCGACCCGTTCCTCGACGATCTGCGGACGCGGTCCGGATTCGTCACGGACGTGAGCCATGTCGCGCTGCACGGTGCCTGCCGCGAGTGCAGCACGGCGTCGTCGTGAGCCTCCGGCGCAGCCCGGGAAGGATCCGCGCGGCGCGCGGGTTGCAGACGTCGTGACCACCGTGACCGCGAGCCCGCTGCTGGACCTGCCCGGCGCGTGCCCCGCGCCGGAGGGCTCGATCGACTCCGGGGTGCCGTGGCACTACGGCGACCCGCACGGGGAGCAGCGGCTGCTGATGCGCGGCGAGGGCTGGGTCGACCTCTCGCACCGCGGTGTCGTCACCATCACCGGGCCGGACCGCCTCACCTGGCTGCACTCGCTGACGACGCAGCACGTCGAGGCCCTCGGACCCGGCGAGTCCGCGCTCGACCTGATCCTGTCGCCGCACGGCCACGTCGAGCACGAGCTGCACGTGGTGGACGACGGCACCACCGCGTGGATCACCGTGGAGCCCGGCGCCGTGGACGCCCTCGTGACCTACCTCGAGAAGATGCGCTTCCTGCTGCGCGTCGAGGTCGCCGACGTCAGCGACACGTTCGCCGTGGTCGGGGAGCCGGTCGCCGCGCCCGTCGAGGGTCGTCCGACCTACGTCGTGCCGCGTGCGCTGCGCACGCTCGAGGCCGGCGACGCCGCGTCGCAGAAGTACGTGCCCGTGCGACCCGACGTGCTGGTGGCGCGCGAGGTCCTCGTGCCGCGCGCGGAGCTGGCCGACTACGTCGCGGGACGACCGGGCGCGGGGACCTGGGCCTGGGAGGCGCTGCGGGTCGCCGCCGGCGTGCCCCGCATGGGTTTCGAGACCGACCACCGCACGATCCCGCAGGAGGTCGGCTGGGTGCCGTCCGCCGTGCACCTCGACAAGGGGTGCTACCGCGGGCAGGAGACGGTCGCGCGCGTGCACAACCTCGGTCGTCCGCCGCGGCGGCTCGTGCTGCTGCACCTCGACGGCAGCGCCGCTCGCACGCCGGCTGTCGGTGACCCCGTGCTCCTCGACGGCCGCGAGGTCGGGGCGCTCACCTCGGTGGCGCTGCACGCCGAGCTCGGACCGGTCGCGCTCGCCGTGGTGAAGCGGTCCGTGCCGGTCGACGTCGACCTGCTCGTCGGGCCGGAGGACGCCGGCGTCGTGTCGGCCGCGCAGGAGATTGTCGTCGTCGCGTAACACGGGCGCATCAGGGGTTGGCATGCTGTACCCCGGACCCGGCGACACGGCCGGGACGACGACGGGACGAGGGTGCGCATGAGCGGCGGAGTCGTGACCAAGGCCGTCATCCCGGCGGCGGGTATGGGGACACGGTTCCTTCCCGCTACGAAGGCCACGCCCAAGGAGATGCTGCCGGTCGTCGACACGCCGGCCATCCAGCTCGTGGTCGAGGAGGCCGCGGCCGCCGGGCTCAACGACGTGCTCATGGTGACCGGCCGCAACAAGCGCCCGCTCGAGGACCACTTCGACCACGCGGCCGAGCTCGAGGCCGCCCTCGAGGCCAAGGGCGACACCGAGCGGCTCGCGCTCGTGACCCGCAGCAGCGACCTCGCGACCGTGCACTACGTGCGCCAGGGCGAGCCGCGCGGGCTCGGCCACGCGGTGGGCTGCGCGGCCAAGCACGTTGGCGACAACCCCTTCGCGGTGCTCCTCGGTGACGACCTCATCGACCCCCGGGATCCCCTGCTGCAGAAGATGATCGCGCTGCGTGGCTCGCTCGGCGGAAGCGTCGTCGCACTGCTCGAGGTGCCACGCGACCAGATCTATCTCTACGGCTGCGCCGCGGTCGAGGCGATCGACGGCGGCGACGATCCCGACGTCGTGCGCATCACCGACCTCGTCGAGAAGCCGTCCGTCGACGAGGCGCCGAGCTCCTTGGCCGTGATCGGTCGCTACGTCCTCGACCCGGCCGTCTTCCGCGTCCTCGAGAGCACCGCGCCCGGACGCGGCGGCGAGATCCAGCTGACCGACGCCCTGCGCACGCTCGCGTGCGACGTCGCTCCCGCCGAGGGCGGCGGGGTGACGGGCGTGGTGTTCCGCGGCCGGCGCTACGACACCGGCGACCGGCTGTCCTACCTCCAGGCCGTCGTCCGTCTCGCCTGCGAGCGCGAGGACCTCGGCAAGGACCTCGTCCCGTGGCTCAAGGACTTCGTGGCCACGCTCTGACGCTCCCGGTCGCGTCCCGGTCAGCCGTCGACGTCGATCACCAGGGTGATCGGCCCGTCGTTGGTGAGCTCGACGCGCATGTCCGCGCCGAAGACGCCCGTGCCGACCGGCGCGCCGCGGTCGCGCAGCTCCGTCACGAAGGCGTCCACGAGCGGCTCGGCGACCGGTCCGGGCGCGGCCGCGGTCCACGTGGGTCGGCGACCCTTGCGGGTGTCGCCGTAGAGGGTGAACTGGCTGACCACGATGACCGGCAGGTCCAGCTCGTACGCCGACAGCTCCCGGCGTCCGTCCTCGACCGGCTCCCGAGCATGGTGCGGCGCGAAGATCCGCAGCTCGTGCACCTTCGCGGCGAGGCGGCGCGACCGCTCGACCGTGTCGTCGTGGGTGACGCCGACCAGCACGACGAGACCGGGACCGTCGAAGCTCGCGACGACCTCGGACCCGACCACGACGCGGGCGCCGGACGCCCGCTGCACCACCGCTCGCACGCGGTGATCGTCGCAGACGTGACCGCGGCGTCGGGAGGGGGCGCGTCGGCCTAGCGGCCGAAGAACCCCTTCTTCTTCTTCCCACCCTTGTCCGGGCTGGCCGACACCGGGCGGGTCACGACGTGGCTCGGAGCCGTGCCGCTCCCGGAGCCGGGCTCGGCGTCGAACGCTCCGCCGAGGCTCGACAGCTCGCGCAGCAGCGCCGCCATGTCGGTGCCCTCCGGCCGGACGCCACCGCCGGCGAGGACCGGCTCGAGCTCGGGCTCGTAGTGGTGCGACTCCGACGAGCCGAAGTCCGGGCGGTAGGCCGCGGCGGCTGCCGGCGGCTCCTCGTCGAGCTCGAAGGACGGCGGGTCGATCTCGACGGGCGGCGACATCGGCGGGTCGAGCGACAGCGCGGTGAACTCGGCGTTGACCGCGTGCAGGTCCATCCCGGGACGCGGCTGCTCATCCTGCTCGGCCTCGGCGCGCTCGGCGGCGAGGCGCTCGGCCTCGATCCGCTCGGCTTCGTCGCGCTCGGCGGCGAGGCGCTCGGCCTCGATCCGCTCGGCTTCGGCGCGCTCGGCGGCGAGGCGCTCCTGCTCGATGCGCTCGGCCTCGAGGCGTGCTGCTTCTTCGGCGGCGAGGCGCTCGGCCTCGATCCGCTCGGCCTC
>Ga0302299_10001045_pt1 | contig 16343 bp, 16 predicted proteins | sample III_Fen_N3_4_FD_198795 | JGI IMG/M metagenome (GOLD analysis project Ga0302299, IMG submission 198795) | Peat permafrost microbial communities from Stordalen Mire near Abisko, Sweden - III_Fen_N3_4 | ecosystem: Environmental > Terrestrial > Soil > Wetlands > Permafrost | place: Sweden: Abisko... | reverse complement strand
ATCGGGACGCCCCCCTTGCCGGTGTAGGTGTAGTTCTTCTGGCCGGTCGCGCTCGTGTCGTCGGGGCGATCCAGCTCCTGCGGCGTGGAACCGGCCGGGCCACCGACGATCGAGTACGCGGGTGACTGCTCACCGAAGTAGATGCGTGGCTGGTCGATCGTGAGCTGACCGGTCGAGGGGATGTTGCTCTCCACGAAGACCGGCTCACCGCCACTCGTCGCGCGGTCGCCGTAGGCAGCGACGAGTCCATAGCCGTGCGTGTACACCGTGTGGTCGTTGATCCAGTTGCTCTGCTGTGCGGGGATGCCGTCCAGATTCAGCTCACGGGGCGCGATGACCACGTCCTCTTGTGGCGTGTCGTTCAGGGTGTAGCGGTCCACGTCGAGCGGGTCGGTGAACGTGTAGTAGCCCCGGATCTGCTGCAGCTGGTCGAACGTCGCGGTGATCACCGCAGGGTCCATGAGGCGAACGTTCTGGATCGTGCCCTTCGCCTTGCGCACTTCTCGGACGCTCGGAGCGGCGGTTGGGTTGTACCCGGGCGGCACCTTCGCATTCGACAACCCATAAGCAGTACGGGTCGCGTCGATGTTGCGCTGGATGTACGGGTTCTCCTTGACGGACTGGCTGGGCGTCACCGTGAACTGCTGGACCAGCGCGGGGTAGATGCCGCCGATCACCACCGACGACACCACGACGAGGCCGAAGCTCAACCACGCGAGCGTCCACGACGAACGGAACGCGTTGACGAAGAAGAGGATGGACGCGATCAGGGCAATGACGCACAAGATGTTCTTCGCCGGCAGAACGGCGTGGATCGCGGTGAAACCCGCTCCGTTCACTTCCCAGAACTTCCCGTTGACCAGCTCGTAGCGGTCGAGCCAGTATGCGATCGCCTTGAGCAGCAAGAAGATGCCGATCAAGATCGACAGCTGCGTCCGAGCCGCCGCCGACGTGCGCTCACCCGGCGTCTGCAGCCGCACGCCGCCGTAGATGTACTGCGTCACCATGGCAACGGCGAGGCACACGAGCACGATGCTCATGGCGACGGTCAGCAGGAACCGCAGTGCCGGCAACGTGAACGTGTAGAAACCGATGTCCATGTGGAACTGCGGGTCGGTCTGACCGAACGGCGTGCGGTACCAGAAGGCCAGGAACGTGCGCCACTGGGAAGCGGCCGACAACGCGGTGAACAGTCCGAAGAAGAACGCGGTGGCGACCAGCAGAAGCCGTCGGTACGGCTCGAGCGCGAGCCGGTAGCGATCCAGGCTCTGTTGCTCCAGGGAGACCGACCGGAACGGCGGACGGGTGCGGTACGCCCACCAGCCGACCGCGATGACGGCTCCGGCCATGACCGCGAAGAACACCAGGAACAAGCCGGCACGCACGGTCAACTGCTTGGTGAAGACGCTGGAGTAGTCCACGGACTTGTACCAGAGCCAGTCCGTGTAGAAGCCGACGAAGATCAGGAAGGCCCCGACGAGGACGGCCAGGATGATCAGCGTCGGCAGCAACGCACCACGACGCTGGCGCGGAGCCCCTCCGCCAGGTGGTCCTGGTCGGGGTGAGGCCGAAGGCGGTGGTGGCTGGTACGTCACCTGCCCACCGTAACCCGCCACCGGTGCGACAGGATCCTCGGCATGACCGACGCCTTGGCCCTCGCTGTGCGCGACATCGAGCGACATGTCGCGGCCGGTGGCTGGGACGGACCGACCCGGCTCTACGCGCTGGTGCGAACGACGGCGGTCCTGTCCGCGCAGCCCGATCTGGCCGAGGCGTTGGCGCCCGGCCGTACGACGGAGTCACTGCCACCCGACCACCTGACGCCGGTCGAGCAGGAGGACATCCCCCGCCACGACGCCGTCATCGGCCTGCTGGCGCATGTGGCGTGGCCGGCGGAAGTGGACGGCGCGGCCCTCGTCGTCGAGCGGGTCACCCTGCCCCCCGACGTGGAGGCCGAGCTCCCCGACGATCCGGACCAGGCCCGAGCGTTCGCGGCCGACCATCCGATGCGACGCGACGTGCGCCTGGCGGTGGGGGTGCTGCGCGACGGCCGTCGATCCTGTGCCGTGCGGTCGCGTGCGCATGACGTCGACGACGCCGTGGTCGTCGGGCCTGATCTCGTCCCCGACCTCGCCGACGCGTTGCTCGCGACCCTGACCACGTGAGCAGGCGCCCTCCTGGGCCGGCCGCCCGTCAGCCGGTCGTGCAGGTGGGCAGGTTGGTGTCTCCCTTGGCGAGGGTGTCGAGCGCATCGACCGCCCCGGACAGCGAGCTGACCTTCACCACCTGCAGACCGCTCGGGACCGCGCCCACGACTTCGTCGCAGTTGGTGGCCGGGGCCAGGAACACCGTGGCCCCGGAGTCGCGGGCGCCCACCATCTTCTGGGCGATCCCACCGATCGGGCCCACCCGGCCGTTGATGGTGATCGTGCCCGTTCCCGCGATGTGCGCGCCGTCGGTCAGCTCGCCCGGCGTCAGCTGGTCGATGATCGCCAGCGAGAACATCATTCCGGCGCTGGGACCGCCTACCGATCCGAGCTTGATCCGGACGCGCACGGGACCCACGTAGACCACTCCCGGCACGATGCCGATCACCGCATGCGCCGGATCGTCTGCAGCCGCCTGGGTGGTGAGGGTCACGTCCTGACGCTTGCCGTCACGTCGCACGGTCACCGTGACATCGTCACCGGGTTTCCGGTCACCGATCGCGGCACGAACGTCGTCGACGCTGGTGACCGACGAACCGTCGACGGCGAGAATGCGGTCGCCGGCCTGCAGCTTGCCGTCGGCGGGCTCCCCCGCGATGACCGTCTGCACCACGAGCACCGGCAAGACGTCGTAGCCGAGGTAGCGCTGCGCCGCTCCGATCGCCGTGTTCTGCGAGAGCACCATCTCCTGGCTGGCTTGCTGCTGCACGTCGGACACGGTCTCGTCGGGGGGGTAGAGCAGGTCGCGGGGCAGCACCGCGACGCTCGGGTCGAGCCAGCCACGCATGGCCTGCAGCATCGAGACCTGCGTTCCAGGAGCACCGAGCTCGTACACCGTGACGGCGTCCAGGGAACCAGACGTGGGATACGTGGGCCGACCGCTGACTTCCACGACCTTCTGGTCCCCCACGCTGCCCAACGTGTTGAACGTGGGGCCAGGGCTCAAGGTGACGTACGGAACCGGCAGGAACGCCGCCACCAGGAGCAGCGCCAGCAGGAAGGCACTGGCCATCAACAGCGTGGTGGCGCGCGACGAGGGGCGGCGCACCTCAGGACTCGTCGTCGCGCGCGGTCGTCTCGGATCGTTCCGCTGGGGGCGTCACGCGAGGGTTAGCTCCCGGCTCGGCCGCCGGCACCGCGTCCGATGGCGATGCGTGGGTCGACTCCCCCAGCGCGGACATGAATCGCTGGTGCTCAGCCAGAGAGTCGTGGGTGTCAGCCCTGCGTCGTGGACGGCTCACCCAGGTCACCCAGACCACGGCCAGCGCAGTCGCAACCAGGGGAATGAGCCACCACGCCAACGCCTTCACACCACCAGCGTATGCGGGGCCAACGGTTCCCCGATCACCCCTGGTGGCGTCGGCGACGGGCCCGGCGAACGACGAGCGCGGTTCCCAGCGCCGCCACGGTGGCTCCGGCGGCCCCTGCCGCCTCGCGGCCGCGTCGACGGGCGACCTCCTGCAGCACCGACCGGGCCTCGACCATCAAGGCCCTCAGGGCCGCCTCGTTGTCGTACCTGGGCTGCCAACCCACGGCGACGAGCCGCGCGGGGTCGACGACCCAGGGATAGACCAGCGCCGGGAGCGACCCCGACACCGACGCCCCGATCCGTTGCAGCCGCTCCGCGGTGCCGAACACCAGAGCCTCCGACAGGTCGATCCGCCGCTTGCCGCAGACCCGCTCCACCTCGTCGTCGGTCAGCCAGCCGACGGCTCCGACCGCGACGAGCGGTACTGCGTCCGAGCCAGGCCCCGGGTGCGGCGGGTCGGCGGGGTCGAGTGTGCCGTCGAGCGCCAACTCGATCGCGCCGGCCAGGTCGTGCACATGGCAGAACTGCCACGCCATGGGGTGACCGCGCAACCCCAGCAGGCGCGGCGCGGCGAAGTGTCGCGTGACGTCACCGTCGATGCCGGGTGCCACCAACGCGGCCGGGCGGATCAACGTCAGGCGGAGATCGGGTCGTGGCCCCCGCAGCTGTCGTGCCAGCTCCTCGACCGCGAGCAGCACCGACACCAGACCCGCGTTGGGCGGCTCGACCAGTGCGTGGCTCTCGCGCAGCGGCAGCGGGTTCGTCGCTGACGGGCCGTACAGGACCGCGCTGGTGACGAGAACCAGGCGACCGACCCCGGACCGGGCGATCGCTGCGAACAGTCGGGTCGCCGTGTCGAGCACCTGCGCTTCCCGCTCGCGCGGCGGCCGAAGGTCGTCGGCCGGATCCCGTGCCACGTGCACCACCGCACGGACGCCGTGCAGCAGATCGAGCAGCGTGTCCTCGTCGTCGTCCGGGCTCAACGCGAGCACGCGAACGGCGTGACCGACCGGTTCACCCCGACGCGCTGCCAGGCCCATGGCAACACCGTCGACGATCACCGAGCCGATGGGGCCGCAGACCAACACGTCGACCGCGCCGGCGCTCCCGGATCCCCGCACCCCGGCACCGGCGACCGACGTCCCCATGGACGTGCGCCCAGAGCGAACGAGGGACGTCATGGGCACCGAGCCACGGTTACGGTGGTGTCGACGGCCGGTCCGAATCGCACCGGCCCATCCTGCCCGAGAGGTGCCCATGTCCGATCTGCCCTTCGGCTTCCGGCCGTCGGACGAAGGCGACGACGACGCGAACGCCTCGGCCGGTGGCGGCTCCGACGACGCCGCGGGGCAGCCGAACCCCAACGATCCGTTCAGCGCGTTGTTCGGCGGCTCACCGCAAGACCTCGGTGCTGCGTTCCAACGGCTCGGACAGCTGCTCTCGTCGCCGTCGGCCTCCGGGCCGGTCAACTGGGAGGCCGCGGCCGACACGGCCCGGCAGACCGTCGCCCAAGCCGGTGACGCCTCCGTGACCATGGCCGACCGGCAGGCCGTGACCGACGCCCTGAACCTGGCCGACCTGTGGCTCGAGCCGGCCACCTCGCTTCCGGCTTCGGGGGCCCGGGCGCAGGCGTGGAGCCGGGCCGACTGGGTGCACCAGACGCTGCCCCAGTGGCGGGACCTCATCGAACCGTTGGCGCAACGGGTGGCCGATGCGTCGACGCAAGCGGTGCCCGAGGAGATGCGGGCCATGGCCGGCCCGCTACTCGGCGTGATGCAGCAGATGTCGGGGGCGATGTTCGGGACCCAGGTCGGGCAGGGACTGGGGACGCTGGCCACCGAGGTCGTCGGCTCCACCGACGTGGCGCTGCCGCTGGCACCGGTCGGGACGTCGGCGCTGGTTCCGGACAACGTCCGCGCCTTCGGAGCCGGCTTGGGTGTTCCCGACGACGAGGTTCGGCTCTACCTCGCACTGCGCGAGGCGGCCCACCAACGACTGTTCCACCACGCGCCGTGGCTGCGCACCCGGATCACCAGTGCGGTCGACGACTACGCGCGCGGGATCACGGTCGACGTCTCGTCGATCGAGTCCGCGATGCAGGGGATCGACCCGACCAACCCGGCCGCACTGCAGGAGCTGGTCACCTCGGGCGTCTTCGAGCCGCCCACGACGCCGGAGCAGGAAGGCGCCCTGTCCCGGCTCGAGGCGGTGCTCGCGCTGGTCGAGGGTTGGGTCGACGACGTCGTCGACGCGGCCGCCGAGCCGCACCTGCCGTCGGCACCGGCCCTGCGGGAGGCCGTGCGTCGGGCCCGGGCCACCGGCGGACCGGCCCAGGCGACGTTCGCCACCTTGGTGGGGCTCGAGCTGAGGCCGCGGCGGGTCCGCGAGGCGGCGGCACTGTGGCACGCGCTGGCCCAGGACCAGGGCGTCTCCGGCCGCGACGCCGTGTGGGACCACCCCGACCTGATGCCCAGTGGTGACGACCTCGACGAGCCGGGTGCGTTCGTCGAGCGGCTGCGGGCCGGAGAGGCACCCCTGGACCTCTCGTCCCTGGACGAGGCCCCGCCTGCACCCCCGGAGGCTCCGTCGGCATGACCGACCCGCGCCGAGCCGCCGCACACCGGCGTGCCCGGCAGGCGCTGTTGGACTACACAGACGACGAGCCCGACCAACAACGACTGCGCGAGGAGTTCCTCGCCGTGCTGTCGGCGCACGACGACGCGTTGAGCCGCACCGGCCGGCCCGACCACCTGACGGCCAGCGCGCTGGTGCTTTCCCCCGACGCCGATCGGGTGCTGCTCGACCTGCACCGCAAGGTCGGGCGTTGGCTGCAGTTCGGGGGGCACGTCGAGCTCGGCGACCCCGACCTCGCCGGTACCGCCCTCCGCGAGGCGCGGGAGGAGTCCGGGATCGACGCCCTGTCGCTGGTGTCCACCCGACCGGTCCGCCTCGATCGCCACCCGGCGCCGTGTTCCCCCGGCCGGGCCCGCGACCACCTCGACGTGCAGTTCGTGGCCGTGGCGTCCCCCGACGCCCGGCCGAGGGCGAGCGCGGAGTCGCACGACGTGCGCTGGTTCCCGGTGCGCGCGCTGCCCGAGCCCACCGACGACTCGGTGCGGGTGTTGGTGGCCGCGGCCGTGACGCAGGTGCGTCAGGCGTCCGGCTGACCCGTGTTCTGCTGCCGGGCGTCGCTGACCCCTTCGAGGTAGCCCCACGCCCGCTGCGTGCGCGGATACGACTCGAGCAACGCCCAGAACCGGGGGCCGTGACCAGGGACGAGCAGGTGGGCCAGCTCGTGCAGCAGGACGTAGTCGATCACCCACTCCGGCATCCCCTGCAGCCGGACGGACAACCGGATGCTGGCGTCGTCGATGGTGCACGACCCCCAGCGACTGTTCTGGTTGCCCACCCACCGGACGCTGCTGGCCCGCGCCCGCCCGCCCAGGTACCGCTGCGACAGGCCTTCGGCCCGCTGCATGAGCCCGGCGTCGCTGGGCCGGGTCCGGGCCTCCCGGGCGGCCAGCCGGGCCACCATCTCGGCCGCCCAGCGCTGCTGCTCAGCGCGTGACATGCGGGCCGGCACCAGGACGACCGTCCGCTCACCATCCCGATATGCGGACACGGTGCGCCGCCTTCTGGGACTGCTGCGAATCTCGACCTGCGTCGGGTCGAAGCCGGGGTCGACGCCCGCGTCCGGTGCGGCTGGGGGGGTCATGCCGTCACCGTACGCGGTGGGGGTGACAGCGGGCCGGTCCCGCGCGAGGGGCGCGCCCGGGCCCGCCGCCCCGGACCGCGACCCTGCCCGTTCACTGGGTGGACATCGACGCGTCACCAATCTGGATCCACACCCGGTGGACGACGTCCTCGCAGGTCAGAGCTCCATTCAGGGGCCACGGTCCGGACTGTCAACAGAGTTGTGAACCGGTCGTCAACAGGGACACGCCGTCCCGTCCCCAGGGTGTCCACAGTCCCGTCCACAGCCTGTTCCACGACGACGTTGACGGGAGTGCCCCGCGCTGCCTACGTTCTGCCCCGACGAAGCCCTCGGGATAACGGGGCGGGCGTTCGCAAGGGGAAGGCGAACGACCGCATCACGCGACCCGAGGGCTTCGTGACGCCCAGGGTCCCCGGTGTGCGTGCTCGGTTGACGTAGGGTTCCTGCGGGTTGCCGGAGCGCCACCGCGCTCCGCCGGATCGCCAGGAGGATGGACACGATGGCCGAGAGCTACACCGGCGACGCCTACTGCGTGAAGTGCAAGGAGAAGCGCGACTTCACCGGTGAGGTGCATGAGGTCAACGGTCGTCGCATGGCCAAGGGCATCTGCCCGGTCTGCGGCACCAAGCTCAACCGGATCCTCGGCAAGGCCTGAACGAGCCGCGCCTGAAGCGGCCCGACTGCCGGCCCCAGAGGACGAACGACGAAGGGGCGGACCGATTCGGTCCGCCCCTTCGTCAGGTCCGGCGAACGTCGGTGTGGACGCCGTGACAAGCATGGTCGCCGCGCGTGGCACCCTCCGCCGATGCGTCGCCCCATGTTGAAGACCGCCGCGCGCCGGGTGTGGCGCAGTCCCGAGACCGTCCAGTTCGGCCTCGACCCCGACCGGGCGGTGGTCCTGACCGGCGTCGACGACGCCGTGGCCGGCCTGCTCGCCGCCCTCGACGGCAGCAACGACACCGAGCAGCTGCGCACCCTGGCCCAGCGCCTGGGCCTGCCCGTCCCCGACGCCGACCACCTGCTCCACGACCTGAGCACCAACGGCGTGCTCGACGACGGCGCAGCCGCCACTGGCCTGGCCGACCGTCACGGCCTGCGGGCCCTGCTGCCCTGGGAGCGCCAGCAGCTGACCGCCGACCGGGACGTGCTGGCCGACCAGGACGACGAGCCCGGACGGGCCGGGAGGAGCCTGCAGCGTCGACGGGCCGCCGCGGTCCGCGTCGCGGGCGCCGGCCGGGTCGGAGCGCAGATCTCGCTGCTGCTGGCTGCCGCCGGTGTCGCGAACGTCGAACCCGTCGACGCCGGAGTGGTTCAGCCCGCCGACCTGGCACCCGGTGGCCTGCCACCCACCGCGCTCGACGTCGCGCGGTCCCAGGCGGTGCGCGACCGGATCGCCGAGCTTGCGCCGTCGGCCGGCACGGGCGCGGTTGATCCGGACGTGGTCGTTCTGGTCGGTGCCGGGGCGCAGCCGCAGGCGAACGACCTGCTGCGCGCCGGTGTCGCCCACCTGGCGATCGACATCCGGTCCGGCAGCACCCTCGTCGGCCCCTTCGTCCATCCCGGGAGAAGTGCCTGCCTCGGCTGTCTCGACCGGTTGCGCACCGACCGGGATCCCGCCTGGCCGACCATCGCCGCTCAGCTGAGCGTGCCCGGCGAGGGCCTGATCGACGCACCGTCGTCCGCCGCCGTCGCCGCACTGGCCACCCTGCAGGTGCTCATGCACATCGACGGTGGTCGACCCACCGCGACCAACGCGCTGATCGACGTGCGGCTGCCGGACGGATTCGCGGTCCGCCGGGCGCTTGCCCCCCATCCCCTTTGCGGATGTACCTGGCCTGGGTGAGGACCGCGGGAGACAATGACCGCGTGACCGAGATCCCCCGGCGCGCCGTCACGCGGACGGCCCGACTGGCCACCTTGCCCATCGGCTTCGCTGGGCGCACCGCGGTGGGTTTCGGCAAGCGGGTGGGGGGCAAGCCGGCCGACGCCGTCCTGGCCGAGGTGCAGGCCCGGACCGCCGAGCAGATGTTCCGTGTGCTCGGCGAGCTCAAGGGCGGCGCCATGAAGTTCGGCCAGGGCCTGTCGGTCTTCGAGGCGGCCTTCCCCGAGGAGATGGCCGCGCCCTACCGGGCCGCTCTCACCAAGCTGCAGGAGGCCGCTCCGCCGCTGCCGGCCGAGACGGTGCACACCGTGCTCGCCGAGCAGATCGGCCCCCGCTGGCGCCTGCGGTTCGCCGAGTTCGACGACTCCCCCGCAGCGGCTGCCTCGATCGGCCAGGTGCATCGAGCGGTGTGGCGCGACGGCCGGACGGTGGCGGTCAAGATCCAGTACCCGGGAGCCGCCGAGGCACTGTCGGCCGACCTGAACCAGATCGCCCGGATGAGCCGGATCATGAAGCCGCTGGCACCCGGTCTGGACCTCAGGCCATTGGTGGACGAGATCCGCGCGCGGATGACCGAGGAGCTGGACTACAGCCGGGAGGCCCGCAACCAGCAGGTGTTCGCCAAGGCGTTCCGCGACGACCCCGACTTCCACGTCCCGGCCGTCCTGGCCAAGGCAGACCGGGTGCTCGTCACCGAGTGGGTCGACGGGACCCCGCTGTCGGAGATCATCGGGTCGGGGACCGAGGAGCAGCGGGACCGGGCGGGACAGCTGCTCGTGCGGCTGCTGTTCAGCTCACCGTCACGGGTGGGCCTGCTGCACGCCGACCCGCACCCGGGCAACTTCCGACTCGAGGCGGACGGTCGGCTGGGCGTCATCGACTTCGGTGCGGTGAACGAGCTGCCCGACGGTCTGCCCACCTCGATCGGGCCGCTGGCCCGCCTGGCCCTGGCCGGCGATGCGGACGCCGTGCTCGCCGGGCTTCGCGACGAGGGGTTCGTCCGCGAGCGGATCACGATCGACCCGCAGACGTTGCTGGACTACCTGGTCCCGCTGCTCGAGCCGATCCGGGAGTCGCAGTTCCGGTTCACCCGCGCCTGGCTGCGCAGCGAGACCATGCGCCTGGCCGACCTGCGCCAAGCCACCACCGGCATGAAGCTGAACCTGCCCCCTTCGTACATGCTCATCCATCGGGTCGTGCTCGGCACCATGGGCGTGCTGTGCCAGCTGCATGCGGGCGCCCCCTACCGCGCCGAGATCGAGACGTGGGTGCCCGGATTCGTGCCAGGGCACGATCCGGGACACCCACGCCACCGACGTTGAGCCCTCACCGCGAAGCGGTGACGAGACTCGCCCGCAGATGCGCGTCACGGGCTCGGCTCACGGCCCGTCGGGCCTCTCGCTCGGCAAGCAGCGCCTCGCGCAGTCGAACGGCCCGCTGGGTCTGAACGGCCCGTCGGACTCGTTCGTCGCGATGTGAACGGGCTAGCGCTTCACTGGTCAGAAACATCTCGGTTCCCCTGTCTGGACGATGGTGGTCGGTTACCTGGACGGTCATGCGGCGGACTCGTCCTTGCGTGGACGCCCCCGTGGCCGCTTGCGCGGCACGACCACGCCCTGAGCGAAGAGCTCGCCGCCCCAGACGCCCCAGGGCTCCCGGCGGTCGAGAGCGCCCTCGAGGCAGGACCGCTGGACCGGGCAGCTGCGGCAGAGACTCTTGGCTTGCTCCACGCCGTCGGGGGTCTCGGCGAACCAGACCTCCGGGTCGTAGACGTGGCACGGCGGACGAGCCGTCGCGATGAGCTGTACGTCGGCGTGCAGTTCGATCAACGTGGCGGTCGTCATGCCGGTCACCTCCTTCACAGTGGTATGTCGATCGCTGGTGGCGGACAGAAACGAAAAGGCCGCGGATCCCGGGTCTCGGGTTCCGCGGCCTGGAGGTGGCCGGTCTCAGGATGGCTAGACCGGTGGGCTCCAGACACGGGGCCCGGCGACATCGGCGTTGATCCGGTTCACGGTGGTCGTCCGCGGGAAACGGAGCGCTCCCCGGACGCGCGAGCCGGCACCGAACACGCTGCATGCGGTGGCCGCACGGGCGTGCTCGGCGCTCGACGTCATCAGGTACTTCTCCATTGCGGCCACCTCCTTACAGTGAACTGGTCTGCTCGGGAACTGCATTCGGTCGTGACGCGGGCGCGGCACGGCGTTCCGGCAGGGTAAGCGCCCCGCCACTGATCGGGCAAGCGAATTACTCGGCGAGTTCGACGACGACCTCGTCACCGGCGACCAGGGCGAGGACGTCGGCGGCGTAGAGCTCCAGCTTGCGGGCGCCGATACCAGGAATGGCGAGCAGGTCGGCCACCGAGGTCGGCCGATCCTGCGCGATGGCAGTCAGGGTGGCGTCGGTGAACACGACGAAGGCAGGAACATGAGCAGCCTGCGCCGCCTCGAGTCGCCACGCGCGGAGCCGTTCGAACAACGCGACGTCGACGTCGACCTCGCACGTGGCGCAGTGGCGCAGCTTCTGCTCCAACGGCGTGGCAAGGGTCCGCCCACACACCCGGCACCGGGCCGGGCGACGCTGTCGACGCCCCCCCGCCGACCGGGTCGACCCCGAGGGCCGATCGCCTTTGGCCGCAACGATCCCGTCGAGGAAGCGGGACACCTGGCGACGAGCGGGCGAGCCTGGCGAACGGGCGAGCGCCCAGGACAGGTGCAGGTGCTCGCGGGCACGGGTCACCCCCACGTAGAGCAGCCGACGCTCCTCCTCGACCTGTTCCTCGGTCTGGGCGTAGGTGATCGGCAGCACGCCGTCGACCAGGCCCACCAGGAAGACGGCAGACCACTCCAGCCCCTTCGCGGAGTGCAACGAAGCGAGCGTCACCCCGTCGACCGTCGGCGCATGTTGAGCAGCGCTGCGCCCCTCGAGCTCGGCAACCAGCTCGGCCAGGCCAGCACCGGGCGTGGCGGCGCTCAGGTCGTGGGCCAGGCTGACCAGCGCCGCCAGCGACTCCCACCGGTCGCGAACGGCGCCGGTTCCGGTGGGCGCCTGCTCGCGGTAGCCGGCCGCGGCCAGCACGTGCGCCGTGGTGGTCTCGAGTTCGGCGCCGCCACCTTCGCCACCTCGCGCCGCACCGCGCAGCAGCATGACGGCCTCGCGAACCTCAGGTCGTTCGAAGAACCGTTCCCCGCCTCGGACGACGTAGGGGATCGCGCCTTCGGAGAACGCCTCCTCGTACGCCTCGCTGTGGGCGTTGATCCGGTACAGAACCGCAATGTCCTTGGCCGAGACACCGTCGACCAGCAGTCGTCGCACGACGGTGGCCACGCCTGCGGCCTCGGCCGACTCGTCGGGGTAGGCCGTGTACGTGGGCTCAGGGCCGGCCGGACGTTGCGCGACGAGCTCGAGGCGCAGCGACGACGAACTCCCGCTGGCCTTGGCGAGGACCCGGTTGGCCAGGCCGACGACCTGCGGGGTGGAGCGGTAGTCGCGGACCAGGCGCACGGTGGTGGCGGCGGGGTGTCGGGTCGCGAAACCCAGCAGGAAGGTCGGGGTGGCGCCGGTGAAGGAGTAGATCGTCTGGCTCGCGTCGCCGACCACCGTGAGGTCTTCCCCGTCTCCGCGCCACAGGTCGAGGAGTCGTTGCTGGACCGGGCTGACGTCCTGGTACTCGTCGACGAGGAAGTGCCGGTACTGGCTGCGCACCTCGTCGAGCATCGGCGGGCTGTCCTGCATCATGGCGACGGTCAACAGCAGCACGTCTTCGAAGTCGATCCGGCCGGCTTCACGTTTCGCCGCCTCGTAGGCGGCATAGACGTGCGCGAACTCCTCGGCCGAGAGGTCGCCAGGCGACGCCCGCCGGGCTGCGACGGCGGCGCGGGGGTAGTCGTCGGGCGGGGTCTGGGTGACCTTGGCCCACTCGACCTCGGCCGCGAGGTCCCGCAGCAGGGGACGGTCGGCGCGGACGCGGCAGCGGCTGGCGGCCTCGGCGAGCAGTGCCACCTTGCTCGGACTGATCTGAGGTGCCTCGCCACCGATCACGCGTGGCCAGAACCACCGAAGCTGGCGCAGGGCCGCGGCGTGGAAGGTGCGAGCCTGGACGCCATCGACGCCGAGGACCCGAAGGCGGGTGCGCAGCTCGCCGGCCGCGCGGGCGGTGAAGGTGACGGCCAGCACCTGGCCCGGCTTGGTCTGACCCGCGTGGACGCCGTAGGCGATGCGGTGGGTCAGCGCCCGGGTCTTGCCGGTGCCGGCGCCCGCCAGGACACAGACCGGGCCTCGTGGGGCGAGCACGACGTCACGCTGCTCGGGGTCGAGACCCTCGAGCACGTCGTCGGCGTTCATCGCCGCATCCTCGCAGCCGGGGACGACATCCGGCCGCGGTGGGGCGGTGGGTCTCAGGGTCCGGCTTGGGCCCGGAGCTCGACCCCCTTGCCCCGCGACCGGGCACTCCCGGCGGTACCGGCCCGTCCCGGGGTGCGCACCGTGATCCGGGTGCGGTCGCCGCGGAACAGGTCGTGGGAGAACTCCAGGGGCTCGCCGTCCTGGTCGACGGTGGTCCGGGTGATGGACAGCAGGGCCGCACCTTCGGCCACGTCGAGGATCCGGGCCTCGTCGGACCCGGCGGTGACCACCTCGATCCGTTCGACCGCCTCGCCGGGCTCCACGCCGTAGTTGGTCTGCAGGAGCTCGTACAGCGAGCCCCCGAGCGGCTGCTCGAGGAGACCCGGGAAGCGTGCGGCCGGCAACCGCACGTGCTCCAGCGAGATCGGACTGCCGTCGGCCAGGCGGATCCGCACGATGTCGAACACATAGGCGCCCTCGTCGACACCGAGCGCCGTCCGGGTGGCCTCGTCGGCCGGGAGCGTGGACGTGCCGACGACCTGGGTTCCGGCGGTGATGCCCTGGGCGCGAAGGAGTGCGGGGACACCGACCACGCGCGACAGGTCACGCTCGATCTTGCCGTGGCTGATGAACGTGCCACCGCCGCGGCCGGGGGTGCGCCGGACCTGTCCGGAGGCCTCGAGCGCACCGAGGGCCTGGCGCAGGGTCGACCGGCTCACGCCGAGCTGGAAGGCGAGGTCACGCTCGGCGCCCAGCCGCTGCCCCGGCACGAGCTGGCCGCTGCGGATCCGGTCCTGCAGGGTCCGGCGCACCTCCTCGGCGGCCGGACCGAGACCGGTTGGTCGCGCGTCCACCACCGGCTCACGCCTCTGCAGCGGCGAGCGCTTCCAGGGACTCGGGGAGGATCTGGCCGCCGTCGACCACGAGGGTCTGCCCGGTGACGTAGCCGGCTTCGTCGCTGGCGAAGAACAGGGCCGCATAGCCGATGTCCTCGGGGTCACCCAGCCGTTTCAACGGGATCGAGGCGGCCATGGTCGCCAGGTAGTCCTCGCCCAGGTCGGCCAGACCCTCGGTGGCGATGTTGCCCGGGAGCACGGCGTTCACGGTGATTCCCTTCGGGGCCAGCTCGATGGCCGCGGTCCGCAGGAACCCCAGCTGGGCCGCCTTGCTCGCGCCGTAATGCGCCCAGCCCGGGTAGCCCGTGATCGGCCCCGTGATCGACGACGTGAGGACCACGCGGCCGTGCCCGCTGGCGGCCAACGCGTCGGTGCACGCCTGCACACTGAACACGCAGCCCTTGACGTTGGTGTCGAACACCTCGTCGAAGTCCGCCTCGCTCATGTCCGCGAGCTTCTGGGCGGGGAAGATCCCGGCGTTGGCGCACAGCACGTCGATGCCGCCGCGCTGCGCCACCACCTCGCGGGCCATGCGGGTGCAGTCCGCCGGTCGCGACACGTCGGCGACCACGAAGGCCACGTCGGCCCCGCCGGAGGCGAGCTCTGCGGTGGCGGCCTGAGCCGTGGCCTCGTCTCGACCGACGATCGTGACCCGCGCGCCGGCCTGCGCGAACACGGCGGCGATGCCCTTGCCGATCCCTTTGGTCCCGCCGGTGACCACGACGCTGCGACCGCTGACCGGGCTGAACATGTGTCCTCCTGAGGATGGGTGCGGGTACTGATCGCCGACGTCGAGGGTCAGCCGAACTCGCTGAGGTACTTCTCGGCCAGCTCGCAGCTGCCAGCGGTGTAGCCGGCGCCGAGCTCCTGGGCGATGTCGACGGCGCTGTGCGACCCGATCCAGGCCACGAGCAGCAACCGCCGGTACATGATGAAGGTCCAGATCTCACGCTCGTCTTCCGCGGGAAGGTCGCGCACCTGCCGGTAGCCGCGCACCCACGAGTCGACCATGTCGGGCACCTGCGGGTAGTGCTCGATGAAGCTCACCGCCGTACCGAGGTCGTACAGGAACCAGCTGAAGCCGCTGTCGTCGAAGTCGATGACGCTGACCGTGCGACCGCGCGGTCCGTCGTCGACGAGCAGGTTCGCGAGCCGGGTGTCGGCATGGATCAGACCGAACCGGTCGGGTCCGGTGCCGAAGGCGGCCAGCCGCCGCTGCAGCGTCGCGTCGAGCCGCGACAGCACGGCATGCTCGGCCGAGCCCACGCCGGCACCGTCTTGCCACCGTCCCCAGCGCGCCTCCGAGCCGAAGGCGGCGTCGTAGTCCCAGGCGAACCGGGTGAACCCGGGGGGGCGCTGCCACGAGCGCGAGTGGTCGTGCATGCGCGCGGTGATCCGGCCCAGCCCCTCGAAGTCGGAAACGAGACTGTCCTCCGCCGGCTCGCGCCCGTCGAGGAACTCGAACATGACGACGCTGCGTGGCTCGCCCCCCGGGTCCGGGACACTGACCACACGGCGGCCGTCGTTGGCGGCAATGACGTGCGGCGTACGGATGCCGGCGTCGTCGCGCAGCGCATCGAGCCAGGCCAGCTCGGAGGCGATGGCCTCGGGTGTGTGGTACGCCAGCCGGTGCACCCGAAGGATCCAACGCTGCGACCCGTCCGGCAGGTCGACCCGGTAGGTCGCGTTCTCCGAGACGTTCAGCAGCGACACCGTGGCGTCGTCGGGCACCGGGAACTGCGCCAGGGAGTCGCGCGCCACCTGCTCCATGCGCGCCAGCACCTCGGCACCGCCAGACAAGTCGTGGACCTGCATGCACCCTCCTCGGTGACGACCTTAGGGGCGGGCCACCACCTCCGGGGGCCAACCGCGTCAGTGCTCGCGGCCCTCGACCGAGGCCAGCACGGCGTCGATCGCCTGGTGGGCCCGCTGGACGCCGGCCGTCGACCCGCTGATGAACAGCCGCCCGGCCGCGCCGATCATCTGGACG
>Ga0302299_10001044_pt1 | contig 16354 bp, 19 predicted proteins | sample III_Fen_N3_4_FD_198795 | JGI IMG/M metagenome (GOLD analysis project Ga0302299, IMG submission 198795) | Peat permafrost microbial communities from Stordalen Mire near Abisko, Sweden - III_Fen_N3_4 | ecosystem: Environmental > Terrestrial > Soil > Wetlands > Permafrost | place: Sweden: Abisko... | reverse complement strand
GGTGAACGTCTCCTTGACGGCGTCGACGAAGCCGCCGATCCCGGTGATCTTGTCGGAGGGCAGCACGAGCAGGATGCCGAGGACGGGGATCGTGTAGAGGAGGACGCCCATGATCCCCGACCGCAGGACGGAGACGGGGACGTCGCGCTGCGGGTTGACCATCTCCTCGGCGGCGCCGTTCTGGAGCTCGAAGCCGACGTAGTTGAAGAGGATCAGGGGTGTGAGCGCGAAGAAGACGGCGAGCGACGGCTTCATATCACCGGCCGCGAAGCCGGAGACGCCGTTCTTGATCGCGTACACGACGAGCGTGAAGGTGAAGAAGCCGAGCACGATCACCCGGGCGATGGCCCCGGCGTTCGGAATCCACTTTCCCTTCTCGATCGCGGCGATCGCGACGCCGATCGAGAACCAGATGAAGAGGAGCTTGAAGATGAAGTCGCCCGCGGTCCCGAGGTGGTCGACCTGCAGCGCCGGCAGATCGGACGCAGACCACGCTGCGCTCGCGATGAAGGCGAGCGACCCGCCGACCCAGAACGGGTTCGAGGCCCAGTAGACGACGGCTGCGACGCCTGCCTGGAAGCGGCCGAACGAGAGCTTGACCCACTCGTAGGGTCCGCCTTCCTCGGTGAAGGAGCTGCCGACCTCGGACATGAGGAGCATGTAGGGAACGACGAACGTCACCGCCATCACGACGAGCCAGAAGAAGCCCTGAGGCCCGTACGAGGCGACGGCGCCGAGCGTGTCGAGCCCGACGAGCGCGCACAGCGTGAAGAACACCATGTCGAAGCGCCGCAGCGACTTCTTCAGCTTCGACTTCTCGGTGAGCGCGAGCTCGGTGGTGTGCTCGAGCGGGATGTCGGCCGTCGTCATTGCTCATCTCCTCATGCGGTGGATGAAGCCGGGCGCCGAGTCTATACCCGTCCACCGAGAGGAAGGCCCGCTTGCCGAAGTCAACGCACGATAACCGGTGTTATGTCAAGTTGGCACGTTTCGGTTGCCCTCACCGCTCTCCCCTGTGAGGGCTAGTGGCGTTCCAGGAATGCGGTCAGCGCGGCGAGGAAGGCAGCCGGCTGCTCGTAGGGCATCATGTGCGCGCAGTCCTGGATCACGATCTCCTCGCACTGCGGCAGGAACGCCGTCAGCTCGTGGGCCGACGCTGCCGGCGTCGTGCGGTCGTTCGCGCCGCTGAGGATGAGCGTCGGCTTGCCGACCCCTCGGAGATCCTCCCGCAGGTCGAGCATCCCGTACTCCCCGCCGGCGGCGAAGTGCCGCAGCACGTCCGGCCGATAGACGACACGATCGGCGGCGTTCAGCTGCGCCACGAGCGGGCCGGTCGGATCCGCGACGTGGAAGGGCATCTGGTCGGCGAGCAGCTGCTTCGCCTCCTCGGGCGTGTCGACCGTCGCCTCGTTCGCCCACGAAGCCGCGACCTGGGCGCTGAGCGACTCGGGCTCGAAGACAGCGAGCTCGTGCTCGACGTTCGCGAGCGCACCGGGCTCGGCGATGGTGCCCATGAGCACGTAGGCGGACGCCGTGCCGTGGCGCGCCATGTGGCTCTGGGTCACGAACGACCCGAACGACCATCCGATCACCACCGTGTCCTCGAGGGAGAGAGCGCCGATCAGCGCCTCGACGTCGTCGGCCATCTGCGGCACCGTCCACCGTGCCGGGTCGCCCCCGTCCGAGCGCCCGTTCCCGCGATGATCGGGCGCCAGCACGCGGTACCCGAGGTCGACGAGCGGATCGAGGCCGGGAAACCAGACCGAGCCGTCGAGCCCGGGCCCGCCGTGCAGGGCGACGACGGGCCTCCCCGCCCCCCGCTCGTGCACGTAGAGATCGATGTCACCGACCGAGACGCGCATCTCGCCCATCGTAGACCCGTTGCGCGCGAGACCCCGACGGGTGTCGTGACGAAAATCAGCGGAAATTGCAGGAAACCGGCCCGCGACTCCCTTGACCCTCCCCCACCGGCCCCCTAGGTTTGCTCTTGCACCGAGCACGGAGCGCGAGTAGGTCGAAGCTCAGCACGGAGGCCGTACGCGGAAGCGGAAGGTCAACGGGCCGGGTGGACGAAAGCGCAACCGGCTCGGTGAATTCTTTTGGTCCGGGTGAGCCACCTGCGGCGACCGACGTCGGCCAGGCCGGGTATTCTCCCGCCCATGCACCTGCGCACGCCCAGCATCGACCGCGGCGTCCAGTCGTTCCTGTGGGCGCTCCTCTTCTTCGTCATCCTCTACTTCGGGATGGCGGCCGTCGGAGTCGCGAAGGGAACGTCGCTGCTCCTCTCGCTCGTCGGCGCATTCCTGATCTTCCTCTTCGTCCGGACGCGCGGAACCTAGCCGGGCGCGTCCGGACGCAAGCTGCGCGCGGTGAGGCTCGCAACCAGGCGTCGCGCCAGCTCCGGCCCGATCGCCTCGTTCAGTCGCACGCGGGCCGGAACGCGATGCTCAGCCGTGCCGAGTGACAGGCAATGGCGCAGGAGCAGGACCGTGCCGGCCTGGCCTTCCCGATGTGTCAACGTCGCGTCCATGTCCTCCGTCATCGGTCTTCCTCCTCGTATCGCATCATCCCTACATTCAGGGTGCGGTCCGCAGAGCAGGTTAAGGAGTATCGGAGCGATCGGACGGCGCAGCACCGGCCCGCCGGGCCGGACGCGTCTCAGCTGTAGTCGATGAGGGCGTGCACGTCGGTCCCCGGGATCCGGTCGCGACCGTGGAGGAACGAAAGCTCGATCACGAACAGGGCGCCGACGACCACGCCGTCCAGGCGCTCGACGAGCTCGATCTTGGCGTGCGCCGTCCCACCCGTGGCGAGCACGTCGTCGAGCACGATGACGCGGGCACCCGGCGTGATGGCGTCGGTGTGCACCTCGAGCGCGTCGGTGCCGTACTCGAGCGCGTAGCGCGCCTCGATCGTCTCCCAGGGCAGCTTGCCGGGCTTTCGGGCGGTCACGAAGCCGCAGCCGAGGGCGTACGCGAGGGCGCCGCCGAAGATGAACCCACGTGCCTCGGCGCCGAGGATCAGGTCGGGCGTCCGGGGGCCGGCCCACGCTGCGAGCCGGTCGATCGTCTCTCTGAACGCGACCGGGTCGGCGATCAGCGGCATGACGTCCTTGAACAGGATCCCCTCGCTCGGAAAGTCGGGAACGTCGCGGATCAGGGACGCCAGATCGAGCTCACTCACCGTTCGGCCACCTCACGCAGATCCCGCATCAGCAACAGCTGGGCCAGCTCCTGTGCGACGACGGCCAGGCCTTCGAGGTCCTCGAGCGCGGCCGCCCGGCGCTCGAGGCTGCGGGAGCGGAGCGCCGGTGCGACGACCTGCTCGAGCAGGGCCGACTGTCGGCCCGCGGCTGTCCGGAAGGCGCGAAGGTGCCGGGCGTCGATCCCGTGGCGGGCAATCTTGGCGCACGCGAGCGCAATGTCGGCCTCGCTTTCGCTGTAGAGCCGCTCGCCTCCCTCGACCCTGGGCGCCAGCAGGCTGAAGTCCTCGAGCTGGCGCGCGAACTCCGCCGAGATCCCGGCCCGATCGCAGAGCTCGGAGAGGTCGATCTCCTCTTCCTGCCCGCGCAGGCCCGCGGCACGGCGCTTTACGCGGTCCGCCGTCGGCGCCCGAAGCTCCTCCCGGATCACCCGAAGCGGCAGGAACTCGTCGCGTTGCAGGCGCAGGATCGTGATCAGCCGCTCGATGTCGGTCTCGGCGAAGAGCCGGTATCCCCCGCGGGTCCGGCTCGGCTGCAGGAGGCCCTGGTCTTCCAGGTAGCGGATCTTCGAGATCGAGATGTCGGGAAACTCGTCCCGCAACCGCTCGCAGACGGCGCCGATCGTATGAAGCCCCGCGGCGGGGCTCGTCTCGGAGAAGGTCGTCATCGGCGCAGGAACGTCATCCGGTACTTGCCGATCTGGACCTCGTCGTCGTCCTCGAGCACGCTGCTCTCGATCCGGTGCTTGTTGACGAAGGTCCCGTTCAGGCTCCCCAGGTCGCGGATCGTGAACATGCTGCCGTCGCGGGTCAGCTCTGCGTGCCGGCGCGAGACGGTGACGTCGTCGAGGAACACGTCGCACTCCGGTGAGCGGCCGATCAGCGCCCGGTCGCCGATGGCCTCGAAGCTCTCCCCCGCTCTGCCGCCGCCCGAGCGCACGACCAATGCCGGCCCGTCGATGCTCTCGGCGGCAGCGGCAGCGTCGACGTCCTCCGGCCCGAGGCTCATCGTCGTCTCGCCGACGGACTCACGCACGAGCAACGCGCCGCAGCGCGAGCAGTAGGTCGCGGCCTCGGGGCTCTGAAAGCCGCACTCCGGGCAGTAGATGTGGCTCATTGCCCTCCGCCGAGGATCGAGCCCAGGTCGCCTGCGTCCACGTGCTCCCCTCCGCGCGCGCGCTTGGTGCGCTCGGCGCGGATGATGTCGATCTGGGCGTGCATCACCCGCCGGTTCAGCGAGATGTCGTCCTCCTCCTGCTCGAGCCGCCGGATCTCCGCCCAGAGCGCCGCGTCATCCATCTGCGCCAGATCGGGCAGGGCGGTGAGATCGGACTCGGAAGGCAGGTCGCCCGTGCCCTCGTAGATCGGGCGTTCGAAGGTCGTGAGCGGCTTCGGCTCGAAGCTGCCGTCTGCGACCTGCGCCTTCAGCCGGTCCGTGCGCTCCGCCCTGAGGATGTCGATCCGGCCGTGCAGGACGCGACGACGACGCGAGATCGCCTCCTCGCCGTCCTCGATCTGCGCGAGCAGCGCCGACAGTTCGGCATCGGAGAGCGAAAGAAGGTCGGGAAGCGTGTCCACGATTGCCTTTCCGGTCGGGAGCTCGGTGTTCGAAGCTGCAGCGTAGCGAAGGGGTCAACCTCAGCTTGAGGCTTTGTCACCCCGATGACGATTTCGCCCCGCGGGCCGCTCTCCCTGCCTGTGCCCCCAGGGAGACGTCGACCCGTGCCCGGCGCGCTGCGGCTCACTTCTGGACTTCGCGCCGTGCCTTGAGCACGTACTGGCCCGCGGCGATCACGGCGAGGCCGAGGTTTACCCAGAAGCACGCGAGCGGCCACCAGGTTCCCTGCGCGGTGACGAGCACGAGCCCGATCGACACGTACAGCCCCCACGTCGCGATCTTCCCGAGGCGCGAGACCTCGAAGTCGTAGCCGCGCGGCACGACGAGCTTGTAGCCGCCCACGAGGAGAAGATCACGCAGGAGGATCACGAGCGCAGCCCACGGCAGCCGGTCGAGCGCGACGAGCATCACGACGGCCGTGTCGATCATCAAGCGGTCGGCGAGCGGGTCGGCCACCTTGCCGAACTGCGATTCGACGCGCCACTTGCGGGCGAGGTAGCCGTCGAGCTGGTCGGTTGCCCCGGCCAGGCCGAAGACGATGCCTGCCGGCCAACTCGGCCCGCTGCGCTCGCCGAGCAACAGCCAGATGAAGACCGGGATCGCCACGAAGCGCAGCAACGTCAACGCATTCGGGATCTGCCGCACGGGCTCGGAGACGGGGCGCGGTTCCACGGTCCCGCAAGACTAGAGGCTCGTGGTGATAGCGTCGTACGTCGTGACCGCGGCCGTCTCCCTGCCTGGATTCGTCAACGCCCACAGCCATGCCTTCCAGCGGGCGCTTCGCGGCCGTGCGGCCGGCACCGACTTCTGGACCTGGCGCGACGGGATGCTGGAGGAGGCCGACCTGGCCACGCCGGGCTCGGTCCGTCGGCACTACGCGGACGTCTACCGTGAGATGCGCGCCGCCGGCTACACGGCAGTCGGCGAGTTCCACTATCTCGGCGCCGCCGAGGCGTTCGCGGCCGCCGAAGCCGCGGCGGACGCCGGTATCGCGATCGTGCTGCTCCACGTCGCGTACGAGCGCGGAGGTCTCGAGCGCATGCGGCAGCCGTCGGTGTCCGCCTATCTGGAGGAGGTCGAGTCGCTCCGCGCCGCCGGGATCGCGGTCGGTGTCGCCCCCCACTCCGTCCGCGCGTGCTCGCGCGCCTGGCTCGAGGAGATCGGCAGGTATGCCGCGGCCGAGGGGCTGCCACTGCACATCCACGCCGACGAGCAGCCCCGCGAGATCCAGGAGTGCCTCGAGGAGCACGGCTGCCGGCCCGTCGAGCTGCTCGCCGATGCAGGCTGCCTGAGCGCCCACACGACCATCATCCACGCGACGCACGCCGACGACGGCGAGCTCGATCTGCTCGCCGCGACCGGAGCGCGCATCTGCGCCTGCCCGACGACGGAGGCCGACCTCGGTGACGGCTTCCTGCGCGTCGCCGCGGTGCGCGCGCGCTCGATCCCGCTCTGCATCGGCTCGGACTCGAACATGCGCATCGATCCACTCGAGGAGCTACGCGAGCTCGAGGGGATTGCCCGGAGGCAGGCCGGCCGGCGCGGCATCTTCACGACGCAGGAGCTGCTCGCGATCGGCTCCAGCGAGGGAGCGCAGGCGCTGCAGCTCGCCGAGTGGGCGCCGATCGAGATCGACGTCGAGCACCGCTCGCTTGCGGGTGTGCTCCCCGAGCACGTCGAGGCTGCGCTGATCGCCGGTTGCACGGCCGATGTCGTCGGGACGCCGGGGCGCTGAGCCGACGTGGAGGTCACCGAGGCGACATTCGAGGACGACGTCGTCGCGCGCTCGGCGGAGACCCCCGTCCTCGTCGACTTCTGGGCCGACTGGTGCGGGCCCTGCCATGCCCTCGCACCCGTCCTCGAGGCGGCCGTTGCCGCCAGAGAAGGCGCTGTCACCCTGGTCAAGGTCGACGTCGACGCCAACCCTGCGCTGTCGCAGCGCTATTCGGTCAGCGGCATCCCCGCCGTGAAGGCGTTCCGCGACGGCAGGGTCGTGGCGGAGTTCGCGGGGGCCCGGTCGCGTGTCGCCGTCGACACGTTCCTCGACGAGCTGCTCGCGCCACCGAGGGCCGACACCCTGCTCGAGGAGCTGCGTGCACGAGGCGAGCTGCCCTCCGTCGTCGCGGCGATCGATGCGGGAGATCTCGAGGGTGCGCTACAGCTGATCGTCGAGTCGGTGCCGGAAGCCCAGGCGGCCGAGCGCGACCGGCTACGAGAGGTCGCCGTAGCCCTGTTCGAGAGTCTCGACCCGGACGACCCACTCGTCGGCACGTACCGCCGGCGCCTCGCGGCCGCGCTCTACTAGCGATCCGCGACCCGTCAGCGGCCGACCCTCGCCCGGTAGCGGCGCACCCAGATTGCGGTCCGGTCGAGGTAGGCGCGCTGAGCAGCCCGCCCGGTGAGGCCGTAGGCGCCGTCGTACGACAGATACGGCGGCCCGACCGCACGCGCGGGCTCGATCTGCGTTCCCTCGTGCCACTCGTTGTAGCTCGTGATGGTCACGACGTCCGCGGCCGCCCGCACCGCTGCTCGCCACATGCCGTCATAGGTGGCGCCGTCGGCCCGGCTCCGCACGCGCGTGTCCCCCGTGGCCCGCTCGGCGTCGAACCCCGGCCCGACCGACGGCGCGCAGAGAAGGTCGTGCATCCGGGCGGAGGCGCACATCCGGGGGAACGACGACCCGTCGTAGATGCGGACGTCGTAGGTGTAGAGGCCGGCGAAGCCGCCCGCCGCCGCCTTGCCGGGCAGTCCCGTGTTGGCGAAGAGGCGCAGTGCCGGCAACGCCTTGTTGAGAGCCCGCCAGTCGCTGTCCGAGCTCGTCGTCGAGTCGTAGACGTAGAAGTCCGTGATGCCCGTCGCAGCCAGCGTCCGGAGCTGCGGCGCGAGCCCCGCGGGCGTCCGTCCCGGGTACGGCTCCACGTGCACCGCCACGCGGAGCCCGGCGGCGCGCGCCAACCGGGCAACGCGCGGCAGCCGGGCCGCTTCGACCGAGCCCGGGCCCCACCAGGAGACGATCACGGTCTGCACCCCGGCCGAGGCGATCTCGCGCATCTGGGCCTGGACGACGCCTGCATCCGAAGACGAATACGGCCCTCGGACCGGGAACCAGTTCGACGCGATCTGGGTCGGAGGAGCGTTACCGTTCTGCTGCCAGTGCTGCCAGGCCCCGTCCATCGCAGCCGTGCCGTACCACGGGTAGTAGAAGATCGCGACCTCTCCCGTCCCGGCTCCGTTCGGGCTGCCCGGGCTGGCGATGCCGGAACCGGCAGCGCTCAGCATGAGCGCAGCAATCACCGTCACCGCAGCGAGTGGCCACCACAGAGTTCTTCGCAATCCGCGCGAGACTCTAGCCGCGCTCCGGGCCGGACGGAAGAGGTACCGCGCCTTGCGTTGCCGGCGCCGCCGAGAACGGCGTCCTCGCCGGGCGACTTGCTTCTACACTTTCGCAATGCGCACGTTGGCCATCGTCAGCTCGTTGCTCGTCGGCCTCGCCGCCGTCGCGGCCGCTGTCGCCCTGGCCGCCGGCGACGAGCCGGCACCGCCCAGCGGGTCTGTCACCAGCGTGGATCAGCTCCGCGGGGTGAGCTTCGTCAGCCACTGCGCCTTCAGTCATCGTGCGCCGGACGACCCGATCGTCTACCCCGGGCGGCCCGGCGCCTCTCACGATCACACCTTTCTCGGAAGCGTCACGACCGACGCATTCTCGACCGATGCCTCCCTGCGTGCGGCAGCGTCGACCTGCATCCGGCGAGGCGAGACGGCCGCGTACTGGGTGCCGACACTCTTCGTCAACGGCCAGCCGGTCGTGCCCGCCGCGGCCTCCGTCTACTACCGGCGCGGGACACTCGCCGACGTGAAGGCGTTTCCGCCGGATCTCCGGATGATCGCCGGATCGTCGGCGGCCACCTCCCCCCAGCCGATGTCGGTGACACGGTGGGACTGCGGGATCGAGGCAAAGGTCGCCGCCTCGAGCGACCCGCCCGCTTGCCCTCCCGGCCCTCGCACCGCGCTCCGGCTCCATGTGAGCTTCCCCGAGTGCTGGGACGGGCAGAACCTCGACTCGAGCGACCACCACTCGCACATGGCCTACGACGTGGAGGGCGTCTGCCCCGCGTCGCACCCCGTTGCCCTGCCCGAGATCGAGCTGATCCTGCGCTACCCGGAGATCAAGGGGTCCGTCGCGCTCAGCTCGGGCGGCGTCTACTCGGCGCACGCGGACTTCGTCAACACGTGGGACCAGATCCGGCTCGAGGGCCTCGTGACCGACTGCCTCAACGGGCTTCGCTTCTGCGGTGGCGGCGGCTAGGACGCCCGCCAAAGTGCCGGTCTACGCCGTCTCGTCCCAGCGGCGCTGATCCTTCTTGTCCTTCCGCCACATGATCACCATGAAGATCCCGAAGATGATCACGAGCGCGGCGATCACGCCGAAGCGCGCGATCAGCCCGGTGAAGATGAGCATTCCGAGCAACCCGAGGATCCCGAGGCCGATCACGACTCCAACCGTCTTCCACCAGAAGTTCTTGCCGAGCTCGTCCATGAACACTCCTCCCGTTGCGTGATGAGCCTCCAGTCTGACGGCGTCGGGGGGGTCGTGTCGAGCCTACGGTGAGCCGGCCCCGCGAATGAACCGCGCCCGGCCGACGGCGACGAGCCGGCCGGGCTCGTCCCAGGGGGTGATCTCGACGTCGGCGGTGGCCAGCGTCCGCCCCGCGCCGAGACAGCGGCCGACGACCCGGTGGGGCACCGGCGCGGCGAGCCGAAGGAAGTCGCAGCGGAGGTCGACGGCGATCCACGCCCCCGGGCTCGCGTGCTCGAGGGCATACCAGGCGGCGGTGTCGACGCAGGTCGCGAGCGCCCCGCCGTGGAGAAACGGCCGCGGCTGCTCGCCGCCGACCGCAAGAGCGGGTGGATCGAGCCGCAGCACGACCGCGTCGTCGAGCAGCTCGACGGCCACGAGCCCGATGGCTGCGTCGAGCGGCGACGGCGGTTCGGAGAGGAGATCGGTCACGGTGCCCGCCTAGTGCGCGATCTCGATCGACCGGCTCTCGCGGATCACGATCACCTTGACCTGGCCGGGATACTCGAGCTGATCTTCGATCTCGCGGGCGATCTCGTGTGACAGCAACGCCGCGTCGTCGTCATCGACCTCCGTCGGCTCGACGATGACGCGGATCTCGCGGCCGGCCTGGAGCGCGTAGGCCTTCGCGACGCCGGGCTTCGCGGCGGCGAGCTCCTCGAGCGAGGAGAGCCGCTTGATGTAGTGCTCGAGGCTCTCGCCGCGCGCACCGGGGCGTGATGCCGAAATGGCATCGGCGGCGATCAGGAGGACCGCCTCGACCGTCTGGGGCTGCACCTCGTAGTGGTGCGCCTCGATCGCGTGGACGACTCCCTCCGGCTCGCCGTAGCGGCGTGCGAGCTGCGCCGAGACGGCGGCGTGCGTCCCTTCGACCTCGTGCGTCATCGCCTTGCCGACGTCGTGCAGGAGGGCCGCCCGGCGGGCCGTCTTCACCGATGCCCCGAGCTCCGCCGCCATGATCCCGGCGAGGTGGACGACCTCGAGCGTGTGCTTGAGAACGTTCTGCCCGTAGCTCGTGCGGTAGCGGAGCCGGCCGAGGATCTTCACGAGCTCCTCGTGGAACTCGCCGCAGTTCGCCTCGAACACCGCCTGCTCGCCCGCCAGCCGGACGTGGTCCTCGAGCTCGGCCTTCGAGAGGTAGTACATCTCCTCGATGCGGGCCGGGTGGATCCGGCCGTCCTCGATCAGCTTCTCGAGCGTGAGGCGGGCGATCTCGCGGCGCAAGCCGTCGAACGACGAGAGCACGACGGCGTGAGGCGTGTCGTCGATGATGAAGTCGACGCCGGTCAGGTGCTCGAGCGATCGGATGTTGCGCCCTTCCCGGCCGATGATCCGGCCCTTCATGTCGTCGGAGGCGAGCTCGACGACGCTTACGGTCGTCTCCGCGGTGTGACTCGCCGCCACCCGCTGCAGCGCATCTGCGACGAGGGCCCGCGCGCGGCGCTTGGCGTCGGTGCGGGCTTCCTCCTCGAGCTGCCGGACGGTTCGGGCGAGCTCGTGCCTGACGAGGTCCTCCGACCGCTCGAGCAGCTGCTTCCGCGCTTCCCCGAGCGTCAGGCCCCCGACGCGCTCGAGCTCTCGCAACATCTCGTCGTTCCCTGCCTTGAGCTCTTCCTGCAGCTGCTTCGTGTGCGTCTCGCGGTCGGCGACCCCCTGCTCGCGCCGCGCGAGCTCCTCGCGCTTCGCGTCGATCTCCGTCTCACGCTGGTGCACGCGCTCCTCGATCTTGGCCATCTGCAGCCGGCTGTCCTGGAGCTCCGACTCCATCTCGGCGCGCAGCACCACGGCCTGCTCGCGCGCCGCGATCGCCGCCTCCCGCCGCGTCGTCTCGGCCTCCCGGTCGGCGTCCGCGAGAATCGCGCGGCGCTGATCCTCCGCCAGGCGCAATCGCGACGTGCTCGCCGTCCGGAGCCACGCCCACAGCCCCACTGCGCCTACGGCGATTCCGATCAGTGCTGCAGCGACCGTGAGCATCGACGCTCCCTTCGGGGGACTTGTCTCGCGGCAAGGGCCGCGTGTGCTCACATCCGGACACCGCCTGCACGGCGGTCTCCCGGTAAACCGGTCGCGCTGTGTCTTCTAGCTCGGCTGGCGTGCCCTCCGGAGAGCGAAGGTCGGGCCGCAGGTCGGCGGATTCGGGTTGAAGGTAGTCATTGGAAGCCGGTTTTCGGAATGCGCTCTGTGCAGGTGAATTGTCGGATGAAGCTCTCCTATCCTAACCCGTCGGTAACCAGATCCGCAACGACCGTCTCGAGAGTCGCCTCCGAGAAGCCCTTTGCGGCCAGGTACCGGGCCGTTTTTGGGCTCGTGCCGCGGGCGGCGACGATCGCGCGCGCGCGTGCCGCCTCGGGCTCGAGCGCGTCGATCGCGTGCCGGGCCGCCTCGGCCGGCACGCCGTGACGTTCGAGGTCGTCCACGATCAAGAGGTCACCGCCACCGCGCGCGGCGAGGAGGCTCGCCCGCTGCGCGGCGAACCGCTGGTCGTCCACGAGACCTGCCCGCTGCGCCGCCTCGATCGTCTCCTGCCGCACCGCGGCGGCCGTGCCGCGGTCGACGAGCCTCTGCGCAAGCGACGCCGTCGTGTGGTCGCGGGCCCGGAGAGCCCGGACGGCCACCTCGCGCGCCTCGACGCGCCGGATCTCGCGCCGCAGAGCCCGCGCCGACGCGCGGTCGAGCTCCCGACCGACGGCGAGCCCGGCCACGTAGACGGCCTCGAGCGGCACAACGCGCCAGGGCCCGTGGTCGAGCTCCACCGCCACGCGTCCCGGCCCGCGCGAGCGGAGAGCGGTGACGACCGGGACGGTCATCGAGGCTCGCTCACCGCTCCCGCGTGCCGGGCGGCCCGGATCGGGTCTCTATGCCTCGACGGGCACCTCGTCCTTGATTGCGGCGTCCTCGATGACGACGTCCTCGATCGGGGTCACCTCGATCTCGGCGACACCCTCGGCCTGTGGGAGCAGGCGGGCCGAGACGATCGTGTCGGCCGGCGCTTCGGCCTGGATGCGTGCCAGGATCTGCTGGACGAGGTCGGGATGCTCGATCAGGAAGTTCGTGGCATTCACGCGCCCCTGGCCGAGCCGCTCGTCGCCGAAGCTGAAGTACGAGCCCGCCTTCTGGACGACCTTCCGCTCGATCCCCACGTCGAGCACGGTGCCCTCCCAGGAGATCCCCGTCCCGTAGATGATGTCGAACTCCGCCTGCTTGAACGGCGGCGCGACCTTGTTCTTGACCACCTTGACGCGGACGCGGTTGCCGTACGCCTCGGCGCCGTCCTTCAGCGTCTCGATCCGGCGGATATCGAGCCTGACGGACGCGTAGAACTTCATCGCCCGGCCACCGGGAGTGGTCTCCGGCGAGCCGAACATGACGCCGATCTTCTCGCGCAGCTGGTTCGTGAACAGGCAGATCGTGTCGGTGCGGTTGAGCGTCCCGGCGAGCTTGCGAAGCGCCTGGCTCATCAGCCGCGCCTGCAGGCCGACGTGGCTGTCGCCCATCTCGCCCTCGATCTCGGCCTTGGGCACGAGTGCCGCCACGGAGTCGACGGCAACGACGTCGACGGCCCCGGAGCGCACGAGCAGCTCGCAGATCTCGAGCGCCTGCTCGCCCGTATCGGGCTGCGAGACGAGCAGGTCGTCGATGTTGACGCCGATTCGCCGCGCGTACTGGGGATCCATTGCGTGCTCCGCGTCGATGAACGCGCAGATGCCGCCACGCCGTTGCGCCTCGGCGATCACGTGGTAGACGAGCGTCGTCTTCCCCGACGATTCCGGCCCGAACACCTCCACCACGCGGCCGCGCGGGAGGCCGCCGATGCCGAGGGCCATGTCGAGCGAGAGCGAACCCGTCGACACCGCCCCGATCGAGACCTGCGCCTGGTCGCTCATGCGCATGACCGAGCCCTTGCCGAACTGCCGCTCGATCTGGCCGAGCGCAACGTCGAGCGCTTCCTCACGATTCATCGCGTCACTCCTCCTCGTTCATTCCTAGAGCTTCGTCATCCAGTGGTCGTCGTCCGCGTAGGTAAGCAGGTCCGTCGGACGTAATGCAAACATACGTTCGTGCCGGACGGGGTGCTTCCTTCTCGCCGACGGTACCGCCGCAGGTGTGCCGCGTGTGTGCCGTCACCACGCCGGAAGTGTGTCGGACAGCGCCCCCGCGGGCGCGGGCTCAGCTCTCGAGCAGGCGCCGCACGAGGTGCAACGCGGCGACGGCCGAGCGGGCGCGGATCCACTCCCGGTCGCCCGGGAGCTCGAAGCGCAGGGCGCGCTCGCCCATGGGCCCGGCGACGTGGAAGAGGACGAGGCCGACCGGCTTCTCCGGAGTCCCCCCACCCGGTCCGGCGGTCCCCGTCACCGAAACCGCCACGTCGACGCCGAGCCGCTGGCGGGCGCCGTTCGCCATCGCAGCCGCCACCTCCGCCGAGACGGCGCCGTGGGCGGCCAGCACGTCTCCCCGGACGCCGAGCAGCCGCTCCTTGATGTCGTTGTCATAGGCGACGATGCCACCCTGGAAGACGTCGCTCGAGCCGACGACAGAGGTGAGCCGGCCGGCAACGAGCCCTCCCGTGCACGACTCCGCGGTGCCGAGCGTGAGCCTCTGCGCCCGGCAGAGCTCCAGCACGAGCTCCTGCACCGAACGCTCGTCCCGGCCGAAGAGATACTCGGCGATCGGTCCCACGAACGCGGCCTCGAGCGCATCGGCGCGGGCCTCGGCGCCGGGCTCGACGATGAGATCGACGTGGATCTCGAAGTCGCGCGCGCAGATCGTCACCTCGACGCCGCTCCCGTCACCACCCGCATCGGCGAGCGCCTTGGCGACGGCCGATTCGCTGACGCCGTAGAACCGGAGCACCCGCCGCTCGGGTCTCGTCGTGCCCGCCAGCACGCGTTGGAGCGGCCCGGAGTCGACCGCCCTCGTCCAGAGCCGCTGCAGCTCACCCGGTGGCCCCGGTAGGACGACGACCACGGTGGTCCCCGTATCGAGGACCACGCCGGGAGCGGTCCCGGCGACGCCGAGCGAGATCGCTCCCTCGGGCAGGGTCGCCTGCTTGCGGACGCCCGGGGCGAAATCGGCGTAGGGACGTCGCATCCGGTCGGCGAAGCAGCGTGAGATCTGCTCGATCTCGGCCTCGAGCGCGGGATCGACGCGGAGCTCCCGGCCGGCGACGCGGGCGACGAGCTCGATCGTCCTGTCGTCGTGGGTCGGCCCGAGCCCGCCCGAGACCAGGCACACGTCGGCCTCGAATCCGTCGCGAAGGGCTGCCTCGAGCTCGTCCGGGTCGTCGCCGACGATCGCGATGCGGACGGGCTGCAGGCCGAGCCGGAGGGCCTCCTGCGCGTAGAAGGGGCCGTTCAGATCGGTGCGCTCGCCGCGCACGAGCTCGCTCCCCGTGACGACGATCGCGGCCCGGGGGCGCCTCAAGAGCGCGGCGTGATCGTGAGGTGCCCGCTCGCCGGCACCTTGACGCGGGCACCGCCGACACGGACGACGACGTTGCCGGGCGACACGAAGGACAGCGAGAGCGTGCGCGACGCAAACCGCTTGGTCTGCCCTCGCTCCAACGTGCCGCGGTAGAGCGGCGTCCCCACACCGGAGCCCTTCCTGACCTCCATGAACGACGCGCCCTTCTTCGCGGTGACCGAGACACCCTTGGCGACGGCCGTGGCTGTCGCGGCAGGCGGGACGTTCACCCCCTGCACCTTCGGCTCGGCCGTCCCGCCGAACTTCCAGGCTGCGATGACGAGCGCCGTGAGCACGACGATCGCGATCACGGCGACCGCCACGAGGCGCGATTCACGGCGCTGACGCTGGCGCCGGCCCTGGGTCGGGACGCGACGGGTGCGGAGCGGCTGGTCCTCCTCCCCGGCGACGTAGCGCGAGTTGTACTCGTCGACGTAAAGCTGTCCGTCCATCCCGAGCGAGTCGGCATACGTGCGCAGGAAGCCCTTGATGTAGGTGTGCCCGGGAAGCTGGTCGAACTGCTCGGCCTCGAGCGCGCGGAGGTATTTCGCCCGCACCTTCGTGCGGAACTCCATCTCGTTGAAGTCGAGGCCCTGGCGCGTCCGGGCCTCGCGGAGGCTTGAGCCGATGTCGAACACGTGCCCGAAGAGTACCGACCTCGTGCTGCGGTGGCAGAGCGTCGGGCGACGCCGGCGCCGCTCGGCTCGTGGGCAGCACCTACGGGCGGCGTGTCGGCACGCCCGCGCGCAGGGTCGCTCTCACGCCCGGCTCGCAGAACGCCCGCTCGATCGCCGTCGCCTCGATCCGGTCGAGCTGCTCCGGGGTCAGTCCCGCCCCGAGCAGCTCGTCGACCTCGTGGCTCAGGGTGGTGTCGATCGTGATCGGGTTGTCGTCACCGAGAACGACGTCGCAGCCGGCCGCCACGAACCGATGGATGGGATGCTCGGCAATGGATGCGGCGGCCCCGGTGAAGACGTTCGACGTGACGCACACCTCGAGGCACATCCCGTGATCGACGCTCCACGCGAGGGCGTCCGGGTCACCGCCCAGCCGCGACCCGTGGCCGATGCGGCGCACCCCGAGCCGGTCGTGGGCATCGCGGACGTTCCCCGCCGGCCCTGCCTCGGCGACGTGCGCGGTCAGCCCGAGGCCCGCAGCAGCTGCGCACTGGAACGGGCGCACGTACGGCGAGAGGTCGGGAAAGAGCAACTCGTCCCCGGCGACGTCGAAGCCGACCACCCCCTTTCCCGCGTGACGGGCGGCGGCTCGCGCCAGCTCGACGTTCGACTCCCCGTCGTGATGGCGAAGCGCGCACACGATGACGCCGCCGGCGATCCCGGTCGCCTGGGTTCCGGTTGCAACGCCCTCGCAGACCGCTGCGATCACGGCATCGACGCCGAAGCCGGGCCGCACGTGCGTGAGCGGGCCGAAGCGAAGCTCGCAGAACCGGCACCCGTCGGCGGCCGCATCGACGACTGCCTCGTGCGCGACGCGCGCGA
>Ga0302299_10001043_pt1 | contig 16361 bp, 15 predicted proteins | sample III_Fen_N3_4_FD_198795 | JGI IMG/M metagenome (GOLD analysis project Ga0302299, IMG submission 198795) | Peat permafrost microbial communities from Stordalen Mire near Abisko, Sweden - III_Fen_N3_4 | ecosystem: Environmental > Terrestrial > Soil > Wetlands > Permafrost | place: Sweden: Abisko... | reverse complement strand
AAATTGTCTGATGTTATTTCAATAAATTCTGATGGATTTATTTTTGTAACAATTTTGTTAACTTCTCCATCAATGTTTAATTTAAAATCGCCTAAATAAATATTATTACCTGATTGATTATAAGTGATAGATTCACCAAGAAATTCAAGTATATTTTTACTTTTTAAGATTTTCTTGTCGTATTGTATAAGTTCGCTTGGTTTTTCGTTACCAGTTATTACTTTACCGCCCATAATATATTAAATTGAATGTATTTCACAAGAACCACCTGAACAAGCAGATTCTCTCGTGGTTTCTTTATTTATTGAAACGCCAACTTTTGATAAATCAATATCTTCAGGTATCATACTAATCATATATTCATATTGTTCTTTGTCGATTTTTTCAAAAGGTGTTTGTTGATAAGTATTATCGATTTTAGGTAATAATGTAAGACCAGCACAATCTTTTCTGTTTTCCCAAATCCAATTAATAACTTCATCAACATCTTTGTTGTCAACAGATACTGTTGCGGAAACATTATTGTAAGAAGAACCTTTATGATGTCCGTTTCTTATCCAATTGATATTATATCTTTTGATACGCTCAAGAAGTTCTATTGGTGATTCATTTTCTGTGATACAATTATCATCACTTTTCATAGGTAAAGATAACACCAATTTAGTTTTATCAAGCAAATCATCTTCAATAAAATCTGGCATTACTTCTTTCAGATATTTTGCAATCGGCTGTGCCTTTTGAATTCTGATTCTTCTAGTATAATATTCAGCAAATGCAGAATGTACACCAGCACCAAATGCTTCAGCAACCAATGTTGTAGAGCCTTCAGGTTTTATACAAGTAACTCTATCAGCTGGATTTATACCAATAAGATTGGCAATTCTTTCATTTTCTTCTACTGCGCATTTTGCAGCTTGAGCCTCATCAAGATTTTCAATCTTACGACCAGCAATACCAGTTATTGAAACACCAAGTAATGCTTGTTTTTCAGCTTTTTCTTTCCAAGAATATCTAATATAATGAAAATCAGTAAATCCAGCTTGTAAAGTACCAAAGAAAGCAGCGATTTTTGAACGAATATCAAAATCTTCTTGAGATTCTATATTATAAGCATTAATTGTTGTTAAGTTACAGAATGACTCCGATTCAAAAACGATTTCACCACAAGGATTCGATAAAACATTATCTTCATTTGTGAACAGTATTCCAGGCTCTCCAGTACCGTTTGTGATTGATTTTTTCATCACAGTTTTGAATTCATTTTCTGTGATATTATCATATCTTTCAGAAATAGAATTGTTAGACATTGCTCTGTGTGGATAAACATGATACCATTGAATTTTATTGTATCTTAATAGAGCAATGTCTTCAACACTAACAGAGCTTATGCTTACTTCATGAGTTAAACCATCTTTTGTTATAATTTCATAAACGTTATTACCGTTTTCTTCTCTCAAGTATTTGTGAGATTTGAATTCAATTACTGATTTTGCATCAATAATAGTACTATCTTTATCAGCAAAAACAATGATAGCAGCCGAACGAATACCACCTGATACAACTGAATAAGCAATGATATCAACTATATCAAGACATTCTATATCTGTTAATTGTCTTCCAATTGCATTTTTAAGAATAATATCAATTTTTGTTATAGCCCATTGAAGCTTCTCACTTCCAGGAGCTTGACATTGTAGTTTTTTGATTAAAGAACCTTTTGGTCTGATATCAGAGAAATCAAAGGTAGGATAATTATTTCCTCTGAAATAAGAATACATCAAAATTCTTATTGCATCAGACCATCCCTCAACACTGTCAGAAATTCTGAATTTTTTTGGTGATGATGGTTGGATTACTGGAGGTAATTTGTTGATACATCTTTTTTTCAATGACACACCAACACCACAACCCGATAGAGATAAAAACATAATTTCTGAAAAAACTTTAATATTGTCAAGTTCAATACCTGAACAATTATACATTCTCGCATGGTTGTTTTCAATTGGAATACCAGAATACTGTAATGCTCTCATCGATGGAAAGACTTTTTTATTTTTTATAAACTGACCGTTTGAAATTATTTCATCTTCTAAATTTGGATATTGCCTTACCATCATCTGTAAGTATTCGTCAACTATTTCTACCCAATTCATTTTTCTTTGTGGATTGCCTAATTCTTCTTTTATTCGTGAATACTTCGTGAATACAACAATATCCGATAGTAATTGGTCTGGTTTAATCATCTTGTAATATTTTATTGTTTAAATTATATTTATATAGCTATACGCAAATAGCTCAAGTTATTTATATTAGAAACAGATTTTTGACAGATATTAGAAATCCTTTGATTGAATATTGGTTTATATACATATTAAGATTTATTAAATATCTGTCAATTTATTAATATTGTACATTATATTAATGCTAGTTTATATCTTATGTTTGAACAGTATATAAAGTATCAAATCTAAACAAAGATTATATATTTGTTATTATTATGTCAGTATTAACACATACATCATATTGAAAACAAGAACACAATCAATATGATAATAAAAATAGGTATATCCTATAAATAATTAGGATTAGAGCAACATATGGTCAATACAACAACAAAACAATTATCAATACCTCGAAGCTATATCTTAAATGATAAGCTCGAAGATAATTTATTAATATTTGTTTTAAAACTGAAATCAGAATTTGAAAATGGGAACTTTTCAATATATGATATCCCGACATTACACAAAAAGTTGGGATATAATCAAGATATTTGTTTAAATCTTTTAAACAAATCTTTCAGATATAATTTCTTGGCTGAAATTAACACAGATATCGATTTCAGTTCTTTGAATGACTTCAGATTGTTAATGAAGGATTACACACAATTATTCTTAGAAGCACACAATATAAAAAAATATTCTGATTTATCAGAGGTGTCTTCCTTTTTATTAGAGTGTGATTCGGTATTAAACAATTTTAATTACAGAGAATATTTACGGAAAGCCTTCAATGTGGTTTCCTTGATTTTAAAGAGATACACAAGAGCAGACTTATACATAAATACTTTTATAAAGCTTTCAAATTCATCAATTTCTATAGAAAGCCAAAAAACACAACTTGATACAATATTATCAACAACTTCGAACATAATAATTTATTTGAAGTCAGATATTGTGTTGAGAAGAAAGTTATCATTTTCTGAATCACATCTTAAGAATCAATTTAATATTATTATGTCAACATATGATAATATCAATATTGAAAAATCAGGTAATAACAGACTTAATAACAACAACAGAAAATTAATCAAAAATATTAGGAGATATAATTTGTTTTGTATACAGAACAAGGAATTATTAAAAAAAGTTAATAATTATAACAATTTAAAACTGTTTTTTAATAATGAAAAATCTCTCAACATAAAAATAAATTCCTTCAGACCAAAACTTGAGCAACTCAAAGATAAAATTCCAGTAAGTCTTAAAGATAAAGAAAATTTAAGTCTATCAATAAGCCAATTTGAATGGTTACAACTCAAGGATTACAATACAGTTAAAAATTTATTCATAAAGCCTGAAATAAATTACAAAGTAGACTTGGACTTTATAAAAAACAATACTTTCCACACAATAAAAAGAAAATTGGTAGAACTTAGAATATTATATTTGGTTGAACATGAATCAAAGGGTATTTCTTATACCGAACTTTCTAATTGTTGTAGATTAAGCAGGTCAAAGATTGTTGAGCTGGTTAATGAAATGGTTAAATCCAAAAAGATATTCAAGAATCATTTCGAAAGTATATTAATGGGTTCATGTAGCGATAAATCAACACCAATAAACAATTTATGTTTTATACATAATGGTAATGTTTACATGAAACCAAAAAATGAATATGATGTTCTTGAAAAACCAGCACATTCATGGCAAACATCAAAAAAAATCAATATAAAATATTCAACAAACAAAAGACTTATTAATATTTCGGCTGAAAATCCTTTCAAAGAATTGATTAACAAACTTCAAAAATTCCATGATAAAAATATTGATAGGATAGAACATTTCAAAATCAGAACAAACAACAGAACAGCATATATCTATGTTAATTTCAAAGGTACTCACTTTGAAATTTATAAATCAACAAAAAATACTTATTATAGAAATTTAATAAATGGTACACATGTAGAGGATTACATGTTATACAAGTTTTTAGGCAAAAATTCAAATGTGATAATGTACAGTACACTAGATTACGAGTCAGTAAAGTTTGACACAAGCCATGAAAATTTTATATCAAAAATTTTTAATAAGAGAAGTGATAGTTATTTCTTTGGAGAAAAGAAATTTGAATTATTGTATAATCAGCGATAATTTACAATAATTATCTTTAAAATATAGAGAATTTATAATTTAATCGGTTGTATTTTTTCTAAAATCTATATTTTTTCGGAAATATCAATAAACATAAATTTGATATGTGAATGAATTGAATTCAAATCCTATAAGTTTACGGAAATCCTACAATAACATGATATGTTTTAAAAGTATACACACAGCACAACTATTAATGCCACCTTTTCCAAAAAATCATTGTCTGAATACAGACAACCACTTCGTTTGATTTTTTTTCTAAAGGTAACACTTCATTGTCCTATGTGACTGGCTCACTTCGTGAAGGTTTAAAGTAAATTACAAATGTTTCGGCTACGCCTAACATAAGGGATAAATATTGGATGATTTCTAATAACTTAAAATACATAAAATATTAATATAAGCATGATGTCAAAAGTGTAAATAATTAAAATAGAATTAAGGTTATGAAGATTGACAAAAAACTTTTATCAGGTCAAGAACTTATTATAAAGATAGGGAAGATTGAGTACCCTATTTCCGAATTTGTTTGTGTACTTAATGCACATTTTATAACCTTTTCCGATTTATCGGTTTGGTTTTCTATATCGAAGGATGATAAAACTTATACTGATTGGGAATTAATATTGGAATCCGATTGGTTTGAAAGCTTAACTACTAATATACCTCTTTTCATAAAATTAAAGCTTTCCTATACTTCTGTTGTTGAAAGTTCTATAACAATAAGTGACATAACATTAACCCAAACAAGACCAAAAACCATAATTGCTGTACAAGGTGAATCAATAGCTCTTTCAGCAGTAACAGAAGAAAGTCTTATGAATTATGCCGAAATGGGAGAAGGTCTTGTAAAATTAGAAACAGACCTTAATTATTATTTGAATAAACATAATGGTATTGAGGTTGATTATTTCCACACAAATCCTGATGTTGAAACAAAAGATGATTTTTTAAAGGAATATTCATTATATAATGTTGTTGATAGAAAGGTTGTTAAAGTTGTTGTAACAGATAATAAAACTCCTATACCAAAACATGAATTTTCTCAATGGGGTATAGAATTCGAAAAACTTGAAATTTATTTTGAAAAAACATACTTTGAAGAGGAATTTGGAATTAATGAAGCACCAAAACCATATGATTACATATATTTCCGAGAGCTTAATAGAATGTATTATATTGAAGATATGTACTTGGAGCATGGAATAAACGAAGTCGGTACATATCATGTTTGTGTTATTAAGAAATATGAAGACATTTCTGCAGTTGCTAAAGATGAAGATTCACTTGATTTCTTGAAGGAACATATTGATGTTTTGGAATTCACTGATGAACAAAAAAATGAAATAAAAGATACTTATAACCCACAACAAAACATTGAAAAAGATATAATTTATGATAATGTCAGAACCCTTGTTTCTGAAAAAGTTATTATAACTAAAGATATGTTTGACTTCAAATCTGGTATTATAAGTAAATATTTTTATGATATGCTTGATACCACTTCGGAAATTATTTATAAACCATTGGTTAATCTTGACTTTAATTCAGGTATGTCAATAATGTTTTGGATAAGACCTATAATAACTGATGCTGGTAAACCAAATGAAGCAAAACTTGCTGGTAAATTATTATCTATTGGGGGTAATTTTGATTTATATGTTAATGATGACACAAAAGATAATAATTTCAATTTACCTCAATCATATAATGGATTCTATTGTGTTGTTGTTTCTATTAATAATCAATTTAATATAATGTCGAAATTTGTTTATGAAATGGCAGAAAACGGTCTTGAAAGAATTGATTACTCCAGTATTGTTCTTGGTGGTTCTGTAATCCTGAATGAATCTATAATGAAACTCCACGCTGGAAATTATAATATAAGATGTGTTAGATTGAGTAATTATGTTATACAAGACCAATATCATCAATATATAATGCTAGCTAAAAACATTAAAAAAGCTTCAGCATTTACTATAATAGATGATTGTGAACCTATCACAAATTTAAGAAAAATCAAAAAATCAGTATTTCCTAATATTAATAGAGAAACATTTGGTGATGTTATATAATAAAAAAATGTATTCCCTGATAAAGATGATGTATTTTCCTTAAATTCAAAATATACAAACAATATTAAAACAAATAAAATGCAAGCAAAAATCAAAAAATTACAAGCCGTTATAACTGGACTTATTATTATATTATTGATATGTGTAACAATATTAGTGCTTTCAACAATCGATAATAAATCTCATGAAGCCAATATTGAAGCCAACAAAATTGAAATATTAAAAAGAGATTCCGTTATCGGGGTTTATAGAAATAGGAATGATTCAATTGACATTCTTGTATTGAAGTATAAGAATAAAGTTGATAGCCTTCAAAAAGTAAAGAAAGTCATTTTGGATATACCAACAAAACAAACTTCTAAAAATGTTGAAGAAGCCTATAATGAAATGATTAAAGAATTAAACAAATATAAACTTGAAACAAATGAAAACGATAAGTAAATTATTAATTTTATTTATATGCCTAATTACCGTTCAATCGATTTTTTCACAAGAACAAAAATGTGATAGTATAAAAAATGTTAATATATCCATGTGTGATATGGATAATATTACATCAGCTTTCAGAGAAAGAACGAAATATAAACAACTTAATGTTATTAATGATTCTATTATTATTGCTCAATCCGTTGTTATTGTTAATACCACTGAAAAATTGAAAAATGATTCAATAATGATGGCTAATTACCAAAAAAATGAACTTGATTTGAAATCTATTGTTGTTGATCAAGATTTCATTATCACCAAAGAAAAAAAGAAAGTTAAAGTTTGGAAATATACTTCTTATGGTTTTGGAATTCTTGCAGGTATTTTTGGTATTGTAGCATATATAAAATAATTAATAATGAGCAAGTTAGACAACATTTCTCCGATAGATAGTAGATATAACAAACAACACATCATAAGAAATTTATGCTCTTATAAAAACCAACTACAGTCAAAGGTGACAGTTGAACTTAGTTGGTTTTTCCATTTATGTAAAGAATATGGATTTGAAATAAAAGATGGTGAATTTATTGAATTAACAAATCGTTCAGTTAATGAAATTAATCATGTTATTGAAATTGAAAAATCAACTAAACATGATATAAAAGCCATTGAATATTATATTCGTGAAATCGTATTTACATCTGAATTCTTTAATAGACACACAGAAGAAGAAAAGGTAAAAATTTTAAATCTTATACATTTTGGTCTTACAAGCCAAGATATAGTTAGTTTAGCAACAAATTTATTGTTTTATAAAATATCTCAAGTTTTCATATGTGGTATAAATGATGTTATATCACATATGAAAACGATATTTTCCGAAAACAATGTTTTGATGGTTGGTTATACTCATGGTCAACCAGCAATACCAATTAATTCCAGTCTTATATATCATAATTATCGTGAAAGACTGGAAGCATTAATTACAAAACTTGAAAATATACAACCGAGAGCAAAATTTGGTGGAGCTATTGGTGATAATTCTTCTTTAAAGCTTGTTGGTGTTATTGATATTGAGGAAATTATGGATTCATTCATTAATGAATATGATTATTCCAAAAATTTTATCCGCTCAAAAAACACAACACAAATAGATAATTGGGTATATCTTGTTGATTTATTGAAAGAATATCTTCAAATATCTTCAATATTTATTGATTTATGTCGTGATATTTGGCATTATTGTTCAATAAATTATTTGGTACAAAAGAAAGATGATAAACAAATAGGTTCATCAACTATGGTTCAAAAAACCAATCCAATAAATTTTGAAAATTGTGAAGGTATAATGGAAAAATTGGAATCTGATTTTTCATTTTATATTAAGAAATTTTCAAAATCTAGATTACAAAGAGATTTATCCGATTCTGTTGTAATCAGAATGGTTTTTGAAAGTTTCGCAATGTTCAATACTGGTATGATTTCATTTTCTAGAGGATTATCCAATATTGAATTTAACACCGAAAAAATAACTTCTGAATTGAACAATCATTATGAAATATCAACAGAATATATTCAATTATTTTTAAAATATAACGGTGTTGATATGGCTTACGAGCTTGTTAAAGAAAAACTTGAAATTATACCTTTGACAAATCGTGAAAGTTATGTTAAATTTATTGATTCTCTTATTGATGAGAGAATCATAACTGAAGAAATGTATTATGAAATGATGGAATTTAATTTATCACATTATAAAAACTCATGATATAATACATTTTTATTTCTTAAATAAAATAAAAGTTTATGCTTATACAAAAAGCGATATCGCCTATAGCATATTATTCGATTGAATCTAGACAAGAAATTGAAATCGAAGGTGAAAAAATTATTGATTTCACATCCCAAGTGTTTTCTGAAAAGAAATTAGTGGGATTTAATGATGCTGGTGCTTCATCAATATCATCAGAATTTGAAGGTAAACCAAACCTTGTATCTATGGCATTATATAACGATCAAAATTCTGCAGATATCATGATGTTTTATAATGAAATAAGCAATCCCTTTTCTATTTCATCAGATATGATAATCCTTATGCCATCAATATCTGATGGTATATCTGCTATTGATTCCCAAACATCATCTGTTCAGAAAAATAAAAAAAATAAATCACAAATAGAATTTAATAAAAAAATTAATGTACAAGATAAAAAGAGAATAATGGAACTTATTAAACAAAATAATAATTCTATTACTATTCCTAATACCGATGCAGGTATAAATGATGCTGGCATTAACTCAAATGGTGAAGTAGCTACTTTTGATGATTTTATAAAATCACCTAATATGACAACTGAAGACCAACTGAAGATTGTGGATGGTAAAGTTATTTTGGGTGCTAATATTTCAAATCGTCGTTGTAGCGACAAAGCCACGAAAACACAGGGTTTATCAATTTCTATAAGACAATCCATTCTTGACAAAATAAAATCGGGTGAAATTTAGTATTCTTTCGGTTTTTCTTCTTCAACTTTATAATATTCCATTAGAATCTTCTTCAGTGATTTTCTTAATTCATTAATGTCATAATTGTTTACCATTATATCAATTAATTTTTCACTATTGATTTCATCTTTGAAAGTTTCCTCAACAAATCCAAAAGTTTTTTTATCAAATACTGATAAAGTTATGTTTTTTTGCATAGAATTTTTCTGTTTTCTAGATAATATATCTTGAACAGTTTTTTCTACTTCTGATTTTGGTTTGCTTATTGATTGTAATATAGTGTTATTTTGTGAATTTTTATTAGGTTTCAAATCGACATTTTGTAAATAAACTTTTGATTCACCATCAGTCACAGCAACATCTTTTGTTCCTTTCACTATTGCTTCTAATTCAGGGTCAAACAATTCAAAATCTTTAGATTCAATTTCTTCAATTCCATCTTTAGTCATAATAATATTATTTAATATTTATAATTTTTTATAAATTTAAAAAATTGATATTTTCATATATTGATACAAATTTATTGTGTTGAATATAAATATATAAAACATATTATGACAATACCACCAATTAATATAGTTATAGGCGATTTACATTTTGGTAGATATAGCAATGATTTGAAAGAACTCGAAATTTCAATACAATACTTCAAAAACTTTATTTTCCCAATGTTAAAAGAACTCAACGAAAAATTTGGTAAAGAAAATATTGGTGTCATACAAATTGGTGATATTTATGATAATCGTTCATTGATATCGACCGAAATACAAGATTCTATACTTGATATATTTGAAGAAATGGCTGAAGAAAATCTTGTTATTGCTGATACTGGAAACCATGACAAATTTAATCAATTAATCACAACAAGTCGTATTATATCATATATTAAAAACTGTAAAACTGTAAACAAACCTACAAGATTTACAACAGCAAACGGAAAAACAATTTCTATGATTCCAGCTATGGAAACCAAAGAAAAATTTTTGGAAGCTATATCAAAAGATGAACCAGCTGATTATATGTTTGGTCATGATGATATCGCTGGATTTTCGCACGAAGGTATTATGGTAACAGAAGAAAAATCAATAAATATCAAAGAATTGTCAAAATATGGTCATGCTATATTAGGCCATATACATAAAGCACAAGCAAAAGGTAATATAACATATGTTGGTTCTGCTTATCATACACGAAAAAATGAATGGGAGAATTCACCACATATAATGGTTATTAATTTGGATACTTCAAAATATAATTTTATTAAAAATATAATTTCTCCAAAATATGTTAACATATATGTTGATGATTTGCTGGAAATGACTGTTGATGAAGCTAATGAAGCAATTAAAAACAATAAGGTGTCTATATTTGTTGATGACTTCAACAAAATAAACACAACTAAAATATCAGAATTCCTGACTGGTCAATATTCCCTGAAATATGAACAAAAAGTAGGCAAAATATATTCACAAAACGAAGTTGATAATAATTCATATGATGAGAATATAAAATATGAAACAGTTGATGATATCAAGAAAACTATAATCGAATATATAGAATCAAACGATTCATTCATTATTGATAAACAAATGATTGCAATCAGCACAAAAGCAAAAGAAACATTAATAACAAAACTTAATAATTTGTATAATGCTTCGAAAGATAAAGTTAAGATGATTGATGATAACAACTAAACAACTAAATATTATGCAAAAGCTAATTAAAGTTTTCATAAACCTAAAAAACAACTTACAACTTCAAAAATCTTATAACGAACTTGATAAATTGTATAATGAGCAATATTTTTCAGAAATGAAGAAAAATATTGATACTATAATTTCTGAACTTACAGAAGGTAAAATTAACAGAGATAATATTTCTGTTAAACCAATCGAATATAAATCTTTGATTGAAGAACTTATTGAAAAAAGGAAAAAGATTGAGGATTTTAACGATAAAAATTCTACTACTGAAAGAGCTAAAATAACATCATATATTGATTTGTTAACTCATGTTATTGAAATTTTCAATTCTGAAATAGGTGAACAACTGAAAGATAAATATACACAAAATTAATATTGAATTAAAATGAAACATTCACAAACGACTTTTAATTATTTCTTTGCAGAAGGAAAAATAAGTTTCTTACTTGATGGGTTTGCAGGCTCGAGTGGTAAAGGACTTTTATCATCTAACATTGTTAAAAATAGCACAAATTGTAATTTTGCTATTTCAACAAATGGTCAAAATGCATCACATTATTATGAGGAAAAATTTCCTGATGGTTCTGAAAAAATCATTTTGTTCAAAGTACTTCCAACATCTTCTGTTTATCATAAAAAGCTTGATGCCGTTTATGTGTGTCAAGGAGCAGCATTTGAACCAAAAAGACTTCTTGAGGAAATAGAACTTACTGGTATTCCAAGACATAAAGTGAGAATTCATTATAAAGCTGGTATTATATCTCAACAAGACAGAGATTTTGAATCTGGTGTTTGTGATTATGAAGGTAATATTAATAAAGAACGACAAAAGGGTACTGTAACTTCGGGTACTACAGCAAGTGGTGCTGGTGCTGTTCGTGCTAAAAAATGTATGCGTAATCCAGACCAAAAAATTTACGCTTATGAATACCCTGAATTACAGGAGTTTTTATGTGATACGGAAAGAGAAATCATGTATAGACTTGATTCAGGCCAATCTGGTCTTTTCGAAATCGCTCAAGGTTTTGCACTTTCTTATGGTTTATCATACAGCAAAAGAAATACAACTGCTCGAAACTGCTCGATAACTGCTGCTATCGATGATGCTATGATTGCACCTTTTTATATTGGTAATGTTTTTATTAATTTAAGAACACATCCTATCAAGATAAACAATATGAAATGGGTATTGAAAGGTGATGTTCCATATTATGTAACTGCTGAATTATCTTTAGCTGAAGCTAAAGCAAGATTCGAAGAAAGACTTTTCAATTTTGTTGATAACGGTATAGTAATAACAGTTATTACTAAAAAAGATATATTTTTAACTGGTTTTGATTTAGAAAAATATCCCGAAATACCATATGAAGTTGTTGATTCTTATTCAGGTGATTGGTATCGTAATGGTTGGGAAAAACCTGAAACACAAGAAGAATTGACTTGGGAACAAGTTGAGGAACAATATGGTGATAAAATAAACAAAAAAGCTATTTATACATCACTTACATTAATGCCAAGAAGAGTTGGAAGCTTTTCTACAGAACTCCTTGAAGATTCAATTAGATACAATATGCCACCAAGTGGTTACAAGGTTTATCTTTCATTAAATTTCTGTAACTGGCTTGATAAAGAAATTGAAGGCAAAACAGAAGTTCAAGATATAACAGAAAAAGTTGAAAATTGGATTAATAAAAATATTGATTCTGTTGTTTTAAATTTTAAAGGTAGTGTAAAACTTGCTATACTTGGAACTGGTAAATGGGTTGATGAATTTATCCAAGTATAATAATTAACATAAATAATACTTTATTGGGGATAATTGTTTTTTATTATCCCCAATAAACATATTTAAATAATAAAAAACAATTATGTCCGATACTTTTAATAACGAAATGACTGTGACCAAGAACTATGATGATATATTCTTGAGGTCTATTATTGTTGCTATTTCTGCATTTATGACTAACATTATAACATTTAAAAGATATAGAAATAATACTCTTGAAGTTGTTGAATGCCCAGTGATGTATTCTGTAACTGGTGACCAAAGGTTTATAACAGATTTATTTTTGGATTCACATCAATACCCATATAGTGGTGAAAAACCAAAAGCTGATGGCAATTATAATAAAATTCCATCAGGTGTTTTCACTATAACAGAAGCTGGTTTACAAAATCAAAATGTTAGTGGTGGTAATGAGAGATTAAAATACTTCATTGATGAACAAAATGAACATGGTATAACACCACAAGTACCATACACAGCGAGAGGTGCTTGGTTCCCTGAAACATTTAAGATGGAACTTGAAATAAGAACTGCTTCAGAAAATGAAAGACTTAAAATATATGATGTTATAATAGAAACTTTATATAAGGTTAGAAAAACATATATCAACGATTATAAAGGTTTCAAAAAGATACCGTTAACATTGTCGTTTCCTGAAAGTCAAGAAATAAAAAGGAATTTTACATTTACTATGAATTCTCAAGATAAATTACCGTCATTAAAATTAACGCTTGAAGTTCATACTAAAAGACCTATTGTTGATTATTCCACAGCTATCAAACTTGATAACAAAATCAAAACTGTAACTGTTCAAGGTTCTGCTAAAACTTCTTCTGCTAATAAAGAACCTTTGAATAATATAACAATTGGAGAACAATAAAATGTCTGATATAAAGATAATTAAAATACCATCACAACCAATAGAACAAACCTTATCACAACCATACAAGACCGATACGGTCGGTTACTTTGTGAATGTTCTTGATGGTAAATCTAAGGCATCAAAAAGAAAATTTAATTTTCCAAGTAAAAAAGCTGCTGGTGATTTCTATAAAGAAAATGCTGGTAAATGGAGAATAGATTTTTCTGATATGTCTGGAAATCCTATGCCACAAACTGAATCTTTACTTTTTGATTCTCAAAAAGAAGCATATGATAGATATGCTTTATTAATGAAATCAAATGAAAAAATTGTTGAATCAACAAACGATGAAGAAGATGATTTTGTTATAAATGAACTTGAAAAAAGTTTCGGACAATTTCTTCCTGAATATATGAAACCAAAACAATTTGGACTTAGTGGGGAAGATGAAAAAGATGAAGATATTGTTCAAGATGAAGATGTTACCCAAGCTGAAGAAAAATACCTTCAAGCATCATCCGTTGCGCTAAATGCCGCTAAAGAATTATTGAATTCAATATCGGAACTTTATATTGATAAAGGTGTATTGGAAAAATATCCTTACTTTAAAAATAAACTTTATTTTGAGGAGAATTCGATACAAATGATTCATACTCAAATGATGATGTCACAACTTGTATTAAAAAAATTTTTCAAACAAGTAATCAAAAACCCGACACCAAAAAATATAGAATCTCTGTCAAAAATTCAAATGTCACAACTTGCAATTAGTAAGTATCAAAGGGAATATTTGTCAGATGTTGAGGATTCATTTAAGAAACTTAAAAAGGATTATGGTGATGGTCAATTTGTTAATCAATCAGGTGTTGAAGAAGGAGAAGTTGTACAACCTGATTCACCAGTTATCAATGATAGGAAAAAACTTATCAGAGAACTTGCTGAAGTTACTGTTTCTGAAGAGTTGATACCTTTGTCACCAAATCAAAGGTTGAGAGATAAAATAGCAAAAGAAGATATTGGAAAATATGAACAGAAATTCTTAATAAGAACTGAAGCAATAGATTCACCATTGGAAGATATATTGGAAGAGAAAAAAGATGTATTTGGAAGTTATATAGATTAAAAAAATAAAATATGAATATTGGTGTGGATTTTGATGGAACATGTGTAACACATGAATTTCCAAAAATTGGAGAAAATATTGGTGCTGTCCCAGTACTTAAAAAAATTATTAAATCTGGACATAATATAATACTTAATACTATGCGAAGCGATATATGTAATTTGCAAGAAGCCATAGATTGGTTCGCTTCTAATGGTATTAAATTGTATGGTATTAATGAAAATCCTAGACAAAAATCTTGGACTACAAGCCCTAAAGTATATGCTGATTTATATATAGATGATGCTGCTATTGGGTGTCCACTTCTATTTGATATTAATATATCTACAAGACCTTATGTTGATTGGGTAAGAATAGAGAAAGCACTTATAGACTGTAAAATCATAAGATGATGGTTAAATTTCTTAAGATAATATTAAAAATTGTTATATATTTTAATCATAAACTTTGGAAATATAAAGTTGATGAAGATTGTATAATTAATTCTGTTGTTCCTAAAAACAACACGCTTATAGGTGGTGTTAAAGGAAGCCAACACTTATCTGCTGTTCATATAAAAACCAATTCAGAAATACTTAAGATAACAACTAAAAACGGTTGTTGTGTTAAATGTTCAATAAACCATTTATTTTATGATTCCAACATGCAAATTGTTGAGGCTAAAAATATCACAAGACAAACATTCTTGGTAACAAAATATGGTTTATCAAGAGTTGTTATGATTCAAAAATTACCAAGAGAATTTACATTTGATGTTACAATAGGTTCGGGTGAAATGAGTTATTTTTCGAATGATATATTGAGCCATAATTCAATTATATCAGGTATTTTCATAATGTGGTATCTTCTTACAAATTACGATAAGGGTGTGGCCTGTACTTCTGCAACCGATGATAAAGTAAAAGAACTTATTGAAAAAATAGAAACGGTATATGATAACTTACCGTTTTATATGAAACTTGGTATATGTACAGATAACCAAAAAAGGAAAGTGTATGATAATGGTTGCTCTATAAAGGGTGAAACTGCAACGGAAAAAGCTGGAGCTGGATTAACAGTTAATGGTATACTTTATTGTGATGAGTTTGCGTTAATTGACCCAACAGTACTGAAGGTATTCTATACAACAATATTTCCAACAATGTCTTCTTCACAAACAGCAAAAATGATTATAACATCAACTGCAAGGGGAAGAAATTTATTTTGGCAACTTTATACAGATGGACTGCTTGGTAAAAATTATTTTAATCCTATTCGTGTTGATTATTTTGAGGTTGAAGGTCGTGATGAAAATTGGAAACAACAAGAAATTGCAAATCTTGGTGGTTCTATTGAATCATTTGAACAAGAATATGCAAATTCTTTTGATACAAATCAACAATTGCTTTTACCAGCTGATGTAATGAAAGTTATGAAATCATATCAATCACATTTCAAAAATAATTGTTTATCACAAGCATCTTGAAAAACAACTCATATTTATAATATAAAGAAATAAAAACTGA
>Ga0302299_10001042_pt1 | contig 16366 bp, 15 predicted proteins | sample III_Fen_N3_4_FD_198795 | JGI IMG/M metagenome (GOLD analysis project Ga0302299, IMG submission 198795) | Peat permafrost microbial communities from Stordalen Mire near Abisko, Sweden - III_Fen_N3_4 | ecosystem: Environmental > Terrestrial > Soil > Wetlands > Permafrost | place: Sweden: Abisko... | reverse complement strand
TCGGGCCAGCTTCGCGGTGGACGTGGTCTTGCCGGAGCCCTGCAGGCCGACCATGGCCACGACGGCGGGATTGCCGCTCAGGTGGAACGTCCGATCGCCGGCGGACAGGAGGGCGACGAGCTCGTCGTTGACGATCTTCACGATCTGCTGGCCGGCGCTGAGGCTCTCGAGGATGTCCTCGCCGATCGCGCGCTCGCGGACTCGGGCCACGAAGTCCTTGACCACCTTGAAGTTGACATCGGCCTCGAGCAGCGCGAGACGGACCTCGCGCATGGCGGCATCCACGTCGGCCTCGCTGATCCGGCCTCGACCGGTCAGGTTGCCGAGCGTCTTGCGGAGCCGCTCGCTCAGGGTGTCGAACATGGTCCGGGTAGGGACTCCAGGCGGTGGTCTGATCGATCCGGCGACGCGGTCTCCCGCGGCCGATTCGGGTGGCGCGCGGATTCTGACGCGCCGAGGTGGTCCGAGTGTACCGCAGGGTCGTTCGCACCGCCCCGGACGAAGGTCCGGGATGGTGTGCCGGGGCACCGGGCCGTATCGATGGCCAGGCGCCCGGTCCGGCGGACGCTCGCGCCTCGCCGCTGTCCGCACGCGTGCGTGCCTGTACGCTCCGCCGGGTGCGGAACCCGTTCGCCTCCCCGCTCTGGCGCAATCCGGCGTTCGTGCGGGTCTGGACGGCGGCGACGGTGTCCATCTTCGGGTCGCTCATCACCCGGATCGCGCTGCCGCTCGCGGCGATCCTGGTGCTCGGGTCCGGGGCGATCGAGATCGCGGTCCTGCGCAGCCTGGACCTGGTGGCGACCCTGCTGTTCGGGCTAGTCGCCGGGGCGTGGGTGGACCGGCTCCGTCGACGCCCGGTCCTCATCTGGGCGGACCTGGGTCGTGCCGCACTCCTCGGCTCGATCCCGGTCGCGTTCACGCTCGGCGTCCTGACGTTCTGGCAGCTGCTGATCGTGTCCGGTCTGGCCGCGATCCTCACGACCTTCTTCGACTCGGCGGACAACGCCTACCTGCCCACGATCGTCGAGCGCGACCGGCTCGTCGAGGCGAACGCCGCACTGGCCGCGAGCGGGTCGGCGGCCGAGTTCATGGCGTTCGGCATCAGCGGCTTCCTGGTCCAGGTCCTGACCGCCCCGGTCGCGATCCTCATCGATGCCGTCAGCTTCCTCGTCTCGGCGGTCCTGCTCGGATCGATCCGGCGCGAGGAGGCGCCGCCCCCGCCCCACGAGGATCGCGAACCCGTCCTCGCCGAGATCCGCGAAGGCCTGCGCCTGGTCGCCCACGATCCGGTCCTGCGCGCGTTCGCCGGTGCCCAGATGGCGCTCGCGGCGCTGTGGGGCGTCTTCGGCGCCACGTTCTTCCTCTTCGTCCTCGACGAGTTGCGGCTGAGTCCGGTGATCCTCGGGCTCGTCGCCGGCGTCGGTGGCTTCTCCTCGTTCATCGGTGCCGTCATCGCCACGCGCGCCACGAGACGCTGGGGGATCGGCCGCGTCGCGGTCGTGGCGATGCTGATGGCCGCCCTCGGGAACGCCTTCATCCCGCTCGCTCCATCGGGACTGCCGATCGTCGCGATCGTCTGCCTCGTGATGCAGCAGCTGGTCGCGGACTCGGCGGTCACGGTCTACGACGTGACCGAGGTGTCCGTCCGCCAGACGTTGGTCCGCGAACGTGCCCTTGGGCGGGTGTCATCGACCTTCCACGTGGCGGCCGTGGTGGCGCAGCTGGTCGCGACACTCCTCGCGGGGCTGCTCGCGGAGGTCATCGGTCTGCGCGCGACGGCGTGGCTGGCGCCGATGGGTGGCTTGCTCGGTGCCGCGATCCTGTGGTGGTCGCCGGTCCGCTCACTGCATGTCCTGGTCGCTGTCGAGGACCGTACGCCGGCCGAGATCGTCGAGGAAGTCGAGCGCGACCGACCGGTCGGCGCCTGAGGTCAGACGGGCGGACGCGACGGACCGGCCGTGTGCCCAGCGTTCACGCGAAGAGCGCCGCCACGAAGGCGTCGGGGTCGAAGACGATCAGGTCGCCCGCCTGCTCCCCCACCCCGACGAAGCGGACGGGAACGTCCAGCGCGTGTTCGATGGCGAAGACGATGCCGCCCTTGGCGGTCGAATCGAGCTTCGTGAGGACGATCCCGCTCAGTCCGACCGCCTTGTGGAACGCGATCGCCTGGGCGAGACCGTTCTGGCCGGTGGTGGCATCGAGCACGAAGAGCGTCTCCGGCTCCGCTCCCGGCAGGCGCTTGTCCACGATCCGGCGGATCTTGGTCAGCTCGTCCATGAGGTTCGACTTGGTGTGGAGTCGACCCGCCGTGTCGGCGATGACCAGGTCCGCGCCGCGGGCGACGGCGGCGTCCAGCGCGTCGTAGACGACGGCACCCGGATCGGCACCCGGTGCGTGCGCCACGACCGGCACGTTCGCGCGGTCGGCCCAGATCCGGAGCTGATCGATGGCGGCGGCACGGAATGTATCGGCAGCGGCGAGGATGATGGATCGCCCCTCGGCGGCATACCGCGTGGCGAGCTTGCCGATCGTCGTGGTCTTGCCGGTGCCATTGATGCCGACGACGAGCACGACGGCGGGACCGCCCGGGACGGCCGATCGGGGCTCCCAGGCGAGGTCGCGCCGCACGAGCAAGGCGGACAGCTCGGCCCGCACCGCCGCCTCCGGGCCATCCGCGTCGCGGCGCCGGCGGGCCCGCTCCACCACCTCGATGGCGAGCGCGGCACCGACATCGCCGGCGATGAGGGTCTCCTCGACCTCGTCCCAGGCCGGTCCATCGGCCCCACCAAGGTACCCGCGGAGCTGGGCCATGAAGCCGCCACGCGAACGCTCGAGGCCGGCATCGATGGAACCGGGCTTGGCGACGGCAAGGAAGGCGGTGGGATCGAACGGCGCGGGCCCAGCAGGCGGGACCATGGCCGGCGGGGCCACGTGGGCCGGTTCCAGCACGGGCTCCGGTCCGGGCTGCGCCTCCACGACGGGCTCCGGCTCCGGTTCGGCCCGCCGCTCCGGTTCGAGCGGCGGCGGCGGTGCGGCTGTGGGCTCCGGCTCCGGTTCGGCCCGCCGCTCCGGTTCGAACTGGTGAGCCGGCGCGGGTCGGACATGGGCCACAGGTCCCGGCGCAGCCGACTCGGGCTCGTCCGCCGAGGCGGCCGGATCCTCGAAGTCGGCGGGGTCGGGTTCCCAGCCGGGCTCGACCGCCTCCGGTTCGATGGCCTCGGGGAGTGGCGCTTCGGCGGACTGGTCGCGATTCCGACGCCAGAAGGGCATGCGCCCCGCCTAGCCGACCGAGGCGAGGTCGCCCCGGTCCCGCTCGGCCAACGCCTGCGCCTCGTCCAGTCGCAGGCTGATGACCCGGCTGACAGAGTCGTCCCCGACGGTCACGCCGTACAGCGCATCGGCCGCCTCGATCGTGCCGCGGTTATGGGTGATCACGATGAACTGCGTCTGGTGAGCCAGGCTCCGCAACGCGTCGGCGAACCGACCGATGTTCGCCTCGTCCAGGGCGGCATCCACCTCGTCCAGGACGCAGAACGGGACCGGCCGGACCTCCAGCATCGCGAACAGGAGCGCGACCGCCGTGAGGGCCCGTTCGCCGCCGGACAGCATCGCGAGCGCCTGCGGCTTCTTGCCCGGGGGCCGCGCCACGATCTCCACGCCGGTCGATCCGAGATCCGACGGGTCCGTGAGGGACAGCTTCGCGTACCCACCTCCGAACAGCTGCTCGAACCTGGCCGCGAATGCCGTCTCGAGGGCCGCGAAGGTCGTGCGGAAGCGGTCGGCGATGAGGGTGTCGAGCTCCTCGATCAACTCGCGAGTCTTCGCGATCGCCGTGCGCAGATCGGACTGCTGCGCCTCGAGTGCGCCCAGCCTGGCGCTCAGGGTGGCGTGATCCTCGAGGGCGTTGGGATCCGCCGCACCCAGCTCGTGGAATCGACGGCGAAGCTGGGCGAGTCGTCCGGGACCTGGAGGCGTCCCTGCGGGCGGTGCGACGCTCCAGAGCTCGATCGCCGCATCGAGGGCCGCCTGTAACGCGGCGGTCTCCTCTGAGGTCGCGGTCGAGAAGGTCTCTCCGTCGTCATCGGGAGGCACCGGCACGATCGCCTCGGTCGGCCCCGATGGACCGGCCGGCACAGACAGGCCTGCAGCGACCGCGAGGCCACGGAGCCCGACGTCACCGATCCCCGCGAGCTCGACGAGCACCTGCTCGCGAAGCGCGTCCGCCCCGAGCCGCGTCTCCAGCTCCGCGCGTTCCGCCGCGCGCGACTGGTCGTCCGCGGCGCGCAGACGCTCACGTGCGGCGCTTGCCTCGCGCTCCGCGGCGCCGAGGCGATCGCGATCCTCCAGGTCCGCCGACTGCAGGGCCCGGATCGCCTCGCGAGCGGTGGTTTCGGCCTCCGTGGCGGCCGCCAGCTCGGCACGCACGCGGTCACGTTCCTGGCGCAGGCCGGCTTCGATTGCGTCGAGGGCCTCGAGATCGCGGGTCGCGCGAGCGGCGCGTTCCTCGGCCATCGCGACGCCGGCCTCCGTCCGGGCTCGCAGGTTCTCGGCGTCGCGCCGAGCTGCGTCAGCGGTGGCCAGGTCGGCCGCGAGGCGGTCACGGGTCGACCGAAGCTCGGCCGCTCTCGCCTCCCACGTCGCGAGCGCCGCGCCGTCGATGGGTTCGGCGTCGGTGGCGTGAACCGCGGCTCGGTCGGCGCGATCATCGGCTCCCGCACGAGCCGCCAGCGCCTCCTGGTTGCGCGCGAGTTCAGCGGCGAGACGATCCACCTGGGCCGCATGCCAGGCGGCCTCCCGGGCGACTGCCTCGAGCTCCCGGGCGGCCGTCCGCTCCGACTCCTCGGCCCGGCGGCGGGCGGTCGTGGCGGCCTCGTCGGCCGCACGGGCCAGTGCCAGCGAGGCGCGTGCCGCTTCCGATGAGGTCGTCGCTGCCTCCGCCTCCACGCGTGCTCCGTCGGCCTCCGACGCGAGGCGCTCCACTTCGCTTGCGCTCGCGGCAAGCTCGGCCCGGCGCTCGAGGACCGGGTCAGCGGCGCCGAGGATCACCGTCAGCTCCCCGACCACGGCGGATCCGTCCCGCGGCACGGCGATCCAGCCCCGGGGAAGGTCGGACTGGATGGCGAGGCACGCCGCCAGGTCCGGCAACCACGCGGCGTGCGCGAGCAGGCGCCGCGCGACCCCGGCACCATCCCGGCCGATCGCATCCGCGAGCGACCCACCACCGGCGTCGGCCAGGGCGTCGCGGAATCGCCGCTCGATGGCATCGGTGGCCGTGATGGCGGCGCCGGCACGCTCCCCCACCACGACGATGCCCCGCTCGCCGCCGAGCTCCGTGACGGCCGCCAGGCCCACGATGTACGCTCGAGCGGACTCGGCGAGGGCCGCCTCGACCGCCTTGCGCAGGCCCGGCTCGACGACCAGGTCGTCATCGACACGCCGGCCACCGTGCCGGCGCGCCGCCCTCGCGATGCCCCGCGTCTCATCCTGGGCCAGCCGGGCCTCGAGCGACGACAGACGTCCGCGCGCGCCGGCCAGGACCGCGGTCGCGCGGGCAGAGCGATCCGTCGCGGCGGCCCGCAGCGCCTCCACCGACTCCACCGCCTCGCGCGCGTGCTCTCGCACCGCGACGGCCGCCCGTTCCGCGTCGATGGCCGCCGCGAGCTGTGCTCTGGCCACGACGAGAGCCGCATCGAGCTCGATGCGACGCGCTTCCGAGCCGGTCGCCCGAGCGACTTCCTCGACATGGTGTCGCTCCGCATCCGCCACCCGCCGGCGCGCCAGTTCCAGTTCCTCGGTCCGGGCCGCCTCGGCGCGACGGACCGCGGCGAGTTCCTCGCCCTTGGCCCGGGTGGCCGCTCGCAGCGTGCCCAGCTCGGCGAGAGCCTCCGCGAGCGCCCGTTCCGCCTCCATGACGGACCGCTCCAGTCCCGGGTCCCGGGCCGGGATGGGGGCCGCCAGGGCTCGTCGTTGCCGCGCACCGTCCGCCTCGGTCGTCTCCCGCTCGACCGTGAGTCGGCTCCGATCGCGTGCCAGGCTTTCGAGATCCGAGGTGAGCCGCCCATCGGCCAGCTGCAGGGATGTGAGCGCGGCCCGGGCGAGATCGTGGCTCTCGCGGCGCTCGGACTCCACCCGGGCGCGGGCGGACAGGGCCTCGGCGACGGCGGACGCGACGCCCTCTGCGGCCGTGAGGTCCGCCATCGCGGTGTCGACGTGCGCCCGTGCCCGCTCCCCGCGAGCGGTCGCCTCGGCGGCCCGGGTCGCGACTTCGTGCCAGCGGGCGTGGGCGTTCGCCAGCAGGGCGGCCGTCAACTCCTCGCCGATCGTGGACCGGCTCGCCTGCTGCTCCGCCTGGGCGGCGAGCCGGCGGACCTGCGGGCGCAACTCGGCCAGGACGTCCTCCACACGAACCAGGTTCGTCTCCGATTCGGCCAGTTGCTCCTCGGCCTTCCGCCGGCGACGTTCGTGGCGCCGGACACCGGCGACTTCCTCGAACAGCGGTCGTCGCTCCTCGGGCCGAAGCGCGAGGGCCTGGTCCACCATCCCCTGCCCGATGAACAGGAAGGCGTTATCCGCGAGGTGGGCGGCGTCCAGCAGGTCCACCAGGTCGCGCAGCCGGATGCGCTGCTTGTTCAGGAGGTAGTCGTTCTCGCCGGACCGGTACAGCCGTCGGCCAAGCTCCAGGACCTGGAACTCGACCGGCAACAGCCCGTCCGCGTTGTCCACGACCAGCGTCACGTCCGCCATCCCCTGGGCGGCGCGCTTCTCCGAGCCTGCCCAGATGACGTCCTCGGCCTTCCGGGACCGAAGGGCCCGGCCCTGCTCGCCGAGCGCCCAGCGCAGGGCGTCGGCGAGGTTGCTCTTGCCGGAGCCGTTGGGCCCCACCACGGCACTGATCCCGCCGCCGAACTCGATGACGGTCCGCTCGGCGAACGACTTGAATCCGTGGAGCCTGAGACCGAGCAGTCGAGGCGGCGTCGGCCGGCCGGCCTCGGTCACGCTCCGACGACCTCGGACCTGTCAGACGTCCGCATGTGCTCCATGGCCTGGTCCGCCGCGGCGGTCTCCGCGACACGGCGGGACGGGCCCTCGCCGACCCCGAGGACCTCGCCACCCACCGTGACTTCGATGCGGAACGAGCGCTCGTGATCCGGGCCGGTGGCATCCAGCAACCGGTAGACGGGACGCTCCCCCGTCGTTCGCTGGGTGTGTTCCTGGAGTCGGCTCTTGGGGCTCTTCAAGGCCCCGACCGTGGACCCCGCGTCGAGTTCGGGAGCCGCGAGGGCGATGATCCAGTCGCGGACCCGTTCGAAGCCGGCATCCAGGTACAGCGCGCCCGCCAGCGCCTCGAACGATGACGCCAGCAACGACGGCCGACGCCGCCCATCACGCTGCGATTCCCCCTCGCCGAGCAGCAGCTCGTCACCCAACTCGATCCGCACGGCAAGCCGAGCCAGGCCGGGGGTCGACACGATGGCCGCCCGGCGCGCCGACAGGTCTCCCTCATCGTCGTCCGGGTGGCGTTCATAGAGCGCCTGCGAGATCGCCAGGTTCACGACGGCGTCACCCAGGAACTCCAGCCGTTCGTTGTGGCCGCGAGCCTCGTCCGGGTGTTCGTGCAGCCAGCTCGAGTGCACGAGCGCCTGTCGCAGCAGGCTCTCGTCTCGGACGCGGAAGCCCAGTCGCAGTACGTACGCCTGGGCCGATCCCACCCTGTGGGGAACCTAGGAGGAGCGCTCGTCGATGTAGTCGACGGCATCCTGGACGGTGCGGATCTTCTCCGCGTCCTCGTCCGAGATCTCCGTCCCGAACTCCTCCTCGAGGCTCATGATGAGCTCGACGAGATCCAGCGAGTCGGCGTTGAGGTCGTCAACGAACGATGCCTCGGGCGTGACCTCGGCCTCATCGGCGCCGAGTTGTTCGACGACGATCTTCTTGAGGCGCTCGTACGTTGTTGCCACTGACTCCCTCCTCGGAGTGGGGGTTAGGCCGACGGCCGATCGCCGTTGGGCTCCGCTGCGATGCTCCCGAGCACGCCATTCATGAGGCGGCGCATCGGGTCTCCACTGTATGTGCGTGCCAACTCGACCCACTCGGCGATGGCCACCCGGGCCGGCGTGGCCGAGTGTAGCACCTCGCATATGGCCGTACGGAGCAGGGCGCGGTCCATCCTGGCGAGGCCCGTCACGGGGTATTGGGGCGCCCGGCGAGCGATCTCCGCGTCGATGCTGTCCCGGTGGCGGACCACCCCTTCGACGAGCAGGGTGGCCAGGGCGGTGGCGTCCGCGTCGCGCTCCCCCTCGGCCAGGTGGCGGTCGAGGATGTCCCGCATCGTATGGACGCCGAAGTCCGCCTCGAAGACCGTCGACAGGGCGATCCGCCGGCCGGTCCGCCGGCTGCGGACTCGGTCAGCTCCCGACGCCATCGACCAGGATCGTGACGTCGGCCAACTCCAGGCCGAGCAGGCGTTCGACCGTGGCGGCGACCGCCGCACCGACCTGGGCGGTCAGCGACCGGATCTCCTGGCCGGGGCGCGCGACGATCCACAACCGGACACGCACCCGCTCGCCCTCGAACCGGACGGCCACCGACGGCCCGCGCAGGAGCCGGCGCCAGGCTGGACCACCGCGACCGACCCGCAGCACGCCGGGCACCTCGAGGGCGGCCTGGCCGACCAGCTCGACGATGACGTCGTGCCCCACCATCAGTTCGTGACCGCTCATGCCGTCCCTTCCGCGAGTGCCGCCGCGATGCGTTCCGGGACGCGCGTCCGGGCGGTCGTGGCCGCGACGTCGCAGGCGAACCCGATCATCCGCCGTTTCGCGCGCCCGTGGGTGATGATCACGGTGCCTTTGACGCCGAGCAGTGGCGAACCGCCGACCCGCTCGTAGTCGAACGTCGTCCGGATCCGGTCGATGCCGGGCTTCATCAGGGCGCCTGCAATCTTGCCCCGGAGCGAGCCGTAGAACTCGTTGCGCCACAGGTCGAAGATGAACGTCGAGAGGCCCTCGAAGAACTTGATGACCACGTTGCCGAGGACCGCATCGCACACGACGACGTCCGCCAGGTGTCGAGTGAGGTCCTTGCCTTCCACGTTGCCCTCGAAGCGGAGCGTCGACGCGTCCAGCAGCTCGGTGGCCCGCTGGATCCGGGCGTCGCCCTTGCCCTTCTCCTCGCCGATCGACAGCAGCGCCACTCGCGGGTCGGCGATCCCGAGCACGCGCTCTGCGAAGATCGCCCCCATCTGCGCGTACTGGAGGAGGTTCTCTGGCGTCGAATCGGGATTGGCGCCGATGTCGAGCAGTACGAGGGTCCCCGCATCGGTGATCATCTGGACCGCCAGCGCCGGCCGGTCGACGCCCGGCAGCCGGCCCAGGCGCAGGACCGCGGCGGCCATCCCGGCACCGGTGTGTCCGGCGGTGACGACCGCATCCGCGTCGCCGTGCCGGACGAGGTCCATCGCGACGAGGATGCTGGAGTCCTTCTTCTCGCGCAGGGCCAGTGCGGGATGCTCGTCCATGCCGATGACCTGACTGGCCGCGACGACGCGCACGTTGGGCGGCAGTGCTGGTACCAGGCCACGGATCGTCGCCTCGTCGCCGACGAGGATCAACTCGTCGAGCGGGTGGGTCCGGGCGTAGTCGACGGCGCCGGGGACGACCTCGGCGGCACCGTGGTCGCCACCCATCGCATCGACGGCGACACGCACGCGTCCGCCGTCGCTCGCGCCCGGCAGGTGCTCCGGGACGCTCACCGGGTCAGCGCGCGGCGTCGCCGCCGCCGGCCGGCTTGAGGTCGACCGCGAGACGGCCGTTGTAGTAGCCGCAGTTCGGGCAGACGTGATGCTGCTGCTTCGTCTCGTGGCAGTGCGAGCACTCCTCGAGGTGCGGCAGGTCGATCGCGAGGTGCGAGCGCCGCTCGCCCTGGCGAGCATGCGAGACGCGTCGCTTGGGTACACCCATGGGGTCCTGGGCTCCTTGTCGTGTCGGATCTGCGGCGGACGGGTCCGGTCCGGCCCGCGGGTGCGCGAGTCGTCGCGCCGACGGCGGAGTCTACCGCAAGAACGTCCGCTCCGTCAGGGCATCGGTCATCCGTCCGCCTCGCGGAACGCCCGGAGCGCCTCCAGCCGGGGGTCGATGGGCGCGTCGGGGTGGTCGTGGTCGCCGTCATCCGACCGCCCACCGCAGATGACGCACAGCCCCGGACAGTCCGGGCGGCAGAGTGGCGCGATGGGTTCGGCCAGCCAGATGGCCTCCCGGACCGGGACCTCGAGCTCCAGCTCGTGGTGGTCGTTCAGGCGCGATGCGTCGGGCTCCTCGTCGACCATGACCGGCTTGCCGGTCGCGAGGTCGAGTGACGGCAGGAATTCCTCGCGCAGATCGAGGTCGATCGGCACCGAGATCTCGAGGAGGCAGCGGCTGCACACGGCCTGGAGCGCGGTCTGGAACTGAGCGGTGGCGAGGACGCCGCGGTTGGTCCGAGCGAGGCGAACCTGGCCGTCGATGGGGCGCGCCAGGTGGACATCGTCCCCGAGGTCGATCCCGACCCCGGCGACAGCGTACATTCGGTCGGCCCCGATGCCATCGGCGAGGAGTCCGGTGACGTTCCAGGTCAGTGGGCCGTCCGCCGGACGAACGCTCATCGGCGGGCGGGCTGCGGCGGCTCCTGCGCGGCGTCGTCGGCCACGTCCGGGCCGGCCTGCTCGCCAGCCGACTCGTCCGCGAGGAGTTCGGCGCGTCGCTCGTCGAGCAGCGCGATCCCCTTCTTGATGCTCTGGAGCGTCTTCACGACGTCGGCTTCGAGGCCGATGAGCACGCTCACCGCGTACTCGTCGGCGCCCCGCCGGATCTCATCGGCATCCTCGTGGGCGTGGCCGATGATGCGACGACTCTCCTGGTCGGCGACATTCATGAGGCCGCGTTCGTCGATCAGGAAGGCCGCCTGCTCCTGGGCCTTGGCGACGATGCGCTCGGCCTCGTCCTGGGCCTTCTCGATGATGCGCTCGCCTTCCGAGTTGATGCGCTTGGCGGCACGAACCTCCTCCGGGACGGCGACGCGCAGTTCATCGATCAGGCCGAGCGCCGCGTTCTGGTCGACCACGACGTTCGTCGTCAGCGGGAGCTTCTTGCCGTTGGCGATGAGCGACTCGAGGCGCTCGACGAGGAAAATGATGTCGATCGGAGTGCCCTCCAGCGGCGGTGGCGTTCGGTCGCCCGGGACTGGCGTCCAGTATCGCACGCCACCCGGCAGGTCAGCGACGTCCCAGCGCCTCGCGCAGCGGCCCGAGCGCGGCGGGTGGGACCATCCCGGAGACATCCCCACCGAACGATGCGATCTCCTTCACGAGGCTGGAGCTGACATAGCCGTTCTCGACGGAGGTCATGAAGAAGACCGTGTCGACATCCGGTGCCAGGACCCGGTTGTTGTGGGCGAGTTGCATCTCGGTCTCGAAGTCACTGATCGCCCGCAGGCCACGGACGATGGCGGTCGCGCCGCGGGTCCGGCAGAAGTCGACGGTGAGCCCGTCGAACGCGGTGACCACGAGGCGGTCCATCGCCGCTCCGGCCGCGATCAGCGAGGCCTCGATGACGGCGATCCGATCCGCGACCGGCAGGAGGGGCGACTTGCGCGGATTGGCGAGCACGCCGATGACGACCGTATCGAACACGGTCGCGGCGCGCGCCACGATGTCGAGGTGCCCGTTCGTGATCGGATCGAACGACCCGGGGTAGACCGCGATCGTCATCTGGCCTCCTGGCGACGGTAGAACGTGAGCGCCGTCTCACCGAACCGACGCTCCCGTTCGGATGCTAGCAGGCCCACCGTGGGCGGCGGCGGGTCACGCCAGAAGTGCTTGGCGACCACCCGGGCCCCCGGCGCGATCAGTGCATCGAGCCGCCCCAGGCAGGCCACCAACAGGGCCGGATCGTCGTAGGGCGGGTCCGCGAGGACCAGGTCGAAGGGACCGGAGGGAGCGGCCGCCTCGCTGACCAGCCAGGCCGGGGCGTCGGCCTTCACGACGCGCGCGCCGGGCCCGGCCAGGTGTGCGCGCGACAGGTTGGTCGCGATGACCGAGCAGGCATGCGCGTCGCGCTCGACGAAGACCGCGCGGGCCGCGCCGCGGGAGAGCGCCTCGATGCCGCCGGCGCCACTGCCGGCGAACAGGTCCAGGACCCGCGCGCCCGGCAGGCCCGGCTCCAGGATCGCGAAGAGGGTCTGCTTCACACGGTCTCCTAGCGGCCTGGTCCCCGGACCCGGCGCCTCCAGCCGGATGCCTCGCGCGGTCCCCGCGATCACCCGGCCCGCCTCAGGCACGCTCGGCCACCGGTTCGGCGGCCTGTGTCGAGTGGATCACGCGCCGCTCGCCGGTTCCGCGGCCGCGACCCGCCTGAGCCAGCCGCCGGCCAGCTCCGCGGCCAGCGCCGGGTAGCGCGGATCCAGCCTGCCGTCATCGTCCAGCAGGGCCTCCGCATGCCGTCGCGCCCGGACCGCGAGCTCCCGGTGGTCGGGACGTTGGAGGGACGCCACGCGCAGCTGCGGCAGCCCACTCTGTACCAGCCCGAGGACGTCGCCCTCGCGCCGGAGCTCGAAGTCCTTCTCGGCGAGCTCGAATCCGTCTCGCAGCTTCGTGACGGCTCGCAGCCGCTCCATCGCGGTCTCGTCGTCCGAATCCGAGACCAGCACGCAGAACGATTCGGCCGTCCCGCGACCGACACGCCCGCGCAGCTGGTGAAGCTGGGCCAGACCGAATCGGTCCGCCCCCTCGATGATCATCATGGTCGCGTCGGGCACGTCCACACCGACCTCCACGACAGTCGTCCCGACGAGCACATCGAGGTCGCCGTCCCGGAATCGGGTCATCTCGGCATCGCGGTCAGCGGCGCGCAGGCGGCCGTGGACCAGGCCCACGCGCAACGGTGCGAGCAAGGTGGCGAGGCGGACCGCTTCGCTCTCGGCGGCGACGACCCCCGACCCGTCGTCGGTGCCCTCCTCGATCAACGGCACGACCACGAACGTCCGGTGGCCGGCCGCCGCCTCCGCCCGGACCCGCTGCCACGTACCGTCGAGCGCGTCGGGGCGCTTGGTGCCGGTGAGGATCGGGATCCGCCCGACGGGCGGCGTCCGCAGGTCCGACACGTCGAGGTCCGCGTAGAGCACCTGGCCGAGCGTCCGCGGGATCGGTGTCGCGGTCATCAGCAGGACATGCGGCGCGTGCCCGCCGGCCTTTGCCTCCAGCTGGCCGCGCTGGTCCACGCCGAACCGGTGCTGCTCATCGATGATGGCGAGGCCCAGCCGTTCGAAGGCGACGGCCTCGGACAGCAGGGCATGCGTCCCCACGACGACGTCGGCCTCGCCGGAGCGGATGGCCGCATGGACCTTCGCCTTGGTGGGTCCGGCAAGCGAGCCGGTCAGCAGGGTGACGCCGATCCCGAGCTCGGCCAGCAAGGCGCCGACGGTCTCCACGTGCTGGCGGGCGAGGAGGTCCGTCGGGGCGAGGAGGGCGCCCTGGTACCCGGCCCGGACGACCGCCGCGAGGGCGTACGCCGCGACCGCGGTCTTGCCGGAGCCCACGTCGCCCTGGAGCAGGCGGAGCATCGGCGTCGGGCGGGCGAGGTCCTCGCGGACGTGGCGCATCGCGATGACCTGGTCGTCGGTGAGGGCGATGGGCCGCCCGACGCGCCGGCCAAGGGCCTCCGTCAACGCCCCTCGGATCTGCACGTCCGTCTCGTCCTCGATGGGCATGGCCTGGCCCACGCTTCGCCCACGTTGTCGACGTCGGCCGACCATCCCGAGCTGGAGCGCCAGCAGCTCGTCGAAGGCAAGGCGGTCGAGCGCAGCGTCCCGTCCCTCGAAGGTCGCCGGGTAATGGACGTCCTCGAGCGCCGTGGGGATCGGGATCAGGCCCTCCTCAGCGACGATCGGATCCGGCAGGTACTCCGGGTAGGCGTGGCCGGCCCGATCCAGCGCCTCACGCATCGCGCCGCGCAGGCGGGCTGCGGTGAGGCCGGCCGTCAGCGGATAGACGGGCACGATCCGGCCCGCATGCAGGACCTCGGTCTCGTCACCGTCCACCATCTGGAACTCCGGATTGTCGAAGGTCAGCGCGCGGCCGAACCGCTTGATCCGGCCCGAGACGACCACCTGCGCATCCACGCGGAGTCGGCGCTCGATGAAGCGCCGGCCGAACCAGGTCGCCTCGACCGTCCCGGTGTCGTCCTCCAGCGTCGCCACGGTGCGCTGGACGCGGCGCCGGAACGTGGGCTCCACCCGGACGTCGACGACGCGCACGCGCGCGGACACGACCGTGCCCGGCTCCACCCAGATGAGGTCTCCGAGCTTCGCCATCTCGCGCAGGTCGTCGTAGCGGCGAGGCAGGTGGAACAGCAGGTCGCGGACGTCGTAGAACCCGAGCCTGATCCCGGCCCGGCGTAACGAGGCGGCCCCGGACAGCCCCGACCGGGCCAGCGGCGTGGACAGGAGTTCGACCGGATCGGTCGGCGGCGGGGCCGGACTGACTGGCTTGGCCACTCGCTACTCGGCGGCGATCAGGTAGCGGTAATAGGGCTGCCCGCCATGACGGACCTCCACCTCCACGCCGGCCGACATGGATCCCACCGTCCGCGCGGTCGCCTCCGCCTCCGCCAGGTCGGCTCCGTCCCCGTAGAACAACGTGAGCAGCTCGTAGCCCGGCTTGAGCGTGGCGACGGCCGTGGTGACGCACTTGATCCGATCGCCCGACACGGCCACCAGGCCGTCGTCCGGATCGAGCGCGATCGTCTGCCCGCGCTTGACCTTGCGGCCGCCGATCGTCGCGTCCCGGACGGCCTCGGTCACCACGAGCGTCTGGATGGCGCGAGCGGCTTCCGTCATGGGGCCCGCGTTGTCGGTCGCCCCGGAACCCGGGTCCAGCGCGAGGAGGGAGGCGAACCCCTCCGCCGCGTTACGGGTCGGCACCACGACGACCAGGCGGTCCGTCATCCCCGCCACCTGGCGTGCGGCCAGGATGACGTTCGGGTTGTTGGGGAGCAGCAGGATCTCGCGAGCCGGCACGCGTCCGATGGCCTCGAGGAGTTCGCCGGTACTGGGATTGGCCGACTGGCCGCCCTGGACGACGGCGGCCACGCCGAACTCTCGGAAGATCGCGGCCAGGCCATCGCCGGCGACCACGGCGATGACCGCGAGGGTCGGCACATCGACCGGCGAGGACCCGCCGGCGCCGGGCTCGGACTCCCCGTCTGCCACCGCTGACGATCCGGCCGATCCCGTCGTGAAGGCGGCCGCCCGCGACTCGCGCACGTCGCGCGCCTGGTGATCCAGGTTCTCCACGCTGATGCGGCTCATGGATCCCTGGGTCAGGCCGTAGCCGATGACGAGGTCGGGCCGTTCGTTATGGACGTGGACCTTCAGGGCCCGCGAATCACCAGCGACCAGGACGGACTCGCCGATGCGCTCGAGGTGATCGCGGATGGCATCCACGTCCAGCGATCCCGGCCCAGTGGCCTGCAGCAGGAACATCGTCTCGTAACCGAAGCCTTCGTCGGCGTGCGCGACGAGCGTCGACGTCTTGGGGCCGCGCCGGGACCGGCCACGTGCCGCCGACGCCGGCGCCTTCCCGACGAGGTGGAGCAGCGCGCCCTGGAACAGCCGGTACACGCCCTGCCCGCCCGAATCCACGACGCCGGCCTCCCGCAGGACCGCGAGCAGGGTGGGCGTGCGGGCGACGGACTTCTCCGCCCCATCGAGCGTCGCGGTGAGGACGACCTCGATGTCGTTGTCGAGTTCGGCAGCGGCCACGGCGGCCACCGCGGACTCCCGGATGACCGTCAGGATCGTGCCCTCGACGGGCTTCGCGACGGCGCTGTAGGCCGTCTTCGTGCCCTCCGAGAGGGCGTGGGCCAGGTCGAGGCCGTTGAACCTCGTCTTGCCGGCAAGCGCCTCGGCCATGCCGCGGAAGATCTGGCTGGTGATGACGCCCGAATTGCCTCGAGCGCCCATCAGCGCCCCGAAGCTGATCGCCGCCGCGATCCGGTCCGCCGGCTGGCCGGCCGCGCGTTCGCCCTCGTCGAGGGCCGCCTTGACCGTGGCGAGCATGTTCGAGCCCGTGTCGCCGTCCGGGACCGGGTAGACGTTGAGGCTGTTGATCTCGTCGACATGCCGTTCCAGGTTGGCGACGGCCGCCCGGAATGCGGCGAGCAGCCCCTCGCCGTCGCAGGCGCGACGGGCCATCAGGCGACGTCCGTCCCGCTGTCCGCGAGGTCGCCGGAGCTGATCGTGCCCGGATCGTCGGGGAGCGACGCGGGCGGTCCGCCGGCGTGGGCCACGCGCAGGCCATCGACGTGGATGACGAGCCGGTCGACCTCGATCCCCA
>Ga0302299_10001040_pt1 | contig 16370 bp, 8 predicted proteins | sample III_Fen_N3_4_FD_198795 | JGI IMG/M metagenome (GOLD analysis project Ga0302299, IMG submission 198795) | Peat permafrost microbial communities from Stordalen Mire near Abisko, Sweden - III_Fen_N3_4 | ecosystem: Environmental > Terrestrial > Soil > Wetlands > Permafrost | place: Sweden: Abisko... | reverse complement strand
AGGACCGCGTCGGTCCTCCACGGCCGCGTCGGGATGACGCTGCGGTTCGTCGAGCCCGATGACGCGAGCAAGACGATCCTGGGAGAGCTCGAGCGCGCACGCCTGGCGATGCGCCCCGCTCCCCCGAGCGTCCCGCCCCGCCCTGCCGAGCTCCCCGCAGAGCCGCGGCCGGTCCCACCCGCAGTGCATGGGCGGATCGATGCGGTCAACGCGCTCGCGGAGTGCGTCGCGATCGGCGAGCTCGATGCGCTCGGTCCGCCGCTCGGGCCCGCCGCTGCGACCTCCGCCGCGCCCCCCAAGGCCGGGCCGAAGTTCGTCGTACCGACGATCCCCATCGCGCCCCGCACCCGGACCGGGACGACGGCCGCGGTAGAGCCGCTCGGCGCGGCTGCCACTGCGACGGCGCCCCGGACCGCCACTGCCCCGCTGCCGATCATGGTCGCGACGCCGGCCACGCGGCCCGATCCGACGCCGCCGGCGAACACGCCGCGCGCCACCCCGGTGCCCGATGCGCTGCGCGGCGCGCCCGAGCGACCGGGCACCACCTCGAAGACGATGACCGCCGTCGTTCCGATGCTCGAGCCCGGGCCGCGGTCCGATACGATCATCGCCGCGGTGCCGCCCGCACCGAGCGCGGCGACCGAGGCGCGCGCCGACGCCGAGGCGCACACCGACCTCGCCGACCCACCGGCCGCGCCGCCTCGCACCACCACCAAGCCCGGCACCGCACCCGCGAGCGCCAGGCCGCGACCGAGCACGACCGAACGCGACACGGGCTCCGGGATGAACGCCGTCCCGATCGCGACCGTGGTGCACCCCTCGGCGCCGACCGAGATCGGGGGCGTGATCGTGGACCCCGCGGATGATTCCGACGAGGCGCTCGACGACGCGCTCGCCGGTGCGCTCGCCGACGAGCTCGTCGCGGACGTCGACGTCGCGCCCTCGACCGTCGCCGCGAGCCCCACCGCCGCACTGCCCGTGGAGGCCCACACCACGGGCCCCAGGGGCGAGCCCGCGTCGCCCGAGCTCGTCGACGACGTGGACTCGCACACTCAGATCCATGCCGGCGCTCCAACACCAGGCGCCGGGCAGACCACGGCCGACGCGCTCGCGCGCACGGTGAACGCGGCGCGCCCGCTCGACCTGTTCCAGACCGTGCGCAGCCCGCCGCCCGACATGCCGGAGATCCGCGCGCGGATCGAGGCGCTTCGCGCGCGAGACGAGCGGTCGACGCGCCCACCGACCAGCCGCCTCACGCCGACCAGCCCGTTCCAGGTGAGCCACGCCACGCCGGCCACCCCGCTACCTGCGGTGATCGTCCCCGAGCCGCCGATCGCGGCGCCCGCGGCGGAGCTCGCTGCGCGGGCCTCGCTCGACGTCGAGATCGCCGAGCCCACCGATCTGTCGACGGTCCCTCTCGAGCCGACGGCGATCGGCCCGCGCCCCGACCCGGCGGCGCCGGATCCCGGCGCCGAGCCCGACGTGGTACCGCTGACCCCGCGCAAGACCGTGATCGGAGTGGCCGTGTTGCCACACGTCGCGCCGGATCGATCCAGCTCACTGGCCAACCCACTGGCCAACCCACTGGCCAACCCACTGGCCAACCCACCGGCCAACCCACTGGCCAACCCGGTCCCCACTCCATCGGCGCCGGTCGCCGCGCTCGCCGACGATGATCCCGGGCTGGCGGATACCTCGCTGCTCGCCGCCGAGGAGCCCACCGGCGCCGACGCGGCGCTGATCGCTGCCGAGGAGACGACGGGCGCGGACCGCATCGTGGCCGAGGACGATGCGCGCGGCCACGCCGCCGCGGAGCCGCCACTCGCGCCGCGCTTCCCGCCGATGATCGAGGAGCCGACCCCGAGCGGCGACTGGTTGATGGCGCCGAGCCAGTTTGGAGCCGTTCCGCGCGCGGCAACGCCCACGCCGCTGCCCGTGCCAGCGGGTGCGTCACCGGTCGAGACCGAGGAGAACGCGACCGGGCTGCCGAGCGGCGACTGGTTGATCGCCCTGGATCCCAAGGCCCCGGACGGCTGGAGCGAACCCTTCGAGACGCTCGCGCCACAGCTCGCCGACGACCCCACGCCAGCCGATCTGCCGGCGGCCAGCGCGAGCCCGCCGCCCTCCCGGCGCCCGACGCCACGCCGCGACGAGCTTCCCGTCGTCGAGCCGAAGGTCCAGATCGATCCCACGCTGATCGAGCCGCTCGCCGCGGAGCCAGCGCTGCGCCCCATGCCGCCGGACCTGCCGCTGCGCGTGATGCCTCCGGACCTGCCGTTCCACGAACAGACCCACGGGGCGTTCAGCGCACCACCGCCGTACGGCCCGCCCCCGGGCGTGCTCGGCGGAGGGCCTCCGCCGCTCGACCACGCGATGATCGCCCGACCGAGCCCATACCCCTCGCACAGCGATCAGCTCCCGCAGTACGCCGGACAGCCGATGCCGTACCCGCTGGATACGAGCTACCCACCGGTCCCGCTTGCCGGCACGCTCCCCGCGGGGACGCTCACCGCAGGCGGAAGCGGCACGGCGCTGGCCGACGCACGGTTCTCGCGGCCGCTACCGATGGCTCCCCGGGGCAACCGCCAGCGGGTGATCATCGTGCTGCTCTGCGCGCTGATCGCCATCGCGATCGGGATCGTGCTGCTGATCAGCCGCGAGTCCAAGCGCGATCCCGACCCACCGAGCGCGCCGGGGCCGTCAGCGCCGTCGGCAGCGCCGCCACAGCCCAAGGCATCGGAGATCCCGAGCGCACCCGAGAGCGCAGCTGCACGCACCGCGGCCGCGCCGCTCGCCGCACCGGCGCACGATGAGCCTGCGGCGCCGGCGCGAGACGAGGCCGCGGCGGGCGACCCGGCCCCCGCCGCGCCGGCGCACGACGAGGCCGCCGCGCCCGCAGGCACCTGCTTCGCCGAGGTCACGAGCCAGCCCCCCGGCGCCGAGATCGTGGTCGACCAGACCAGGGTGCTCGGGACAACGCCCGCGAAGGTTGCCCTGCCATGCGGCGACAAGGTCGAGCTGTTGATCAGAAAGGCTCGGCTGCTCTCGACGACACGCACGGTCACCCCGACGCCAGAGGGCGCCAAGCTCAGGGTGGCGCTCGTCCACCCGACGTTTCAGGTCAGGGTGAGCTCGAATCCACCCGGCGCGACGATCACGCTGAACGGCAAGTCGCTCGGCGTCACACCGACCACCGTGAAGGTCCCCGCGTTCGAGGCCTCGACGTTGACGCTCACCAAGGAGGGCTACGTCCCCGAGGCAGAGCAGGTCGCGCCGAAGTCGAACGGCGTGTCGGTCAACGCCGCGCTCCGCAAGGTCGATCGCAAGAAGCCGCGCTGACGCGCGCTACAGCGCGAGCACGCCGGTGGCCTTCTCCATCAGCGCGAGCCGGCGCCGCGTGACCGGGCTGGTGCCGTCGATCAGCGCGCGGGTCTCCTCGAGCACGCGCTCGAGCGTGAAGCGCTGCACCGACGAGTCCTCGGTCGCCACGCCGCCGGGGACCGGAGGCATCCACGCCATCATGCAGTCGGTCTCGCCGGCGAGCAGTGACGACAGCGCCGCGAACCCGAGCCGGCCGGCCACCGCGCGATCCTGGTAGCTCGGATTGCCGCCGCGCACGAGGTGACCGAGCACCGTCGCGCGGATCTCGAGGGCGGGCAGCTCGCTGCGCAGGTAGTCCTCGGTCAGCCGCACCAGCTTGGTGCACGGCGCCGACACGCCCTCGGCCTTGATGATGAGGATCCGGCGCTTGCCGCGCGCGAACCCGGACCGGATGACGCCGGCGATGCCCTCGACCAGCTGGGTCTCGGTCTTGCCCTGCTCGCGGATCAGCACCGCGTCGGCGGCGACCGCGACCGCGCTTGCCATCGCCAGGTACCCGCAGTCGCGCCCCATGACCTCTACGACGAACGCGCGGCGGTGCGCGCGCGCCGTGTCGCCGATCCGATCGCACGCCTCGACGATCGTGTTGAGCGCCGTATCGACCCCGAGCGCGGTCGCGGTGCAACCGATGTCGTTGTCGATCGAGCCCGGGATCCCGACGACTGGAACGCCGTGCTCCTGCGCGAGCACGTGCGCACCGGTGAGCGAGCCGTTGCCGCCGATCACGATCACGCCCTCGATCGCGCGCTCGCTCAGCGTCGCGGCCGCCTTCGCCCGGCCCTCGGGCTCGCGAAACCGCGCCGACCGCGCCGAGCCGATCAGCGTGCCGCCCTGTCCGCCGGCGATGTCGAGCTCGATGTCCACGGCCACCGCGCCGTCCGCGCCGACGTGCGACAGCTCGCGCAGCTTGCCGTCGATCAGCCCCTCGTAGCCTTCGAGCGAGCCGAGGACCTGCACGCCGCGCGACGCGCCGAGCTTGGCGATCGCGCGCACCGCGGCGTTCATGCCGGGTGAATCGCCACCGCTGGTCACGACTGCGACTCTCTTCATGGAAGCCATGCCCCAGCGTGCCACGAGTCGCGCGAGTTCCGGCGGCCCGCGTTGGGCTCACCCCGTTGTGTTTTGCAACTCGCCGTTGCGCATTGCATCGTCGGCGCTGGGCCCGGTTCACCGCGAGCGCCGCCGTTCACCTCACTTCCAGAACGGTGGCCGGCGCGGCACGCTCGTCGGCGGCTGCCCACCCGCGGCGAACGCAAGCAACTCGCCGACGATCGCCGCCAGCTGTGCTGCGAGCGCAGCCGGCGCCGCGAGCGCAGCCGGCGCCGCGAGCGCAGCCGACAACCGCACGACCAGCGCCTCGACCTCCTTCGCCAGCGCGTCGCCGCCGCCCACCGAGCGCACGTCCTCGATCCACTCGGTCAGCCGCTGGCGGACCACCCGGATCGCCGCGACGTCGCTCCTGCGAGCGTGGCCATCGAGCTCGGTGGCGAGCTTGCCGAGCAGCGCGAGGTGCGCCGCGCTCACCGCCGGTGCGGCCTCGGCCTTCGCCGACGGAGGCCCGTCCGCCGACGCATGGGGTGAGCCAGCCACGGGCGAGGGGGCCGACAAGCTCGGGAAGGCGTGCGGCGGCGGTGCCCCCACGCGCGGGGCCGGCGCAGGCGCGCTCGGGGCTCGCGGCGGCCCACCCGGCGCGCGCAGCGTCGGCATCCCGAACGGGGCACCGACGGGCGGTGGACCGGACGTCGGGATCGAGGCCGCTCCGCGTGGCATACCGCCCCCTCGACGACGGCGACGGCTGTCCTCGCTGCTCGGCGGCGGTGCGCCAGCCATCGACGACATGGGCGCCGCGAAGGTGTATTGCGGGGCGGCAACCGCGCCCGCCGAGCCACGCCATCCGTCGGGGAGCTCGACCGCCTGGACCAGTGGACGCAGGCCGCCGCCCGGGTTGGCGACCTGACTGCGATCGACCGCGAGGAACGCGGTGAACCGCGACAGCACGCTGAACTGCTTCGAGACCCGAACGATCTGCTGCTCGAGCGCCGGCTGCGCGGCCACCGCGTACTGGTCCTCGAGGTCGCGGAGGTGTGCGCGCGCCCAGCTCGCCGCGAGCCAGCTCATTGCGCTCGTCGCGCTCGTCGCCGCCACCGTCATGCGCAGCGGGTCGCCCAGGCTGGTGCCCTCGAGCTCGATCGCCGCGCCCGCCGGGGCCGCGCCGCGGTAGCGCCCGAAGATCACCACCGGTGCGCCGGCGTAGACGTCCGGCAGCTTGGCCGGCGCGAGCGCGCCACGCTCGAGCTCGAGGCCGGTCGCGCGCAGCGCCAGCTCCGTCGCGAGCGGCGTACCGATCCGGCGGTGGACCTTGGCCATCACCGCGTCGAGCCGATCCTCGGACTCGACGAGCTCGCACAGCCCGCCGCCCGCGGCCGCGAGCCGGCGCAGGAACGCAGCGTTGACGGCCCGATCGATACCGAGGGTGAACACCTTGATGTTGCGCAGCTCCGGCGAGATCGCGCGCAGGATGTCGTCCTCGTTGCCGACCTGGCCATCGGTGACCAGGACGATCACGCGCTCGCGGTCCGCGGTGCCGCCGCCGAGCAGCCGGATCGCCATCGCGAGCGGCTGACGGAGCTCGGTGCCGCCGCGCGCGTCGAGCTTCGCGAGCGCCTCGACCGCGCGGAACCGGTTGCGATCGCTCGCCTCATGCATCCCGGGCGCCGGGAGCAGGTCGACCTGGTCGTCGAACGCGAGCGCGCAGAACCGATCGCGCGAGGTCAGCGTGTCGATCATCCGCGCCGCCGCCCGGCGCGCCGCCACCATCTTCCAGCCGTCCATGCTGCCCGAGCGATCGATCACGAACACCACGTCGCGTGGCCTGGCAGCCACCGCGGTCGTGCTGGGCGGTACGAGCGTGAGCGCGAACGTGCCCGCGCCGCCGCCCGCATCATCGGCGCACACCAGCGAGCTGCGCAGCTCGCTGCCGTCGATCCGCCAGCGCAGGATGAAGTCGCGGTCGAGCCGCTCACCGGGCTGGACCTCGATGACCTGCGCGTCGCGCCTGTACTCCGTCACAGCATGCAGGCTCGACGTCGCGGCGCGCAGCACGCCGTCGCGCAGTGCGACGCGCAGCCCGAGCCGCACCGGGTTGGGATAACCGGGGAGCAGCACCGGCGGCGAGATCCGCGACGCATCCGGCACCCGATCGGTGTCCGCCGCGGTCCCGAGCCCGGCGGGCACCTCGGCGAGCGGGTCGCCCGGGATGTAGCGCGGCGCGACGACCAGCGGGAACTGGAACGTGACCTCGCCGTCGTCGACCGGCAACGGGCCGACCAGCGACAACCGCACGGTCGCGGCCTCGCCGGGCATCAGGTTACCGACCCGAAGGGTGAACACGCCCGGGCGCTCCTCCTCGGTGATCGCCGCCCGGTGGCCGGCCGCGATCGCGGCGTCGTACTGCTCGCGCGCGGCACCGCGCTCGTCGATCACACCGTCGATCACCCGCCCGCCGACCTCCATCCTGAACCGGTGGACCGCCGCGCGGTCGGGCAACGGGAAAATGTACGTCGCCTCGATCGCGACGCCGGTGATGTTGACGAAGGTCTGCGCGACCTCGACGGTCGCCACCACGCCCACGATCTGCGCGTCGACCTCCATCGCCACCATCGGCAACAGCCCCCGGTCGGAGCGCAGCGCACCAAACCCGGCGTCGGGGTTGCGGCCATATCCTGCGACCTCCTCGTCACTCATCAAGGCCATCGGCGAAGCAGTCATGGTTCCTCTCCTTCCTTGGAAGACGTGAGCCGGCGGAATGCCAGCTCGGCCAGCAATGGGGCCGCAGCCGCGCGCAGCTCGCGCACGTCGGCGGGTGACATCACGACGCTCTCGTCGGTGACCGAGAGCGACAGCACGACGCCGGGCGATAGCTCGATCCGCAGCTCGACGGCGGGCGCTCCGGTGCCCCGCTCGTCGCCCGCCGTGGCCGGCGCCCTGCCCTCCGCGAGGACCGGCGCGACATCGTCACCGTGCGCCGCGCCGGCGCTCTCCTCGGCACCACCCACGTTCTGGTCAACACCCGGCTCGCCACGACCGCCCTCCGTGCGGGCCGGACCTGCCATGCCGGCTGGCGCGCCCTCGCTCGTCCTGGGCTCGCGCTTCCAGAACCCCGCTCGCTCGGGCCGCCGGCGCGCTGCACCGAGCGCGACACCCGACATCCGTGCCAGCGTCGCGTCATCGAGCGTCGGCCACAGCGCCTGGATCTCGGCCAGCGAGCGGCCCGCGGCCTGGAGTCGCTTGATCGCGACGACCTGGGCGACGTGTCTTGCGCCGTACAGCGCCGTCCGCCCACGCATCGCGCTCGGCCGATCGAGGAGGCCGAGCGTCGCGTAGTAGCGAACGGTCCGGTCATCAGGGATCGCGCGAACCTGCCCGTTGCGCGGCGCCGGCAGCGCTGCGATGCGCGCAGCGACCTCGTCGACCAGCTCGGGGAGCGTCCACGGCGATTCCACGCCGAGTTACATGACACTGATATATATCACTGTCAAATACTTCTTTTAATTATTTGTTTTTACTACGTTATTTATCCGAAAATCCTCGCCGGGAGCGGCTGACCGCGATAGCTAGTGCTGTGGTTGTTGCTGCTTCTGCTGCTCCTCCGCGTGGTCCTTCCGCCGCCGCTCCTGGTCGGCGCGGGCGCGCTCGGCCTCGCGCTCGGCCGCCACGGTCGCCGCGATCGCGGCACCACCAGCCGCGGCAGACGCGCCACCCGACGGAGGTGCCGCGCCGGGCGTCGTCGGGTCCGGCGGGACCTGACATACGCACCCCGCGCTGTTCATGATCAGCACCACCTGGCTCAGCTGCATCCCGAGCGCTGTGCACGCGGCGCGGCACTCCTGACCGCGCTCCGCCGGGACCGGCCCCACCACCGCCTTCGACACCGGTGGGATGCAGCCGACCAGGGCTGCACCCGCGACGGCGACGCTCGCGGCAAATCCGACGATCTTCATGAGCTCTCCTGTGTTTCGAACCACGCGAACAAACAGACGGAGTCGCGGGCCTCAGGTCGCGCGGCGCGGAGCGCTGGCGTGCGATCGCCCGGTGTAGAGTGGCTCATGCTGTGCTTCGCAGGGGACCACGCGCTGGTGATCGTCGACCGTGGGGCCCGAGCGATCGACCTCGCGGCGGGCGGCGAGCGCACCCTCGACGTGGCGGCCGACCGGGTGATGGGCCTCGCCGGGTTCGCCGACCAGATCTGGGTGGCCGAGCGCGATGCGGCGGGCGGGGCTGCCCTGCTCCGGCTCGGGCTCGATGGCCAGCGGCTCGCCGCGCCGCTCGCGCTGCCGTCGGCCGAGGGCCGGTGGGTGGCGAGTGCACTGTCGGCGTGCGCGATCTGGAATGGGCCCGACGCGGCGACCGTGAGCGCCGCGCCTCTCACCACGATCGCGCCGCTCGCGGAGCGTGCCGACCTGCTCGTGCCGTACTCGCCCACGAGGCTCGCCATCGTTCGCGGCGCGCGGGTCACGTTTCGGACCGATGGCGGCGCGCGCTGGACCGCCTCGGCGCTCGATCCGTCCGTACGCATCCAGGACGGCGCCTTCCTCTACGACGGCTCGAGCCTCGCGCTGGTCGCTGCCGGGCGCGGCGGGGCGCGTACGATCGTGGTGCTGACCACGCGCGACGGCGTCGTCCAGCAGCGCCTGTCGCTCGCCGCGGCGGTGTCGATCCACCTCGCCCCGCGGCGCGGCCAGGCGCTCGTGCAGCTCGATGAGCGCCGGCTGGTAATCGTGGATCTGCGCTTCGCGCGCACGGTCGGGGACTACGAGCACAGCGAGCCGATCGAGGCGGTCGCGATCAACGCCTCCGCGACCGGCCTGGTGATCGCGACGCGCGATCGCACCGGGGCGCTGGCCGTCGAACAGCTCGCCGCGCGCGAGCTCGCCCCGGGCGCCACGCGCGTCGACGACGCCCGCACAGCCAGCCCGGTGGTCGCCGTGCCGCCCGACGCCGCGGCGGCCGAGCCTGGGCCCGAGGCAGCTCCGGCCGAGCCGCAGCCGACGCCCGCGCCGCCTGTGCGGTTCGGGGTCATCGACCCGCCGGGCCTCGTGCCGCGCTCGCGTGCGCTCCGAGCTGCACCCGCGGACGCCCGCGCCTTGCTCGAGCTCGAGCGCGCCCGGATCGCGGCGCTGTGCTACGTCGCGACCGCGCACGCCTGGGATCAGGGCCGGATCGCGGCGGCGCCCGGAGCGTCGCTGGTCCGCAGCTGCGCGACGTGGATCGCCTCGTGGAGCCGGACCGTACGCGCCGGCGCATCGTCGCCGGAGGCCTCCGGCGCGAGCCGGATCGTCGCGCCTGCGACCTCGCCGAGCCGGCCCGTGGCTGACAGGCTCGCCCCGCGCTCGACCGCGACCTCACCGAGCGTCACGCCGGTGGTTCGCTCGACGGTCGATCGCGTCGCGTCGTCGAGCGGGGTCACGCGTGGGGGGTGAGCGCACGCCGCAGTGCACTGGTGGGCACGCGCGTGCTCGACCAGGCCGACCACACGCAGCGCGACGTCCTGCCGGTCGGCGCCCAGCGACCACCGCGTGAGGCCCGCCGCGGCGCCGTACTGGACCGCGAGGCGCTCGACGTCCTCCGGCTCCACCGCGACGCCGACCGAGCGCAGCAGATCCTGGATCGCGGTGACGTGCGCCGCGTCGGGTGCGCCGCGCGCGGCGATGTAGGCATCGGCGACCCCGGAGGCCTCCGCCTCGGCCGCAGGATCCTCCGACACGCCGGCCGCACCGCGGTGCCGTGCCGCGTGGGTCGCCTCGTGGGCGAGCAGCCAGTCACCGTCCCGCCCACCCGGCGCGTAGGCCCCGTCGGCGAAGACCACCTCGGCACCGACCGCCAACGCCCGCGCCCCGACCGCGGCGGTCGCCGCGTCCGCCGCATGCCCGGTGTGGATCCGCACGCCTGCGAGGTCGGCCTGCACGACCGCCTTGAGCCGGCGCCGCACCGCGGCGGGCAACGACGCTCCGCTGCTCCCGATCGCTGCAGCGATCAACTCGGCGGTGCACACTGCGCGATCGTGCGCCGCGCGCTGCGAGCCCGCGGCGTGGCGGTAGAGTGCCTCGCGCAGCGCGCTGGTGCGCGGCCGGCGCCCCGCGGCGGCGTGAACGGCGACGTCATCGTCCTCGACGCTCCGCTCCGGTTCGGGTGCCCGTCTCGCGCCGCTATAGCCAAGGTCACGGATCACGCAGAGTGCTCTACGGTAGACAGTACGGAATCTTCTCCGCGGAGGTCACGCGCAGACAACGAACTTGGTCCTGCGCGGCGCCCTCGAGAGACCGCGCGCTCGTCGCCGCAGCAAGCTCGCCGCCGGAATCAGGTGCTGACTGACAGTCAGGCGATGCAGAGTCGGTGGATGTAGGCGCGTACGGCGTGGGGCCCGCCGGTGCAGCGGCGCGAGGGCAACGTTTCGTTACCCCCGCGATCCTTCGGCCCATGCAAACTCGATGGGTTACGCTGGCATGGTCCGTGGACTGACCCGAGAGGTGACCTGCGTGGCGCGCATCCTGATCGTGGACGACGACCGATCCATCCGGCGAACGCTCGAGAAGTTCCTCGGTGGCGAGGGCTACGAGGTCGCGACCGCACAGGACGCGACGAGCGCGGTCGCGTCTGCCGACGTGGCCGATCTCCTGCTGCTCGATCTCGGCCTGCCCGGCGGCAGCGGGTTCGACGTCCTGACCGCGCTGGCCGACCGGCCGCGCCCGCCGACCGTCGTGGTCGTGACCGCGCGCGACGACATGCAGTCGACCGTCAAGGCGATCCAGCTCGGCGCCTACGAGTACCTCGTGAAGCCGATCGACATCGATCGCCTGCGGCTGGTGATCAAGCGCGCGCTCGACAGCCGCGACACCCGGGACCAGCTCGAAGAGTTCGTGAGCAGGTCGGCCGGCGCCCGGCTGGTCGGCGACATTCTCGGCAAGAGCGCGGCGATCCGCGACGTGTGGAAGCAGATCGGTGCGGTGTCGACCACGCGCGCCCCCATCCTGATCGCGGGAGAGTCGGGCACCGGCAAGGAACTGGTCGCCCGCGCGATCCACTTCTCGTCAGCGGATCGCGAGCGCCCGTTCGTCGCGGTGAACTGCACCGCGCTGGCTCCCGGCGTGCTCGAGAGCGAGCTGTTCGGCCACGTCAAGGGTGCGTTCACCGGCGCGATCGCCGATCGCCCGGGTCGCTTCGAGCTCGCCGGCAAGGGCACGATCTTCCTCGACGAGATCGCCGAGATCCCGCTCGACCTGCAGGCCAAGCTGCTGCGCGTCGTGCAGGAGCGCACGTTCGAGCGGGTCGGCGACGCCCGGCCGCTCCAGCTCGAGGCCCGGATCATCGCGGCGACCCACCGCGACCTGCCTGCGATGGTCGCCAGGGGCACGTTTCGCGAGGACCTGTTCTACCGCCTGCGGGTCGTCGAGATCGCGCTGCCGCCGCTGCGCGAGCGCCCGGGCGACATCCCGATCCTCGTCGAGGGCTTGCTCGCCAAGATCAACCGCGACCTCGACAAGGACGTCCGCTACGTCACTCCGGCTGCGCTCGCCCGGCTGGCCGTGCACGCGTGGCCGGGCAACGTGCGCGAGCTCGAGAACATGCTGACCCGGGCGGTCGTGCTCGCCAAGGCCGACGTGATCGACGAGACCCTCCTGCCGCTCGGGGCCGCCGCGCCGGCCGGGGACCCCGCCGCGCTCGGCGCCGAGGCCGACGCCGAGGGCGCGCTGCCCACGCTGCGCGAGATCGAGCGCCGCCACATCGTGCGCGTGCTGCTCCACACCGACTGGAACAAGCGCCGGAGCTGCGCGATCCTCGACATCAGCCGGCCGACGCTCGATCGCAAGATCGAGGAGTACGGCCTGCGCCGCGAGGAGCCATCGCCGTGATCGTGGGCCTCATCCCGCTCGCGGTGGCCACGGTCGGCGCGGCCTACGCGGTGCTCGTGCTGCGCGGCTGGCGCCGGCGCGACAACCTGATGTTCGGCCTGCTCGCGCTGACCGACGCCACGATGACCGCATGGCGCGGCGTCAACGTCCTGACCGGTGGCTCGATCATCGGCCGCGGGGTGATGCTGCCGTGCGCGATCGCCTCGGTCGCGCTGTCGCTGATCACGCTCGAGTTCGTCGCGGCGTTCCCGCGGCGTCGCCCGATGTCGTGGCGCTGGCGTGGCGCGATGCTCGCGTGGGGCGCGATCGGCGTCGTGCTCGCGGCCCGGAGCGGCAACCAGCCCAATGACCTGATCGCCGAGCTGGTGTACTTCGGGCCCGTGACGTTCACCGTGTTCGTCGTCGGAGCGCGCGCGTTCGTACGCACCCAGCGCCGCGACGCTCGGATCGTGATCGCCGCGCTGTGGTTCCGCTGGGGCCTGGGCTTCGCGGTCTACGCGATCGCGCCTGCGTTCGGGTTGTTCGAGGCTGCGGTCTGGGCCGAGACCACGGTCGGCGCGCTGGTCAGCTTCGTCGTGATCGGTACCGCGGTGCTGCGCAGCGACCTGTTCTCGCTGCGCTCGTCGGCCGCCGAGGTCGTCACCATCGCGACCATCGTGCTGGGCGTCAAGCTCGGCGGCGGGGCCGCGGTCAGCGCCGCGCTGTTGTACGTCGAGCCCGGCCGCGCGCAGGAGCTCGCGCTGTTCGGCGCCACGCTGGTGCCGCTCACTCTCGCCGCGCTGGGCTACGCGATGTTTCCCCGGGTCGAGCGCCGCGTGCTCGCCGGGCTCGACGAGCGCCGCGCCCGCAGGCTCGGCGTCCAGGGCGATCCGCTGCCCGCCGACGCCGGCGCCGCGATCGCCGAGGCCGCGCGCAGGATCTCGTCGATCGGCGACGGCGCCACCGTGCGCTGGCTCGGCGCGAGCAAGCTCGCCGCAGCCCACACCGCCCAGCTCGCGCTCGGCGAGTCCCTGCGCAAGGACGAGCTACCCGAGCTGCCCGCCGACTTCCTGGTGCCTGCGCTCGGCGCCGATCGCGCGCTGGTCGGCGCGTTCAGCCTCGACGGCGGGCTGGTCGATCGCGACACCTACCTGGTCGCCCGCGATCTCGCCGCGCGGGTCGCGGTCGCGGTCCAGCGCGCCGAGGCGGTGTCCGAGCTCCACGACGCGCGCCGGCTCGCCGCCCTCGGCCAGTTCGCGGCCGCGATCGCGCACGACATCCGCACGCCGCTGACCAGCATCTCGATGAACGTCCAGATCCTGCGCCGCAAGCTCCAGCTGTCCGACGACGACCGCGAGCACCTCGACATCGCGCTCGAGGAGCTCGCGCGGCTCGATCGCTCGGTCGCCGAGATCCTCGACTTCGCCAAGCCCGTGAAGCTGACGTCCGAGCCGATCGATGTCGCCGAGCTGATCGAGTCGACCCGGCGGCAGCTCACCCCGGTGCTGTTCGACCGCGGCGTCGTGGTCCGGATCGAGCCGGCGTCTCCGCTCACCGTCCACGGCGATCCGCAGCGGCTGCGCCAGGCACTGACCAACCTGGTCGACAACGCTGCCAACGCATCGCGGCCCGGCGCCGAGGTCACGCTGCGCGCCAGCGCCACCGACGATCACCACGTCGCGATCGAGGTCGAGGATCACGGTCGAGGGATCGGCGCCGACGATCTGGTGCGGATCTTCGAGCCGTTCTTCACGACCCGGCCCGACGGCACCGGCCTCGGCCTCGCGATCGTCCACAAGGTGGTCCGTGCGCACGGCGGCGACATCACGGTCCGCTCGACGCTCGGCACCGGCTCGACCTTCACGATCACGCTGCCCGCGCCGGCGTGACCGCCTGCACGTCGCGAGATGCCTGCGCCGCAACGGTCGCAGCCGACAGCGTCGTGAACGTTCCGAGCTAGCATGACGGATGATGAGCCAGCGGCCCCGGGCCCCGTTCACGCGCTGCTTGCTGCTGTGCGACGCCGGCGAGCCGGACGGCGCCGTGGCGGTGGCGCGCGCGCTGGCGCCGCACACCGCGCGAGTCCACGCGCTCGTCGTGGTCGCGCACGACGCGCTGTACGCAGAGGCGCCCGACGGAGAGGGGGCGGCCGACGTCGCCGCCGAGGCGCTGCGCGCGCAGACCGCCGGGTGGGCGGAGCTGGTCGTCGAGGCGGTCGCCGAGCTCGATGAGGCGGCGGTGGAGCTGGCCGCCCGCGAGCACGCCGCGGACCTGATCGTCGTCGCGACCCGCGAGCGACCAGCGTGGAACCTGCTGCGCTGGACCGAGCGGATGGTCGCGCCATGGGGGGCCGCGGTGGCGTGGGTCGGGCCGCAGGCTCGGCCGGTGTCACAAGGCATCGCGCGCGCCCTGATCCCGTTCGAGGGCGAGCTCGGCGTGATCGCGCCGATCGCAGTGTTCGTGCGCGACCGCCTCGGCGGCGGGCCCGCGCTCACCCTCCTGGCCGTCGGTGCGGTCCCCCCCGAGCTCGGGCTCGAGCCGACCCGCATGCTCGCCGCGGTGACCGGCGCGAGCGCGGTCGAGCTGGTGTACAGAAGGCGCGGGCTGTTCGACCTCGGCGACATCGTGACCGAGGTCGCGACGGCGCGCGCGATCGATCTCGTCGTGGTATCGCTCGACGCGACCGCGACCGGACCAGGCCGGCTGGTCGCCAGCGCGCTCGCCGGGCGCTGGCTCACGCGCGCGCCCGCCGTGGTGCTGGTGATGCCGGGCCTGGCGTCGGCCGGGGCCGCGCCCGGCGCGCTCGATGCCTGCGACCTGCTCGAGTTGCCCGACGGTACGCTGCTCGGCCTCCACGTCGACGAGCTCGACGCGCAAGGCCGCCCGACGCCGTGCACGGGCACGGTCGCGCTCGAGGCTGGCGGTCAGCGCACGACGCTCGCGCTCGACGCGGGCAACGCGGCGCCCGGCCGGTTCGCCGCCGACGACGTGATGACCGTCGCGGTCGCCGGCCTCGGAGCCGCCGCGACCCGGACACGCCGGATCCAGCTCGCGGCCCGCCGCGTCGTGCTCGTCGATCCGGCGCTGTGGCCCGCGATCGCGCCGGCGACACTGCCCGACGCGGCCGCGGGCGGCGGCGACCTCGCGCTGGCCGTGCGGCTCGATCCCCGCGAGAGCTTCGCCTCGCTCCGCGCCCGGCTCGCGACCGCAGGTCGGGACGCGCCACCGATCGCGTGCGCGAGCGCGCTGCTCGATGATGGAGCGCCCGGCGACCTGCCGCCCGGCACCGAGGCGATCCAGCTCGCGCGCTGCGCGGCCCGGTTGCGCGCCGCGGGCGTCGCGGTCACCGCGATCGCGGTCGCGACCGACCAGCCACCTGCCGCCCACGGCTTTGCCGTGCTCACCCCGGGTGAGCTCGGTCAGGCCGAGCTACCCGCTGCGAGTGCGGCGCTGTCCGACGACCCGCTGACGGAGCTCACCGGTGCCGAGCGCATCGCCGGCAACCGGGTCGCGATCGAGCTCGACAACGCTCGCGCCCGCAACCGGCTCGTCGCGTGGATCGACGCCGCGGTGCGGACGATCCACGTGGAGCTCTACATCATCCACGACGACCCGGTGGCCGCCGACATCGAAGCCGCGCTGGCTCGCGCGGCCCGCCGCGGCGCGCGGGTCCGGCTGCTCGTCGACTCCCTGTACGGGCGGCACGGCTCGTTCGGCGGCCGCAACGCGATGTGCGATCGGCTCGCGGCCGAGCGCGGCGTGGAGGTCCGCGTGTACCGACCGATCGACCACGTCCCGAGCCTCGAGGAGCTCAAGCAGCGCGACCACAGAAAGCTCGTCGTGATCGACGGCGAGCGCGGCGTCGTGACCGGGCGCAACCTCGCGGCGGCCTACTACCAGGGGTTCGCGGAGGTGGTGGTCACGGCGGACACGCCGTTCGGCGACATCCCGTGGCTCGACGCTGGCGTGGAGCTCGAGGGCCCCGCGGTCGCACGGCTCGAAGACGCGTTCTGCGCGGCGTGGGCGCGCGCGAGCACGCTGGGCAGCCCGGAGGGCCCCGCGGTCGATCCCACGGGGGGCCACCCCCGCCCCACCCCCCGC